>Ga0209958_1001715_pt1 | contig 14948 bp, 13 predicted proteins | sample ThiBio_inoc_plan_FD_183942 | JGI IMG/M metagenome (GOLD analysis project Ga0209958, IMG submission 183942) | Wastewater bioreactor microbial communities from Cape Town, South Africa - Thiocy_inoc_plan (SPAdes) | ecosystem: Engineered > Bioremediation > Thiocyanate > Unclassified | place: South... | reverse complement strand
CTGTTCGGTTCGCTGTATGCCTCGTATCAGGCGATTTTCGCGGTGTGGGCGGACGATGCCGCGCCCTACGCGGGCGACAGCTTGGCGTAGGCCAGCGCCAGCCACTTGGTGCCGGCGTCGCGGAATTTCACCTGCACCCGCGCGTCCGGCCCGCGCCCCTCGAAGTCGATGATGATGCCGGTGCCGAACTTGGCATGGGCGACGCTCTGCCCCACCTTGTAGCCGGTGTCGTTGCCGGATTGGCCCTGGCTGCGCGGCATCGGGGCGGGCGCGCGATAGCCCGGGGAAGCGGCGGATTCGCTGCGGCGGTTGAGAGGCAGCAGCACCTGCTCCGGCAACTCATCCAGAAAGCGCGACGGCAGGCCGTAGCGGATCTGGCCGTGCAGCATGCGCGACTGCGCGTGCGACAGGTACAGGCGGCGCCGCGCGCGGGTGATCGCCACGTACATCAGCCGCCGTTCTTCCTCCAGGCCATTTTCCTCGTTGGCGCTCTGCTCGTGCGGAAACAGGCCTTCCTCCAGCCCGGTGATGAACACGGCGTGAAACTCCAGGCCCTTGGCGGCGTGCACCGTCATCAGCTGCAGCGCGTCGTGGCCGGCGCCGGCCTGGTGCTCGCCCGCTTCCAGCGCGGCGTGGGCGAGAAAACGCTCCAGCTCGGGCTGGATCATTTCGGCGGAGCCTGCCGCATCCGGAGAAGCGGGTTCTTCCGCGAACAGCGCCGCCGCGTTGATCAGTTCGTTGAGGTTTTCCAGGCGGTCGGCGCTTTCCTTGTCGGCGCGGTAGTAGTCCGCCAGCCCGCTGGCCTCGATGACATGGTCGATCGCCTCGGGCAAGGGCAGGTCGCGCGTGCTGGCCTTGATCTCCTCGATCAGCCGGGCGAACCCGGCGACCTTGCCGCCGGACGTGCAGGCGGCCTGCCACAGGCTGGCGCCCGAGCGCGCGGCCGTGTCGGCCAGCTGTTCCAGGGTGCGCGCGCCGATGCCGCGGGCGGGGAAGTTCACGACCCGCAGAAATGCGCCATCGTCTTCCGGGTTGGTCAGCAGGCGCAGGTAGGCGAGTGCGTGCTTGATTTCCTGGCGCTCGAAAAAACGCAGTCCGCCATACACGCGATACGGCACGCTGGCGGAGAACAGCGCGTGCTCCAGCACCCGCGACTGCGCGTTGGAACGGTACAGCAGCGCCATCTCGGACAGCGCCATGCCCTCGCGGTTGAGCGCGCGCACCTCGTCCACCACGAAGCTCGCCTCGTCCTGGTCGGAATACGCCTCGAACACGCGGACCGGCTCGCCGTCGCCCTCCGCCGTCCACAGGTTCTTGCCGAGGCGGTGCGCGTTCTGCGAGATCAGCGTGTTGGCGGCGGTGAGGATGTGGCCGTGGCTGCGGTAGTTCTGCTCCAGCTTGATCACGTTGCCGTGCGCGAACTCGCGCTCGAACTCGGCCATGTTGGCGGTGTTGGCGCCGCGGAAAGCGTAGATCGACTGGTCGTCGTCGCCGACCGCGAACAGCGCGGTGTGCGGCCCGGCAAACAGCTTCAGCCAGCGGTATTGCAGCGTGTTGGTGTCCTGGAACTCGTCGATCAGGATGTGCTTGAAGCGGTCCTGGTAGTGCTCGCGCAGCGGTTCGTTGCGGTACAGCAGTTCGTAGGAGCGCAGCAGCAGCTCGGCAAAGTCTGCCACCCCCTCGCGCTGGCATTGCGCGTCGTAGGCCTCGTACAGCTCGGCCATGCGCATCGAATATTCGTCGAACGCCTCGGCATCGCGCGCGCGCCGGCCGGCTTCCTTGTGGCCGTTGATGAACCCCTGCACCTTCTTCGGCTCGTATTTCTCGGTGTCGACGTTCATCGCCTTCATCAGCCGCTTGATCGCCGACAGCTGGTCCGAGCTGTCGAGGATCTGGAACGACTGCGGCAGGCCGGCTTCGCGGTAATGGATCCGCAACAGCCGGTTGGCCAGGCCATGAAAGGTGCCGACCCACATGCCGCGCGTGTTGATCGGCAGCATCGCCGAAATCCGCGTCAGCATCTCCTTCGCCGCCTTGTTGGTGAAGGTCACCGCCAGCACGCCCAGCGGCGATACCTGGCCGCTCTGGATCAGCCACACCATGCGGGTGGTCAGTACCCGCGTCTTGCCGGAGCCGGCGCCCGCGAGGATCAGCGCGGATTCGTGCGGCAGCGTCACCGCGGCGCGCTGTTCGGGGTTGAGGTTTTCCAGCAGATGGGGGGACATACGGGGGTAGAATCAGGCGATTGTTGAGGCGGCACAGCGATGCAGTTGACGGCAGTATGGGGGGTGTCTCGTCCGAGTCAATCCGCGCAGCGAGGCCGTCTCAAATAACCCGCTGTTTTCAACGTCTATCGATTCGCCATGCCGATAGCCCGGCCGGCCTCCGTTGGCCCACGCGAACGCCGCCCGCGCCGAATCGATCATGGCGAATTATAAGGGGCTCTCCATGGTGAAAATCCTGTTTTTCGGCGATCTGGTCGACGTCCTCGGCATGAGCGCCGACGAAATCGCGCTGCCGCCCGACATCACCGATGTCGAACGCCTGCTGTTCCTGCTGTCGCGGCGCGGCGAGATGTGGAAAAAGATGCTGCTCGGCAATCCCAAGCTGAATGTCACGGTGAACAAGCAGTTCGCCGAGAAATCCGCCCCGCTCAAGGACGGCGACGAAATTGCGCTGGTGGGGTTCGCGGTGGCGTGAACCGGCCCCGCCGCCGCCCGGCGCCACGGGCGGCCGCAGGACATGAACGCGGCCGCGAGGCCGCAGTTGCGCCATGGCCGCAGCGAAGAATGCACCGCAAGGAGACGTGAGCATGCTCGATGAATTCATCCACGAACCGCGCGTCGCCTACTTCTCCATGGAGATCGCGCTGCGCAACGAAATCCCGACCTACTCCGGTGGCCTGGGCGTGCTGGCCGGCGACACCGTGCACTCGGCCGCCGACCTCGCGTTGCCGCTGGTGGCGGTGAGTCTGGTGAGCCGCGCCGGCTATTTTCGCCAGCAGATCGATGCGCAGGGGCGGCAGGTCGAGCAAGCGGCCATGTGGGAGCCGGCGACATGGGCGCAGCCGCTGGGCGCCAAGATCGCCGTGTCGATCGAGGGCCGGGCTGTGTGGATCGGCGCGTGGCTGTATGTGCTCGAGGGCCACATGGGCGGCCGCCAGCCGGTGCTGCTGCTCGACACCGATCTGGACGAGAACCGGGATGACGACCGCGAGATCACCCATTTCCTGTACGGCGGCGACGACGTCTACCGGTTCAAGCAGGAGATCGTGCTCGGCATCGGCGGAGTGCGCCTGCTGCGGGCGCTCGGTTTCAGGGTCCGCCAATACCATATGAACGAAGGGCACTCCGCACTGCTTGGCCTCGAACTGCTGCGGCGCTACGTTTACCCGCCCGAGGATCTGCGCCCGGGCGAGCCGCCCTACGATCTGCCGCGGGTGCGCGCGCTATGCAACTTCACCACCCATACCCCGGTCGAGGCCGGTCACGACCGTTTTTCCTATGCGCTGGTGCAGCGCGTGCTCGACAATGCGGCCGATGCCGAGAGCGCGCAGCGCAGCCGCCCCGCGGCCGGCGAAGGCTTTGTCGATCTGGCGACGCTCAAGCATCTTGCGGGCGAGGACGACCTCAACATGACGCGGCTTGCGCTCAACTTGAGCGAATACGTGAACGGCGTGGCCAAGCGCCACGCCGAAATCTCGAATACGATGTTCCCCGGCTATCGGGTGCATGCCGTCACCAACGGGGTGCACCCTTTCACCTGGACCAGCGCGCCTTTCCGCGCGCTTTACGATCATTATCTGCCGAGCTGGTGCCACGAGCCCGAACAGCTGATGCGCGCCGACTGCTGCATTCCCGATGCCGCCATCTGGGAGGCGCATGCGCAGGCGAAGCAGATGCTCGTCGAGCGGGTACGCGCGCACACCGGTGTCGCCCTGCATCCGGAGGTGCCGACCCTCGGGTTTGCCCGGCGCATGACCGCGTACAAGCGCCCCGACCTGTTGTTCGCCGACCTCGAGCGGCTGCAGGCGATCGCCCGGCAGCACCCGTTCCAGATCGTGCTCGCCGGCAAGGCGCACCCGCGCGACGAAAACGGCAAACGGCTGATCGAACGGTTGCACGCGCAGGCGCGCGCGCTCGAAGGCGTCGTGCCGGTCGTCTATCTGCCCGATTACGACATGGACATCGCCCAGGCGCTGGTGGCCGGCGTCGACATCTGGCTCAACACGCCGCTGCGCCCGTACGAGGCTTCCGGCACCAGCGGCATGAAGGCGGCGCTCAATGGCGTGCCGAGCCTGTCGGTGCTCGATGGTTGGTGGATCGAGGGCTGTATCGAAGGATTGACCGGCTGGGCGGTCGGCGATGCCGCGGGCACGAACGGCGGCGACGCGCGCGCACTATACGACAAGCTCGAACAGACGGTGCTGCCGCTTTATTACGGGCATGCGCAGGATCCGGGCAGCTGGATCAGGCTCATGAAGGGCGCGATCAGCAAGAATGCGGCGTACTTCAACAGCCACCGCATGATGCGCCGCTACGCGACGGAAGCGTACATCCGATGAACCCGGCGGGTGGCAAGCGCCACGCAATGCCATAAAAAAACGGAGCCGGGCCGGCTCCGTTTTCCGTTCAAGCCCGACCTGCCTACTTGCTCTTGCCGGCGATCATGTCCTGAATGATGGGGGCCAGGATCAGCTCCATGGCAAAACCCATCTTGGCACCCGGCACCACGAGGGTGTTGCGGCGCGACATGAAGGAGTTCGGGATCATGTTCAAGAGGTAGGGGAAATCGACGCCCTTGGGTTCGCGGAAGCGGATCACGATGAAGCTTTCGTCCGGCGTCGGAATGTCGCGCGTGATGAAGGGGTTGGAGGTGTCGACGGTGGAGACGCGCTGGAAGTTGATGTCGGTGCGCGAGAACTGCGGGGTGATGTAGTTCACGTAGTCCGGCATGCGGCGCAGGATGGTGTCGACGATGACGTCGGCGGAGTAGCCGCGCTCGGCGCCGTCGCGGTGGATTTTCTGGATCCATTCGAGGTTGACGATGGGCACCACGCCGATGCCGAGGTCGACGTGCTGCGAGACGTCGACGTCGTCGGTTTTCACCAGGCCGTGCAGACCCTCGTAGAACAGCACGTCGGAGCCGGCCGGCACGTCTTCCCACGGGGTGAATTCGCCGGGGTTGAGGCTGGTGTTGAGGCGCTTGTTGTGCTCGGCGGCCTCTTCGTCGCTGTGGATGTAGTAGCGCTTCTTGCCGCCACCGGTTTCGCCGTAGGTCTTGAACAGTTCGGCCAGCTTGGCAAAGTGGTTGGCTTGCGGGCCGAAATGGCTGAAGTGCATATTGCCTTCAGCTTCGGCCTTCTTCACGGCGTCCTTGAATTCCATGCGCGACAGGCAATGGAAGCTGTCGCCTTCGATCACGGCAGCATTGATCTTTTCGCGGAAGAAAATATGCTCGAACGCGCGCTTGACCGTGGTGGTGCCGGCGCCGGACGAACCCGTGACCGCAATGACGGGATGCTTCTTGGACATGCTGGGACTCCCTGAAGAGGTAAGAATGAAAGGCGAAAACCCCGCATTTTACCCGCAAGGGGTAGGCCGTGGTAGTGGCGGCGCCGAAGCCACCAGGGACCCCGATCCACTATGGACTAAAGTCCATGTGGAGTCGTATGCCCCGGCAAGTGCGCGGCCTGCTTCAGGGGGGGGGCGCTTACATGGCGAATTCCAGCCGTTCCTCCACTTTCTTCAGCGCGGCTGCGGCACAGGCGGCATCCTTGTCGCCGCCGGGCGCGCCGGAGATCCCGACCGCGCCGATCAGGCTGCCGGCGGCGCGGATCGGCAGCGCGCCGTCCATCACGATAAGGCCGTCGATGTGGTTGAGCTCGGGGCGGATGTCGCCGCGCGCGGCGCGGAACTCGCCTGATTCGGTGCCCGACATGATGGTCATGCCGGCCTTGCGCTCGGCGATTTCCAGCGTGTGGCGCGCGGCCAGCGTGTCGCGCAGCGCGACCTGCACGTTGCCGGCCCGATCCAGCACGACGGCGGAGACGTTGTAGCCGTCCTGGCGGCAGGCCTCGACCGAGGCCATGGCGATATCGCGCGCCAGTTCCAGGCCGATCTGCTTGACCGGCAGCACGTCGGGCTGGGCGGCCATGGCGGACAGGGAGGTGGCGGGCAGGGAAGCGACAAGCAGGGTGAGCGGAAGCAGCGTTTTCATGTAAGTCTCCTTCGGGGTAAAGGGTAACCGACATCCGTGGATGGGCCGTGTTCCCGGCCAGTGCAAAACAGGCCGGCCGGCCGCAGTGGGAATGCGCCAGATCCGGGCGGCGCGGCGGGGCCGGCGGTATAATCGCCGGCTTGATTCTAAGCGGTTGCTGCAATGCAAGAAAAATACCTTCCCTCGGACATCGAACACGCCGCCCAGCAGAAATGGGCGGCCAGCCAGGCCTATCGCGCGGCCGACGCGTCCGACCGTCCCAAGTACTACTGCCTGTCGATGTTCCCCTACCCCTCGGGCAAGCTGCACATGGGGCACGTGCGCAACTACACCATCGGCGACGTGCTGGCGCGCTACCACGCGATGCGCGGCTTCAATGTGCTGCAGCCTATGGGCTGGGACGCCTTCGGCCTGCCGGCGGAGAACGCGGCGATCGCCAACAACGTGCCGCCCGCCGCCTGGACCTACGCCAACATCGACCACATGCGCACGCAGCTGCAGGCGCTCGGCTTCGCCATCGACTGGTCGCGCGAGCTAGCCACCTGCAAGCCGGACTACTACCGCTGGGAGCAGTGGCTGTTCACCCGCCTGTTCGAAAAGGGCGTGATCTACAAGAAGATGGCCAGCGTGAACTGGGACCCGGTCGACCAGACGGTGCTCGCCAACGAACAGGTGATCGATGGCCGCGGCTGGCGCTCCGGCGCGCTGGTCGAAAAGCGCGACATCCCGATGTACTTCTTCCGCATCACCCAGTACGCGGACGAGCTTCTGAGCGGGCTGGACAGCCTGCCCGGCTGGCCCGAGCGGGTCAAGACCATGCAGGCCAACTGGATCGGCAAGAGCGTCGGCGTGCGCTTCGCCTTCCCCTACCAGCTGGATGGCAAGGACGAGAAGCTGTGGGTGTTCACCACCCGCGCCGACACCGTCATGGGCGTGACCTTCTGCGCCGTGGCCGCCGAGCACCCGCTCGCCGCCCGCGCCGCTGCGGATAATCCGGAACTCGCCGCGTTCATCAATGAGTGCAAGCAGGGCAGCGTCGCCGAAGCCGACATGGCGACGATGGAAAAGAAGGGCATGGACACCGGCTTCAAGGTGACCCATCCGCTCACCGGCGAAGCGATCCCGGTGTGGGTCGGCAACTACGTGCTGATGAGCTACGGCGAAGGCGCGGTGATGGCGGTGCCGGCGCACGACGAGCGCGACTTCGGTTTCGCACAGAAGTATGGTCTGCCGATCAAGCAGGCGATCGCAGTCGAGGGCGAGACCTTCTCGCTCGACGGCTGGCAGGAATGGTACGGCGACAAGACGCGCGGCCGCTGCGTCAATTCCGGCAAGTACGACGGCCTCGGCTACGAAGCCGCGGTCGACGCCATCGCCGCCGACCTCGCTGCGCTGAATCTCGGCGAGAAGAAGACCCAGTTTCGCCTGCGCGACTGGGGCATCTCGCGCCAGCGCTACTGGGGCTGCCCGATCCCGATCATCCACTGCGACGCCTGCGGCGACGTGCCGGTGCCGGCCCAGCAGCTGCCGGTGGTGCTGCCGGAAGACGTGGTTCCGGACGGTTCCGGCAATCCGCTCAACAAGCGCGCCGACTTCGTCAACTGCAGCTGCCCCAAATGCGGCGGCGCGGCGCGGCGCGAGACCGACACCATGGACACCTTCGTCGAGTCGTCGTGGTATTACGCGCGCTACGCCTGCCCCGACTTCGCCGACGGCATGCTGGATCAGCGCGCGAACCAGTGGCTGCCGGTCGACCAGTACATCGGCGGCATCGAGCACGCCATCCTGCACCTGCTGTACGCGCGCTTCTTCCACAAGCTGATGCGCGACGAGGGGCTGGTGGCGAGCGACGAGCCCTTCGCCAACCTGCTGACGCAGGGCATGGTGGTCGCCGACACCTACTACCGCGAGGATGCGAGCGGCAAGAAGACTTGGTTCAACCCGGCCGATGTTGAAATGAAGGACGGCGTGGCGATCCTCAAGACCGACGGTGCGTCGGTGGTCGTCGGCGGCACCGAGAAAATGTCGAAGTCGAAGAACAACGGCGTCGATCCGCAGGCGCTGATCGATGCGTACGGCGCCGACACCGCGCGCCTGTTCACCATGTTCGCTGCACCGCCGGAGCAGAGCCTGGAGTGGTCGGACGCCGGGGTCGAGGGCGCGCACCGCTTTCTCAAGCGGCTGTGGAAGCTGGCCTACGAACACGTGCAGGGCGGAGCGGTCGCGGCGTTTTCCGGCGGCGAGCTGCCGGAAGCGGCAAAAACCCTGCGCCGCCAACTGCACCAGACGATCCAGAAAGTCGGCGACGACATCGAGCGCCGCAAGCAGTTCAACACCGCGATTGCGGCAGTGATGGAGCTGATGAACGCGCTCGGCAGGCTGGAGGGCATGGATGCCGTCACCCGCAGCGTGCGGCAGGAAGTGCTGGAAGCTGCGGTCGCGATGCTGGTACCGATGGTGCCGCACATCAGCGAGGCGCTGTACGCCGAACTGAAGCCGGGTGCCGCGCTGGCGTGGCCGGCGGTGGACGAAAGTGCATTGGTGCAGGACGAGATCGAGCTGATGCTGCAGGTCAATGGCAAGCTGCGCGGGCAGATCCGCGTGGCGGCGACGGCGGCGCGCGAAGTGGTTGAAGCGGTTGCGCTGGCAAGCGAGGCAGCGCAGAAATATCTCCAAGGGCAGCCGCCGAAGAAAGTCGTGGTGGTGCCGGGACGTTTGGTTAATATCGTCGCATGAAGCGTCGACTGTTCCTTGCCGCCCTGCCTGCCGCGCTTGTCGCGGGCTGCGGCTTCCAGCTGCGCCGGGTGACCGACCTGCCGTTTGCCAGCCTGTATATCGAGGCGGCCTCGGGCAGCGCGGTGGCGCAGCGCATTCGTGCCCTGCTGACGGCGAACAAGCAGACGCGGCTGGCCGCGACCGCGGCCGAGGCCGAGGCCGTGCTGAAGCTGAGGGAGGACGTCCGCAGCAAAACCATTCTTTCGCTGTCGGGCGCAGGGCGCGTTACCGAGTACCGGCTCGGCTTGCGGCTGACCTATGCGGTCAGCGGCAGGGACGGGCAAGAATGGGGGGCGCCTGAAACCATCGAGTTGAACCGCGACATGACCTACGACGATGCGCAGCTGCTGGCCAAGGGCGCCGAAGAAAAGCTGCTGTATCGCGATATGGAAGACAACGCGGCCTTGCGGATTCTGCGTCGCCTGCAAAACCTGAAACCAGGAAACGGCACTTCTTGAACATTCCGGCCGATCGCCTGTCCGACCACCTTGCGCGTGGCCTCGCCGCGCTTTACGTGGTGGTGGGCGACGAGCCGCTGGCGGCGCAGGAGGCGGGCGACGCCATCCGCGCGGCGGCGCGTGCGGCAGGTCACAGCGAACGCACTGTCTACACCGTGCAGGGGCGCTACAACTGGCAGGGCATTTTCGCTGCCGGCGACAATCTTTCGCTGTTCGCCGAGCGCCGCCTGGCAGAAATCCGCATTCCCTCCGGCAAGCCCGGCGTCGACGGCGCCAAGGCGCTGGAAACCTACGCCGCCAAGCTGCCCGCCGACACGCTCACCCTGATCAGCCTGCCGGGGCTGGACTGGAAGACCATGCAGAGCCGCTGGTTCGCCGCGCTCGCCAAAAGCGGCGTGGTGGTCGAGGCCAAGCCGGTCGACCGTGCCGCCCTGCCTGGCTGGATCGACCGCCGGCTGGCCAGGCAGGGCCTGCGCGCCGACCGCGCCGCGCTGGAATTCCTGGCCGATCAGGTCGAAGGGAATTTGCTGGCGGCGCAGCAGGAGATCGACAAGCTCGCGCTGCTACTGCCGGCGGGAACGATCACGCTGGCCGACGTCGAGCATGCCGTGGCCGACGTCAGCCGGCTGGAGGCCGACGCCTTGCAGGATGCCTTGTATGCGGGCGATGGCGCGCGCTTTGCCCAGGTGGTGGCCGATTTGAGAGACAGCGGCGAAGCGGTGCCGGCCATCCTGTGGCAGGTGTCGTCAGCAGTGCAGCTGCTGCTCAGGCTAAAATCGGCAGTGACGCAGGGCGACAGCCTGCCCGCCGCGATGCGGACGCTGTGGGGGCGCGACAAGCAGCGCGCGCCGCAGATCGAACGCGCGCTCAAGCGCCTGGGCCTGGCAAGAATTGAAAGCGCGCTGTCCGACCTGGCGCTGATCGACCGTCAGGCCAAGGGGCTGGAGCGGGTGGGCGATCCCTGGGATACGCTGCTGCGCGTGGGCATGACACTGGCTGAACCGGTTAGCAATGGAAACAGATGATGGATATTAAAAGCTACATGCAGACGGTGGGCAAACAGGCGCGCGAAGCCTCGCGCGCGATTGCTCGCGCCGACACCAACCAGAAGAACCGCGCGCTCTTGGCGATGGCTGCGGCGATCCGCCGCGATGCCGCGAAGCTGCTGGCGGCGAACGCGCGCGACATGGAGCACGCGCGCGCCAGCGGGCTCGACGCCGCGCTACTCGATCGCCTGCAGATCAACGAAAAAGCCGTGGCCGGCATCGCCGAAGGCCTGGAGCAGATCGCCGCCTTGCCCGATCCGGTCGGCGAAATCACCGATCTCAAGTATCGCCCTTCCGGCATCCAGGTCGGCAAGATGCGGGTGCCGCTCGGCGTCATCGGCATCATCTACGAGGCGCGCCCCAACGTCACCGCGGACGCTGCCGGGCTGTGCCTGAAATCCGGCAACGCGGCGATCCTGCGCGGCGGCTCCGAGGCGCTGCACTCCAACCAGGTGGTCGCCGCCTGCGTGCGCGAAGGCCTCGAAGTGGCCGGCCTGCCGGCGACCGTGGTGCAGGTGATCGAGACCACCGACCGCGCCGCGGTGGGCGAACTCATCACCATGAAGGACTATGTGGATGTGATCGTGCCGCGCGGCGGCAAGGGGCTGATCGAGCGCATCACCGGCGAGGCGCGGGTGCCGGTGATCAAGCACCTGCACGGCAACTGCCACGTCTACGTCGACGACCGCGCCGACCTCGCCAAGGCGGTGAAGATCGTCGAGAACGCCAAGACCCAGCGCTACGGCACCTGCAACACCACCGAGTCGCTGCTGGTGGCGCGCGGCGTCGCCGCGGCGGTGCTGCCGGAGATCGGCCGCATGCTGGCTGCCAAAGATGTGGAAATGCGCGCCAATCCGGAAGCGCTGGCGATTCTGCAGGGAGCCGGCATCGCGGCGGACAAGTTGAAAGCCGCGGTGGACGCCGACTGGGTCGAGGAATATCTCGGCCCCATCATCGCGGTCAAGGTGGTCGACGGCATCGACGAAGCCATCGTCCACATCAATACCCACGGTTCGCAGCACACCGACGCCATCGTCACCGAGGACTACGGCCGCGCGCGCCGCTTTCTGCGCGAGGTCGATTCGGCGAGCGTGGTGGTCAACGCCTCGACGCGCTTTGCCGACGGATTCGAGTATGGCCTCGGCGCTGAAATCGGCATTTCCACCGACAAGATCCACGCGCGCGGCCCGGTCGGCCTGGAAGGGCTGACCAGCCAGAAATGGGTGGTGCTGGGAGACGGGCACGTCCGCGGCTAAGGCCATGCCGCCCATCGGCATCTTCGGCGGCACCTTCGATCCCATCCACTTCGGCCATCTGCGGCTGGCCGAGGAAATGGCGGCGGCGATCGGCTTGAGCCGGGTGCTGTTCATTCCCGCCGGACAGCCGCCGCACCGCGGCGCGCCGCGCACCGCGGCGGCGCACCGGCTGGAAATGGTGCGCCGGGCGATTGCCGGCAACCCGCGCTTCGAGGTGGATGCGCGCGAAATCCAGCGACCGGAGCTGAGCTACACGGTGGACACGCTGGCCGCCCTGCGCGCAGAGCTGGGCAACGAGCAACCGCTGTGGCTGCTGCTGGGGGCGGATGCCTTTCTCGGGCTGCCGGGCTGGCATCAATGGCGGCGGCTGTTCGATCTGGCGAATATTGCGGTCGCCGCGCGCTCCGGTGCGCAGTCGCTGCAGCCCGACGCGCTGCCGGATGAGCTGAAACACGAACTATCGCAACGGCAGCAAGCCGCCGGATCGGCCGCTTGCCCGGCCGGCTCGGTGCTGTTGCGACAGATGACGCCGCTGGGCATTTCGGCCACCGCCATCCGCGACACCCTGGCACGGCGTGGCAGCGCGCGTTATCTGCTGCCCGACGCCGTGCTCGACTACATTCACGAACACCAACTCTATCTTTATCCATGAACATCGAAAACAAAATCAAGCTGATCGTCGCCGCCCTCGAAGAGGTCAAGGCGCAAGACATCACCGTGCTCGACACCGGCAAGCTCACCTCGCTGTTCGAGCGCATGGTGATCGCCAGCGGCACCTCCAATCGGCAGACCCGCGCGCTTGCCGACAATGTGCGCGTCAGGATGAAGGAGGCCGGCGAATACGTGGGCAATACGGAAGGCGAGGACAGCGGCGACTGGGTGCTGCTCGACCTCGGCGACGCCATCGTCCATGTGATGCTGCCTGCCGTGCGCGCGCATTACAATCTGGAAGAGCTGTGGGGGGCGGGCGAAGCGGCGCGGGCGCGGCACATTCAATCCGACCACTGAGTGAAGCTGCACCTGATCGCCGTCGGCCACAAGATGCCCGGCTGGATCAACGCGGGCTACGACGACTATGCGCGCCGCATGCCGCCCGACCTGCCGTTGCTGCTGACCGAGATCAAACCCGGTCATCGGGTGGCGGGGGAGGACGGGGTGCGGGCGCGGCAGCTTGAAGCCGAGCGTATCCTGGCGGCGTTGCCCGCCGGCTGCGTGCCGGTGGTGCTCGACGAACGCGGCGTGCAGGCGACGACGCGCGAGCTGGCTGCCTGGTTGCAGGGCTGGATGGCGGAGGGGGTGTCGCCGGCGTTCGTGATCGGCGGAGCCGATGGCCTCGACGACAGCGTGAAGGCGCGTGCCGGCAAGTTGCTGGGGCTGTCGAAACTGACGCTGCCGCACGCCCTGGCGCGGGTGCTGCTGAGCGAGCAGGTATACCGGGCGGCGTGCATCATCAAGGGACATCCCTATCATCGGGATTGAGGGGGAATAACGAAAACATGCTGGTCGACAAACGGATTTATCTGGCCTCGCAATCGCCGCGGCGACGCGAGCTGCTGAAACAGATCGGCGTTGCCTTCGACGTGCTGGCATTGCGTGCCGTGTCCGGCCGCATGGACGTCGTCGAGGTGCCGCGCGCCGGCGAAACCGCGCTCGATTTCGTGCAGCGCATGGCGGCCGAAAAGGCTGCCTGCGGCTGGCGCGCGGTGGATGCGCGCCACCTGCTGCGCTTTCCGGTTCTGGGCGCGGACACGGTGGTCGAACTGGACGGCGCCATCCTCGGCAAGCCGGCCAGCCGCGCCGAGGCCGAAGCCATGCTGACCCGCCTGTCGGGGCGCCAGCACCAGGTACACACCGCGGTGGCGGTGCAGCATGAAGGCCAGCAGGAATTGCGCCTGTCATCCAGCCAGGTCAGGTTTGCCGCGCTCGATGCCGCCGCCATCGCGCGCTATCTGGAAACCGGCGAATACCTCGGCAAGGCCGGCGCCTACGCCATCCAGGGACGCGCCGGCGCGTTCGTCGAACATATCGACGGCAGCTACAGCGGCATCATGGGTTTGCCGTTATACGACACAGCCGTTTTATTGAGAGCCTTCGGTTTGGCAGTCTGAGCGCTGTCGGCCACCCCATCATGAGCGAAGAAATCCTCGTCAACGTCACCCCGCAGGAAACCCGCGTCGCCGTGCTGCACCTGGGCTCGGTGCAGGAGCTGCACATCGAGCGCGCGCAGTGCCGGGGACTGGTCAGCAACATCTACATGGGGCGCGTGGTGCGCGTGCTGCCGGGGATGCAGTCGGCCTTCATCGACATCGGCCTCGAGCGCGCGGCCTTCCTGCACGTGGCCGACATCTGGGAGGAGCGCCGCGGCGGCGAGCCGGAGCGTCCGATCGAGCAGATCCTGCACGAAGGCCAGAGCCTGATGGTGCAGGTGATCAAGGACCCGATCGGCACCAAGGGCGCGCGGCTCTCCACGCAGATCAGCTTCGCCGGACGCTACCTGGTGTATCTGCCGCAGGAAACCCACATCGGCATTTCGCAGAAGATCGAAGGCGAGGAAGAGCGCGAACAGCTGCGCCAGAAACTGCACCAATTGATGCCCACCGACGCTACGGGCGGCTTCATCGTGCGCACCATGGCCGAAATGGCGGAAGACGCTGAAATGCAGGCCGACATCGACTACCTGCGGCGGCTGTGGGGCAGCATCCAGTCGCGCGGCAACTGCACGGTGCCGTGCCTCTTGTACCAGGATCTCGACCTGTCGCTGCGCGTGCTGCGCGACTTCGTCAATCGCGACACGTCGCGCATCCTCATCGATTCGCGCGAAACCTATCAGCGCATGGCCGAATTCGCGCAGAACTATACCCATGCCGTGCTCGAAAAACTGCAGCATTACGGCGCCGACCGGCCGCTGTTCGACCTCCACGCCATCGAGGATGAAATCGCCCGGGCGCTGGGACGGCGCGTCGATTTGAAGTCGGGCGGCTACCTCATCATCGACCAGACCGAGGCGCTGACCACGGCCGACGTCAACACCGGCGGCTTCGTCGGCGCGCGCAATTTCGACGACACCATCTTCAAGACCAACCTGGAAGCGGCGCAGGCCATCGCGCGCCAGCTGCGCCTCAGGAACCTCGGCGGCATCGTCATCATCGACTTCATCGACATGGACAATGCCGAGCACCAGGAAGCGGTGCTCA
>Ga0209958_1001711_pt1 | contig 14989 bp, 12 predicted proteins | sample ThiBio_inoc_plan_FD_183942 | JGI IMG/M metagenome (GOLD analysis project Ga0209958, IMG submission 183942) | Wastewater bioreactor microbial communities from Cape Town, South Africa - Thiocy_inoc_plan (SPAdes) | ecosystem: Engineered > Bioremediation > Thiocyanate > Unclassified | place: South... | reverse complement strand
CGCACCGAAGTGCGTGCGCAGAAAATCCGCCGCCGCGTCGAACACCCGCGCTTCGCCGCGCCGGAAGCGGTAAATCGCCTGCTTCGGGTCGCCCACCATGAACACGGTCATTGCGCTGTCCGCCGCGTGCGCCTCGCTCAGCCAGCTGGAGAGCGCCTGCCATTGCAGTGGATTGGTGTCCTGGAATTCGTCGAGCAGCAGGTGCCGGTAGCGGGCATCCAGCTTCAGTGCCAGGGCCGGCGCATGCTCCTCGCTGGCGAGCAGGCGGCAGGCCAGCCATTCGGCATCGGCGAAATCGATCGCCCCCTGCTGCGCCTTGGCGTCCTGATAGCCTTGCAGCAGCGCGTGGCCGAGCAGCAGACCGTGGCGGTTGAGGTTCCAGATGCAGATGTCGGTCTGGATCGCGGTGATGGTTTCGAGTGCGGTTTCCAGCGCGTCGAGGTCGCGCAGGTAACTGTCGAGTTCGGCGCCGAGCGCCTTTTCCAGTTCGCGGGTGGCCTGCTTCTTGCGGCGTGCGCCGGCGGTCATCAGGCGTGTCATCAGCACGCCGTGCGCGGCTTGCGGCGCAAGCTTCGACGCGTCGAGAATGTCGCGCGCCCGTTCGGCCTCGGTTTTCGAGCCTTTTTCCAGCGCATAACCCACCCGCTTCACCCGCGCCAGCATGAGCTCGTCGGCCCAGAAGGCCGCCACCGGATCGGTCTCCAGATCGGGATGCAGGCCGGGCCGCAACTGTTCCAGCGCATACGCTACCGGGTTGGGCTGGCCGTCGGTATAGGCCCACCATTCCGCCCGCGCCTGCAGGAAATGCGCAAGCAGGGCGTGCAGGTTGTGCTCGCCGATGTCGGCGAGCAAGGCGAGCAGCGCGGTGCCTTCCGCTGATTGCGGCGCTGCCGCCCATTTCGTCAGCAGCTGGTCGCGCACCTCCTCCTGTCGCTGTCTTTCGCGCTCCAGCAGCGGCGCGCCCCAAGGCAGTCCGGCTTCCAGCGGCGCACGCTTCAGCAGATCGAGAAACCAGCCGTGGAAGGTCGTCACCGTCGGCCCCGGCTGCGCCGTCAGCACCGCCTCCAGCAGCCCGCGCGCGCGCGGCAGCAGCGCCTCGATCCCGTGTTCCGGCACCGCGCGCTCGCGCAGGAATGCGCGCACCGTCGCGTCGTCTTCCAGCGCCAGCACCCGCAGCCAGGCGTGCAGCCGGTCGGTCATCTCCTGCGCCGCCTTGCGGGTGAAGGTGATCGCCAGCAGTTCCGAGGGTTCGGCCCCGGCCAGCAGCAGGCGGATCATGCGCGACACCAGGAGCCAGGTCTTGCCGCTGCCGGCGCAGGCCTCCACCACCGCAGAATGGCCGGGCGCGAGCGCCACGCTTGTCTCCAGCGGCTCACTCATGCCACATCCCCTTGCGGCACAGTCCGCGCGCCTCGCAGAACTGGCAGACGGCGTCGATCCCCGATGCGGGAAGCGCTGCGCCTGCGGCGATGGCTTCCAGCAGCTCTGGCAGGCGGCGGCCGATGGCGTCGACGTCGGTTTCGCCGTCGAGTTCGAGCAGCGCGACCGGGGTGTCGCTGATCGGCAGGTAGGCGGCAGCGGCCTCCGCGAGCCAGGCATAGAACGGCAGCTGGACTGCTTCGGCGGGATCCTTGAGCTTCTTCTTGAGGCCCTGCGCGGCGCCGGTCTTGTAGTCGATGACGGTACGGGCGTCGCCCTTCTGGTCGACGCGGTCGACGCGGCCGTGCAGGGTGATCTCGCCGAGACCGGCGACGTTGAACGGCATGCTGAATTCGGCTTCGCCAGCCTGGTATTGCCAGCCTTGCGCAACCCACTCCAGCCAGGCATCGACATAGGCAGGCTGGATTTTTTCCCACTTGCTGCGCCAGGCGGTGGCGGTCCAGGCGGGCAGCGCGGCGAATTCGGCGTCGGACATTTCCTGCAGGCGGGCCAGCGCGGCGTCGCGCCCGGGCGGCGGGGCGCCGTCGTGAAAGGCCTTGAGGATGCGGTGCAGCGCGTTGCCGTAGTCGCTCTTGTCGAGCGCGTCGTCGGCTTCGTCGAGTTCGCGGATGCCGAGCACGCTCTTCACGAAAAACCGGTACGGGCAATCGAGCAGGGTCTGGTAGGCGGTGGGCGAATAGCGGCGCGGCAATTGCATCGCCGACACCGCCGGCGCCGGCTGCCCGCTGGCGCCGGGCAACGGGCTGGGCCGGGCGGGCGGCACGCCGCTGGCCTGTTCGGGCAGGGCGGCGCCCCACGCGGCCAGATGCAGGGCCTGCAGCCGCAAGACCAGCTGCGAGGCAGGGTTGGGCTCATCGTCGTTCCATGCCTGCCAGCTCAACAGCGCAGGCCCCTGAGCCAATAGCGGGATCAGGTCGGAGGTGGCGGCTTCGGCCTCGATGGCGGCAGTGGACAGGCCGAGTTGCGCGCGGGTGGCCTGGCTGAACAGGCCGGGTGCGGGGCGCGCGGGCAGGCGGCGGGCGTCGGCGCCGATCACCGCGACTGCGTCGAACAGGCGCCCGCGCGCGGCGGGCAGCGAGGTCAGCACGATGGGGCTGACGACGCGGGCATCGATGAAGCTGGCCGACTCCAGCGCCAGATTGAGCCAGCGCCGCCATTCGGCGAAGCCGTATTTTTCGCCGTCGTCGGCCAGCTCGCGGCGCAGGGTTTCGAGCGTGGCGAGCAGGCTGGCGCCGGCGGCGTCCATCTGGAGCGGCGCGGTGGCGTCCAGTTTGTCGAGGCTGTCGACGAGGCGGGTGAGCCAGACGGCCAGGGGCGCGCGGCTTTGGGGGAAGCCTTGCCGGGCGTTGAACAATGCGGCAAGCCAGGGCGGCAGCGCGCCGAATTGCGCATGCGCCAGCCGCTGGATGTCGGCCATGCCTTGCGCCACCCCCTGCCGCCGCAGCGCGAGTTCGAGCTGCAGCACCTGGTCCTGCCGCGCCGCGAGCTCGCCCAGCAGGAAGGGCGACTTCAGCAGGTCGAGCAATTCGATATGCGGGAAGTCGTGCGCGACGCATTCCAGCCAGCGATCGATCACGGCGGCGGCGGCGGTGGTCGACAGCGTCCAGCCGGTTTCGTCGGCCACCAGCACGTCGGTGCGTTCGAGCAGCGCGCGCACCCGGCGCGCGGTTTCGCGGTCGAGCGCGATCAGCGCGATAGCGCGCTTTCCGGCGTGCAATTGGGCGCTTACCCAGGCGGCGACGGCGCGCGCCTCGGCTTCCAGGTGCGGCGCCGGGCACAGCGTCAGGTGCGGGCGCACGGGAGAGCGGGGATGAGCGGCCGCCAGCATGGCGGCGCGTTCGCGCAGCGGCGGCGCGGTTTTCTGCCAGGCCTGGTGCAGGGTGAACGCCACGCCGTCGGCGGCGGGCTCGAACAGCGTGACGGGCGCATGTTCGGCACAGCGGTCGAGAAATTGCCGCTCGATGGCGGTCAGCGTTCCCAGCGCGTAGCCGTAAACGGGCTGCGGCGCAGACCGGCATTGCTCAAGCAGCTGGTCGAGCGCGCGCGCGTAGTGCGCCTGCGGGTCGCTGCCATCGTTGTTGAGGGCCTGCCATACCGCCTCGATCAGTGCGCTTTCGCGGTCGAGCGTGTCGGCATGCAGCGCGCGGATGCGCGATCCGATGGCGGCGCCCAGGCGGGCGGCGGAAAGTTCGTCGGCCAGCTGCAGCAACTCGCTGGCGAGCGCCCATCGGTCGACCGTGCCCAGCCAGTCGATGTTGCGCAGCACGCCGTGCAGCCGCGCCAGCCGCCGCGCATGCGGCTCGGCGCGGCCGTCGGCCATGCGTGTGCCCTGCAGGGTGCTTTCGGCCCAGGCTTTCAGCGGAGTGATGCGCGGCGGGATCAGGGCGGGCAGGCCGCCGGCCTGCGCCAGCGCGCGGGCGAAATCCTGTCCGGCGCGGTGGTTGGGGACGAGCAGCGTCAGCCCGGAGAGATCGGGCAGGCGGTCGGCGTAACGGTCGAGCAGGGTGCGGGCGGCGGCGTGCGCCAGGGGCGGGCCGCCCAGGAGAATCGTTGCGATTCCCACCGGAGCTAATCTAAAAACGGTGGTTGGGCGCGCCCGCCCGGCGGGCAGTCAACTGCGTTTGACCGGCTCAACGTTCCAGGTACTGGCGCTTGTCCTTGACGCCGGCCCATTCGTCGGCATCGGGCAGCGGGTCCTTGCGTTCGACGATGACTTTCCACTCCTTGGCAAGCTCGGCATTGAGCGCGATGTAGGCACGCTGGTCATCCGGCACGTCGTCTTCGGCATAGATGGCCTCGACCGGGCATTCGGCCACGCACAGGGTGCAGTCGATGCACTCCTCGGGGTCGATGACGAGGAAATTGGGGCCTTCATGGAAGCAGTCCACCGGACAGACATCGACACAATCGGTGTATTTGCACTTCACGCAGGCGTCGGTTACAACGTAGGTCATTCGTATTTACCCTGATGATTTGAGGAATGCCCGGATGCTTGCAGGCGGCAGTTTTGATGTAGCATATCGTCACAAAACCGATTTTTCCAGCATTGCCACCTTCCCAAACCGTCCAGGCCGCGTCCGGCCAACCGCATACTTCAAAAATAGGAGCCTCACCGATGAGCGAGCATGTTCATTACATATCCGACGATTCCTTCGAACAGGAAGTCCTGCAGGCGGGTGTGCCCGTGCTGGTGGATTACTGGGCGGACTGGTGCGGCCCCTGCAAGATGATCTCGCCGATCCTCGATGAGGTCGCCAAGGAATACGCCGGCAAGCTCAAGGTGTGCAAGCTCAATATCGACGAGAACCAGGCCACCCCGCCCAAGTTCGGCATCCGCGGCATCCCCACCCTGATGATCTTCAAGAACGGCAATGTCGAGGCGACCAAGGTCGGCGCCCTGTCCAAGTCGCAACTCACCGCTTTCGTCGACAGCAACATCTAAAACTCTACCGGACGGCGCACCCGCGCGCCGCCTTCCCGCAGTGCCGTCCGGCTTCTCTCCCCCTTCACGTCCGGCTCTTTCAAGCGAGCCCACTCAGGCCCTTTCCATGCATCTTTCCGAACTCAAGCAGAAGCCGATCACCGAGCTCCTCGAAATCGCCGCTACCAATGGCATCGACAACGCCAACCGTTTTCGCAAGCAGGAGCTGATCTTCACCATCCTGAAAACGCTGGCCAAGCGCGGCGAGAGCATCTACGGCGACGGCGTGCTGGAAGTGCTGCCGGACGGCTTCGGATTCCTGAGATCGCCGGAAACCTCGTATCTCGCCAACACTGATGACATCTACGTGTCGCCGTCGCAGATCCGCCGCTTCAACCTGCATACCGGCGACAAGATCGAGGGCGAGATCCGCACGCCGAAGGACGGCGAGCGCTATTCGGCGATGACCAAGCTCGACAAGATCAACGGCGAGCCACCCGAGGCGAGCAAGAACAAGATCCTGTTCGAGAACCTCACCCCGCTGCATCCGGACAAGCCGCTCAAGCTGGAACGCGACGTCAAGGCGGAGGAGAACATCACCAGCCGCGTCATCGACATCGTCGCGCCGATCGGCAAGGGCCAGCGCGGCCTCCTGGTGGCGCCGCCGAAATCCGGCAAGACGGTGATGCTGCAGCACATCGCCCACGCCATCACTTCCAACCATCCCGACGTCGTGCTGTTCGTGCTGCTGATTGACGAACGCCCGGAGGAAGTGACCGAGATGAGCCGCACCGTGCGCGGCGAAGTCGTCGCCTCGACCTTCGACGAGCCCGCCAGCCGCCACGTCCAGGTGGCGGAAATGGTGATCGAGCGCGCCAAGCGCCTGGTCGAGCACAAGAAGGACGTGGTCATCCTGCTCGACTCGATCACGCGGCTGGCACGCGCCTACAACACGGTGCAGCCGGCTTCCGGCAAGGTGCTCACCGGCGGCGTCGACGCCAACGCGCTGCAGAAGCCGAAGCGCTTCTTCGGCGCCGCCCGCAACATCGAGGAAGGCGGCAGCCTGACCATCCTCGCCACCGCGCTGATCGACACCGGCAGCCGCATGGACGACGTCATCTACGAGGAATTCAAGGGCACCGGCAACCTGGAAATCCATCTCGACCGCAAGATGGCCGAGAAGCGCCAGTACCCCGCCATCAACGTCAACCGCTCCGGCACCCGCCGCGAAGAACTGCTGATGCCGCACGACATCCTGCAGAAGGTATGGGTGCTGCGCAAACTGCTGTACCCGATGGACGACATGGAGGCGATGGAATTCCTGCTCGACAAGATCCGCGCGACCAAAAACAACAGCGAATTTTTTGACTCGATGCGGCGCGGCTGACCCTGCGGCTTGCGTATCGCACGTTGCTCCGCTACAATCCCGCGTTCTCCGAATTCAACCCGTTAAGGAATTGCCATGAAATCCGGCATTCACCCCGATTACAAGGAAGTCGCCGTGACCTGCTCCTGCGGCAGCACGTTCAAAACCCGCTCCACGCTGGGCAAGGAAAAGCTGCAGGTGGAAGTCTGCGCGGCCTGCCACCCGTTCTACACCGGCAAGCAGAAGATCGTCGATACCGCCGGCCGTGTCGAGAAGTTCCGTCAGCGCTATGGCATGAAGTAAGCCGCTCTGAACGGCGCTTGCGTGATGCGACTCAAAGCGGCTTCGGCCGCTTTTTGCGTTTTGGCGGCGACACGACGGTATCATTGAACACTCCCGACCAGGACGAGGCAGACGTGACCCCCCGAGCTTTCCGCCGCATTGCAATGGCCGTTCTCGGCGCGCTGGCGCTGACGCACTGTGCGCAGAATCCGGTGACGGGCGGCAAGGATTTCGTGCTGATGTCCGAGCAGCAGGAAATCCAGATGGGTGCGCAGGCACACCAGGATGTATTGAAGGAATACGCGGCGCTGGACAATCCGGCGCTGCAGGCCTACGTCAACGAGGTCGGCCAGCGGCTGGCGAAACAGAGCCATCGGCCGAACCTGCCATGGCATTTCACCGTGGTCGACAGCCCCGACGTCAACGCCTTCGCCCTGCCCGGCGGCTATGTCTACATCACCCGCGGCATCATGGCCTACCTGAACTCCGAGGCCGAGCTGGCCGGGGTGGTGGGGCATGAAATCGGCCATGTCACCGCGCGCCACGGGGTGCGCCAGCAAAGCGCGTCCACCGCGGCAGGACTGGGTGCGGTATTGGGCTCGATTCTGGTGCCGGGGATGAACGGTCAGGCGGGCGCATCGTTGCTGCAAACGCTGGCGCAGGCCTGGACCGCCGGCTACGGGCGCGAGCACGAACTGGAATCCGACCGCCTCGGCGCCGAATACCTGGCCCGCAGCGGCTACAGCCCGCAGGCAATGATTGAGGTCATCGGCGTGCTGAAAAACCAGGAGCTGTTTGCCGCCGAACAGGCCAAGCGCGGCGGCCGCCAGCCGCGCACCTATCACGGCACTTTCGACACCCACCCGAGCAACGATGCGCGCCTCAAGCAGGTGGTGGGCGAGGCCGGCAAGTACAGCGTCGCCAATCCGCGCGACGGCCGCAACGATTTCCTGCAGAAAATGGCCGGCGTGTATTTTGGCGACAGTCCCGACCAGGGCGTGATCCGCAACAATGCCCTGCTGCATGAAAAGCTCGGGCTGGCGCTACAGTTTCCGCCCGGCTGGCAGGTCCGCAATCGCCCCGACCGGGTGGTGGCGACGAATCCCCAGGGCGACGCGCTGGTCGAGCTGCAGCAGGGGCCGAAAAGCGACAAACCGCTGGAGACGCTGCAGAAAGGACTCAAGCTGGATGCCGGCGCACGCTACGACAGCGGCAATCTTGGCGGCCACCCGGCCGCATTCGCGGCGGGCGCGCAGCAGGGCAAACCGGTGGTGGTGGCGGCCGTGGTGTTCAACGGCACGCAGTACCTGATCGCAGGCATGGCCAAGGACAAGCCCGCGTACGAGCGCGAGCGCAGCGCCCTGCGCGCGGCGATCAACAGCTTCCATGCGCTCGGCGCGGCGGAACGGCAGGCGGCGCGTCCCCATGTGCTGCGCCTGCTGACGGCGCAACCCGGCACCACGATGGCCGCTCTGGCGCGGCAGTCGCCATTGGGTGGCGAAGCCGAAAGCCAGCTGCGCCTGATGAACGATCTCTACCCCGGCGGCGAACCCCAACCGGGACAACTCCTCAAAATTGTTCAATAAGCGCCTGATCACGCCGCAGCACCCGCAAGGAGTACGCCGGTGGGTGCCCCGCTGCTGCGCAGCGACCCTCCCGCAGCTCGGGCTGTGGCTGCTGTGTGCGGCCTGGCTGGTGCCGGGGCTGGTGGGGCACGCGCCATGGAAAGGCGGCGACGGCGATCATTTCGCCCAGTTGTGGCTGCTGCTGCAAAGCGGGATTGCGCCCCAGGCCGCCCCGGCTACGCCGCCCCTGTATTACTGGGTCGCCGCCGCCACCGCCTGGCTCACTTCGCCCGTCCTGGCTTTGGCTGATGGCGCCCGCCTGGCTTCGGGCCTGTTCATCGCGCTGGCGCTGTTTTTTGTGGCGCGCACGGCGCGCGTGCTCTACGGTGACGAGGCCGGCTGGGCTGCGGTGCTCACCTTGCTGGGCTGCGTGGGCCTGCTGGTGCGCGGCCACGAGCTCAATGCCTATACCGCCCAGTTTGCCGCCGCTGCCGCGATGCTGTACGGCGTCGCTAGCCTGCCGCAGGGTGCCCGCAGCGGCTGGATGCTGGGGGGCGGCGCGGCGCTGATGCTGCTTGCCGGCGGCGCGGCGGAAGCCTTGCTGTTTCTGCTGCTGGCGGCGTTGCTGCCGCTGTTGCTGACTGAGTACCGCAGTCCGGCGGCGCGGCGTTCGCTGGCCTGGGGCGTGGGCGGTGCGCTGCTGTTCGGCGCAGCATGGCTGGCGTTTTTGGCAACCCAGCATATTCCGTTGATGCGCGCATTCAATCTGCAACGCTGGCTGGGCGGCGATAGCCTGCAGCCCGGCTATTACCCCGGCATCCTCGGCTGGTACGCCTGGCCGGCATGGCCGCTGGCGGCGTGGGCGGCATATCGGGGACGGCGGCAATGGCGTACGCCGGGCATGGCGCTGCCGCTCGCGGCGTTGGCGGGCTTGCTCGGCCTGTACGCCCTGGCGGCCGAACCCGGCGAGGAGCAAGGCCTCATCCTGCTGTTGCCGCTGGCGCTATTGGGCGGCGCCGGACTGTTCACGCTGCGGCGCGGCGCGGCCAACGCCCTGCTGTGGTTTGCGGTCATGCTGTTCGGCTTTATCGGACTGCTGTTCTGGATCTACTGGAGCGCGCACGATCTCGGCAGCCCGGCGCGGCTGGCCGTGCGGCTCGGCAAGCTGGGGATGGCCCATGTCGGCGGGCTGCGTCCGTGGGCGCTGGCGCTGGGCATCGCCGTCACCTTGGCCTGGATCGTCTTTCTGGCGCGCCTCCGGCGTTCGCCGCTGCGGCCCATGCTGGCGTGGACAGCCGGCATGACCTTCATTTGGACACTGTTGATGGCCTTGTTTCTGACGCCGCTCGACCGCCGCCTGAGTTATGCCAGCGTGGGCGAAGCGCTGGCGGCGCGGGTGCCGCAAACCGCCTGCATCCAGACCTACCAGGTACGCAGCCAGCAGCGTCTGCTGCTTGCCTATCACAGCGGGCGCCTGCTTGCCCCGGCCGATATCGGCTGCGGCTGGCTGCTGGTGGAAACCCGGCGCCGCGAGGCCGGGCCGCCTATCCCGGGCGGCTGGGTCAAGCAGTGGGAAGGCGCACGTCCGGGCGACCGTTCGGACCGCTTCCATCTGTATGCCCGCCACTAGCGGGCCGGCAACGGCGCGCGTCGCCGCCGTCGTTCTGGCGGGGGGGCTGGGCCGCCGCATGGGCGGGGCCGACAAGGGGCTGATCGAATACCGGGGGCGTCCGCTGATCGAATGGGCGCTTGCCGCGCTGGCGCCGCAGGTTGGGGAAATCGTCATCAGCGCCAACCGCAATGCCGAGCGCTACGCGACTTACGGCCGCCGCGTGCTACCCGACCCCCTGCCCGGCTTTCCCGGCCCGCTGGCGGGCGCGCTGGCGGCGCTGCAGACGGTGGAGGCGGACTGGCTGGTAGTGGTGCCGTGCGATACGCCGCATCTGCCCGCCGATCTGGTGATCCGCCTGCTGGGCGCGGCGCAGCTGGAAAGCGTGCCGCTGGCGGTGGCGGAAGACGGTGCGCGCGTGCACCACACCTGCTTCATCGTGCGCACCGATCAGGGCGAGAATCTGGCCGCGTTTCTCGCGCGCGGCGAACGCGCGGTGCGCCACTGGCAGGCGGGACTGGCTTCGACGACGGTGCGCTTCGACCCCGCCGGGTTCGCCAATTTCAACCGGCCCGACGATCTCCCGCCCGGCTAGCCCTGCCGGCTCTCTGCGATCTGCGCGCAATACTGCTGCAAATGCTCCGGCACGCCGGGCGGACAGGTGCCGCAGTCGCGGTTGCCGGGAACGGCGTAGTCGATGAACCTGGGGTAGGCGAGCTGCAGTCCGTTCATCAGCGCGACGAAATCCTCCAGCGTGCGTTCGCCGCCGAGGCGCGGATTGCGCGCCTTTTCCTGGCCGATGGTGCTGATGCGGCGCTGCTCGTAGTCGTGCGCCGGATAGACCAGGGTGTCGTCGTCGTAGGCAAACAGCTTGCCGCGCACCGAGCGGTACAGCGCGGCCGCATCGCCGCTCTGGAAGTCGGTGCGCCCGCAGCCTTCGATCAAGAGCGCGTCGCCGGTGTAGAGCCGGCCGGCGTGGGCGTAGGCGAAGTGGTTGTCGGTATGGCCGGGGGTGTGGATCGGCGTCAACTCGACCGAGCCCATTCTGAACGGCGTGCCGTCGACGATGCCGATGTCGGTGCACGGCAGCGCGTCGAGCGCGGGGCCGGCGATGCGGCTGCCGGCGGCTTCCTTCAGCTTCTTCGCCGCGGTGATGTGGTCGGCGTGGATGTGCGTCTCCACCGTGAACGCGAGCTTGAGGCCGAGCTTATTGACCTCGGCGAGGTCGCGTTCCCAGGTCGGCAGCACCGGGTCGATCAGCAGCGCCTGGCCGGTTTCCCCGCAACCGACGAGGTAGGTGTAGGTGCTGGAAACAGGCTCGAACAGTTGCTTGAAAATCATGGCGCGTCTCCTTGAGGGTATTCAGGGTGCGGCCAGCGCCTCGTCCAGAAGTTCCACCCAGTGTCGCACCGGGATCGGGCTGCCCGATTGCAGATGGGTGAGGCAGCCGATGTTGGCGGTGACGATCTGTTCCGGGTCGCCGGCCTGCAGGTGGCCGAGCTTGCGGGCCTTGAGCTGGCTGGCGATCTCGGGCTGCAGGATCGAATAGGTGCCGGCCGAGCCGCAGCACAGGTGTTTTTCCGCCACCGGCGTGAGTTCGAAGCCGGCGTCGGTGAGCAGCACTTCGACGCCGCCGGTGAGCTTCTGCCCGTGCTGCAGGGTGCAGGGCGGATGGTAGGCGATGCGTTTCTGGGTGAGACGCGAGGCGCGAGGCGCGAGGGGTTTCAGCGCGGCCGCTTCGCCAACGAGGATTTCGGAAATGTCTTTTGTCGCGGCGGAAACCCGCACCGCCTTGTCCGCATAGGCGGCGTCGTCGCGCAGCAGCCAGCCGTAGTCCTTGACCATCACGCCGCAGCCGGAGGCGGTCATCACGATGGCGTCCACCCCGGCGTCGAGATGCGGAATCCAGGCGTCGATGTTGCGGCGTGCGGCGTTCAGGCCATCGTCGCGGTCGTTCAGATGATGCGCCAGCGCGCCGCAGCAGCCGGCCTCGTCCGCGGCGACCAGCGAGATGCCGATGCGGTCGAGCACGCGCGCGGCGGCGGCGTTGATGTTGGGCTTGAGGCCGGGCTGCACGCAGCCCTGCAAGACCAGCATGCGGCGTTGATGGCGCGGTGCGGGCCATGCGCCGGCGTGCTCGGCGGGCGGCACCCGCGCCTTCAGGAAACCCGGCATGAGGCCGCGCACACCCTGGCCGAGCCTGAGTGCGCTGTTGAACAGCAGGGAGCTGCCGAGGCCGCTCTTCAGGGCCGCGCGCGTGGCGCTTGCGAGGGGACTGCGGCCGACTTTCTCCTCGACGATGTGGCGGCCGATGTCGAGCAGCTTGCCGTATTCGACGCCCGACGGGCAGGTGGTCTCGCAGTTGCGGCAGGTCAGGCAGCGGTCCAGATGCAGCTGGGTCTTGGCCGTCGGCGTCGCGCCTTCGAGCACCTGCTTCATCAGGTAGATGCGGCCGCGCGGCGAATCGAGTTCGTTGCCGAGCACCTGGTAGGTGGGACAGGTGGCGAGGCAGAAGCCGCAATGCACGCAGCTGCGCAGGATGCGCTCGGCGACCTCGCCATCGGGGGTGTTGCGGTAGGAATCGGCGATCTGGGTCTGCATGTCAGAAGTCGGGGTAGAGCCGGCCGCGGTTGAGGATGCCCCGGGGGTCGAAGCGCTGCTTGAGGCTGCGGTGCAGCGTCGCCAGCGCCGGGGCGAGCGGGGCGAAGGCGCCGTCGGCCGGCGTCTTGCCGCGGAACAGGGTGGCGTGGCCGCCCGCTTGCCCGGCGGCCTCGCGCAGCGCCGCGGCGGGCAGGTCGGACGCCAGCCAGCGCACCGCCCCGCCCCACTCGATCCACTGCGCGTCGCCCAGCTTCAGCGGCGGCGTGGTGGGCTTCACCGCCAGTCGCCACAGCGGACGCTGGTCGAAGAAGGGCGTGGCCTGGTCGCGCAGGCGCTGCCAGAACGCGCCGGCGTCCTGCAGCGGTTCGCCGCCGAGCCTCGCCTGCGCGGCGTGCACCGCGGATGCCGCGCCCGACAGCCGCAGCGTCAGCAGGCCGGCGTGCCACGAGCTTGCCGACAGCGGCAGCGGCAGTCCCGCCCACTGGTTCATCCTCAGGATCGCGGCGGCTTCGTCGAGTTCGAACTGCAGGGTGGTTTCCAGCGACGGTTGCGGCAGCACCTTGAGCGAGACTTCGGTGATCAGGCCGAGCGTGCCGAGCGCGCCGACCATCAGGCGCGACACGTCGTAGCCGGCGACGTTCTTGATCACCTGGCCGCCGAAGCGCAGCGGCTGGCCGGTGCCGTCGATCAGGCGCACGCCGAGCACGAAGTCGCGCACCGCGCCGGCGTAGGGCCGGCGCGGGCCGGACAGGCCGGCGGCGATGCTGCCGCCGAGCGTGGCCGCATCGCCGAAGTACGGCGGCTCGAACGCCAGCATCTGCTTCTGTTCGGCGAGCAACGCCTCGATCTCGGCGAGCGGGGTGCCGGCGCGGGCGGTCAGCACCAGCTCCTTCGGCTGGTAGTCGACCACGCCGGTGAGCGCGCGCGTGCTCAGGACTTCCCCTTCATCGGCATTGCCGTAGAAGGTCTTGCTGCCGCCGCCTTGTATGACGAGCGGCGTATTCGCCGCATGGGCCGAGCGAATGCGATCAAGAAATTCGCTCAACATCAAAACCTCGGCAATTCCGGATGCGCCAGTTGCCCGCCGTGGACGTGCATCGCGCCCCACTCGGCGCAGCGGTGCAGTTCGGGCACGGCCTTGCCGGGGTTGAGCAGTTTGGCGGGGTCGAACGCCGCCTTCACCTCGTGGAAGCGGGTCAGCTCGGGCGTGGCGAACTGCGCGCACATCTGGTTGATCTTCTCCAGCCCGACGCCGTGCTCGCCGGTGATGGTGCCGCCGACTTCGACGCACAGTTCGAGAATTTTTCCGCCGAAGCTTTCGGCTTTTTCGAGCTCGCCGGGCTGGTTGGCGTCGAACAGGATCAGCGGGTGCAGGTTGCCGTCACCGGCATGGAACACGTTGGCGACGGCGAGACCGAATTCCGCGCTCATCTCGCTGATGCGCTGCAGCACGTGGGGCAGCTGGGCGCGCGGGATGGTGCCGTCCATGCAGTAGTAGTCGGGCGCCAGCCGCCCGACGGCGGGGAAGGCCGCCTTGCGCCCGGCCCAGAATTTCAGCCGCTGTTCCTCGCTGTCGGCGGTGCGGATCTCGGTCGCGCCCGAGGCTTCGAGCACCTGGCGCACGGTGTAGATGTCGGCCGACACTTCCTCGTTGACGCCGTCGACCTCGCACAGCAGCAGCGCCTCGCAATCGAGCGGATAGCCGGCGTGGACGAAGGCCTCGGCGGCCTGAATGGCGAGGCGGTCCATCATTTCCAGTCCGGCCGGGATCACCCCGGCGGCGATGATGTTGCCGACCGCCGCGCCGGCCTTCGCCACGTCGTCGAACGCCGCCAGCACCACCTGCGCGCGCTCGGGGCGCGGCAGCAGCTTGACGGTGACTTCGGTGATCACCGCCAGCATGCCTTCCGATCCGGTCAACAGCGCGAGAAGGTCGTAGCCGGGGGCGTCGAGCGCGTCGCTGCCGATTTCCAGCAGCTGGCCGTCGATGGTCCAGGCGCGCAGCTTCTGGATGTTGTGCACCGTGAGGCCGTATTTCAGGCAGTGCACGCCGCCGGAGTTCTCCGCCACGTTGCCGCCGATCGAGCAGGCGATCTGCGACGAGGGATCGGGCGCGTAGTAGAGGTTGTGCTGCGCGACGGCCTCCGAGATCGCGAGGTTGCGCACGCCGGGCTCCACCACCGCGGTGCGGGCGAGCGGGTCGATCGCCTTGATGCGGTTGAGCTTGGCCAGCACCAGCAGCACCGCGCCGTCGACCGGAAGGGCGCCGGCGGCAAGGCCGGTGCCGGCGCCGCGCGCCACCACCGCGACCCCGTTCTCATGGCACAGCTGCAGGACCGCCGCCACCTGCGCCTCGTTCTCCGGCAGCGCCACCACGTCAGGGACGTTGCGGTAGGCGGCAAGGCCATCGCTCTCGAAGGGCAGCAGATCCTCGCGCTCGTTGAGCACGCAATGGGCCGGCAGCAGGCTGCGCAGTTGGGAGAGAAAGGCGGGGCTGATCATGGCCAAAACGGAAGCGGTCAGGCTGCGAGTTTAGCCGGGCTCGCCTGCGCGCGCGAGGGCGCGAGGCGCCGGTAGGCCTCCGCCAGCGCGGCGTCGCCGCCGACGTTGCCGGGGAAGATCACCACCGGCAGGGTCGGCAGCCGATGCCACGGCGGCGTCTGCACCACCGTGACGCCGGGCAGGATCTGCCCCAGCACGCGCGA
>Ga0209958_1001710_pt1 | contig 15016 bp, 13 predicted proteins | sample ThiBio_inoc_plan_FD_183942 | JGI IMG/M metagenome (GOLD analysis project Ga0209958, IMG submission 183942) | Wastewater bioreactor microbial communities from Cape Town, South Africa - Thiocy_inoc_plan (SPAdes) | ecosystem: Engineered > Bioremediation > Thiocyanate > Unclassified | place: South... | reverse complement strand
AAGGCGCGGCGCTGCTGGCCGGCGCCCGCCCCTTCTTCCTCAACACCCTGCCGGAAAACGACTTCGCCATGGACTGGTCGCGGGTGCCGGAAGATCTGTGGGAGCAGGTCAACCTGGTCAACGTCTGTTCGCCCGGCAACCCCACCGGCAAGGTGATGTCGCTGGACGACTGGAAAATATTGTTCGAGCTGTCGGATCGGCATGGCTTCGTCGTCGCGGCCGACGAATGCTATTCGGAGATCTACTTCGCGGAAGGCGCTCCGCCGCTCGGCGCGCTCACCGCCGCGCAGCAGCTCGGCCGCGGCTTCAAGAACCTGATCGTGTTCAACTCGCTGTCCAAGCGCTCCAACGTGCCCGGCCTGCGCTCCGGCATGGTGGCGGGCGACGCCGCGCTGATGAAGTCATTCCTGCTCTACCGCACCTATCACGGCAGCGCGATGAGCCCGGTGGTGCAGGCCGCCAGCGTCGCGGCCTGGAACGACGAGGCGCACGTGGTCGAGAACCGCCGCCAGTACGCCGAGAAATTCGCCGCCGTGATGCCTATGCTGAAAGGCGTGCTGCAATTCGATGCCCCCGACGCCGCCTTCTATCTGTGGGCGCGGGTGCCGGGCGGCGACGATGCCGCGTTCGCGCGCGGCCTGTATGAAAAACAGCATGTCACCGTGCTGCCCGGCAGCTACCTCGCGCGCGACGCCGCCAACGTCAATCCGGGCAAGGGTTTCGTCCGCATCGCCCTGGTCGACAGCCTGCAGGCCTGCGTCGAAGCCGCCCGACGCGTGGCCAGCCACGCCGGCGAGGCGGCGTAAGCCGCCGATTCCATTTCCATCGCTTTAATTTCAACCTTCAATCACAGGAATCCATCATGCAAGACCTGCAGAACATCATCGAAGACGCTTTCGAACGCCGCGCCGACATCACCCCGCGCAATGCCGACGCCAAGGTCAAGGACGCCGTCATGTCGGTGATCGAGATGCTCGACCGCGGCCAGCTGCGCGTCGCCGAGCGTGCCGAAGGCCAGAACTGGATCACCCACCAGTGGCTCAAGAAGGCAGTGCTGCTGTCGTTCCGCCTGGAAGACAACGCCTTCATCAAGGGCGGCTTCACCAACTATTTCGACAAGGTGCCGTCGAAGTTCGCCGATTACAACAGCCGCGACTTCCGCGACGGCGGCTTCCGCGTGGTGCCGCCGGCGGCGGCGCGGCGCGGCGCCTACATCGGCAAGAACGTGGTGCTGATGCCGAGCTACGTCAACATCGGCGCCTACGTCGACGAAGGCACCATGGTCGACACCTGGGCCACGGTCGGCTCCTGCGCGCAGATCGGCAAGAACGTGCACCTCTCCGGCGGCGTCGGCATCGGCGGCGTGCTCGAACCGGTGCAGGCCAATCCCACCATCATCGGCGACAACTGCTTCGTCGGCGCCCGTTCCGAGGTGGTCGAGGGGGTGATCGTCGAGGACAACTGCGTGATCTCGATGGGCGTGTACATCGGCCAGAGCACCAAGATCTACGATCGCGAAACTGGCGAAGTGCATTACGGCCGCGTGCCCGCCGGTTCGGTGGTGGTGTCCGGCAACCTGCCGTCCAAGGACGGCAGCTACAGCCTGTATTGCGCGGTGATCGTGAAGAAGGTCGATGCCAAGACCCTGTCCAAGGTCGGCATCAACGAGCTGCTGCGCGGAATCTGAGCCCCGGCCCCGGCATTGCCGGCTCATTGACCCGAAAAAAGGAGACGCCATGAAACGCACCCTCGTCGTCACCGCATTGCTCGCCGTCGGCCTGACGGCGTGCCAGGAGAACCCGGTATCCGGCCGCAAGCAGCTGGTACTGGTGTCCGAGGAGCAGGCGCAGTCTTCATCGGCGCAGGCCTACGCGCAGACGCTGAATGAGGCGCAGAAGAAGGGCAAACTCAGCACCGATGCGGCGCTGAACAGCCGCGTCAAACGCATCACCGACCGCCTGATCGCGCAGGCGGGCAACATGTATGCGCCCAGCCGCAGCTGGAACTGGTCGGTCGCGGTGATCGACGAGCCGACGCTCAACGCCTGGTGCATGCCGGGCGGCAAGATGGCGATCTACACCGGCATCATTCACAAGCTGAAACTCTCCGACGACGAAATCGCCCAGATCATGGGCCACGAGATCGCCCACGCCATGCTGGGCCATGGCCGCGAGCGCATGTCGCGCGCCATCGCCATGCAGGGCGGTATGACGCTCGGTTCCATCGTCGCCGGCCGCGACCTCAGCGTGCTGGCGCCGGTGGCCGACATTGCTCTGACCCTGCCCAACAGCCGCGCCGGCGAAAGCGAGGCCGACCGCTACGGCATCGAACTCGCCGCCCGCGCCGGATTCGATCCGCGCGCCGCAGTGCGCCTGTGGGAAAAAATGAGCAGCGCCGGCAACGGCGGCCCGCCGCAATTCCTCAGCACCCACCCCTCCCCCGACAACCGCATCCAGGCACTGAACGCGCTGGTGCCACAGATGATGCCCATCTACGAGAAAGCACGTTGATGAACATGGAACCCGCCTCCGGCGAAAAAATCGCCAGCCTGAAAACCCTGACCACGGTCATCTATGCGCTGTATGCCGTTTCGCTGTTCATCGGCATCACCGCCGTCGTGGCCATCGTGCTGAACTACCTCAAGCGCGAGGACGCCCGCGGCACCTGGCTGGAAAGCCACTTCGGCTGGCAGATCAGGACGTTCTGGTGGGGCCTGCTGTGGCTCGTCGTCGGCGCCGCCACTTGGATCATCCTCCTCGGCTGGCTGGTATGGGGGGTGGCTTGCGTCTGGTTCGTCTACCGCATCGCCAAGGGCTGGCTCAACCTCAACGACAACAAGCCGATGCCCGTCCAGTAGTGGCGCGCCCGACATGGCGGGGCGATCGGCCAGCCCGCCCCTGAGCCCGATGACTGCGCTTGCACGCCGTGTTTTCGCCTGCCTGCTTGCCGGCCTCAGCCTGGCGGCCCCGGCCGGGGAGTTGCCGCCGCTTGCCCGCGCGGTGACGGGCGGCGACAGCGAATATGCCGTTCGTCCCGGGGATTCCCTGATCGCCATCGGCGCCCGCTTCGGCGTGGCAGCCAAGGTCCTGGCGCGACAGAACGCCATTCCCTTCGCAGCCATCATCCGCCCCGGCCAGCGCCTGCGCATCGACAATCCGCATATCGTGCCGGCGGCGCTCGACGACGGCCTGCTCATCAACATCCCGCAGCGCATGCTGTTCGAATTCGACGCAGGCAAACTGGTCGCGGCCTACCCGGTTGGCCTCGGCAAGCCCTCCTGGCCCACGCCGCAAGGCGAGTTCGAGATCGTCGCGCGGGTGAAGAACAAGACCTGGAAAGTGCCTACATCCATCCAGGAAGAAATGCGCAACGAGGGCAAGGCCGTGCTGGAGGAAGTGCCTCCCGGCCCCGACAACCCCCTCGGCGCCCACTGGCTCGGCCTCAGCATGTGGGGCTACGGCATACACGGCACCATCGCACCGGCGAGCGTGTTCCATTTCCAGAGCCATGGCTGCATCCGCCTGCACCCCGACGATATCGCCGAACTATTCGAGCGGGTGGAGGTCGGTACTGCTGGCCGCCTCGTCTATCAGCCAGTCCTGCTGGCGGCAACCGGGGACGGCCGCATCCTGCTCGAAGTCCATCGGGATATCTACAATCAGGGCAGCGACCCGGCGCAGGCCGTTCGCGATCTCGCCGAAGCCCATGGCATGAGCCGCGACATCGACTGGTCCAGGGTGGATGCCGCAATCGCAGCGCAGGAAGGCCTGGCCCGGGAAGTCGGCCGCCAGACGCGCAACGGATCGAAAGGAACGCCGTGAAACACACTCTCAGCCGCCGCCAATTTCTCAGACTGGGCATGCTTGCCGTCGCGCTGCCGCTGCCGGCATTCGCCAGCCCGGAGGCGGCCGAGCGCCGGCTTGGCTTCCTCAACCTGCATACCGGAGAAAAGCTCGACCTGCCCTACTGGATAGAAGGCGACTACGTGCCGGAATCGCTCGCGGAAATCAACCGCGTGCTGCGCGACCACCGCACCGGCGCGGTCGCGGCCATCGACATTCAGCTGCTGGACCTGCTCGACCGCGTCAAGGCCGCACTGGGCACCGCGCAGCCGTTCCAGGTCATTTCAGGCTACCGTTCGCCGGTCAGCAACAGCCTACTGGCCACGAACTCTTCCGGCGTCGCCAGGCGCAGCCTGCACATGGAAGGCAAGGCCATCGACATCCGCATCCCCGGCGTGCAGCTGGCCGACCTGCGCCGCGCCGGCCTCATGCTGAAAGGCGGCGGCGTCGGCTATTACCCGGGTTCCAACTTCGTGCACCTCGATGTGGGGCGGGTACGGACCTGGGGCGGCTAGCTGCCGCCTTGCCGCGAAAAATGCACACCGACAGGACGGGGCCTTGAGCACCCGGCAAAATACCCGCGGCCGGATGAAAGCGCACAGGGTTTTTTGAAGTAAATTCGGTATCCAGTGCTGGCCATGCCGGGACTGATCGTTTGCATGACAGCGAGGCCCGGAATGAACCGCACACTGCCTATCGCATCGGACCGTGGCGTCAGCCGGCGCGCCTTCCTCAAGTTCTGCGCCATGGCCGCCTCGCTGCTCGCGCTGCCGCCGGGCGCGGCGGCCATCCTGGCCGATTCGCTTGCCAGGGCCCGGCGCCTGCCGGTGGTATGGCTGTCGTTCCAGGAATGCACCGGCTGCACCGAATCGCTCACCCGCTCGTCCGCCCCCTCCATCGAGCGGCTGCTGTTCGAACTGATTTCGCTGGACTACAGCCATCTCCTCCAGGCCGCCGCCGGCGCGGCCGCGGAACAGGCGCGGGAAGCAAGCCTGGCCGCAAACCACGGCCGGCTCCTGCTGGTGGTGGACGGTTCCGTGCCGACTGCGCTCGGCGGAGCCTGTTCCACCATCGCCGGCGAGGACAACCTGAGCCTGCTCGCGCGCTGCCTGGACGCCGCCGAGGCGGTGCTTGCCGTGGGCACCTGCGCCGCCTTCGGCGGGCTGCCCGCCGCCGCCCCCAATCCGACCGGGGCGATGGGCATCGCCGAACTGATGGCGCAGGGCCGGGTGCCGCGCCGGCCGCTGGTCAACCTGCCCGGCTGCCCGCCCATCCCCGAGGCGATGAGCGCCGTGCTGGCCCACCGCGTGGCCTTCGGCCGGTTTCCTGAACTCGACGCCCAGGGCCGGCCGGTGGCGTTTTATGGCGAAACCGTGCACGACCGCTGTTCCCGGCGCGGCCACTACGAGGCGGGCCGCTTCGCCAAGAGCTTCGACGACGCCGGCGCGCGCGCCGGCTGGTGCCTGCTGGAACTCGGCTGCAAGGGGCCGGTGACCCGCAATGCCTGCTCCACCCTGCGCTGGAACGGGGTGAGCAACCCGGTCGAATCCGGCCACCCCTGCCTCGGCTGCAGCGAAGCGGGATTCTGGGACCGCGGCAGTTTCTACTCCCCGCTTGCGGCGCCGGCGGCAGCCGCCCCCGAACCCCAGGCCCGGCGGGGCGCCGCGGTGTACGACCGGAATTGCGCCAGCTGTCACGGCAGCGCGCCGGGCGGCCTGGCGACCCCGACCGACGAGGTGCCGGCCCTGCTGCGGTCGGGCAAGGTGCGCGCCCACCGCTTCAGCCTGGAGGACGGCGACATGCAGGCGCTACTGGATTACCTCAAGGAAGCGCGCTGACGCGGCCGGCCCGCGCGCAAACAGGAACCGTGCGGCACGCCCGGGGCAGGCAAAAGCCGCTTTCCCCGGACCACAGAATGGTCTTTACTGGATGCGAGGGCTGCCGCCATGAAAGAGATTCTCCCCGGCGTATTCCACTGGAAAACCTTCCACCCAGGCATCCAGGCCTACGTCCACTCCTACTACTGCAATGCCACCGATCCGCCGCTGCTGATCGACCCGCGGGTTCCGGCGCAGGGAATCGAATGGTTCGCGGCGCGCGGCGCGCCGCGGCATATCTATCTCACCAACCGTCACCATTACCGTCACAGCGACCGCTTTGCCGCCCGCTATGACGCGCAGGTGTGGTGCCACAAGGACGGCCTGCACGAATTCAGCCACGGCGAGAGGGTCACGGGATTCAGCCACGGCAGAGAACTGCCCGGCGGCATCCTGGCCCTCAAGGTCGCCACGCTGTGCCCCGAGGAAACCGCGCTCTATCTGCCGCTGCACGGCGGCATCCTGAGCCTCGGCGACGCCATCGTGCGCGAGCGGGGCAAGCTCGGCTTCGTGCCGGATGCCTACATGGGAGACGACCCGCAAGGCGTCAAGCATGGCCTGCGCAGAATCTTTCTCAAGCATCTGCGCGAACGCGAGTTCGACCATCTGCTGTTCGCCCACGGCGCCCCCCTGATCGGCGGCGCCCAGGCCAGCCTCGGGAAGTTTCTGCAAGGAATCGGGCCCTGACCCGGCACGGCGACTGCCTTCCGCGACAGCAAGCCCCACCTGCAGCGCAGCACACAACAAAACGGGGCCAGGCAATTCGCCTGGCCCCGGTCTTTACGCCGCAGTTTGCTCGGGATTGCGTTTACATGCGTCCCAGATCCTGGATCGCATCCACCACCATGCCGGTGCCGATCGCGATCAGCAGGATATCGCTGGCCACCCGCACGTACTTGTGGCCGGAAGGCGGCACGCCCAGGCTGACCACCACGCGCGGCGGCAAATCGTAGTAGACCACATCCCGCGGCAACGGCCGGCCCCGCTGCCATTTCTTGGCCTGGCCGGGCGGCATGCAGCCGTTGTGCTTTTTCGCCAGCCCCGGCGGGCAGCGGCCATGCCGGAAGCTTTCCTCGTAATAATCGCGCACCACCGTGCGCTGATGGTCATTGAAATACACGCTGACCCGCGCGTCGCCCCCGCGATCGCCCCCATGATCGCCCCTGTAGTCGTCGCGGCGGCCGTCGTGACGATCGCCGTTGCGCGGGCCTTCGTCGTGCGGGCCCTGGGCACTTTTGCCCGGCTTGCCGTTGCCCGCCCATTCCGGCTTGTCGGCCAGAACCGGGCTGGCTGCGAAGATTCCGGTCACCAGCAAGGCCAGGGCGCATTTTCTTTGCAAGTGTGTTCGCATACTTTTTCTCCGCTCATCAAGGTCTGTGAATTATCCACCGCTCAAACATTCTGGCAATCAACGCGCCGCCCGTTTGTGCGGGCTTTGTCGCGCCACCCCGGCAGGCGCCGCGCTCATGCCGACAGCCACTGGATCAGCCGCACCGCCGCGCCGGCGACAGCCAGGCAAATCAGGCAGGCGAAAACGATCTTTGCGAATTTCGGCATCGGCTCGGCTGGCGAGTGCCATTGGCTATTTGGCAGCGCCGGCAGGATAACCCACCGATTGCGCGAGGACGACGCGTTGCTGGCGTCCCAGCCCCAGGGCGGCGCCCAGTGCCTCGCGGTCGACCAGGCCGCGCACCACCACTGCCAAGCCCGCCGACGCGCAATACAGATACACGTTCTGGGCGACGAAGCCGGCGTCGGCAGCGCTGTAGAACATCTTGTCCTCGGCCCCGGCCCCGCTCATCCGGTCGAAGTCCGCCACATACACCAGGTTCACCGGCGCGGTCGCCACAAAATCCTGTGCGCCGGTCAGATGGCGGATGTCGCCGGCCGCCACTTTGATCAGCGCGTGCGCCGGCGGATCGTAGCGATACGCGCCGTCCGCGGTCGTCACATACACGTCGATCTCGCGCCAGTCGCGCGCGGAGGGCGCGGTGCGCTGACCCGAATCCGGCCGGTTCACCCCGTTTGCCGCCCACAGCAGGTTCGACAGCAACTGCGGCGGCAGCGGCTGGCTGCCGAACGCCCGCGTCGAATGCCGCGCCTGCAATGCCTGCATCAAAGGCATGCCGCCCGCCGTCTCGGGCGGCGGCAGCCTGGTCGTGCCGGCATCCTGCGCCAGTCCGCTTCCCGTCATGCTCATCATCAATACCCCCGCGACGCGCCACCATCCCATGTCGGTTTCTCCCTTGCAGAGAACGAACGGCCTCTCTCAATCTAGACCCGCCGCCCGCCGGAGCAAGTCCTCGTCCGGGCGGCGGCCTCGGCAACTCGTCGGGATCGACGCCCAGCGCACCCCCCCGGCGCGGTCCGGCCGCCAGTCGCGCTTACAAGGCCTTGCCGCTGCGAATCACCCCGACCGCGATGCCTTCGATGACCAGTTCCTGGCGCCTGAGGTCGACCACGATGGGCTCGAAGTCGGGGTTTTCCGGCAGCAGTTGCACGCTGTGGCCGCGCTTCTGGAAACGCTTCACCGTGACCTCGTCGCCGATCCGCGCCACCACCACCTGCCCGGCCTTCGCCTCGGCGCTGCGATGCACCGCGAGCAGGTCGCCGTCGAGGATGCCGGCGTCCTTCATGCTCATGCCGCGCACCTTCAGCAGGTAGTCCGCGCGCGGCGAAAACATGGCGGCGTCGAGCTGGTAGTGCCGCTCGACGTTCTCCTGCGCCAGGATCGGGCTGCCTGCCGCCACCTGGCCCACCAGCGGCAGACCGCCGCCGCCCTTCAGCCGGATGCCGCGCGACGCCCCCGGCAGCAGCTCCAGCACGCCCTTTTTTGCCAGCACCTTGAGATGCTGCTCGGCGGCGTTCGGCGAACTGAAGCCGAAGCGCTGCGCAATCTCCGCGCGCGTCGGCGGCAGGCCGGTGGTTTCGATCCACTCCCGGATGAGGTTGAAAATTTCTTCCTGGCGGCGGGTCAGGTCACGCATGGGGCTTCCTCCAAATGCTGTATGCATGTACAGTTGTATTTGCATACAGTATAAATACCGGATCCCGAAAACGCCATACGCGCCAGGTGCTGCCGCCTGGCAGGCACATGCAACCGCACACACGCAGGAGAAGCCTCATGATGAAGCTCGGAAAGATCAGCCCCCTCGCCTTCAGCCGCATGAAGCAGCGCGGGATTTCCATCGACGCCCTCAACGATCTGCTCGCCCGCGGGCAGGTCGAAAAGCAGTTCGACGGCGCCCAGGTGGTGTACCTGGACAGCCCCACCCCCGCCCCGAGCTGGGCTGGCCGCCCGAAACCAAGGCTGTATGCCGTGGTGGATGCGGCGGGCGAAGTGCTGACGGTGGAAAGGCGGGTGCGGTTGCGCGCATGAGCCGATCGCCGGAATGGGCAGGCGCTGCCTGACTGGACGGGCAGGACGAAACCGGCGCCGCCCCGGCACCCTGCCCACCCGGATTTGATGCGCGGGCGGGTACTATTACGCCTCTGCCTCGCAGCGAGCCCGCGCACCCGCCCCAGTGCCGATGAACCGACCGCACATTGAACGCCGCCCCCGCTTTCCGGAAACCCCGGACGCTCATGCCTTGCCCGCACCCGCCAGCCCGTGCCTGCAGGATTGCATCGCACGCTACGCCTCCGCGATTCCCGGCCTGGCAGAACTCGGCAAGCGGCTGGCCGCTACCCACGACGCCGACGCGCTGATCGACCTCCACGAACAGTGCGCCCTCCTGCTGGAACCTGCCATGTGGTCCGCCGAGGCCGACTTCCATCCGCTGCTGGCGAGCTACCAGGCGCTGTTCCGCGAGCAGGAGGCGCTGATCCGGCAGCGCGGCAAGGACAACCGTCACCACTTCATCCTCGGCATCCCGGTGGCGGATCGCCCGTCGCACCTCAAGGCCTGCCTCGAAAGCATCTACCAGGTCTGCATGCAGTTCGACTACGGCGGCCACGCATCCGGCAGGTGGGAGCGGATCCGGGTCGTCGTCAGCGAGGACAGCCGCGACGAAGCAAACATCCGCCGGCACCTCGAGCTGGTCGAGGAATACCGGCGGAAAGGCCTGCAGGTGGTCCACTTCGGCCTTGCCGAGCAGTACGAACTGCTGCACACCCTGCCGCCGCCCACGCGCGAACGGCTGGGCAGGCTGCTCACCACCCAGCCCAAGGAAAAATTCTCCCTCAAGGGTCAGGCCGCCAACCGCAACCTCAGCTACCTGAAGTTTCTGCAGCTGACCGAAAACAGGCACAACACGCTGTATTACCTGGTCGACAGCGACCAGTCGCTGTGCGTGAACCGGCAGACCGCGTCCGGCGAAGAAGTCGTGATCGCGCTGAACTACTTCCACGCCATCGACAGGATCTTCCGCACCACCGATACCCGTCTGCTCACCGGCAAGATGGTCGGCGATCCGCCCGTGTCGCCGGCGGTGATGGCGGCGAACTTTCTCGACGACGTGAGCGCCTTCTTCAGCCGGATGGCCGCATTGCGCGGCGACGAAGCCTGCACTTTCCACGGCCTGCCGCTACAAAAAACGGGTGAGGCCGCGTATCACGACATGGCCCGCCTCTTCGGCTTCGAGAACCAGCCGGCGACCTTCCCTTACGCCTGCCGGCTCAAAGGCAAGCACGACCACGGCGCCTGCCTTGCCGACTTCGCGCAGCGGCTCGACGCCTTCTTCTTCGGCGAGCACCTCACGCGCAAGACCTGGTTCGGCTACGGCCATGGCTTTGCCGAGCTCAGCCCGGCGCGCACGGTCTACCCCGGCAACTACATCGCCAACTACGCCGGGCTGAAATACGTTATCCCCTTCGGCCACCTGCGCCTGCGCATGTCCGGCCCCACCGCCGGCCGGCTGATCGCCGCCGAAATCGGCGCGCGCTTCGCCTCGTTCAACATGCCCAACCTGCACCGCCGCACCACCGAAGCGGGGCCGGGCGACGACTTCCGCCCCGGCGTCGACGTGGACGAGGCCAGCGTGGACGTCTCCGACGAGTTCGAGCGCCAGTTCTTCGGCGACCTGATGCTGTTTTCCACCGAAGCGCTGGTCAGGCAGGCCGACGTCACAAAACCCTTCGCCCGGGGCGCGATCGAGGCCGTCGTCGGCGAGAAGGAGGCCGAACTGCTCGCGCTGTACCAGCAGAAGCACGACGCCATCGTCGAGCGGAGCCGGCAACTGGGCGAGCTTGTCTTCGACGCCGACTATTGGTGGCTGCAGGCAAGCGCACATTCGCCCGGCCTCGCCCATGCGCTGCGCCGGGTGCGCGCCTTCATCGACAACATCGAGCGCAATTTCGGCGAGCATGCCCTCGCCTGGCGCCAGATCCAGTCCGCCGAGCACCGTGCGCAACGCAAGCGGCAGATCGTCGAGGCCCTGATGAATTACCGCGCCGAGCGCGATGCCTGGGACAGCCTGTTCTGACAGCCACCCATCAAAGGCAAACGGAATCCGCCGCCCCCGCAATCAGCTGCGCCCGGCATTCCCGGTAAACCTCCCGCGCCCTTTCCAGCACGTCCTGCGGAATCGCCATCTCCGAGTAATCGCTGCGGGTCCGGTCGATCCGCCCGCTGCGCAGTCGCGCTGACGCATCCCCCTTGCGCGCCTTCCCCGTATGGCCGAATACCTCGTACCGCTCGCTCAACGGCGAATCCAGCTGCAGCCACGCCGCCAGCCCGGGCAGCAGCCGCTCCGGCGCGCGCTGCCACAGTTCCGCATCGAAATAGAAATAAGGCCAATCGGTCATGCGGCAGAAATCCACGAGCGCCTGCACCCGCTCCACGTAGTAGTTCGCCGCCTCGACCGGCGAGGCGTACAGGTCCGGGTCCGGCTTTTGCCGGAACAGATGCACGATGCTCTTGATCGTGTGCTCCGGCTCCGCCAGGGCGACGAGGATCTTGATGTCGGCTGGGCCAAGCCGTCCGGGCTTCAGCCGGTAATCGTTGTGCAGCAGCTTGTCGAACAGGTAGCGGCTGTTTTTCTTCAGCGCACCATCCTGCTGCAACGCCTCCCGCTGCCGCTCCAGCGCGGACACATCCTCATAGCTCATGTGCATTTCGTAGTAGCCGTTGATCTGCGGGTGCGAGCCGAGGATGTGCCCCGCCAGACTGGTGTAGGCGCGCATGTGGCTCAGCAGGAAGATTCGGGCGTAGGGGTCAGGCGAAGCGCTCATTGTTTCAATTCGTTGTGGTCGTTCGTCAGCATTCTCATTTCAAGAATTGGGAATAACCGAAAACTTCAGAATTTTCGCTATTCGCGAATGGAGAATACAGCTCCCCCGGGATCAAGAGACAAGCACACTCGGAAAAAACGACAAACCCGGCATCTAGCCGGATTTGTCGTTGAAAAAGAGCAGTCAAGCTGCTTGTCTGAGGATACCCGCGCCAGTTGTGGCCACCACCGACATGCAGTTTGATACCCGTTCACCGGCCAGACTTTGTGTTTTCAGGCGGAATTAGCTGAGGATTTTGCGGAGGTTATTGAGCGGCAGGGGTGGAGCGAGGTGTTATCTGGAGTTGGAATCGTTGATGGGGGATCGATAAAGACTACTCTGGTGTAGTTCTACGATATTTCGCCATCACATAACCTTCTGGAACCGGCTTAAATGGATCGTCATCACGCGGCCATCGAGTTGCTCGACTTTGGAATGCACGTAACGTTTCGACATCCAGTTCAACGACGACTACATGCTCGTTCTGTCCGCCTCGCAGTCGACATAGATCGCGACCGTGATTTGCTTTGGAGGGTGATCTCACTCGGCTGTCTCCGTACTTCCGGTTATTGACCAATGCAATGTGCGCATGAACGTCCAGGCTCGCCGATTCCACAAGGGCCGAAAAAGTCTCTAAGTCCTGATTCCACGACAAAACTATCATGCAATCAATATCGCCCTGAAACCGTAGGCGATGATTTACGTTCTGTAATTCCGAGCAAACAAGTACGCCGAAGCAAAAGCCTTGATGCTGATAAACCGGCTTTTCAACATCCTTGAGAGTATCAGCCCATTTCTGACCGTAGTCCTTCAGCAACCTTTCTTCCTCAGCTGCGGCAGGCATCGACTTAGGCTGTCTAATCTGCACGGATGCCGGAAATCCAAGCCGATCATCCGCCAGCACGAGGACCGCTTCACTATGAATCCAATTCGGAAACCGACGGTGATAGTCGAGCCCAGCAACAAGACTGATCCCCGCATCAAGCAATAGCCCCGAGACTGTATCCACCCAACGATCAGGCAAAGAAAGCTCGGGCAAGAGCAAGTGAGTGGGCTTTGGGTATGCTGAGATCGCCTGGTTGATCAACCGCTCTATGCGCGCATAGCGTTCTCTCGAAATATCAGGCCGACCATCTGCACAGGCTCGCCAACTGTCCTCCGTTGTTAGAAGGCTGCTTATACCTAGCCGAATTTTTTCCCCTTTCCTTGCCGCCCCTAAAACTGCGATTTTGCCTTTTGGTTTTTCTTTCTGCTCTGGGTGCTGTGGTGGTGTGGCCGAGCCAAAGTCGAATTGATCAGTTACCAAAGAACCCCAGACCCATACACCTCGAACAGCTCGGACATAGCGTGCCCATGCGCGCGCTGAGTTAGGTTCTTCCCCAACAAATACGCATTGGTCCGGAAGAAACAGCGAAATGTCTTGCGTCGAGTACGGGCGGGTCGGAAATAGATAAGGCAGCAAAGATGGTGCGGTGCTGTCAGGTGCTATCTGCTTACACCGTGGGTTCACCCGCACCGCGGCCGACCCATTATCTGAGGCGCCCGAGAGCAACAAAAATTCGTGGAGGTCACCTTCGTGTACGTATAGGCCATACAGCTGCGCTTCTTGCTCAAGCGCCGACCGCTGCCGACTTGCATCACGGCGCAGATGATCTTTATAGGGAGTCTTGGCCCAATCGCTCTCCCGGAGTGCAAGGGATAAGGCATAAATCTCATCGATATTGGTGCCAAGTCCAACAAGTTTGCATAGATCGAGCGCCGTTTCAGAAAGTGGCCGTGGCCCCCCGTCACGCTGGCTCCAGCGCAAAGATCGAGCAATAGCGTCGGCCGCTAGTTCCAATACGGAAGCACGCAGGCTGGACCATGCGTTTTCATCAACTCCGCTTGCTGGCTGGCCATTCACCTTGACTTTCGTACCATCTATCTTGGCCTCCAGTTCACGAAGTGAATAAATCGTTGCGTCAACGAGTTTTCTGGCCTCGGCCCAATCCATCAACGCGACTGCGAGCGAGAGCAATCGCGGCAGGTAGTCAACATGGTCGAGAATTTTGTCGGGCCGCAGGATATGGCTGTGGGCAAACTGGTAAAACTTGGCTCGCTCTTCTTTCCAGTCGTTCTGCCTGAGGTCACGTGCAAGCGTTTCAACGGCCCGTAACTGAATCGCCCACCCCAGGCGTCGTACTGACAGTCCATCAGCGCGACGCAAAGTATCGGCCTCTTCGGAAGCCTGCCCCGCTGCTGTTAGCACTTTCGCCGAGGCCATCGTTTCGAGGCGCCCCGGTGACGGCATCAGTCGGCGTTCGCTGGAAACGCTGCGAATCTGCGTTTCGATGTTATCGAGCAAGTCCAGCCCACCATGCCCTTGCAGGAAGAAAGCCTTCTGCTTCGTCTGTTGCAGCATGAGCGTAGTTCTTCCTTGGAACTCACCTGGCAACGTTAGATAGATGTCGTTCTTCTTTTCACCTTCCCCTTCCGCCGGAAAGCACGCTGTCCGCGCAGCAATGAACTTGAGCAACTGGCTCGCGTCATTGAGGTTACCGGGATCACGCAATACGAGAAATAGGTCGTCTACATACCGCCCGTAATAAACCGGTGCCAATCCTTCCTCAATATCACTATCCAACCCCGCTAATAGGGCATTGGCAGTCACACGCGAAATCGTGAGGCCAATTGGCAACCCACCGACCTTTATCTTTTCCGCGTCGCAGCCCATTTCAAGCAGCTTGGCCACGACCATGTCCGACCATAGCTTCAGCGCATCAGAAAACGCAGCGGTGAACTCATATTCCCACTCAGACAATTCGATTTTGGCTAAAGCCAGGAAACGTTTATCCGCAATGAATACCGGATCTATCTGATGGTAATAACTCGTCAGGTCCATCGAAACCGCGATTACCCTGCGATCCGCCTTAAGCTCGTCCCGAATTGCCTTGAGACCCAACTCACGCCAGCGTTTATAGCATCCCATTACACACAACTTCAATGCCTCACCGTAACATGCTGACTTCTCTGGTAATACGAGGTTTGCGTGATGAGCTGGGCGGCGGAGGAGTTCAAGGATATCGATCTCGGCGACAGGCGTCTGGA
>Ga0209958_1001708_pt1 | contig 15019 bp, 16 predicted proteins | sample ThiBio_inoc_plan_FD_183942 | JGI IMG/M metagenome (GOLD analysis project Ga0209958, IMG submission 183942) | Wastewater bioreactor microbial communities from Cape Town, South Africa - Thiocy_inoc_plan (SPAdes) | ecosystem: Engineered > Bioremediation > Thiocyanate > Unclassified | place: South... | reverse complement strand
TGACCACCATCGGCTATGACCTCTCGGTTGAAAAAATCGAGCATTACCGTCGATTCTGCGACCCCACCGGCGAAGTGTCGACGGACGACCTCAAGGCCGCCACGCAATTGAAGGTGACCACCGACCCCGCCGACCTGGCGCAGGCCGACTTCATCGTCGTCGCGGTGCCGACCCCGGTCGACGCGGCGCACATCCCCGATTTCTCGCCGCTGGTCGGATCCTCCACCACGGTCGGCAAGCATATGAAAAAGGGCGCCACCGTCATCTATGAGTCCACAGTCTACCCCGGCGCCACCGAAGAGGTCTGCATCCCGATCCTGGAAAAGAACTCGGGCATGACATGGCGGCAGGATTTTCACGTCGGCTACTCGCCCGAGCGCGTCAATCCCGGCGACAAGGAACGCACCATCACCAGGATCGTGAAAGTGGTGTCCGGCGACGATGCCGCCACCCTGGACAAGGTCGCCGAACTGTACGGCAGCGTGATCACCGCCGGCGTGCATCGCGCGAGCAGCATCAAGGTGGCCGAGGCCGCCAAGGTGATCGAGAACACCCAGCGCGACCTCAACATCGCGCTGATGAACGAGCTCTCGCTGATCTTCCACCGCCTCGGCATCGACACCCTGGAAGTGCTGAAGGCGGCCGGCACCAAGTGGAACTTCCTGCCCTTCCGCCCCGGCCTGGTCGGCGGCCACTGCATCGGCGTCGATCCCTATTACCTCACCCACAAGGCCGACATGCTCGGCTACCACCCGCAGGTGATCCTCGCCGGGCGCCGCATCAACGACGGCATGGGCGCCTACGTGGCGCAGGAGACGGTGAAGAAGATGATCGCCAACGGGGTGCAGGTGAAGGGCGCCAGGGTCAACGTGCTCGGCCTCACCTTCAAGGAGAACTGCCCCGATCTGCGCAACTCCAAAGTGGTCGACGTCATCCGCGAGCTGCAGTCGTTCGGCTGCGACGTGCATGTGCACGACCCGCTCGGCGAAACCCGCGAAGCCGAGCACGAATACGGCATCAGCCTCACCGCGTGGGACGACCTCCCGCAATGCGATGCCATCGTCGCGGCCGTGTCGCATAGCGTCTACCTGGAAAAACCGTTCGCCGAACTGACGGCCAGGCTGAACAAGGGCGGCGCGTTCACCGACGTCAAGTCGGCCTACGACCCGGCTGCGGTGGAAGCCGCGGGCTTCGCGCTCTGGAGACTGTAATGGCCGCGTTCGACGCGCTGAAGACGCAGCTTCGCGCCGAGCCGAAAACCTGGCTCGTCACCGGCGCCGCCGGCTTCATCGGCAGCAATCTGGTCGAGGCCCTGCTGCTGCTCGACCAGCGCGTCGTCGGGCTGGACAACTTCGCCACCGGCCACGAAAAGAATCTGGCGCAGGTGCAGGCTGGCGTCGGCCCCGAACGCTGGGCGAATTTCAGCTTCCAGCGTGGCGACATCCGCGATCTCATCACCTGCCATACCGTCTGCAAGGGCGTCGACTACGTACTGCACCAGGCCGCGCTTGGCTCGGTGCCGCGCTCGCTGGAAGATCCGCTCGCCACCCATGCCGCCAACAACACCGGTTTCCTCAACATGCTGGTGGCGGCGCGCGACGCCCGGGTCAGGCGCTTCGTCTACGCGGCGTCCTCCTCCACCTACGGCGACCACCCCGGCCTGCCCAAGGTCGAGGACGTCATCGGCAAGCCGCTGTCGCCCTACGCGGTGACCAAGCTGGTGAACGAACTGTATGCCGACGTGTTCGGCCGCTGCTACGGCATGGAATCGATCGGCCTCAGGTACTTCAATATCTTCGGCCGGCGCCAGGATCCCGACGGCGCCTATGCCGCGGTGGTGCCGAAGTGGGTGGCGAGCATGATCCACAACGAGCCGGTGTACATCAACGGCGACGGCGAAACCAGCCGCGACTTCTGCTACATCGACAACGTCATCCAGGCCAACCTGCTCGCCGCCACCAGCACGCACGCGGACGCGGCCAACCAGGTCTACAACGTGGCCGTCGGCGACCGCACCACGCTGAATCAGCTGTTTGAAGCCATCCGCGCCCTGCTCGCGCCGAAATTTCCGCATCTGGCCGGATTCAAGCCGGTCTACCGCGATTTCCGCGCCGGCGACGTGCGCCATTCGCTCGCCGACATTTCCAAGGCGCGCGCGCGGCTCGGCTATGCGCCGACGCATCGCATCGGCGCAGGCTTGGCCGAGGCGATGGACTGGTATGTGCAGGATCTGGGATAGGCGTGCGAACGGCCGCAAGGCCGTTCAGCAGGTTGGCGCGCAGCGGTATTTCTACATCCGCATGTGCAGTTCGACCAGATCGATATAGCCGCAGGCCACGCGCGCGCCCGAATTGCCGGCGGGATCGGAGAAGTCGTCTTCCTTGGCATGGATGACGATGCTGCGCTCGCCGATCGAGTTTTTGCCCATCAGGGTGATGGTCAGGCCGTGCGCCATCACGTCGACGTCGGCCACGCCCTCGGCATTGGCGACGATGTTGCCGAGGTCGCCCGGATGGTGTTCCTTGTCGGTGGGGGCGCCGTGGCGGCCGCCGGTGGGGGCGAAATGGCCGCCCGCGCTCATGCCGTCGGGAGAGTCGCAATTACCGTTGGTGTGGATGTGGAAACCGTGCTTCCCGGGGGTCAGTCCGCTTACCCGTCCTTCGATGTGCACGCCCTTGCCGGGCATTTCGTGGAACGTGAGCTTGCCCTCGACAGCGCTGCCGGACTTGGCTTCCAGTTCCGCGATCGCGGTGAGGTTGCCGTGCGCATGCTGCGCCAGGGCATTCAACGGCACGGCCGGCATGGCCGCCGCCAGGACCAAGGTAGCGAGCCGGGCGATGCCGGACGCAGGCTTTTTAAGGTGATGCATTGTCTTCTCCCTTTGAATAATTGAGATGAATTCAAGAATACTCCGTCTGCAAACCGGGCGTATCTGCTCCCCCCCGTTACATTGCTACCATTCGGCATGAGCCGTATCTACGCCGTGTCCGGCTCGGCAAAGCAGGCCGCTCGGCGCCGGCCCGGAAGGGCCGGCGGGGATGAAATAAAAACCGCAGTCCTCTGGATAAATCCGCTCCGCCGCCGATTCCTCTAGCAGGGGCGGCAATGCGGTCCCCGCTTGTTCGCCGGGTTGTGGCCCGGTCTCGTATTTAAAACAAAAAACAGCATGTCGAATGTGAACCCAAAAATGACAAACCTTGACGACGACCTACCGGCGGGCGGCGATGTCAGGCAAAGCGCGCTGAATGTCCTGCTGCGGCGCATGCGCATCGAAAGCGATTTTCCCGCCCTGTCCGAGTCCATCGGCGCCATCAACCGCATCGCCTCATCGGACAGGGAGGGGGTCGGCGCGCTATCCAACAATATCCTCAAGGATTTTGCGCTGACCAACAAGCTGCTGCGGCTGGCCAACGTGGCGTTCTACAACCAGGTCGGCGGGGGGGCGATCAGCACCATCTCGCGCGCGGTGGTGATTCTCGGTTTCGATGCGGTGCGCTCGATCGCCCTGAGCCTGATCCTGTTCGACAACCTGGAGAACAAGGCGCACGCGCAGCAGCTGAAGGAGGAATTCGTCAAGGTGCTGTACGCCGGCATGCTGGCGCGCGAGATGGCGGACAAGGCGCAGGTGAAGGATGTGGAGGAGGCGTTTATCGGCGCCATGCTGCACAACCTGGGGCGCATGCTGGCGATGTTTTACTTCCCGGCGGAGACGGTGGCGATCCGGCAGCGGGTCGAGGCCGAGGGCTACAGCGATGCCCGGGCCTCGACCGAGGTGCTGGGGGTGTCGTTCGAGAATCTGGGGATGGGCATAGCCAGGAGCTGGGGTTTTCCGGATCAGCTGGTGCAGAGCATGAAAAAGCTGCCGGGAGGAACGCTTAAGCCATGCGTGAGCAATATCGACCGGCTGCGCGTGCTGGCGAGCTTTTCCAATGAATTGTGCGAGGTCATCCTCAGCACGCCGGATGACGATCGCGGCAAGGCCCTGGCCAAACTCACGGCGCGTTTTTCCGCCGCCTTGCCTGTGACGGAGAAACAGCTTTCCGGGGTGATGGAAAAATCCATGCAGGACATCGCCCAGTTCGCCCTGGCGGTGAATGTGAATCTGAAACACAGCGCTTTCGCGCAGCAAGCGTCGAAGTGGGCCGCCGGGGTGGCGGCGCCGGCCGTACCGCCGACTGCGCCGGAAGCGGATGCCGGCGCGCCGCGGAGCGGCGTGTCCGCCATCGAGCCCGAGCTGGGCAGCAGCGTGCTCCACGAATACGCCCCGATCCTCGATGCGGCACCGGGCGAAGATGGCGTCAAGCCGCAGCGCAGCAGCGAGGAAATTCAGTCCGTCCTCACCTCGGGCCTGCAGGACGTCGGCAATTCGCTGATCGACGACACTATTTCAATCAACGATATTTTGCGCATGATCCTCGAGGCCATGTATAGCGGCATGGGTTTCGCGCATGTGGTGCTGTGCATCAAGGATGGCCGCCACAACACCCTGCGCGGAAAATTCGGTTTCGGCGACGACGTGCAGAACCTGATCAAGGCATTCGATTTCTCCCTGGCGGGGCAGCCGGATGTGTTTCTCGTCGCGCTCCAGAACAATGCCGACATCCTCATCACCGATATCAACGACCCTAAAATCGCGACGCGGATTCCGGCGTGGTACCGGCAGAATGTGCCGGCGCGCACGTTCGTGCTGTTCCCGATCATCGTGAAAGGCAAGCCGATCGGCCTGATCTACGCCGACCAGCCTAATCCCGGCGGCATCACGATTCCCGAGAAAGAGCTTGCCCTGCTCAAGTCGCTGCGCAACCAGGCGGTGCTGGCCATCAGGCAGTCGCTGTAAGCGGCGCGTGCCGGGCGGGGGGGAAAGCACCCGAGCCGCCGTGGGGTTTGTTCAGCAGCAAGGAGATGACCATGAATCGTGTGCCAGCCTTATTCCTTTGTACGCTGCTGCTCGGCAGCGCCGCTTCGGCCGACGACGTGACTTACCGCAAGGACATCCGCCCGCTGTGGGAGCAGAAGTGCATGGCCTGTCACGGCGAAGGCTCCCCCCTCTCTGGCCGAATTCGACGAAAACAAGGACAGCTACAAGGAGCTCAACCGCGGCCCGCGCATGGGTACCTACGCCAGCCTGGTGGCCTTCGTCGGCTGGCCGGACAGCGGCGCCCTGATGCGCCGGCTGGACGATGGAAGCAACACCAAGGATGGCAAGCCCGGCAACATGTATCGGAACCTGGGCGCCGATGAACCGGAGCGGCAGAAGAATCTGGCCTTGTTCAAGGCCTGGGTTGGCGAGAAGGGCTGGGTGCTGAAGCACTTCGACGAACTTACCCGGGAAGAGCTCGGCAGGATGCGGGTCGCCGAATAGGCAGCGGACGCCCCTGCCGCTGCGCGGCGCAAGACCGCACAGCGGAATTCGGCATAATGGCGGGATGCCGTCTGTCCGAATCGCCTTCCGTTTTTTCGCCGGCCTGCTGCTTGCGGGCCATGTCGTTTCTGCCGGCGCCGCCGAACTGCCCGCCGCTTTCACCGGCGCGCTGAAGCAGGCCGCCATCCCGCTCGACCATGTGGCGGTGGTGGTGCAGCCGCTGGAGGCGGCGCAACCCGTGCTCAGCCACAATGCCGATGCGGCGCTGAATCCGGCGTCGGTGATGAAGCTGGTGACGGGTTTCGCGGCGCTCGACCGGCTGGGTCCGGAATACGTGTGGACGACCGATGTCTGGGCGGACGGCCCCGTCGTGGACGGCGTGCTGACGGGCGACCTCGTCGTCAAGGGATACGGCGACCCGACCCTGACGCTGGAGCGCATGTGGCTGCTGCAGCGCGAACTGCGCGCACGCGGGGTGCGCCATATCCGCGGCAATCTGGTGCTCGACCTCAGCCACTTCGACGTACCGGCGATGGATCCCGGCGCGTTCGACGGCGAGCCGCTGGCCTTGTACAACGCCGCGCCGGGGCCGCTGGCGGCCAACTTCAACGCGACGACGCTGCGCCTGAAGCCGGGCGAGCGCGACGTGTCGATCGTGCCGGACATCGCGTTGCCGGGCGTGACGCTGATCTCGCAGCTGGTGCTGGAGGAGCGGGCGGCATGCAATGGCTGGAAGGGCGCGATCACGCCATCGATTGCCGAGGGCGAGCGCCCCGTGCTGGTGCTGCGCGGGCAATACGCGCGCGGCTGCGGTGAGCAGGCCTTGTCGCTGAACCTGTTCGAGCCGGCGGCCACGTTCGATTTCATTTTCCGCGGCCTGTGGGCGGAAGCCGGCGGCACGCTGAGCGGCGCGACGGTGCCGGGTCTGCCGCCCGCTGCGGCACCGCTGCTGAGGTTCGCCTCGGAGCCGCTGGCCGATGCGCTCACCCGCCTGAACAAGCATTCCAATAACCTGATGGCGCGCAACCTGTTCCTGACGCTGGGCGCGGAAGCCCATGGCGCGCCCGCGACGCTGGACAAGGGCGCGCGGGCGGTGCGCGAAATCCTGGAGCGGCAGGGGGTCGCGACCGCCAAGCTGGTGCTGGAAAACGGCGCCGGCCTGTCGCGCATCGAGCGCATCAGCGCCGGCGCGCTGAACCAGCTGTTGCGCACAGCCAGCCGCAGCCCGCTGTCCGCTGAATTCGAGTCGTCGCTGCCGATCGTCGCCGTCGACGGCACGCTGAAGCACCGCTTCAACGGCAGCTCGCTCGCCGGCAGCGCGCACCTGAAAACCGGCACCCTGCGCGACGTCAGCGCCTTGGCCGGCTACGTGTTTACCGCCAGCGGCGGGCGCGTCAGCTTCGTGATGCTGGTCAACCACGCCAATGCGCGCCGCAGCGAAGCAGCGCAACGCGCGCTGCTGGAGTGGGTGCAATCCGGCGAGGCGGTGCGATGACTCCCGGCTGCCGCGCGATGGGGCTGTTTCTGGTGCTGCTGGCGCTGTTCCAGTCGTTGCCGGTGGCCGTGGATGCCTGGCAGGCGCGACAGTGGCCGGACACGGCGGCGGAATGGCTGCGGCTGTCGCTGTTGCCGGGGGCGCTGTGGCTGTATCTGCGCTACTTCAGCATCCTGGGCTGCCGCCGCTGCGGGGACGACGATGAACTTCGATAAGGTGCCCGAGTGGGTGAGATGGCTGGCGCAGGATGCCGACGGTGCCTGGTGGGGGTATGAAGCCGAGCCCAACAAGCAGGATTACGGCTGGTACGAGAACGAAGTGGGGCGCATCGTGCGGCTGGGGCAGGCTGCGCCGCCGGACGACTGGGAAGCGACGCTCAGCGCCTGGCCGTCCGAGCGCGGCTGACCGCTGCACCCGCCAGGTTCAGGGCGCTGCAGCAGGCGCGTTGAGCTGCAGCTGCCCGTCCTTCACCGGAATGCGCGGGCCGGGCTGGCGATCCATGCGCACCTGGCCTTCTTCCTTGCCCAGACGGTAGCGCACGTCATAGGCCACGGTTTTGCTGCGCGTATCGTAGACGGTCTTGCAGCGCGTTTCGGTGCGGCTGGTCGTGTCTTTTTCCTGCATTCCCTTCTGTACCTGGTGGCCGGCGTAGCCGCCGGCGGCGGCACCGGCGACGGTGGCGACCGTGCGCCCCTTGCCGCCGCCTATCTGACTGCCAAGGAGGCCGCCTGCGACCGCGCCGATCGCGGTGCCGGCGATGCGGTTGGGATCCTTGATCGGCGCCTGTTCGTTGACAACCACGTCGTGGCAAACCTGCCGCGGCGTTTTGGTGGTTTCGGTGACCGGCTCGACCGCCAGCACCTCGGCAAATTCCGGCTTCGGGTTGAGCACCTTGTACCCGGCCACACCGCCAATCGCGGTGACGGCAACGGCGCCGGCTATCACGCCGGCCAGCATGGATTTATTCATGATCTCTCTCCCGAGGGCTGAAAATGGCGACATGAGGCATGCTTCAAATCATAGCTCATGGCGCGGCAATCCCCGCCGCCGGAAGGCGGCGTCATGCGGGCTGCAGCAGGTCGATCCTGAAGCGGGCCTCATAGGGCGGGACGTTGCATTCGATGACGTCCGAGGGGGCGACGTCGAGGCGCACGCCGACGATGTCCGTGCGCACCGGCAGCTTCGCGGCGCCGCGGTCCACCAGCACCACGGTGCGGATTTCCGCCGGCTGCTTGCCGGCAAGGTATTCCACCGCGCGCAGCATGGAATGGCCGCGATACATGACGTCGTCCACCACCAGCACCGTGTGGCCGGCAAGGTCGAGGGCCGCGTGCGTCGGGTTCTCGGTCAGCGGGGTATCCGGGTGCAGCAGCGTGAGGTCGTCGGCGTAGCGTTCGATCTTGAGATCCAGCCGCACGCAGTCGGTCAGGCCCCAGGTTTCGCGCAGCCGCGCATGCAGGCGATCGGCCAGTGGCGCGCCGCGGCGCAGGATGCCGACGATGGCGACCCGCGTGCGTCCGGTCAAGAGGCCGGCCGCCTGACGTGCCATGTCGGCGACGATGGCGTCGAGCTGCTCGGGCGTGTAGAGGCAGGTGCGGCGGCCGGCGGGCTTGTCGCTCATCTGCGCTACAGCCCGAGATCGTTCCACATCGCATCGACGCGCGCCTTCACCGCCGCGTCCATCACGATCGGCGTGCCCCATTCGCGCGTGGTCTCGCCCGGCCACTTGTTGGTGGCGTCGATGCCCATCTTGCTGCCGAGTCCCGACACCGGGCTGGCGAAGTCGAGATAGTCGATCGGCGTGTTCTCCACCAGCAGGGTGTCGCGCGCCGGATCGACGCGGGTGGTCAGCGCCCACATGACTTCCTTCCAGTCGCGCACGTCGACGTCGTCGTCGGTGACGAGGATGAACTTGGTGTACATGAACTGCCTGAGGAAGCTCCACACGCCGAACATCACCCGCTTGGCGTGGCCGGGGTAGGCCTTTTTCATGCTCACCACCGCCATGCGGTAGGAGCAGCCTTCGGGCGGCAGGTAGAAGTCGACGATCTCGGGGAACTGTTTCTGCAGCAGCGGCACGAAGACTTCGTTCAGCGCCACGCCGAGGATCGCCGGCTCGTCCGGCGGCTTGCCGGTGTAGGTGCTGTGGTAGATGGGGTCGCGCCGCATGGTGATGCGCTCGACGGTGAAAACCGGGAAAGTCTCCTGCTCGTTGTAGTAGCCGGTGTGGTCGCCGTACGGCCCCTCCAAGGCCGTCTCGTTCGGATGGATCACGCCTTCCAGCACGATTTCGGCGGACGCCGGCACCTGCAGCTCGCTGCCGAGGCATTGCACCACCTCGGTCTTGGCGCCGCGCAGGAGGCCGGCGAACTGGTATTCGGACAGCGAGTCCGGCACCGGGGTGACCGCGCCGAGGATGGTCGCCGGGTCGGCGCCCAGGGCGACGGCGACCGGGAACGGCTCGCCCGGATGCGCGAGGCTGTGCTCGCGGAAATCCAGCGCGCCGCCGCGATGCGCCAGCCAGCGCATGATGAGCTTGTTCGGGGCGATCACCTGCTGGCGGTAGATGCCGAGGTTCTGCCGCTTCTTGTGCGGCCCGCGGGTGACGGTCAGCCCCCAGGTGACGAGCGGCGCCACGTCGCCCGGCCAGCAGTGCTGGATCGGCAGGCGGCTCAAATCGACGTCGGCGCCTTCCCACACGATTTCCTGGCACGGCGCGCTCTTCACTTCCTTCGGCGCCATGTTGAGCACCTGCTTCAGCACCGGCCATTTGTCCCAGGCGTCGCGCAGCCCTTTCGGCGGTTCGGGTTCCTTCAGGTAGGCGAGCAGCTTGCCGACTTCGCGCAGCCGCGCCGGATCGTCCTCGCCCATCCCCAGCGCCACCCGCTTGACCGTGCCGAACAGGTTCGCCAGCACCGGCATCGTGCCGCCCCTGGGCTTTTCGAACAGCAGTGCCGGGCCGCCGGCGCGCAGCACGCGGTCGGCGATTTCGGTCATTTCGAACCTGGGATCGACTTCGACGGCGATGCGTTTCAGTTCGCCCATTGTTTCGAGTTGCGCGATGAAGTCGCGCAGGTCGCGATAGATCATGGGCGGCCGCTCACGGCACGCTGCCGGGCCGCGTACGCGGCGAACGCGGGCAGCGGCATCAGTTGATATGTTCGAACAGGGTGACGACCTTGGCCACGCCCGAGGTGGTGCGTGCGATTTCGGCGGCAATGCCGGCTTCGTCGCGGGTCACCAGCCCCATCAGGTAGACCGTGCCGGCCTCGGTGACGACCTTGATCTTGGTGCCGGGCACGCGTTCGTCGCGCAGCAGGCGGGTTTTGACGCTGCCGGTGACGGCGGTGTCGTTGGTGCGCGAGGTCAGCGAAATGACGCCCGAGACGCTGAGTTCGTTGAATACCGTGCGCACGTCGGGAACGCTCTTGACGACCTCGGCGGCGCGCGCGCGGATGGATTCGTCCGGCACCTGGCCGGTCAGCAGCACCTGGCGGTTGTAGCTGGTGACGGAAATCCGTCCGGTATTTTCCGGGATGGCTTCGCGCAGGCGGTTCATCGCGCGCAATTCGATTTCCTGGTCGGCGACGAAGACGCCGGTGGTACGGCGGTCGGTGGCGGCCGCCGCACCGGTGGCGGCGCCGCCCACGACGACGGCGGCACAGCCGTGCAATTGCGCCAGCGCCACACCCAGCAGCGCGCCATAAATCAGTTTGTTCATTCCTCGACTCCTAGTAAAACGCTGTCCACCGCATCGCACAGGCAATGGATGGATAGCAGATGGATTTCCTGAATGCGCGCCGTGGATTCAGCGGACACGCACAGGAAGACGTCGTCGTCCTGCATTTGTTCCGCCAGGCCGCCGCCGCTGCGGCCGGTCAAGGCGATGACCGGCATGCTGCGCGTACGGGCGGCAGCCACCGCCTGCAATACGCTGGGCGAGTTGCCGCTGGCCGAGACCGCCAGCAGCAGGTCGCCCGGCTGCCCCAGCGCTTTCACCTGCCGCGCAAACACCTGATCGTAGGCGCAGTCGTTGGCGATCGACGTCAAGGTCGAGGTGTCGGCGCTGAGCGCAATCGCTGCCAGCCCCGGGCGCTCCTGTTCGAAACGGTTGATCATCGCGGAAGCGAAACGCTGCGCAATCGCCGCCGAACCGCCATTGCCGCAGGCGAGGATTTTCCCGCCCTGGGCGAGGCAATGCACCATGTGGCGTGCGGCTTGTTCAATCGCCGGCGCAAGCGTCGCGGCAGCCTCCCGCGCGGTCTGCGCCGAGGCCTGGAAATGGCCGAGAATTCTGTCGTGTAAAGGCATGATCGGCTGGAATTATCCCACATCGTCGAAGGCGTTCATGATCCACTCGGGCGGGGCGCCGCCTGACAGCGCCACCACGTCGAAGCGGCACGGCGGCAGCGTTTTCAGCGTGGCCAGATACTGCCGCGCAGCGGCGAGCAGTTTGCGCTGCTTGTTCGCCGTGACGCTGGCGGCCGCCCCGCCGAAGTCGGCGCGGCTGCGCAGCCGCACTTCGACGAACACCAGCGTGGCGCCATCCTGCATGATGAGGTCGATTTCGCCGAAGCGGCAGCGCCAGTTGCGTGCCAGCAGCTTCAGGCCATGCGTTTGCAGGAAGGCTTCGGCACGCGCTTCGGCGGATTGCCCGAGCAGGGATTTCAACATCTGCGACAATGGCGGCACATGAACGAAACGCCCCATCATACCCCCCTGCTGCCCGCGCTTTACGTGGTCGCCACGCCCATCGGCAACCTTGGCGACATCACCTTGCGGGCGCTCGACATCCTGCAGCGCGTGGACCGCGTGGCGGCGGAAGACACCCGCGTGTCGGGCCAGCTGCTGGCGCATTTCAATATCTCCAAGCCGCTGACCTCGGTTCGCGAACACAACGAGCGCGCCGCCGCCGACAAGGTGATCGCTTGGATTGCGGGCGGCGATGCGGTCGCCTATGTGTCGGATGCCGGCACGCCGGCGGTGTCCGACCCCGGCGCGCGGCTGGTGGCGGCGGTGCGCGCGGCGGGGCTGAGGGTCGTGCCGATCCCCGGCGCCGCCGCGGTGACCGCGGCGCTGTCGGCCGCCGGGGTGGAGTCGGGATCGTGGCTGTTCCATGGGTTCCTGCCGCCCAAGGCCGGTGCGCGCCGTGCGCAACTGCAAGCCCTGGCGGCGCTGCCGGCGGCACTGGTGTTTTACGAGGCGCCGCACCGCATCGAGGAAACGCTGGCCGACATGGCCGCGGTGCTGGACGCTGGCCGGTTGGCGACGCTGGCGCGCGAGCTGACCAAGAAATTCGAGAGCATCGTCACCCTGCCGCTGGCCGAGGCGCCCGCCTGGCTGGCCGCCGACCCCAACCACGTGCGCGGCGAATTCGTCGTCGTCGTGCACCCGCCGGCGGCCGCCGCCGCGATGGTCGATGCGGAAGCGCTGCGGGTGCTCGACATCCTGCAGGGCGCGCTGCCGCCCACCCTCGCCGCCAAGCTCGCCGCCCAGATCACCGGACGCAGCAAGGCCGAACTCTATAAAATGGCGCTGGCACTCAAGCCGCATCAGCAGGACAAAGCATGACCGACATCCTCACCCTCACCCGTCCCGACGACTGGCACATCCACTTCCGCGACGGCGCCGCCATGCAAAGTGTGCTGCCCGACACCGCGCGCGTGTTCGGGCGCGCCATCGCGATGCCCAACCTGAAGCCGCCAGTGCTCGACGTGGCCGGGGCGGCAGCGTATCGCGAGCGCCTGCTGGCCGCCGCAGCCGGCACCGCGTTCGAGCCGCTGATGACGCTCTATCTCACCGACAGCACCACGCCGGACGAAATCCGCCGCGCGCGGGCAAGCGGCTTCGTCCACGCGGTGAAGTATTACCCGGCCGGGGCGACGACCAATTCCGATTCCGGCGTCACCGAGCTGCCCCGCGCCTACAAGGCGATCGCCGCGATGGAAGAGGCCGGCATGCCCTTGCTGCTGCACGGCGAAGTGGTCGACCCCGAGGTCGACGTGTTCGACCGCGAAGCGGTGTTCATCGAGCGCCATCTGATCCCGCTGCTGCGCGATTTCCCCAGGCTGAAAATCGTGCTCGAGCACATCACCACCCGCCACGCCGCAGAGTTCGTCGCCGCCGCACCGGCCAACGTCGCCGCCACCCTCACCGTGCATCACCTGCTGTACAACCGCAACGCCATGTTCAAGGGCGGCATCCGCCCGCACCTGTACTGCCTGCCGGTGCTGAAGCGCGAGGCGCATCGCCAGGCGCTGGTCGCCGCAGCCATCTCCGGCAGCCCCAAGTTCTTTCTCGGCACCGATTCCGCCCCGCATGCGGTGGGCGCCAAGGAAAGCGCCTGCGGCTGCGCCGGCATCTATACCGCGCATGCCGCCATCGAACTGTATGCCGAGGCCTTCGAGGATGCCGGCGCGCTCGACAGGCTCGAAGCCTTCGCCAGTTTCCACGGCGCCGACTTCTACGGCCTGCCGCGCCATACCGACACCATCACCCTCAAGCGCGAAAGCTGGAATGTCCCGGCCAGTCTCAAGCTGGGCGACGAAAGCCTGGTGCCGCTGCGCGCGGGCGAAGCCATCCGCTGGCGCGTCGCCGCGTGAAAAACCGGGCATCATGCCCGGCCCGGTGGAAGGCAGCTGTCTTCGGATAGGCAAATCAGCGGCCTCGGTCCAGTTAAGGCTTTATAATCCAGACGGGAAAGCCGATCAGACAACCGCTGCCATGCATGTGGGAGAGGAAAGTCCGGGCTCCACAGAGCAGGATGCCGGCTAACGGCCGGACGCCGCGAGGCGAGGAATAGGGCCACAGAGACGAGCGTATTAAGTTACGGTGAAACGCGGTAACCTCCATCCGGAGCAACACCAAATAGGCAGACGATGACGCGGCTCGCCGAGTCTGCGGGTAGGTGGCTGGAGCCGGTCAGCAATGGCCGGCCTAGAGGAATGGTTGTCCACGACAGAACCCGGCTTATCGGTCGACTTTTCCACTTTTCATGCAATTCAATAACTTAGCGTTTTGTCCTCAAAAAGACGGCAAAACAATCGGCTAAGCACCGGTTTTTCCAGAAACTTATCCACAACCCAAAACCACCCCTAAGTCATTGAGGCATAGGGGTTTTTTTGCGTTCCTTGGCTTGACCCCCCCCAAACTATCCCCTATAGTGGGTGCAAGTGGTGATTGGTGGGAAGTTGTGGGAGAATGCGCCCGGCCAAGCACAGCCAAAAATCAAATACGGGGGGAGCATGTTTCGGGGGGTCGCGACTGTCAGTCTGGATAGCAAGAACCGGCTCGTGGTGCCGGCGCGCTATCGCGACCTCCTCCTGGTGAACGGCGGCGGGCGCGTGGTGGTCACCGCCGACCCCGGCCAGTGCCTGCTGCTCTACCCCCTGCCCGAATGGGAGCCGATCGAGAAAAAGCTCAACGGCCTGTCCGATTTCAATCCCCGCACCCGCAGCCTCAAACAACTGCTCGTCGGTTACGCGCACGACATGGACATGGACGGTGCCGGCCGCGTGCTGCTGCCGCCGATGCTGCGCAAGTTCGCCGAGCTGGACAAGAGCGTGGTGATGGTGGGTCAGGGCAGCAAGGTGGAGTTGTGGAACGAGTCGCGCTGGGAGGCCCAGGTGGCCCAGGCGCTGACCTTCAGCGACGACGCGCTGCCACCCGAACTGGAGGGGTTTACGTTGTGATTGAGCCCGCCCATGTGCCGGTGCTGGCACAGGAGGCGGTGGCGGCGCTGGGGATCAAGCCCGATGGCGTGTACGTCGACGCCACCTTCGGCCGTGGCGGCCACAGTCGGCTGATTCTGGCGCAGCTGGGGCCGGCCGGGCGCCTGATCGCGCTGGATCGCGATCCCGATGCCATCCGCGCCGGCGCAGCCCTGCAGGATGCGCGGCTGACCCTGGTGCAGCGTGCGTTTTCGCGTCTGGGTGCCGTGCTGGACGAGCTCGGCGTAGCGCAGGTGGACGGGATTTTGCTGGACATCGGGGTGTCGTCGCCGCAGCTCGACGATGCCGCGCGCGGATTCAGCTTTCGCTTCGACGCGCCGCTCGACATGCGCATGGACCCGGGCAGCGGGATGTCGGCGGCGGACTGGCTGGCGACGGCGGCAGAGGGAGAGATCAGTGAAGTCATCCGCACCTACGGGGAAGAGCGGTTTG
>Ga0209958_1001703_pt1 | contig 15062 bp, 15 predicted proteins | sample ThiBio_inoc_plan_FD_183942 | JGI IMG/M metagenome (GOLD analysis project Ga0209958, IMG submission 183942) | Wastewater bioreactor microbial communities from Cape Town, South Africa - Thiocy_inoc_plan (SPAdes) | ecosystem: Engineered > Bioremediation > Thiocyanate > Unclassified | place: South... | reverse complement strand
TTACTTAATGAATTATCTCTCAACAAAATTAAATATGAACTAAAAATAGTCTTTTTTCCTGTTTGCTTATGGATCGATCTTGAATAATCATTAAAAAATCGGAACTGTATATGAAAAATTCAAAAATCAAGTCTCTCAAGATTATGGAATTTAAATTTAAATCACTCAAATGTCCACTTTCGGATGATTAAGGCTTATATTAATGGCACGAAAAGTATTTTTATTTCCAAACTCTTTGATGATCTTTCCCATTAAAAAGTATTTGATTTTTTTATTTCATTTATATGACTAAAGTTTTTAGAGAAAAATAAATAATCATGAAAATTGTCCATTTACCCATTTACCTTTGAATACTTGACCACTTTCATTCGTAATAACTCCGTCTCCACTTCTTATTCCATGTTTCCAATGACCCTCAAACATTTTTCCATCAGAATCAATATATTTTCCAAATCCATGTTTTTTATCATTTTCATAGTCACCTTCATATGATGATCCATCTTTCCATTGAAAAAGACCTTTACCTTGAAACTTCCCTTATTGAAAAAATCCAGAGTATTTACCTTATTTAAGAGAAATTCGTCCTTATCCATCAAATTTATCATGTTTGAAAGATCCTTAATAAGTTGTCCCATCTGGAAATTTACATTCACCTTTTCCATGTTTTTGTCCATTCAAGAAATCCCCTTTGTAAAAGGTTCCGTCACCCCAATGTTATTATCCTTTTCCATTCGGTAAATCATTGAGCCAACTTCCCATGTATCGATATTTTTGAAGGTCATTTACAAGAACCCCTTTTCCCTCAGCTACATTATGCCTAACTTGCCCTTAATAAAAAGCTCCTCCTTGATAAATGAATCTTCCTTATCCCTGGGCGTATCCTTGACTAAACGTTCCATAATAGTAGGATCCATCAGGCATGTATAACTGTCCCAATCCATGAGGTTACTAATCTTTCCATTAACCGACGTAAATAATATTTTTTTAGTTTATAAGATAAGGACCACGCAGTTCACCTCGTTTTTTTTGAAAAGAAGGATTTCGTATTTTATATTAGCCCAATCTATTTGATGTTTAAAGGACATATGAAATAAGTTTGGGCGCTTTTTCGATAGGAGTATATTTTTATTTGTTGTAAGTTTATGCTGGAACTACATTTTAAGGTATAGTTTTATTAAATGTCATGTTATTATCGCCATCAGGCGTGCAACAGGCAGTTTGTCCCATAAATTATGTAAGAAAAGTTATGTTAAGTTGAACTTTTTTATGTACTCTTTCCAGACAAAATTTTTTGAGTTAATAATAAATCGATAGAACTTTCTTTTTAAAAAAAGAACAATAAAAAGATCAAATTTAATAAAAAAAGGAAATTACAAATATGATTCAATTGAAAAAACTTCAAAATGACAACTCAAATCAATTTTGTATAATATTTAATTAATTTATTCAGATGGAATATTTTGGATATAACTAATAGGCATTAACTAACGAACAATGGCTTGAAGTACGCTATAGCTTATGATAGATTGGAAAAAATATGTTGAAATCACCCTATGTCCGATTAAAAAATATCTAATATCTCGCCGAAGCTGAACAGTATATCTTTCTTTTATCATAGTCAAGGAGAAAGATTCGCCAGAATGGGAAACCTCACCGGCGCTTTACTTTTCGTTGCATTCTTGAAGTTCCCAGTTGTTAGGGTCCAACCAGGTTTCAGAAGAGTCGGTCTCAGTGGAGCTCTTGCCTATCCATTTTATTGGTACCTTAACAATCTTGCCACTAAACTTAAAGTCAAAAGAAGTACTCTTTAAATTAATAAAAAGTCAAATTCGCTTATAGAAAACAAGTTGTTCAACACAAAGGACATAAAAGAATCACTATTTGATCAATTTAAAGTTAAATTAAAACAACTTTATCATTCATTAATTACTTTTTTTTTGCAATACAAAAATAATAAAATCTACTAACAAAATGCGATTTTTTAAAAAACTAATCGAAATATCTTTTATCATTTTCTTCATAAAAAAGTCAAATTATTGAATGAAACTTGGATAAAAATATTATAAATCTTGTTATGGATTAAAGGACTCAAAGTATTGTCACAGTTACTTATATTATTTGTTAATTTTTGTTCGTTCTCAAAGCATATTTTCATACTGAATACCAAAACTCTATAAATTTTTTAATTTATTTTGAATTTTTTTTAGTTCTTGAATATTCTAATTTAATAAACTTCTAATAAATAGACGATTAAAAATTTATTCGATTAAAAATAGATAAAAAATGAAAGAATTCGTAGTAATTGAAAATAATAAAATGTAAATCAAAAAACTTTTCTTTGCTCATGCAAGATCAACTTATCCAACCTTGGCCAAATAGGCTGGATTAACTTCAACAGTAAGTTTTTGAGTGGCATCAATACCTGAGAAATATTGAGTTCTGATGTTTTGACTTACTGAAACTTCAATAGTAAATTGTCCAATTGGTTATTTACCAAAATCGATTTCAATTGAGAAAATAAATGAAGTAGTTGGGATATATCTGACAGTGATAGATTTGGCTCCAGAGAAACCCTTAACGATTTGAGTGGTCAAGACAGTGTTGCAATTATCTCTGCAATCATTGGCTGATTGAAGAAGGGCTCTTGGTAAATAGTTAAGTCTGACATTAAGAACGACTTTTCCGTAAAGTCTTGATTGACCTCTGTTTTCAATTGAAAGAGCGGATGGGAGAACGGCTGAACAGCTGTCTTTAGTGCTTGGTGAACCGCCATAACAAGAGAATCCGACTTCAACGTTACAATCCTTTGAACATCCATCACCATCAACGTTGTTTCCATCATCACATTCAAGAGTGTATCTCTTTCCATCACCGCAAACTTCCAGACAAAGGCCAGATTTAGCATCTAAATTGTAGTCTGGTCTGCATTGAGTACAGTCGTAACAAGTCTTGCATGAAAGACATCCATCAGAGCATGGAAGACATTTTTGAAGTTGGGTATCGAAGTAAGTTCCAACATTGCAAGCAACTTCAGTTTGAGTCTTCAATGTACAAGTTCCGTTAACATCAACATATCCATTATTACATTGGCAAATACCGTTGGTGAAAACTGAGTTTGGTTTTGAAGCACATCTTTCACAATAATCACCCATGATGACACCAGTGCAGTAGCATGAGTTTCCGGTGGTTGAGAAACCTGGGAAGCAGACACAATGAGTTCCGTTCCAGTTGGAGTTTGGAATTCCAATACATCTGTCAATGGTCAATGGAGAACATTTAGTTCCATCAAAGAAAGTTCCTGCTGGACAGTAGCAACCTCCAACAGCGTAGAGTTGACCTGGAGCACATCTGACACATTCTTGGCCGTTTGAGAAGCTTCCTTCAGGACAAACACATTGAGACAAAGTATCGTTCCAGACTCTTCCCTTATCGCATGATTGATATGGGATACATTTAACACCATTGTAATAAGCACCAGTTGGGCAAGTGTTTGAAGTTGGGAGACATCCATTGGTGTTGTTCCAAGCAAGACCTGATGGGCATTTAGTTGACAAAGGAATACATTGTCCGTTGAATTCATAAGTATCACCAGAGCATTTAGATGAGTTTGATTTGCAGCAGTAGTTTTCCCAAACCATACCAGCTGGACAGAAGTTAGTAACATAAACACATCTGTGACCATCCCAATAGGCACCAGCTGGACAAGCGAAAACTGGGGCTTGACAACAGTTGCATCCAGTGCTGTATGAGGTTCCACTAACACATGAAACTCCAGTACATTGTTTTCCATCCCAAGAGAAACCAGTTTCACAAGTTGGGTTGTTGAAACATTTTCCATCTTGTTCGAATTGACCTTGTGGGCAAACACAAAGACCATTGACGAGAGTTTTTCCGTTAATACAGGTCTTAATACATGAAACACCGTTCCATTGAGTATCGTCGGTACATTGGCAGACCAAATCAAGTGAGTTCCATAATCTTCCTCCATCACAAGTGACACAGGTCTTTCCGTTCCAGTTAGAGTCAGCTGGACAAACGATACATTGGGTTCCGTTCCAGTTTCCTGTTCTACAAACACAATCGTTGACTTGATAGTTCCAATATCTGTTGTTTCCTGAGCAAGTTCTGCAGTCAAGACCGTTCCAGAAAGTGTTAGCTGGGCATGAACATGAATTATTAGTTGGGTTCCATTGTTGTCCAGTGGCACATGAAACACATGAGAATCCGTTCCAGTTTCCTGATGGGCAGACACATTGTTTGGCTTGAGCACTCCATTATCTTCCTCCAAAACAGCTGATACATGAGGCTCCGTTCCAGTTTGAACCGACTGGGCATCCACATGATCTTGTGGCTGCATTCCAGTTTTGTCCAGCTGGGCATGATAAACAAGAGACACCGTTCCAGTTTTGTCCTGTTGGGCATCCACAGGTCATAGTAGCTGGGAACCAAACTTGATTGGCTGAACATTTAATACAAGCGAGACCATTCCAGTTTCCGTCAGCACAAACACAAGTAAGTCTTGATTTAGACCAAACTTGAGTATCTGGGCAGATAACACAAGCAGCTCCGTTCCAGTTACCAGCTGGACAGACACATTGACCGCTGGGTTGATCCAAAATTCTTCCTCCACTGCATGGGTCGAAGCATGAATATCCATTCCAAACTGATCCAGTTGGGCAAACACAAGTGTTCAAGGTTGGGTTCCAAGTTTGACCACCGTAACAGAGGACACAAATATTTCCGTTCCAGTATTGTCCTGATGGGCAAGCACATTTTTTAAGAGTTTCGTTGTAGAATTGTCCAGCGGGGCAGTTAACAGCGCAAACATATCCATTGTAAGTTTGTCCACTTGGACATTCACATTGAGTGGTAACATTGTTATAAACTCTTCCTCCAGTACAAACAACACAAGTAACTCCGTTCCAGGTTGATGAAACTGGGCATTCACAGGATTGAGTGTTGATGTTCCAGGTTCTACCGTTGGGGCAAACAATACAAGCATATCCGTTCCAGAATTGTCCACTTGGGCAGACACAGCTTTGTGAGGTGACGTTCCAGATTTTACCTGAATCACATCTGTCAACACATTCAGTTCCGTTCCATCTTTGTGAAGTAACACAAGTAATACAAGTTTGACCATTATAGTTTGATCCAGCTGGGCAATAAGCAACACAGTTCTTTTCATAGAAAATTGGATATCCTTTACATTGAGTGCATGAGCCACCCAAAACAAAGAAATAGTTGAAGCTCAAATATCTGATATTAGAAGCAGTTGAGAATTTGAATTGATTTGAAGTCCAGGTAGTTGAAAGTTTAAAATCAGCACCATTGTTGTTCAAAATAAATCCGTTAAATCCGTAAAAATCAACAAGATTTTTGGTCAAGTTGACTGGAGCAACGTGTGAAAGAGAAGCTGAAGCAATATAAGTATCGAATAAATAATTTCCGCCATAAACATCAGTTAATTCGCTTCCCCATCCGAGATAAGAAATGAAAACTGATTGGATTTGGGTAACAGTTGTAACAGTAATGCTGACAGCAATACCAGTGGCATTAATTTAAGTGTTAATGATTTGAATTTCAAAAGGAGAGTTGCTTCCGAAAACTTTGTTTGAGGTCATTTAAAATCCATGAATAAAAGTTTGTGCCTTAATGGCTCCCTTGAAATTAGTTCTGAAAGGTAAAAGAACGTGGATATCCTTTCCAGCAACACATCCGGCCAATGAGCCAGAATCAACTTGATAGTATCCGGCTTCGATATTTTCTCTATCTTCGGCAAGGAAAGTGAATGAAATTTTAGTCCATGAAGTATATTTCCATTGAGTTCTAATAACGAATGGGATGACTCCGTGACTGTCAGATCTAACAGGCTTGATTGAGAAAAATTGATCTGGACTGTACTGTGATTGGAGATCATAAACGGCTAAATATTAGAAAAATATGTACAGATAGCGATTCCTGGTCTATTTTGGAATACACGCTCTAAAGTGTGATTATAACATAAAGTATCGACTCCTGAAGTCAAGTTAAGGACACCTGACAATGACACTGTTAGATGATCTTCCATTATTATTGAATATTACCATGTTGAATTAAACCCTTATAATCTGGACACACTCCGATTTGTTCGTGAGGGTGGGCCCAGCATGCTAACATTAGCAAGCTAAGGACTACTAAAGCTTTTAACATTTAGCTGGTTCTTTTTTTTATATTAATAAATGCTTTTCTATTTATGAAAGCTCTAAATAAATTGAGCAAAAAATAATTCAGCGGCAAATTAATATAAATATTCTTTGAGTTGCTGCAGCTATTTTATAAAAGCTCTTGGTTCGGAGGATTTTCTTATCAATTTTGAAAGTACTTTTTCAAACAAATATTTTGATGGGCAAAAAAACAAATGAAAAAAAATAAATACAGCGTAATTACTTTATCAATATCCTTAAATTATCAAAAAAAGAACCCTTTTCATTAATTAAAGATTTATTTAACCTTTTTTCGTTCTATTACTTTAGAAAAAGAAAGAGTATATTTTATGTTAAGTAAATTTGTCTTTTGATTTGTTTTATCTTTCTATTATCGATTGAAATTTATCTCAGATATTCTTCTATTTAATTCTTTATCTAATAAACTCATTTAAACTATATTAATTTATCAGATTCAGAGACTCGCAAAGCAATTAAAATTTCTAATTTGTTTAAACTTACCTTAAACATTAAGAGTAGAACAAATTTCTATCGAAAAATTGTTATTGATGGTGAATTACAGTTTTACTACTCTATAAAATGAAAAATTTTTCAGGTAGGTGATCATTTTCGCCTATAAATCTAGAATTTAGTGTACTAACGAATGCTTAGCTTAATCCAAAATATTAACTTTAAAAAATATTTGTTTATTTTATCACAAGTCATAAGAGCTCTTTAAATACAGAATTTAATAATGTTTTGAATTACCCTTCAAAATTTATACAGTTTTCTCATAGAATTTATAAATTCCTAACTTTTATTATTTGGAAAAAGACTTTAATAAAACACGAATAAAAAATAAAATCCTTTCAAAGATGTGGTTTTAAACTTTATTAAGTTAATCCAGGATGAAGAAATGTCCATAAATGCAAAAGGCCTTGTTCTAAATAAATTTAAATATGATGAAACCAAGGACAATCTTTCGAATCTTTATTTTCACTTTCGAACTTTCTTATACTTCGTTTTATTATTTGGAAACTTTTTAACCACTTTAATTCACTTAAATAAGAATTTTGATTGAATTTTTATAAATGGGGGAATATATTGTTTGGAATTTTTAGGAGCGACATTGAAATAAAGTAAATTTATAAAATAAGTGAAGTTTCACAGTCTTTTTATTGAATTGAATGCTCTATCAGTTTATTTTTAAAAAAACTATCAACTTTTTAGGGAATTTTTCATTTTTATTTTTTAGATTTTTTTTCGTTACTAGACACACTGCTAATCGATAAATACGATTTTAACTGAAAATAAAATATTAAATTAAGCGAACAAAGTGTCACTAGCATTTTAGCGATCAAATATTCAAAGATTTTTTATAGATTCTGTCAGAAAAATTTTAATTTATGTCCGTTTTAGTTAAATTTCTGATAGTCATTTAATCTTAAAAAGCAATAAAAATCTCCTATCCGGCAAAAGAAGGATTTTCAGTCTGATCAAACAATTTTAGAAGCAAAATATTTCAAAAGAAATACTTACTAAGAAGTTGTCAATATATCAGTAAAAGGCACGGTTTAATATCAACTTTTATGATTAATTTGATAATAATTATTTTCGGGAAAATAATGAAGATCATCTCCAACATTTAACCCATTCAACCAATCATCACAAACCTTGAAACTAGAAGTGTCGATTCTGTAAAAATCAAGAAAATCACATCTTTTTCAGATTTAATGAAGGAGGGAGTAAAGTTCAAAAATCTAAAGAAGGCCGTCATTTTAGGATAAAAACTTTATGTAAAATCCTGATTGCAAAAATATCGCCTCACTATCTGACTGTTCTGTTAAGAACTTATCATTTTTTTTCTTTTTCTATTTTCAATTTATTTTTTCTTTTGACTTGATAATTTTCTGAAACGCTCACATCGATATTATTTTGATTATTGTAAAAAGATTCCATCAATCTTTGATAAGGATAGATTAAAGGGTGATGGAAAGGCTAAAATTTTAATAGATTTCAATTTTGAAAAGAATAACATTTTTTTTCAGCTTGGGACTTGAAAAAACAATAACTTAAAAATTTGATCTTTTAACTCGTTGAAATATCTTTAAACTGCAAAGCAAAAAAACAAATTGATTTTTGCTTTAAAAATTTCGTTGAAACTTCCAAAAAAAGTTCATAAGCTGGAAATCATTATGATACAATTTATTATTTTAAATAGATTTAAACTTGCTTAATCAAAGAAGTGCAAATATGTTTGAAATTTTTCAAATACATTATTTTTACCAATGAAAAAAGTTCTTGATATTTTAAAGAATAAAAGTTATAATTTAAAAAGAAATTTTATTGGATTTAGATTTCTATTGTTTAAAATATTACAAAAGATAATAATAACAGAGAAAAAGAATGGAAGAAAAAGCAAAACAAATCCAGACTTATTTGCAGACAAAAGCTAATCCAATTATTCAGCCTATGCTTGAACTGATGGCAAAAGAGCGACCAGATAATATTCTTCAATGGATCCAAGAGTACGTTAATAAAAAGATCAGTAATTTTTGAATCCTAATTTAGGTGAACACGCTTAACACGAATCCAGCTCATCCGAAGATGATGATTTTAATTAATAAGAGTTTCAGAAAAAAATAGAGCGAGTGAGAAAAAGCAATGCTAAAAAGATCAGTAGACAGGCAATCAGTTCAGAAGTTTACGGTCAGTTCAATCAAAAGGCTACCTTCGTACCAAGAGTTATCTAAAAATCCGCAGATACATAGACTGAAATCGTATCGCTTTTGAGAAACTCCATTCTTTTCCAAAACTTAAATTAAGTCGATATGGAAACAGTTGTCAAGGCTACTGAAGTCAATGAAATCTCTGAAGGCCAAACTGTAATCACTTAAGGTTAACAAGGTGATGCTTTGTACATTGTTTCTTCTGGAGAGTATGACTGCTTCAAAATTATCAATGGACAAAATACTTACTTAAAAACCTACAAAACAGGATAAGCTTTTGGTGAGCTTTCATTGATGTACAACGCACCTCGTGCAGCTACAATTATTTGTAAATAGCAAGGAGTTTTGTATAAACTTGATCGTCAAACTTTTAGAAACATCGTTCAATAGGCCGCTATGAATAAACGAAGCTATTACAGAAAAATTCTTTCATCTGTTGATATTTTAGCTTAAATGGATTCTTATGAAAGAGATCAAATTTGTGATGCTTTGAAATAATAACACTTTGGACCTGACGAATATGTTGTACGTCAAGGCGATACTGGTGATAAGTTCTATATTATCGCTTAAGGAGAGCTCATCGCTGAAAAGAGATAAGATAACGGGCCTATTCACAAAGTTTTTGATTATCGTGCAGGATAGTACTTTGGAGAAATTGCTTTGATGAAGAATACCGTCAGACAAGCAAGTGTAAAGACTTTGACTCCTTGCAGACTTGTTTGGATTGACAGAAGCACTTTCAAGAGACTTCTTGGTCCTCTTGAAGGAATTCTTGGTAGAAATATGTAAAAATACAGAAAAATCGTCAACTAATGAGAAAAAAAACATATTGATTTAAGCTTCACCTTTACTCTTTTTTAAATTAAATTTTTTAATTTTTACAAAATAAAATAATTAAAGATAAAAACTTATAAATAAAACAATCTATCGTTTTTGAAACCGTGAAGGAAAATATCATCTCCAATCTCTTGAACCTTTTCCAGTCTTTCCAGTGAAAAGATGTTTGGGCATCTTAGTTCCAACAAATCTATCTGATTAACCTTTCTTATCTTGGGTTCTCCATTTTTTACTGAGTTGATTGACGTTCTTTTGACCTTTTACTTCAGCTTCTGAGAATTATCTGTGATAACCTTTAGATCTGGATCTTGAAGATTCTCTGATTCTGTTTCTAATTTTCTTACCAGTTTATTCGTCTTCGTCCATCATATCACCGCCAACATCCTCACGTTTTTGTTTAATTTGGGCAAGAGATTTGGATCGGCTTCTGTTTCTCATTCTTTCTTCAACTAAAGTAGTATCGATTCCTTTTTCTCCCATGACTTCTTTGAATTTTTCCATAGATTTATTTTTATCATAAGCAGTTCTATATCTCTTCAAAGCATGTTCTTCTCTGAAAGCGTGCTTCTTACGTTTAATTTCATGATAGGCTTCTTCGATTTCCTCATCAACTTCAGGGGCAAGATCTTCTTAGATCTTCATTCCTTCCATTTCGAGTAACAAGTCTTCTTCTTTTTATAATTAATCTAATTTTTCCCAAATATCTGGATCGACGAAATCAGCGATGTTTTTACCGTTGTAAATTTCAGGTACGACATCATATTTCCAGTTCTCAGGGATAACGTAATGTTATTGAAGAGGAATGTTGAAAACACCGGCTCCTCCTTCTTATTATTCAAGTTGACGGATGGTCTTTTATTTCTTTACTTTTCTTGTTAAATCAACAGTAACTGCAGGTCTTTCAACTTAATCTCTCTTCTTTGGTTGAGCGACATACATACCATTAATGTAGTTTTGTTCAGTTTTAAGGGCTTTAGTTTCTGGTTGAGGAAGTTTAATATTGAAAACAAGTTCACAGGCAAGTTATTTGACCTTATCAAGATTTTCAAGTTGAAGAGTACTAATTTCAACGAATTTCAAGTTATTTTCATTGAGCCATTGATCGATGACTTGTTTCTTATTGACAGGTAATTCTTAGACTCTTTTTAAATCAGACTTGTTAAAAGCAACGACAACAGGTTTGTTTTTGAACAAAGGCTTGATTGTGTTGTAAAGATGGACTTGTTAGGTGACTGAGTAACCACATTGTTCTGAAGGATCGACAAAGTAAATAACACAACTCTTAAGATGAGCCAAGGCAGTGATTGATTGCATTTCAATTGTGTTCATTTCATCCAAACCGTGATCGAGAATACCAGGTGAGTCAATGACTTGATATCTGAGATGTTTATAATCGGTATGCCCGACATAAAGAGCTTGAGTAGTGAATGGATATGGTTGAACTTCAACGTTGGCCTTTGATACGGCGTTGATGAAAGATGATTTACCAACGTTTGGATAACCTGTCAACAAAATAGTACGTTCGTAAGGGTTGATTGTTGGTAATCTGCTCAAATGTTTTCTTACTTCTTCGAGATATGACAAAGAGGAGTTAATTTTTCTTATCATTGTACAAATTCTACCCAAAGCGGCTCTTTTTAAAGATTTACAACGATAAAGAGAATCAGCATACTTAACGAGTTTAAGATAATCTTTGCTCATATTATCAACCATATTTTTTGTGGCTTTAATGTGGCCCAAGGCAAGTTTATAATGGTCTTTATCATAGAGGACATTGAAAAGGTCACCATAAAATGGGTGAATATCTTCGATTTTAGGGAAATTTTCAAGAATATTGAGAAGCTTTTCGTTAAGAGTTTCTTGACAGAATTTAATTTTTCTCATATAGAAAGATCTGATTCGACTGATAGCATAACCTGGATGAACAACAGTTGGTGTCTTTCGTTGTGTTTTTGATAGAATGATGTTGATCAACTCGGCAGCTGGAGGAATGACCTTGATTGTTTTGAAATTGTAACTCATCACGAATGATTGTTGAAAATTGAAAAGTATATAATAAATTCAATAGATCGAGGTTTTTATATAGTTAAAAAGGAAGTATTCTTTAATTTTTTAACTCATTTTTTTATTTAATATTTTCATTTATTTTAATAAAGATTTTATAATCATCAATTTTCAATGGCTCAAGGAAAGAATAAGAAAAACTACGGTAAAAAAGGTCAAAAGAAGAAAGTCGTTGACCCAATGTCAAGAAAATAATGGTTCGAACTTAAAGCACCAGCTCCATTCCAATCCGAATCTTTCGGCTTCACTTGTGCCAACAGAACCCAAGGTTTAAGTAAGTTTATCGATAATCTTAGAAAAGGTTGAAGACAGTATCAAGGGAAGAGTTGTATCACAAATGCAATCTGATCTTGCCACCAATCAAGATACTTTCCATTGGAGAAAAATTAAACTCATCGTTGATCACACCGAAGGAAGACAAGCCCTTACCTCATTCTACGGTGTCGACATGACCAGAGATGAACTCTGCTCATTGATCAAGAAGAGAAAAACTCTTGTCGAAGCCATTCAAGACACTAAATCCCAAGACGGTTATGTTTTGAGAATCTTCGCTATTGCCTTCACCAAGGAATCACCAAACCAAAAGGCTAAAACTAACTATGCTCAATCATCTCAACAAAAAGCCATCAGAAGAAAAATTAACGAAATCGTTGCCAAGGAAGTCGCCAAGGCCAACGCCACTGATGTCCTTAAACTTTTCACCTCTGATGTCGTTGAAAAGAAAATCACCAAGGAAGTCTCCCATATTTATCCAGTCAAGAACGTTAAAGTCAGAAAGATCAAAGTCATCCAAAGACCAAAAATTGATACCACCAAGCTTTCTGAAATGCACGACCCAGAAAAGAGAATCCTCAACCAAAACGTTGCCAAGAAAGTCGGCAAGAGAGGAAGAATCGAAAAAGTCGTCGATACTGAAGCTGTTAACCTCGTCAACAGATAATGATCTATCCCTTGATTTGATCTTTGAAATATATTTAACTTCCTTACGAATATTTTCTTCTCTTCGATTGATATTTATTTTTAAAAGTTTTTAGATAAAGCTTTTTTAAAGTGTTTATAATATTTGAAAAATGCCTCATTCTTTTGAATTTTATTAATGAATCTTTAAGAATAGATATAGATATAGATCATTTAAAAGCGACCACGCTCTTAACCTTTTGACTTTTTCCCTAACAAACCATGCATGATGGGGAAATTTAGGGGTAAGTCTAATATGTTGGGTCAGTACGGCTCCAGGATTTCGGACTGAATAATCTTTAAGAATAAAATTATTGGCTAATGCGCAATTTTAACAATTAAATAAGTTCAATTTTACGTTATAAATGAGCGACCACAACTATTTAAATAATATAATCCCTCCAAAATCTCAAAACAAATCTTCATTATGGATTACGAAGGACACATTTGTCTTATTTATGGCCCCATGTTCTCAGGCAAATCTTCAGAACTCTTGAGAAAAATTCGTCGTTACCAACACGCCAAAAAGAAATGCATTGTCGTCAATTATCTTCACGATAACAGATACTCAAGTGAAGATGTTATGGCCACTCACGACAGGTAAATTTTTATCGTTATCTCAGAATCACTCATAAAGCTTTAAAAGCCTCAAAGTTAAAAGATATTTTTGAAGAAGCCCAAAAGTATGATGTCGTCGGCATCGATGAAGGACAGTTTTTCGAAGATATCGTTGAGGTAGCTGAAGATCTTGCTAATCGAGGAGTCGTCGTTATTATCGCCGCTCTGGACAGCACATTCCAACGTAAACCTTTCGGAAATATCATTAACCTTGTACCATTAGCAGAAAAAGTTTATAAATTGACAGCTGTTTGCGTTTACTGTACAGAACCAGCAGCATTCACTCAAAGAACTGTCGAATCACAATAAGTCGAGCTTGTTGGAGGGGAATAATGTTACAAACCAGTTTGCAGACAATGTTTCCACAACCCACCTCTTAAAAATAGTAAAGTATCCTCAACTGAAACTCTTGAATCCGTATCTTAAAAGTTGGATATTGATCAAAGCGAGTAAATCATAGAAGAGCCTCAATTGATTGCAGCATGATAAGAACTGCATTTTTTTAGTGTTTCATATTTTTTTTTGTTCAATTTAAATTCCTGAGCCAAATAAAAAAATCTTTTTGAAATTAAGAGATGATAAAATTTGTCTGAAAATAGCTGTTAGTAAGAAAGATAAAAAGATTATAAGAAATTTCATATCATCGAATTAATGTTGCAACACATAAAGAAACTGTTCCTTGCAATTATTGTCATTACATGCTTTACATGTTTCCAACGCGCTGATTATAATCTGCCTTTGTTTGCATTCGCATACTTTCTTTGGGAATATAAGCATCCAATCGTATTTTTTTTCATAATGTAGTCGCAAAAGCCAAGATTGTTTTATTTGTTCATTGCAACATGGCTGGTGGATTTTATTTGGGTAGTTTACTGGGGAGCCACTTGGAGCTCAGATGAGTACCAAAATAGTGGAGCCTCTGGTAGTTCTACTTTCGTGCTATCTTTGTCAATAATTTCCTTCATAATTAAGGTACCATTTGATTTAATATTAAGTTGGCCGTAATCGTGATATTGTACATATTCGACAGCGAATGTAAATTAGCGGTGAAGAACTTTGGATCAAACTTGAAAAGTGCATTTTCAGAAAATGGGCAATAAATGTCAGTTGTTTGATTAATTAGATTTAGTTTTTTTCTCTTTAATACATTTTTTTAAAAAAAGATGATAAAAAATACTCGAAAAACTTAGATAAATGGAAGTTTCTTTTCATAATGATACTTCGGTTACTTTTTTGGTTGATTATTGTACGAATAATAAAACATGAAATAAAATCAGATTCTTATTTGTTAAAAAATAGACTGATCAGAACTGTGCTGGTCCTCCCATACCCATTTTGGAGAAGTCAGTATCGATTTAGAGGAAGGTTTTAATTTTATCTTCGAATGCAGCAACAAGGATAGCAGCACCTGCAAACACAGCCAAATCTTGATATTGTTTCATTCTTTGTTGTCTGAGGGTGGTAATTGGAGGGTAGACCCAATCTTTCAAAGAGAGAAAAGTTCTCTTGACTGGATTGGCTGTTTTTTTACTGCTTGTTGAGGATTTTGAAGCAACGGAAGACTTTTTGAATTGACTGAGGTCCATAGGATGATGATTATTGATTAATATTATATTGTTTAGCTCTGAATTAATTTTTTTAATTCAACTTTTCTCAGTATAATACAAAATTCAAA
>Ga0209958_1001702_pt1 | contig 15062 bp, 12 predicted proteins | sample ThiBio_inoc_plan_FD_183942 | JGI IMG/M metagenome (GOLD analysis project Ga0209958, IMG submission 183942) | Wastewater bioreactor microbial communities from Cape Town, South Africa - Thiocy_inoc_plan (SPAdes) | ecosystem: Engineered > Bioremediation > Thiocyanate > Unclassified | place: South... | reverse complement strand
TTCCCATCATAAAAGTAGAAATAATTCTTACAAAAGTAAATTGATAAATGAAAAAATAAAGAAGATAATTTGATTCTATAAGATTTTATAATTTCTATACATGAACGAAAAGAAGAAAACTGAGACTATTTCCTAAGGCATCACCAAATCCAGATCAATGCAGTAATCCTCATTTAAAGCTGTAAAAAATCTCCTTGAAGCCGAAAGAAACATTTAAATCATTAAAAACAGAATTAAAGTCCTTCAACTTAATGAAGAAAAAAATATGAACAAAATCAACATGCAACAATAACAAATCTAAAAAATCAACATGGTTAAAAATTAACATTTGTAAGAACTTAGAAAAGTACCATTTATTTTTATCAAAGCTCAAAATCAACAAACAATAAAGAGAGCGCATAATCTAAGAAATCAAAAACAAAAATTAATAATTTAGAAAAGAACGACAAAATAAAATCGAAGCTGCAAAAGAATAACTTCAATAAAGCAGGGCCAAAGATTATTCAAATACGATTGAAATGAGAAATGTAAATTAGTCAAGAATTTTGGAAAACAAAATTAATTGTATTGAGAAAAAACAAGAAAAGAGAGACCTTGTTGTTCAAAATCATTAAAAATCGAGATAAAATGTTTTGAAGTTTTATGAAGATAAAACTCGGTCGATTTATGACAGAACGCAGACTGAAATACAAAAACTAAACCAAACGAGATACAAGAAAGAAAAACAATTAACAAAATTTTAAAAGGTTTAAATGTAAATGATTGAAAGGCATTCCCAATCCCAAGTGGCTTACAATTAAATGAAATCTAAACTTGATGCAATGTTGGGAAAAATCCGTTCAGAAAAAAGGAACGATTTTAAACAAATGAAATCGTCAATTCATAGAGATGGGAAGTAAAATGGTTACGGAATTGAATGAAAAGTGAGAGATTGATAAATATTTTAATTCAGAGTTTTGATTTTAATAGGTTTTTTTCATCGATGAAGGTATTGAGATATAAAATAAAGAACGAAGAAGATTAATGTAAACTCGATAACAAATAAATTATCAAAAAGGCGGTTTGTCAATTAAGGTCATAAATACAGATTTCATTCCATGAGAGGTGAGAATGAGAGTTGTATTATTCTTCAAAAATATTATTGAGCCCCTTAATTGAGTTAATTGATTGATAATGGATCTCGTTTATTTCCATGGGCTGAAGCATTTTTTCGGGTGATCTCTCAATTATGGCTTGTTCAAGTTCTGAGTAGTTGATAATTTCATCATCTGATTAGTCACTCATTTTCTATTAAAGGGCCATTCTTGTTGTGTATTGATTTATTTTCATGATGACTTAGTCAGTTGGCATACTTTTGAGGTTTTTTTGGCTTGGACATACTTAGGCAATTTATTGATAGAGATCGAATTGCTTAACTTCAAGAATTTTATCCATGACCTGAATTTAATGATTTAATTACGTTTTTTTATTGTCTTTTACAAAGATTATGAATTTGGTCAATGGAGAGATGAGGCATTGTCGATGAGATCAAGAAACTGAGTGCGTGAGATTGGTCAATGAAATCAGAACCAATATCTGACAAATTGACATTTTCGAGCTCTTTGGGAAAGATAGATCTGAGTTTGGAATAAACTGAGGAGCCGATCATATTTCTAACGAATAGTTATTAATGTAATAAAGTCAATATAATTTATTCAATGACAACAAGTTTTTATATTTTGTTTTTTCTCTTAACTTTTATCTTATTTTTTTTTGCTGTTGGAAATTTATTTTCTAAAAGTATGATTATCATCTTTTAAAGATTTTTTTAGAAGATCCTATGTTAAAAATATGAATCTAAAAAATAAAGAAGATTTTTAAAAAAATTGTGAAAAATCATAGTAAAAGGGAATTGAAAAATATTTGAATTTTGCCTCAAATGGTTTTAAGTTCTTTTTTGAAGATAAAGAAAGGAATATATGCTGCAATTAAAGGAATGAAAAATAGAAGCCTTAGATATTTGATATTTTCGGCAATTCTAAAGATATTGAATACAGTAAAAACGACAACAGCACTTATATAGGTCACTATCTCCATAATATTACAAGTAAATGCGTTGATATTGATAGCTACAATGACTGAAAGACAGGCCAGTTACAAAAGCCTTGATTATTGCCTGTTATAGACCATTTGTTCTGCTTCAAGTTATGGGGACTAAATTTAATAATAGAAAATACGTATTGAGTAATATTCGATTAGCCAGTTTCAGATTGAAAGACCTCATTTTACTCTTATCTTTCTCTTTCCATCTTTTACTTGTACGTCTTTTTTGCATGTTAAAATTATCTTCGAATGTTATGATCGACAACGTATTCATAGTTATGAATGTGTCTGTACGATCTCCAAGCCCATATGGAAAGCATTCCCATAGTCCATAACAAAAAGAATATTAAAATTATGCTTGTGCAGATGAAAAGTTAGTTGGGTACGATATAGCGAGGTAAGTTTCGAATATCTGCTGGTAAAGCTTACATTTTTATGTTTGATATTTACAAATTTATACTGGTTAATATTATACCCAACTTTTTCAGCTCATAAAATTCTTCACATTCCTTCTCTTTTTTAAAACATAAAACAAAATTGTTCCTTGATCAATTCTTTTAATCTATCACGATACTTTGTTTCAATAAAAGTCAAAATATAACTTGAAAATTACAGCTGCTTTAAAATTAAAAAGGTCGCATACGAAATGATGAGATTGATGCTTCTTGTTTTATTCTTACGATAAATTGAGAGATATACAGACAATAAAAATCATACAAGGATATCATCTCCGGATTGGTTAGTAACATTGAGGATTTGGAAGAGAGTACTGCCAACAATGACGAAGAGGAAAACACCGAGTAAGATAGGGCCGATTTTATTTTCTTATTGTTTTTTCTGAATAAGTAGAAAAATACTGGAGTTCTAAGGGATTTATCGATACTGGAGCTATAGTGTTTTTCGCTTTTCAATCTCATTTATTGGTCGTTAGGCATTTTTCTCAAAGTTATTTTATTAATATAGTTTAGAAAATTTACGTGTTATATCTTTCTATTCTCAAATGTAACTTCTTCTTTTAACTTAAATCTATAACCCTATACTATCCTTTTTTATATCAATTTTTTTATTTATCTTTTTCAACAACAATTTGCATTAAAACCTCCTTTTTTACCAAGATTTTATCTGCTCTTTACTTTTAATGTTTTATCTTTTATTAAAATCATTTAGCATAGATTTGAACTTAAAAACCTTTACTTCTCAACAGAGTCAATATTTTTTTTCAACTTAATTTGAATTTTTTAGTTATTTTATTGAGAATTTAAGTTTAAAGTTTTAATTGATTTCAAATTTAATGTTATCTCAATAGGATAATTGCTTTTAGTGCTCTTTAAATATGGGAACAATATAAAAAATTCCTCGAAATAAAAAACAATTTGTTATTTCTGAGCCAGTTAATTTTTTAAAATAGAGAAAAAAGATTATTAAAGAGAAAAAAGCGCTATTAGGACAGAATATATGAGATTCATGAAATAAATTTATTGTGGTGAGTATGTAAACATTCAACTTTAAAAATATTAATTGTAAAAATTGCTTTAAGTTTATAATCAATCTTAGACATTTAGTTGAATGGATTTCTGTAAAAAGTGTTGCAATTGGTACTGTTGTGCCCAACAAGCCTGTGGAGTTGCTCAATGCATTGATGGATGGCACGCTATTGAAGCCTGTGGTCTTAGTTACTTATTCTGTCAAGCTTGCTGCTGGACATTGTGCGCCCCTCTTTGTATCGACTGTACTCTCGGAGACGGAGGAAAAGCCATGGAAAACTGTACCAAAGGTGTTAAATATTGTATCTTCGCATGTGCTCTCGATTGCGTAGCTGGTTTCGACGGATGCTACAACTGTTGGATGATCACTAACCAAGTCTGCTTTGAAAATAAATTAGTCACAACATTTGCAGATTTAACTAAAAATGCTGAGTTCTTCGGAAATAAAGTCAAGGAAGCCCTTGGTATTGAAACTGGCAATGAGCCATTGAAATCAATGGGAACTTTCCAACCTTGATTGGTCAGTTTAACGTGATTTATCTGCATTTTATCTTTCAACTAAGTTTTATTCTCTTACTTAACATTTAAATCAAACAAAGAATTTTTACTTCATTTACTCAAAAATTTTATTTTGATTTTATTGCATATTAATACATTTCAAATTTATTATTTTAGACGTCTAAATCTAATTAAATAATTAAATGAAGTTTGATAAAAAAATACATACTTATTTTAAATACAAAATTGTAAAAGTTAAGAGTGATTGAGAAAGTTTCTAAAGATAGTAAAAATATTAGAAGTTAAAAATAATCTATCGACAAAAATGATTTTTTATTTTCATTTTGGTTGTGGAGGTAAAGGCATTGGAGGTAATTTAATTTATGGCATTGGCTTAATCAATAAAGGCTTTGGAGGTGGTAGTTGTGAAGGTTTTATACCGCCCTTTGCGAAAGGTAGATCTCCAATTGATGGAACTTGCTGCTTTAAATTGTCAAGAGGAACTGTTCCAGGTTGATTGTAAACTATTGCAGGCATTTTATTAGCATTTTTAGGCTTATTTTCAGCAAGAAGTCTCTATGCAAAACTACCATGCTTTTAGCCTTTCGTATCTTTTTTAACTGCATATTCAACTCTAATTTGACGGCCTGAAAAATACTGTCCGTTCATTTGTTGCATAGCGAGATCTGATGATGCGAAATTATCAAAACTGACGAAACCATGACCTTTACTTGTTCCATCTTCAGGATCTCTTGTTATTTTAGTGTTGATGATCATTCCGAAGTTACTGAAAGTTTAATAAAGCATTTTTTAGTCGACTTAAGGATCAAGATTTCCTACAAAAAGATTGGCTCCAACATCTTGAGTTCTTTTATCTTGAGAGGCTTTATTGACTTTGATTGGTTTACCGAACAATTTTATCATATGCATAATTTTGATAGAATAATCTGCATCTTCTTCACTCTTAAATTAAACGAATCCATATCCTTGATGCTAATTAGTAATTTTATCTCTGGGAAGATGAATATTAACTACAGGTCCACACTGAACAAAAAGTTCCCATAATAAATTTTATGTTACTTTTTGATCTAAGTTACCTACGTAGACAGTTGCTTATTGGTTTCTCTCGTAGAGCGAAGGAATCAAAGACATTATTTATCGATTTAATTTTTTATCTATAAATAAGAACTCTTTTAAAGTTTATAATAAATGATGAAAATTATCAAGTTGATTAAATAAACAAGGATTAAGGTTGTTTATTAATATTTGATTTTTAATAATAATATTTTTGTGGTGAATGGGTAAAGTCATCAGATGTAAAATTTATATTAATCTCAGGCCAAAGAAAGGGTAAGGTTGGTAGCGTTTATACCACCCCCAAATCTAAGAGAGTCGCTGCTCCAAGATACAGAAATCTTGATTTTATTGAAAGACAAGGATATGTCAAAGGTGTCGTTAGAGCCGTCGTCCACGACCCAGGAAGAGGATGTCCACTCTTGAAAGTCGATTTCAGAGATCCATATAAATACAAGCATAACACCGAATATTTCCTCGCTGCCGAAGGAACTTATTCTGGACAATATTTGTTCTGTGGAAGAAAAGCTACTGTCTCAACCGGTAACGTTCTCCCAGTCAACAGAATTCCAGAAGGTACCACCATTTGCAACATCGAATCTGCCGTTGGAGACAAAGGAACTTATTCAAGATGTTCAGGAACTTATGCCACCATTGTCGGACATTCTGATGATGGAGCCAAAACCAGAGTCAGACTCCCATCAGGTGCCAGAAAAACTATTCCAGGCCTCTGTAGAGCTACCGTTGGTATCATTGCCGGTGGAGGAAGAAACGAAAAACCAATCATGAAAGCTGGTACACTCTTCCACAAATTCAAAAGACTCAGAAAGAGATTCCCACAAGTTGCTGGTGTTAGAATGAACCCAGTCGACCATCCCCACGGAGGTGGTAACCACAAGCACTTGGGTAAACCAGGAACCATCAACAGATTCGCCTCAGCCGGTCAAAAAGTCGGTCTCATTGCCGCCAGAAGAACTGGTCTCATTAGAGGTACTAAAACCATCAAAAACGTTCCCGAAAAGATTTGATTCGATAAAATATTTAAATTTAGACTTCATCTTTATCAATTAATAATTTTTAGTTAATGTAAATCATTTGTTAAGATAAAAATAGTACATTTTCGAAAATTAGTCTTTAGATAAATAATATAATTGACGAATGAAAAGTATTAAGTAATCCAAACTCAATCAGATATCCAAGCAGCATTTGGTCGATCCTCGCTCTGATGAGCTTTATAAACCATTTCGTGATATTAGCTTTTAGTCTTCATTAAAAAGATTTTAGCCAAATTCATAACGAATTGAAAAACTTTATTAGTTTTCCAAAAACTCTTATCTTCCGATTTAACTTAAAGGCCTTTAAATATCTAATGATAAAACTTAAATACATAAAAACTTTAAAAAAGTCGCATAAAGATAGATAAAATATCAACCTATACCTTATGATGTTTTGAAGATTCTTCAATAATAAAATAAAGGACCATAAAAGATCATTTATAAATATTCTGACCCTCAATCAGAAGATTAGAATAGATATCGTTATAAATCAGTCGCAAATCTAAAATCATCTGAAAATCGGTCTAATTTTAGGTAAAACTTACAAAAAAGGATTTAAAGAATTGATGAAATCCAAGATAAAAATCAAGGGTACAATCTTTATAGCTTTTTAGATGAGCCTTTAGGTTATGTTAGATCAAAAATATGAAGCTTAGGGAGTTTTGAATGAAAAAAAATTAACTTAAAAGTTTAATAAAAGTAAAAAAATTTGAGAGTTCAAAAGTATTTTTATTTGATCATGTAAAGTTTTCATTTTTGATAAAATATCTGATCTTTTTTTTGATTTGGTTAATTTATAAAATTTAGAAAGAAACCTAAGAACATTTAATAAATAAAGATGTCTAAAAAGTTTAAGATCGGTTAGATAATTGGTATTTTTGTTGGTGTAACACTTGGGGCCATAGTTGCAAATTATATAACTCAATCCTTATTTGGTAAAAATAAAGATCAGCAATATTATCAGTAATCAAGTCAAGTGTATCCAAATCAATACAATCAGGCTCAGCCTCAAGCTGGAGTTTTTGAACAAGCCTTGTCAAGTCCTTCTAATGTTCAAAATAGAGTTTATTGATATGTTTCAAATATTTTATTGCAAATCATATCAAACTTTATTTAAAGTAGTAAAACTAAATGAGTAACGGTCTTTTCTATCTAAATATTTTTTCAGATATTAATAGAGATTTGCTCGTTTTGAACAAAAAAGTATGACTTTCTAGCCTTATTTTTTCAAGACAAATGCAGGAAATTTTGCTTTATTATTTAGTTTGTTTTATTAAATAAGTCTTGAAAAATATTTTGAATTCTAATTTATTAAATCAAGATAAGTTATAAAATGTTGGGTGAACAAGCATCTTTAGTAAAATATTCAACACCAGTTTTGGTAAATTCTGCAGGAAAGACAAAAGATGTTAAGAGAAGTAAAAAATAATAAGAATTGCATCACATGTAAGATATTCTCGGTTAAATACTTCCACCTAAATAATATCGAACTGACAACGGTCAGCTCTGGATGCAAACTGTCCTTTCAACCCCAGCCACAAAAATAGAAGTAATCCAATTAAGCGAATAATTGAATAAGAGATTGATTCAAAGGCAAGCCAGATAAGTAGGCCTTTGTCCAGTCAGATAATAACTTTATTAACAATGTTTCGATGAAGTTATTAGACAAATTACAATTGATTGTCGGCAAAGAGGTCTCCTTTTGGTCAGAGTCAGAGATTAGTATCAAAATCAAACTAAAGCTTACAAGAAATTATATTAAAGCAGTATCAATCATGCTATGAGAAGAGTAATTTAATCAGATAAGAAAAAACAAAAAATGGTACAATTTTGCTTATAAATAGAATCTCTAAATCACAAAGCTTTAAAAAGAATGTGCCCAACTTTAGAGATCAGTGAATGATCTTCAATCAAAAATCAAAGAAAGCAAGTAAACAGAACAACATAAGCTCAAGTAAAAACAGGATAGACATACTTTAAAAGTAAATGAAATAAAATCAGCCAATACAAAGATTAAAGCATAAATACAAGTGGCTTTGTAAAAAACAAGATGAGCATTAAGATTAGAACTTTAATGCAAGTAAAATTTAATATTTTTTCTGTAAAGTCATATTTGTTTCTTTTTTCTGAAAGAAAAATAATAAAGATGTCACAAGATCATCTCAATAAAATCATTTTTACTTGCGAATCAAAATTAATAAAAATTTTTGTTTTTACGTTGATAAAGTAATGATAATTAGTTAAAAAATATAATACATGTAAATGGTGAAATATTGAAATAAGGATAATCTTTATTTAATTTTTTATAATTAACTTAATTTTGTGGTAAATGGCAGGATAAAAACAAGTTGCTCCTAAACCTGAAGGACTCAGAAAAAAATAATAAAGAGATCAAAAAATCGCCACTGCTCTTCAACAACAAAGAGAACAAAGAAGAGCTTCTAATAAAACCAGAAGACAATAAATCACCCAAAGAGCTCAACAATACGAAGCTCAATATCAAGCTTCCCAACAAGCTGAAATCACCGCCAGAAGACAAGCTAAATTGAGCGGACAAATCTTCGTCCCAGCTGAACCAAGATTGGCCTTCGTTGTCAGAATTAGAGGTGTCAACAAACTTAACCCAAGATCAGTTAGAATCCTCCGTATCTTGAGACTCAGACAACTCCACAACGGAGCTTTCGTTAGAATCAACAAGGCTTCAGTCAACTTGTTGAGAAGAGTTGAGCCATACATTACTTTTGGTTATCCATCCAGATAAACCATCAGAAAATTAATTTTAAAGAGAGGATATGGTAAGGTTAACAAGCAAAGAATTCCACTTACCACTAACTCAGTAATTGAACAAGTTTTGGGTAAACACGGAATCGTTTGCGTTGAAGATTTGATCAATGAAATTTTCACCGTTGGTCCTCATTTCAAGGAAGCCAACAACTTCTTATGGCCATTCAAACTTAGAGCTCCAAGAGGAGGTTTCGCACACAAGAGACATCCTTTCCAAAGAAGAGGAGATTGGGGAAACAGAGAACAATTCATCAATCAATTGGTCCTTAGCATGATCTGATCTGTATTCCTATTTAAATCTATTTTTATTAATTTTTTGGAAAGAAAATGCCACAAAATATATATTTTTTGGATATTTAGTTCAAAATCAATTGATGATGAACTGACTGAATAGCAAAAAACCATAGCCTATCTTTCTTTTACAGGAATCTTTTATTTTTATTTAAATTTGAGAACTATTAATTAATTTAGAAAAAGATTTATAATTTTTAGAATAAAGAAACTAAAAAGATGAATAATGAATTTACAATGAGTCTTGCTAGTAATTTCGGCCTCACTCCTGATAAAGTCGGTCTTACAACTACAGTTAAATAACAAGTTTAACATATTGAAGTAAAAATTGAATAAAAATCAGATGACAATTGATCATTTCAAAAAGTGTATTGATACTCAAAGAAAACAGCAAAGCGAAATTGATAACCAACTGATAAATTTGTAAAAATAAACAGAAAATAATCTTAAAAGCATGCTAAATTAAATAAGTCTCAATTCTAAACAGTTGATTGAAAGTTTCAGTTTAGGTTCATTAAAGCAAAACAAAGACATTTAATATTTGTAACTTCAGAGAAAAATAGTTTAAGAAGAACAACAAAAATTAACATAGCTTTCAGGAGCTCTTAACTAAAGAGTAAGTGAAATGTAAGAATCTGTAGGAATGTGAATTTTTTTAAAAAGTAATTTTTTTTTCATTTAAGTATTTGTTTGAAATGATACTAAAGTTGATTTTAAGATGAAATAATAATATTTAGATTTTTATTATTTATTTTATCAATTTATGGGAAAAAACTATCGCAACTGTAATTATTCATCTTATCGTAGATTCCACCACCTACAACACCCCACGAAGACCTTTCGAAAAAGAAAGAATTGATCATTAACTCCAATTGGTCGGCAAATATGGTCTTAAAAATAAAAGATAAGTATGGAGAGTCCATCTTACCCTTTCCAAATTCAGAAAAGCTGCCAGAGAGTTGCTTACTTTGTAATAAAAAGACCCAAGAAGATTGTTCGAAGGTGCTGCCCTTCTTAGAAGAATGCAAAGATACGGACTTTTGACAGCTGAGGAACTCAAGCTCGATTACGTTTTGGGTTTGACCTCAAACAAGCTTTTGGACAGAAGACTTCAAACCAGAATTTTCAACGAAGGTTTCCAAGCTAAATCAATCCATCAAGCTAGAGTTTTAATTAGACAAAGACACATCAGAGTCGGAAAGAATTTAGTCAACGCCCCATCTTTCATGGTTAGAACTGAATCTGAAAAGAAGATCAACTTGGCCCCACTTTCACCTTTCGAAACCAAAAAGCCAAGCAGAACCTCAAGAAAGAAAAACAAAGGAAAAAAGCCAGTCGAGGAATGATCTGTAAAATATTATTTAAGACTTAATATTCATATGTTGTTCATTAAATTTTTTGAATAAAGATTGATGCAAGGTTAAAAGGAAAATATTGATGAAATAAAATGTAAAAAAGGTAAATGGGGAATTAATATTAAATATTTGTATAAAATAATAATTAAATCAAATTGATGGCCGATAAAGATTTGAAGAAGTAAGGTGTTGAAGACCAAGAAATCAAAAGAACCAGAATTACGTTCAGCTCAGGCAAGCTCGACGCCATTCAACAAGTCACCAACAGTTTAGTCGGAAATGCCAAGAACGGTGGCATTAAAATCAGAGGTCCAGTCAGACTTCCAAATAAACATTTGAGAATCTGCTGCAGAAGAACTCCATGCGGTGAGGGTTCAAAAACCTGGGACAACTGGGAAATGACCGTCTTCAAGAGATATATTGACCTCGAATGCACTGCTGCCCAAATGAAGGAAGTCACCTCCATTACTATCCCCAGCGGTGTCGAAATCAACGTCGACTTCAGACAATCCGCCTGATCATCTTGTAGATACCTTATAATTTACTCAATCTTTTTCACCCTAACACATACTTTTACACTTTTAAAATTACTATTTTATTCACTTTTATTCGCTTTAATTTGGCATATTTTTATCATTTTACTTAATTTTATACTTACAAAAAAAAATTGATAAGAGACAATTATTTCGACCAATTTTCATCGCAATTCTTTCTTGTTACTTTCCGAAAAAGAAAAAACAAAAAGCTTTTTGCAATATCAGTCAGAACGTAGGGTTATTCTAATGAACCAAAAAAATTTAACGAGAATTGGTCACAAAGTTTTAATTAAAAAGTAATATCAGTAAAGATAAAAATACAATTGAGAAAATGGGAAGGTTCAAATGAATAAAACATCAGAAGGTCTTTTTGGTCATGATGTTGTAGAAATCTTCTCTGGAGATTTCTCTTCCGTTTCCAGCAGCTCTTGACAACATTTATTATAATTCAGATCCGTTCATTGTTTCACCTAATTCTTTAGCGACTCTCTTGATATTGCTGATATTGATAAAGCCAGTTCTATCATCATCGAACAAATCAAAGATTTTATTGATACCGTTCTATTTTTTAATAAAAGATTTACTCTTGATTCTTTATCACCTAATCTAGCAGTGATGCCGTCCAAGAATTACTCGAAATCTATTTATCGGCCTTCAGCTTCTAAGTCAGCAATCATGTTAAAGATAGTTGGGTTTTTAGATTCAAAGCCCAAACTTTGCATAGCGGATTTTAATTAACGAGGGTCAATTTTTCCTGTCGCCTCGGTGTCGAATAAGTTGAAGGCTTCTCTCAACTCTTCAATTTAGTCTTCAGTAAGACCTGGTCTTTCGACTTTCTTCTTGGTTCCTGCTTTTGGGACTGGTTTAACTCCTCTCATTTTAACAAATCTTAATAAATTTTTATATTCATATTTTAATCCAATTCTTCAAACAATTTAATTTATTTTTTACTTTTTTATGAATTTCAATTCTATATAAATGAAATAAAATTAATAAAAAAACTTTATATACATGTTTTAAAACAAGAAAACAAGGAGATTATTAAAAATAAACTTTAGAAAAAGGACATTCAGGTAGGAATCTCTTCAATGTATGATTTTTTCTATTTTAAATAAGATTTATGGATTAAAAAAATAAAATTAGGGTAAATTATTGTAAGATTTGTAAAATAAAAGCAGTTAGAAATATACTTTTACATTTTTATAATATTTCTTGAGACCATAAAAATGAACACTCATAATTGTCAGCTTAGAAAAGATAAAAATTATGAAGTCAAGCAAAGATACATTCCTACTTTCGCACATCAACCAATTTTTTAATAACAACTTTTCAGGCCTCAATCATCAAGATGCACCCCTACTTTTCATTCTACAGTATTTGATACTTAAGGCTACAACATAAAAACAATTCATTAAAAGAGACAAAAAAACATCGAGAATAAGCCTTAATAATACAGAAGCGGCTAATTAAATGTGTAATAAAAAGTGTTAACTATTAACCAAAGTCATGTTTTCAATATTTCAAGAGACAATTGGTTTGATCATACAAAATAAAGAATGTTGGGTTCAATACAGAATGGTCAAAATCGTCATTATTCAAAAGAAAGAAAATACATTGATATGAGCTCTGATCCAGTTTTTACAGACTACAACTACGAAAAAAAGAACATATACAATGCTTAAACTTAACCTAAAAAGTTAACTTTGACAACTAATGCCACTTCTCAATCACTTCAGAATGCCCAAAAACCCCAAGCGGTCGATTAGAATGTTCAAACTGCTCAATAAGATATTCAATAAGCTGATGGTAATGTTTATAAAGAGGTCAAAGAACAATTACAAGTTGAACAAAATGCTGCTGGAATTAACAATTAAACAAAGAAAAATGTTAAATTTATTAAAAATGAAAAAGAATAAAAATAACAGCTTAAACTAAAAGGAAAAAAAGTAAACCAACGGCCACTCACTGTTCATAAGTAAAGATTAGTACAATAAAAGCCTAAATTCACAGTTATTAGAAAAAGCCGAGTTCATAATGAATGACTTGATAATATTTTAGAATTTTTTAACTTATTTTTAATTAATTATCAAAGTTATCAAAGATATGAAAATGAAAAAATAAAGCAATAGAAAAATTAAGAACAAAGTAATTGAAGATGAAGATGGATTGAATAATGTTAGAAAGTAGAAGTGGCCGAGTGGTCTAAGGCGGTAGATTAAGGCTCTATTCCGAAAGGGCGTGGGTTCAAACCCCACCTTCTACACTTTTTATTTTTGCCTTTGTTTCATTCAATGTATAGATATCAGCTATTTAACTCTTTTCATAAATCAAAAGAAAAAAGTACTTAAAGTTTGTGATTTTAAAAAGATGGATCGAAAGTAAAAATGTAGTTTTGCACAATGAATATTGATTTATTGTCGTAGACTAATTAAAAAGTAATAATTTTTTAAGTAAGTTATGAAGAATAAGATGAATGTAATAAATGATAAATGTTAAAATGAATCAAAGATAAAATTCTTGAGTTCAATAAGCGACTGGGGCTGCGCCTTCTGGGGAAACATAGTCGAATGATGGGGCAACATAAGAATCAGTTGCTGGACTGGCATAGTAGTCAGTAGATGGACTGGAATAGTAATCAGTAGATGGAGTGGTGTAGTAAGTAGTGGGGGTAACATCATATGTGGTGGTGGCGGTGGCAGCTGGAACAGTTGAATAATCGGTAGTATAAGTAGATGAGGCTGTGGTAGCAGCTGGTGTTGGGGTAAAGAATGATGGTTCAAAGCCTGAATCATCAGTTGTGGTGGTAGTTGGGACATAAACTGGAGTGGTGGTGGTGGTAGTAGTTTAGGTTGGAGTGACATAAGTGGTTCCAGTGGTGGTGGTATCAACAGTTGGTGTAACAGTGGTGGTTGGTTCAGTGATTGGTTGAGTAACATTGGTAGTTGTTGGCTCAGTGACTGTAGTTGTGGTTGTGGCATTTGTACCTTGAACACCTGCAGTAGATGTACCATTAACAACTGGGTTGGCCCCAGCAGCAGCTGCAGCTCCTCCAAATCCGCCGAACAAATAAACCAATCCGACAATCAAAGCAGCCAAAACTAAAATACCCAACAAGATCCAAAGCCATGAAGGACATCCTCCCTTCTTGGTTTTTTTTTTTTTTTCAACGACTGGAGCTGGTACATAATCCTCCTTGAATTCAGTTCTAACTGGTTCAACTCTTTGTTAATATCTGGTTTATTCTCTGATTGGTTGAGAAGTGATGGTTTGAATTTCCGTTGGCTGTCTGTAAGTTTCGTTAGTTGGTAAAGGTTGAACATAAGTGGTTTGTTGGATTGGAGTATAAACTTCAGAGTGTGGTTTTCCTCCAAAAGTGATTTTAGTGGTTTGTCCGCCTCTTACTTGTGATGGTGAGTAATTAAATCCTTGGGCATAGTTGGCATTAGTGTCAACTCTAGCACCGGATACGTTAACAGGTGAAGTATAGACTGGAGTGGTGGCTTGTTGCCCGTAGACTACGTTTTCAGAATAAGCAGGGTAGGATGTGGTAGTTGCGCCATAAACATTTGTTGATGGGGTTTGATAAGGGACTGAAGTAGCTTGTACGTTATCGCCTGATACTAATCCGAAATTGTTTGGACTGCGTAATTCAATAAGTTACTTAATTGTGTAGGAAGTTCCTGCAGTGTTGCCTCCGAATGTTATCTTTTGTCCTGTGCTCATTTAGAATTACTTTAAATTAAATATATATTTTATCTTTTATTTTATGATCAATCTTAAATAAAAATAATTCATTTTTATTTTTCTTCATACAGATCTTTATTTTTTTTATTTTCTCTTATTGTACTTCTATCTAAATTACAAAAATTATATCAAAGTTTTAAATCCTATATTAAGTTAGGG
>Ga0209958_1001700_pt1 | contig 15068 bp, 15 predicted proteins | sample ThiBio_inoc_plan_FD_183942 | JGI IMG/M metagenome (GOLD analysis project Ga0209958, IMG submission 183942) | Wastewater bioreactor microbial communities from Cape Town, South Africa - Thiocy_inoc_plan (SPAdes) | ecosystem: Engineered > Bioremediation > Thiocyanate > Unclassified | place: South... | reverse complement strand
TTTCCGCTGTGGGTGGTCGACTGTCCGCCGCTGTTCGACCGCGAAGGCAATCCCTATGTCGATGCCGGCGGCCAGGACTGGCCCGACAATGCCGAGCGCTTCGCGGTGTTTGCGCGGGTGGCGGCGCTGCTGGCGCAGGACGCGCTGGAGCTGGGCTGGCAGCCTGCGGTGGTGCATGCGCACGACTGGCAGACCGGCCTCGTGGCGGCGTTTCTGGCCGACCAGCCGCTGCGTCCGAAAACCGTGTTCACCATTCACAACCTCGCCTACGGCGGTTATTTCCCGAGCAGCGATTTCGTGCGCCTGCAGTTGCCCAGCCACTGGTGGTCGCCCGAGGGGGCGGAGTTCCACGGCGGCTTTTCCATGCTGAAGGCGGGCATCGTGTATGCCGATGCCGTCACCACGGTGAGCCCTGGCTACGCAGAGGAAATCTGCACCTCCGAATTCGGCTACGGACTCGACGGCTTGCTGTTGTCGCGGCAATACAAATTGCACGGCATCCTCAACGGCATCGATACCCGGATATGGAACCCGTCCACCGATCCGCACCTGCCCGCGCATTACTCGATGAGCCGCATCCAGCCCGGCAAGCGGCGCAACAAGCAGGCGCTGCTCGAACGCTTTTTGCCGCAGCCCGATGAGGCCGCCCTGCAGGCGCCGCTGCTGGGACTGGTAGGGCGGCTGGTCGAGCAGAAGGGCATCGACTGGGTGCTCGCCGCGATACCGGTGCTGCTCGCCGAGACCGACGTGCGCCTGGTGCTGCTGGGCAGCGGCCAGGCAATGTACGAGCAGAAGTTCACGCGGCTGGCCAAACAGCACCCGCAGCGGATATTCGTCGAGATCGGCTACGACGAGCCGCTGGCGCACCGGATCGAGGCCGGGGCGGACCTGTTCCTGATGCCGTCGCGCTTCGAGCCATGCGGTCTGAACCAGATGTACAGCCTGCGCTACGGCACCCCGCCCGTCGTCTTCAAGACCGGCGGGCTGGCCGACACCGTGGTCGATGCGACCGAGGCTACCTTGCAGGATGGCAGCGCCACCGGTTTCGTGTTCGACGTTGCCGACGTGGCGGCCTTCCTGGACGCCATCCGCCGCGCGCTAGGCCTCTATCGCCAGCCCGCGCAGTGGCGGCGGCTGCAGCAGACCGGCATGCGCCAGTCGTTCGACTGGTCGGAGAGCGCCGGCCGCTACCTTGCCCTTTATTCGACATGACCTCTGCGGGATCCACTATGCCAGACGAGAAAACCGCCGCCTCCCGTGCCATCGCGCTGAAGCCGCTGCCGGGGACCGGCGCAGCGCTCATGCATGATGTCCAGCGTTATCAGCTCTACCACCTCGGGCGCGTGCGGGACTGTCCGCCGCTATACACCTACAAGGCGCTGGCCTGGGCGTTGCGCGACCGCCTGATGGCGGACTGGATGAATACCTATACCGCGCGCGACCAGCCGGGCAGACGGCGCGGCTATTACCTGTCGCTGGAATTCCTGATCGGCCGCGCGCTGTCCAACCACGTGCTCAATCTGGGGCTCGACGAGGCGTCGCGCGAGGCGCTGCACCGGTTCGGCCAGACGCTGGAGGCGGTGGCCGAACAGGAGCCCGACGCGGGCCTGGGCAACGGCGGCCTGGGGCGGCTGGCGGCGTGCTTCATGGACAGCTGCGCGACGCTCAACCTGCCAGTGATGGGCTACGGTCTGCATTACCAGTACGGCATGTTCCACCAGCACATCGAAAACGGCTATCAGGTCGAAGACCCCGACCACTGGCTGCGCGACGGCAATCCGTGGGAAGTCGAGCGCCCCGAGTTCACCTGCCGTGTGCCGTTCGGCGGCCGCACCGAGCACTATCACGACAAGGCCGGTGTCCACCGTGCGCGCTGGGTGGACACCAGCGATGTGCTGGCGATCCCGTACGACATGCCTATTTCGGGCTACCGCAACCATGCCGTGAACACGCTGCGCCTGTGGAAGTCCGCCGCCACCGACGAATTCGACCTCGACGAATTCAATGCCGGCAGCTACTCCGAGGCGGTGCAGGAGAAAAACCACGCCGAGCACATCTCGATGGTGCTGTATCCCAACGACAGCAGCGAAAACGGCAAGGAGTTGCGCCTGCGCCAGCAGTATTTCCTGGCCTCGGCCAGCCTGCAGGATGCGCTGCGCCAGTGGCGTGCGGCGGGCAACAGCGAGCTGTCCCAATTCGCCGAGCACAACGTGTTCCAGATGAACGACACCCATCCTTCCGTCGCCGTGGCCGAACTGATGCGCCTGCTGCTCGACCAGGAAGGCATGCAGTGGGACGCGGCCTGGGCGATCACCACGCAGTGCATGGCCTACACCAACCACACGCTGCTGCCGGAGGCGCTGGAGCGCTGGCCGGTGGCGCTGTTCGAGCGCCTGCTGCCGCGCCTGCTGGAGATCGTCTACGAAATCAATGCGCGCTTCCTGCGCGAAGTGTCGGTGAAATGGCCGGGCGACATCGACCGCCGCCGCCGCATGTCGATCATCGAGGAGGGGCCGGTGCGCCAGATCCGTATGGCCTGGCTCGCCATCGTCGGCAGCTTTTCGGTCAACGGCGTCGCCGCGCTGCATTCCCGCCTGCTGCAGGAAGGGCTGTTCCGCGACTTCGTCGACCTGTGGCCGGGCAAGTTCAACAACAAGACCAACGGCGTCACCCCGCGCCGCTGGGTGGCGCACGCCAACCCCGGCATGAGCGCGCTCATCAGCGAACAGATCGGCGATGACTGGATCGCCGATCTGTCGCAGCTGGAACGGCTGAAGCCGCTGGCGGAGGCGAGCCATGCCGCTTTCCACGCCGAATGGCGCGCGGTGAAGCGCGCCAACAAGGAACGCCTGGCCGTGCTGGTCAAGGCCAGGTGCGGGGTGGAGTTCAACCCGGACGCGCTGTTCGACGTGCAGGTCAAGCGCATCCACGAATACAAGCGGCAACTGCTCAACGTGCTGCACGTGATCCATCTGTACAACCGCGTCAATCGTGGACGCCTGGACGGCTGGGCAGACCGCTGCGTGCTGATCGGCGGCAAGGCCGCGCCCGGCTACGCGATGGCCAAGCGCATCATCAAGCTCATCAACAGCGTGGCCGACGTGGTCAACAGCGACCCCGACGTCGACGGCCGCCTGAAGGTGGCCTTCGTGCCCAACTACCGGGTGACCAGCATGGAAGTCATCGCGCCGGCGACCGACCTGTCGGAGCAGATATCGACCGCGGGCAAGGAGGCGTCCGGCACCGGCAACATGAAATTCATGATGAACGGCGCCGTCACCATCGGCACCTACGACGGCGCCAACATCGAGATTCTCGACGCGGTGGGCAAGGACAACTTCTTCCTGTTCGGCCTGCACGCCGAGGAAATCGAGGCGCTGCGCCCGCACTACCAGCCGCAGAGCTACGTGGACAACGACCCCGACCTGCGCGAGGTGATCGAGCTGCTGAAATCAGGCCATTTCAATTTATACGAGCCGGGCATCTTCGACATGATTCTCGACACCTTGCTGAGTCCGCACGACCCCTGGATGGTGCTGGCGGATTTCCGCAGCTACGTCGATGCGCAGGCACGGGTGGCGCAGGCCTGGCAGGACGAGGCCGGCTGGACGCGCATGAGCATCCTCAACACCGCATCGAGCGGCTTCTTTTCGACCGACCGCACCATGCGGGAATACAACGACGAGATCTGGAAGCTGAAATAGGCGCGTATGCCCGCCGTGCGGAACGGCCGCCTCGCTTGCGGCTTGATCGAATCGCATAAGGCCGAAGCCGGCCGTCTGCCAGCCCGAATCGCGCCCTTCGTCGGCCAAGCCAAACTGGGGCATAATCAATCCGTCTCCGGCCGAGTGTTTCCCAAGTATTGAAACCGTGACCTGCCCTGCATTTCCCCGCTTGCTTTCCCCCACGTAGTTGAGCCATCGACCGATTGTTTGAATGAGGAATTTGACCGTGATCTCTGGAATGAAGACGAAATGCTTTTTCTTGATTGGAGCCATTGCCCTGGTTTCCTCCGGGGCGGCACTGGCTGCATTGACCACCGAGGAACTGACCCGGCTGAAGGCGTCTGGCCTTGGCGAGGATGTCATCCGCTTCATGGTTGAAAGCGATTACGCCAACGTCGATAGGGTAGTGCGGCTCAAGGAGGCGGGTTTTGCCGACGAGACGGTGTCGTCGGTCATCAGGAACGACCTCAAGGCGGGTGGGCAAGCGAAGCTGCCGGCGCCCCAGCCGGAGCAACCCCGCCAGGCCCAGCCCGCAGCCGAGCCGGCAGCCGAAGCGGCAGTGATAATGCAGACCTCGGCAAAGGTGAGGATCGAGCAGTATTGGGTGTATGGAGAGCCGGTCGTTCAGAATAGCCAGGACATCCAAAACGCCACGATTTCGCTATTGCAGGGACGCCGCCTGAAGATCGAATGGGACACCAGCAAGGGTGTCTCGACCCCGGGAAACTTCTTCCGGGGGAAGCCATTTGCAAGCCCGTTCTATTGGGATTTGGACAAGAGCGATGGCTTGTACAGCGTGAATCCGAAGGACAACTCATTCATCCTGAAGACGGGGTACTCGCATCGGGGCCGGCCCACGGCAGACAAGTCCCACTACTGGATGGTGCATTTGACCCCCCAAAGCCCCGATCTGGCGAAGAAGATCCGGGAATCGTTGGCGGAATAAGCCGAGCCGGCCGACCCTCCAAGGCGCACCCCGCGGGCTGACGTGAATCGGCCCGTTCGATCGGGGCCGTTCAATTCCATTGCGGGCCCACACTCGTCGCCGGCAACGTCTCAGGGCCAGGCAGTCGTGGCGGCTTGCTGCCACTGGAGCCTGCACGTGGCGGCAGCAACGCCCGAATCAATGCCAGCAAAAAAGCCGGGGATCCCCGGCTTTTTTGCTGGCTGCGCGTTGTGGCCTACGCCGCCTGCACCGGAATCGCCTGGCGGGTGTCCAGGATGCGGTTGTCCGCGTCGACGTACACCAGTTCCGGCGCATAGCGCGCCAGTTCCAGTTCGTTGTAGGCCGAGTAGGTGGCGATGATGACGAGGTCGCCCGGGTCGGCCTTGTGCGCGGCCGCGCCGTTCACCGAAATGATGCCGGAATCGCGCGCCGCGCGGATGGCATAGGTGGTGAAACGCTCGCCGTTGGTGACGTTGTAGATCTGGATCTGCTCGTATTCGTGGATGTTGGCCGCGTCCAGCAGGGCTTCGTCGATAGCGCACGAGCCTTCGTAATGCAGCTCGGAATGCGTGACGGTCGCCCGGTGCAGCTTGGACTTGAGCATCGTTCTTTGCATGACGGTGCCCTCAATAGGAAAGGGGTGACATTATAAAACTTCAGAGTGGATTGCCCAAGGCAATCTCGAGGTTGTCGATCAGCCGGGTTTTTCCCAGCCGGGCCGCGCCGAGCGCCACCGCGCGGCGGGTGGCGGCATCGACGGGCCGCAGGCTGGCGGCGTCGCGCAGCGCGATGTAATCGACATCCCAGCCGGCCATTTCCAGGTGGCGGGCGGCAGCACCGCACAGCGCCTCGTACTCGCGGCCGCCCGCCTGAACGGCCGTGGCGATGGCGGCGAGCTCGCGCTGCAGCGCGGGCGCCCGGTCGCGCTCGGACGGCGAGAGATAGCCGTTCCTCGAACTCATCGCCAGCCCGTCGGCTTCGCGCAGCGTGTCGCCGGCCAGGATCCCGATCGGCAGGTTGAACTGCCGCACCATCTCGCGAATGACCAGCAGCTGCTGGAAATCCTTTTTGCCGAACGCCGCCACGCGCGGCTGCACCAGGTTGAACAGTTTCAGCACCACCGTCGCGACGCCGCTGAAGTGGCCGGGACGGAACGCGCCGCAGAGGTCGTTCGCCAGGCTGTCGGCTACCTGCACGGTGAACGTCTGCGGCGCCGGGTACACCTCGACGACATCGGGCGCGAACACGATATCGCAGCCGGCGGCAGCGAGCTTGTCGCAGTCGGCGGCAAGCGTGCGCGGATAGCGCTCGAAATCCTCGCCGGCACCGAACTGCAGCGGGTTGACGAAAATGCTCGCGACCACCGGGCTGCCGTGCTGCTTCGCCAGTTCGACCAGCGACACGTGGCCGGCATGCAGGTTGCCCATGGTCGGCACCAGCGCGGTGCCGGTTTCGCCGGCGAGCGCGGCGCGCAACTCGGCTGCGCTATGGAGAACCTGCATCAGAACGCGTGTTCGGCGGCGGGGAAGCTGCCGTCCTTCACTGCGGCGACGTAGGCGTGCGCCGCCGCTTCGATGCCGTCGGCGCCGGCGAGAAAGTTCTTCGAGAACCTGGGCGCGCGCGGATACAGCCCCAGCATGTCGTACAGCACCAGTACCTGGCCGGAGCAGTCGGCGCCGGCGCCGATACCGATGGTGGGAATGGCGAGCGCCCCGGTGACGGCCTTCGCCAGCGCGGCGGGCACCATTTCCAGCACGATGAGGGCGGCGCCGGCCGCTTCCAGCGCGCGCGCGTCGGCCATCAGTTGCGCCGCCGCCGCGTCCTCGCGCCCCTGCACCCGGTAGCCGCCGAGCTGGTTGACCGACTGCGGCAGCAGGCCGAGGTGCGCGCATACCGGGATGCCGCGCTGCGTGAGGAATGTGACCGTCTCGGCCATCACCGCGCCGCCTTCCAGCTTGACCATGTGCGCGCCTGCCGCCATCAGACGCGCGGCGGCGGAAAACGCGCGCTCGGACGAAGGCTGGTAGCTGCCGAACGGCAGGTCGGCGACGATGAAGGCGCGTTCGGTGCCGGCGGCGACGCAGCGCGTGTGATAAGCCATCTCGGCGAGTTTCACCGGCAGCGTCGAGGCGTGGCCCTGCACCACCATGCCGAGCGAATCGCCGACCAGCAGCACGTCGACTCCGGCGGCGTCGAGCACGCGCGCGAAGCTGGCGTCGTAACAGGTGAGCACGGCGATCTTTTCGTCGTTGCCGTGCATGGTTTTGAGGGTGGAAAGCGTGATTGCCATATTCGGTTTACGCCGCCCGGCTGAAAAACTCGCGCGGGCCGCGCATCTTGCTCATGCGTTCCAGCAGCAGCTCGAAATCGGCTTCGCTTTCCGCGAAGTTGAGGTTGCTGGTGTTGACGATGAGCAGGGGGGCGGCGTCGTAGCGATGGAAGAATTCGCTGTAGCTGTTGGCGAGGCGTTGCAGGTAGCCCGCATCCATGCCGTGTTCGTATTCCACGCCGCGGCGCCGGACGCGCTCCAGCAGCGCCTCGGCCGGTGCCTGCAGATAAATCACCAGGTCGGGGGTCGGAGCCTGCAGGGCGAGGTCGGCATAGACCTTTTGATACAACTCGAACTCGTCGTCGTCGAGGTTCATGCGCGCGAACAGCATGTCCTTGTCGATCAGGAAATCCGACACCGTGCCGGCGCGGAACAGGTCGCCCTGCGCCAGCTCGCGCAACTGGCGCGAGCGGTCGAACAGGAAGTGCAGCTGCGTCGGCAGCGCGTAGCGCCGGGGCTCCTGATAGAAGCGCGGCAGGAAGGGATTGTCGCCGGCGTTTTCCAGCAGGGTGCCGGCTTCGAGGCGCTCGGCCAGCTTGTGGGTGAGACTGGTCTTGCCGGCGCCGATCGGACCTTCGACGACGACGTAGCGGTAGCGGTCGAGACTCATGCGTTGACGGCGGCAGCCGGCGGGGGAAGCACGGCGACATTCTGGTCCGCGCACGCGGCGAGCCAGTCGGCGGCACGGCCGCGGCCGGGTATCAGCGTGTCGGGCGCGATTTCCAGCAGCGGCAGCAGCACGAAACCGCGCTCGCTCATGCGCGGATGCGGCAGCGTCAGGCCCTCTTCGTGGAAATGCGCGGCACCGTAGAGCAAGAGGTCGAGATCGAGCGTGCGCGGGGCGTTGCGGAAACTGCGCTCGCGGCCGTGGCGGTGTTCGATGTCGAGCAGCGCGGCGAGCAGCGCGCGCGGCGCAAGCGACGTCTCGACCTGCGCCACCGCGTTGATGAAATCGGGCTGGTCGATGTAGCCCACCGGGGCCGAGGCGTACAGGCTGGAGCGCGTCAGCAGCCGGGTGGCGGGCAGGCGGTCGAGCTCGGCCAGCGCGTATTCCACCTGTGCCGCCGGGTCGTTGAGGTTGGCGCCCAGGCCGATGGTGGCCAGGATGGTCATGCGGGATGCGCCTCGCCACCGGCATCGCCCGGCTTCTTGCGCTTGCGGCGACGGCGCGGTTTGGGCGAACTGTCGGCCAGCAGCATGGCGGCGCGTTCGTCTTCGCCGACTTCCTGGAAGCGCGTCCACCATTCGCCGAGCTCGGCATCGACCTCGCCGGATTCGGCGCGCAGCAGCAGAAAATCGTAGGCGGCGCGGAAGCGCGGATGCTCCAGCAGGCGATACGGGCGTTGCCCGCCGCGCTGCTCGAAACGCGGCTGCAGCGCCCAGATCTCCTTCATCATGCCGTCGTAGCGGCGCGGGATGGCGAGCTGGCCGCGCTGCGCATCGAGCACTTCGTCCATCGCTGCGAACAGCGCCGGCTGCGGCTTTTCGCCGGCCGCTTCGAGTGCGCGCCAGCGCTGCAACACCTGCGGCCACAACAGGGTGCCGAACAGGAAGGCCGGCGAGGCCGGCTTGTCCTGTGCGATGCGCGCATCGGTGGTTTTCAGCGCGGCGTTGATGAAGCGCTCGCCGGTGGGGTCGTCCAGAATCGTATCCAGCAGCGGCAGCATGCCGTGGTGCAGGCCCTCGGCGCGCAGCTGGTGGACGCCGCGCAGGGCGTGGCCCGACATCAGGAGCTTCAGCGCCTCGTCGAAGATGCGCGCGCGCGGAATGTTGGCCAGCAGCGGCGCCAGCGTGGCGACCGGCTTGCGGGTGTCGGGATCGATGTGGAAATCGAGCTTGGCGGCAAAGCGCGCGACGCGCAGCATGCGCACCGGGTCTTCGCGGTAGCGCGTTTCGGGGTCGCCGATCATGCGCAGCACGCGCGTCTTGCAGTCGGCCACGCCGCCGAAATAGTCGTGCACTTCCTCGCGTTCGGGATCGTAATACAGCGCGTTGATGGTGAAGTCGCGGCGCGCGGCGTCGTCCACCATGCTGCCGAACACGTTGTCGGACAGCAGGCGGCCGTGTTCGTCGGTCGGCCGCTCGTCGTCGTCCTCCGCTTCCTTCTGGCCGTTGGCGCGGAAGGTGGTGACCTCGATGGTCGCGCGGCCGCACATCACGTGCACGATCTGGAAGCGCCGGCCGATGATGCGCGAGCGGCGGAACAGCCGCCGCACCTCTTCCGGGGTGGCGTCGGTGGCGACGTCGAAATCCTTCGGCGTCTTGTCCAGCAGCAGATCGCGCACCGCGCCGCCGACGAGATAGCCCTTGAAGCCGGCCTGTGCCAGCGTTTCGCAGGTTTTCAGCGCACAGTCGTCGATCTGCTCGCGGCGGATGCCGTGTTTGGACTGCGGCAGGATCTGTGCGCCGGAGGCACGCGATTTGCGGCCGAATACTTTGCTGATGATGCGACGAATCATTGGGATGCGCGGAGGCGGGCGATGCGGGACAAAATACAATTATACAGGCTGGATTCAGCGGCCTTGCCGCCACAATGCCGCGGTGCCGGGGCCGTACAGGGCTTCGAGCGACGCCGGGGTGAGCAGTTCGGCCGGCGTGCCCAGCTGCCAGCGCCCGTCGCCGTAGAGGAACAGCAGGCGGTCGCAGTGGCAGGCCGCCCAGTTGGGGTCGTGCAGCGTCAGCGCCACGCTGCGGCCGGTGTCGGCTTCGCCGCGCGCCCAGGCCAGCAGCCGCGCCTGATGCGCCGGGTCGAGATGGGTCAGCGGCTCGTCGAGCAGCGCGATGCGCGCCTGCTGCACCGCCAGCTGCGCCAGCCGCGCGCGCTGGCGCTCGCCGCCGGAGAGGGTGTCGAGCGGGCGGTCGGCGAGATCGGCGAGTTCCCACGCGGCGAGGTGGGGCGCAAGGTCGGGAGAGCCGTCGAACGGGAAATGCCCGAGCGCGACGAAGTCGGCGACGCAGCCGAAGAATCCGCCTTCGTCGCCCTGCGGCAGCAGCCCGAGGTGCTGCGCGCGGGCGAGCGGCGGCAGGCCAACCACCGGCTGGCCGTCGAGCGTGACCTGTCCGTGTGCGGGAACAGCAAGACCGGCCAGCACCGTTAGCAGCGTCGACTTGCCGGCGCCGTTGGCGCCGAGGATGCCGAGCACTTCACCGGATTCGAGGGCGAGGTCGAGCGCGTCGACCAGCGTGCGGGTGACTGTGCGTAGCGTGAGCCGGTGGGCGATCAGGCTCAAGAAATACTCTCCATCAGGACAGGGGGCATCCCTGCGGCCTGCATCGCGTGGGCTTCTGCACCACCTTTTCTCCCTTTCTGCGATGGTGTGTTCAATGTGGGAGGATTCACGCCAATTTGTTCTGTGGTGAACACGCGAGTTGGCTCAGCGTGTTCGCTCGTTCGGATTGGCTATTTGCTCGCCGCCTTGTCCAGCAAATCGAGGCCACGCGCGGTCTTGCCGGCTCCCTTCTGGGTGCGCAGGCGTTCGTGCTGGTCGTCGGGCAGATGCAGGGTCAATGCGGTCATGTGTTTTCCCTTTTGGTGGCAATGCTACCGCTTAAATGCGCTTGGAAGTTCTAAGAAAAGGAACTCAAGGTCTTCTCAACAGCCACAGCATCATCGGCACCCCGAGCAGCGCGGTGAGCACCCCCACCGGCAGTTCGCGCGGCTCGATCGCGGTGCGCGCCAGCGCGTCGGCGAGCACCAAGAGGCTGCCGCCGGCCAGCGCGCACGCCGGCAGCAGGACGCGGTGTCCGGCGAAGCCGAGCTTTCTCAAGGCGTGCGGCACCATCAGGCCGACGAAGCCGATGCTGCCGGCCTGGGCGACGACCAGCGAGGTGCAGGCGCCGGCCAGGACGAACAGCATCCAGCGGGTGGGGGCGACGGCCACGCCCAGGGAAGCGGCTTTCAGCGGCGACAGCTGCAGCACGTCGAGCCGCCTGGAGAGCACCAGCACGGCGATCACCGCCAGCAGCAGCGCGCCCCACAGCATCGAGGCGTTGCCGGTCCACGCCAGGTCGCCCATCAGGAAGAACAGCATGCCGGGCAGGCGCTCGGCCGGCGCGACCGAAAGCACCAGCGCGATCAGGGCGCCGAAGCCTGCCGCCAGCATCACCCCGGCGAGCAGCAGCGGGGTGTGGTCGCGCGCCAGCATTCGCCCGCCGAGCGCGGCGGCGAGCGCCAGTGCCAGCAGGCTGCCGGCGAACGCCAGCGCCGACACCCATGGCCATGCCAGCCCGGCCGCCATGCCGAGCAGGGCGAGCAGCCCCGCGCCGCCGGAGACGCCGAGCAGGTAGGGCTCGGCCAGCGGATTGCGGAACAGCGTCTGCATCAGCGCGCCGGCCAGCGCCAAGAGGCCGCCGCAGGCGAAGGCCGCCGCCACGCGCGGCCCGCGCAGCTCGGAGAGGATCTGCAGTGCCAGTTCGCGGTCGGCCGGCAGCGCACCGGCCAGCAGGCCGAGCGCGATCGATGCCGGTGCGGCCAGCGCGAGCAGCAGCAGTTTGGCGGTGGAAGACAGGCCGGGCCTTACTGCTTCGGCGCTGCGGTGGGGGCGGGTACCGCGGGCAGCACGCTGACGCGCTGCATCACGACCGCTTCGAGCGGCACGTCGTCGTGCGGCCCGCGGCTGCCACGCGGCACCGCGACGATGGCGTCGACCACGCCCATGCCGTCGACCACCTGGCCGAACACCGTATAGCCCCAGCCGGCGACGCTCTGGCCGCGATGGTTGAGGAGCGCGTTGTCCACCACGTTGATGAAGAACTGCGAGGTCGCCGAATGCGGATCGCCGGTGCGCGCCATCGCCAGCGTGCCGCGCAGGTTCTTCAGGCCGTTGTCGGCCTCGTTGCGGATGGGTTTGCCGTTGGGTTTTTCCGCCATGTCCGGCGTCATGCCGCCGCCCTGGATCATGAAGCCGGGGATCACGCGATGAAACACCAGGCCGTCGTAAAACCCGCTTTTCACGTAGTTGAGGAAATTCGCCGCCGACTGCGGCGCATTGCCGGGAAACAGTTCCACGGTGATGTTGCCCTTGCTGGTTTCGATCAGCACGCGCGGGTTGGCCGGCTGGCCGGCAGCGGGGGCGGTGGAAACGGTCTGCTTGCCGGGTTCGCTGGCGCCGCAGCCGGTGGCGCCGAACATCAGCGCGCCGAGAAACAGCGTGGTGTAAAACAGGGAGAAACGGGTCATCGGAAAAGCTCCAGAGTGTGGGTGGGGGGATTTTACGGGCGAGCGGGGGACGGCAGAAATGCGTCGAACAGCTGCGCCGCATTGTCATGCAGCAGCCGGTTTTTCAGCGGCGGCGGCAGCGGCTCGATCCAGTCGCGGATTTGCGCCACCACGGCTGCGTAGTGGCGCCAGCGGTTCGCGCTGAAGGTGTCCACCGCCGCCACGAAGCGATCGGGATAGCGCTCGAATAGCGCGCGCCACTCCGGCAGCAACGCGCCGCCCGGCGCGATGCGCTCGTCGCGCACCGAGGTGTCGATCCAGAGCGTGGCGGGATGACGATCCAGCATGGCGGCCAGCGGCCCGGGCTGCGGCCGGGTGCCGAGATGCGCCCACAGCACCCGCACCTCGGGCGCGATGACGAACGCGTGTTCGACCACTTCGGCGTCGCCGTGAAGCATCAGCACCAGCCTGCGTGCGGCCGCCAGCCGCACCAGTTGCTCGAACACCGGCTGCCGGGCGTCGCTGGCGAACAGATGCAGTTCGCCGATGCCCGCCCAGTTGCCGTGTTCCAGCTGCGCGGCGACCCGCGCCGGCAGACCGGCGTCGTGCACCCAGCTGCCCTTGTCCCGATCCGACGCATAGACGCCGAGCAGCGGAATGATGCGGCCGGGCGCATGCCGGTACAGGCGCTGTGCCAGTTGCGGCGGCGAACTCGTCACCACCAGCCGGCGCACCCCGGCGGCATCGAGCCTGGCCAGGATGGCGGCGGGGGAAAACTCGGTTGCGTCGGGGGCGGAGTAATGCGCGTGGGCGTCGATCATCGGCGGCGGGGGAGGAGAAGCGCCGGCGCCGAGCGACCCCAGCAGGCACAGGGCGGGCAAGGCTGCGCGCATCATGCGGCGAGTCGCGCCTCGATTGCCGCGCGCACTGCGTCCAGCGGCTGCCAGCCGTTGCCGATGGGGTGCAGCTGCGTGCCCTGCTGCAGGATCAACGCGGGAAAGCCGCGCACTCCGGCCTGGCGTGCCTGCCGGAAATGCGCCCGGGTTACGGCGCGGACTTCGTCGCTGTCGAACGTGCGCAGGAATTCCTGCGCGTCCATGCCGAGGCCGGCCGCCAGCTCGGCCAGCACGCCGGGCCGGGTGACGTCGTGTCCCCCGGCATAAAACGCCGTCTGGATGGCCTTGAACATGGCGAAGATCAGGGCCGGGTCGAGGATGCCCGCCGTCACCACGGCGCGGCTGGCGGGTTCGGTGTCGTAGATGAAACCTTCCGGCAGCGCGTGCTCGAAACACAAGGGCTGTCCGGTGCGCTCGTGTACCTGACGCCAGTGATGCAGGATTTCTTCCCGGTCCGCCGCCGTCATCGGCGCGGTGGTCCCGGGCCGCAGGCCGCCCAGCACCAGTGCGATCTTCATGCGCTCGCGATAGTCGTCGCGCAGGCTTTCGATCACCGGCGAAAACCCCCAGCACCATGAGCACATGGGGTCGGCGAAATACCAGAGAAGGGGGGGCGTCATGGGGGAGCCGGCTGCGAAATGGAAGGGCGATTCACAGCATACGCGATCGGGCCTCAGGGCTTGGCCGGATCGTTCGGCTTGGGCGGGGTATCGTCGTCCATGATGACGCTGTGTGCCGGCCCTTCGAGGTCGTCGAACTGGCCGTTCTTGGCTGCCCACAGCATGATCCAGGCGATGACGCCGACGATGACGAGGCTCAAGGGGATGAGCAGGATCAGGATGTCCATGCTCAGGGACTCGCCTCTTGCGCTTCGAGCCTTGGGTCTTGTGCCTTGAGGCTGCCGTCATCGGCGGGCTGCCTGAAATTGGAGAGCCGGAGCGCGTTCAGCACCACCAGCAGGGAACTGGCCGACATGCCGATGCCGGCGATCCATGGCGTGACGTAACCGAGCGCGGCGGCGGGAATGGCGATGAGGTTGTAGCCGAGCGCCCAGCCGAGGTTCTGGCGGATGATGTGCTGGGTCTTGCGGGCGAGCGCGACGCCTTCGGACAGCGTGGCCAGCCGGCTGCCCAGCATCACCATGTCGGCGGCGGCCTGCGCGACGTCGGCGCCTTCGCCCATGGCAATCGACACCTGCGCGCCGGCCAGCACCGGCGCATCGTTGATGCCGTCGCCCACCATGGCGACGATGCGGCCCTGCTGCTGCAGCGCATTGACGTAGGCGAGCTTGTCTTCCGGCAGGGCGCCGGCGCGCCATTCCTCGATGCCGAGCTGTCGTGCGGTCGCCTGTACCGCGCCCGCGGCGTCGCCCGACACCAGATGCAGGCGCAGGCCCTGTTGCCGCAGCGCGGCGAGCGCGGCGGCGGCATCCGCGCGCGGGACGTCGGCCAGCGCGAACCAGGCTATCGGCCCGGATTCGTCGGCCAGCGCCACCCAGCTCTCATGCCCTTCAGCGTGCTGGTGCCCGTTTTCCGGGCACTCGCCGCCGCCGGGTGCGGGCGGCGTTGCGCCGGCGGCGGCAAAGCTCGGCGAACCCAGACGATAGCTGCGGCCGGCGATGGTGCCTTCGACGCCGCGCCCCGGGGTGTTGCGGATGCCGCTGGCGGTGACGGCCGGCGATGCGGCCTCTCTCAACACCCGCGAGGGGTACGCCACCAGACGCTCGCCCTCCGGGCGGTCTTGGCGCAGGGCACGCGCGATCGGATGTTCCGACCCCGCTTCGAGCGCGGCGGCGATGGCGCCGACCTCGTTTTCGCTGCGTCCGCCCAGCGCCACCACGCGGCGCACGCTCAAGCGGCCGTGGGTGAGCGTGCCGGTCTTGTCGAGCACCAGGTCGGTGGCGCGCGCCAGGGTTTCCAGCGCGTGGCCGCGGGTGGTCAAGAGGCCCAGCCGGGTGAGCCGGCCGGTGGCGGTGGTCAGCGCGGCGGGGGTGGCGAGCCCGAGCGCGCAGGGG
>Ga0209958_1001699_pt1 | contig 15074 bp, 18 predicted proteins | sample ThiBio_inoc_plan_FD_183942 | JGI IMG/M metagenome (GOLD analysis project Ga0209958, IMG submission 183942) | Wastewater bioreactor microbial communities from Cape Town, South Africa - Thiocy_inoc_plan (SPAdes) | ecosystem: Engineered > Bioremediation > Thiocyanate > Unclassified | place: South... | reverse complement strand
CACTGATCAATACCCCCTCGTCGCGGCTTCTCGCCGACGCATCCACCCCCGCCAACCGCAACCTGGTCTACACCGCTCAGTTCGCCCTGTCCCACGGCTGCTTTCTGATCAGCTACCCGATCGCCGGATGGCTCGGCGCCATCGGCCTGCCGATCGCCGCCATCGCGCTCCTCGGACTCGCGATCCTTGGCGCGATCGCCGTCACCGTCCTCCACAGAACCGCCCTTTCCGCCGCGCACATAGACGAGGCGGTAGTGCAGCGGAGGCTCTAAATGGCCTTGATCGAGGTGGTCCTCGAGGCTTATTGCGACTGAGAACTACTGGGCCGGGGTTGGACATCTTGTAGCGGATTACAGCGACAACGACGACAAGGAATTGGGTAGATGACCACTTACGACCGGGCGGCGGCGAGCGACGACGGCGACCTGAGCCCGATAAAGCTCGCGGAGGTGTGCGAGGCGCTCATCGCCGCATGGCACGAGGATTCGGCTCAGTCCGGTGCCGGCGCAGCACCGGACTCGGCATCCGCGCTCGACGCCCGTGCGATCGTGCAGGCGTTCCCGGAGAACCGGCCGCGGAACCTCGAGTACGCCCATGGCCAGATGGCGGGCAACCTGGTCAACGCGATCGTGCTGCAGCTGCGGTCCGTGGTGACGTTGCTGCGCGCTGAGCCGATGATTCCTCTGGGTGTTTGGCCGCTGGTGAGATCGGAGCTCGAGTACGCCGGTCGAGTCGCGTGGCTGCTTGAGCCGCTCCCGGAGGCGGAGGCGGGCACCCGCAGGGTCGCACGTGAAATGCTCGATCACCTGGCGGCGATACAGCGGCAGCGGTTCACAGCCGGCAAGTGGGACAAGCCCCGGGCGAAGCAGTTCAAGGGCAAGCGCGACGAGCTCCTCGCCCGCATCCGTGAGCTCTTCGACGACGTCGACACTCCTCTGGACAACCCGCAGCAGATTGACGAGTGGCGGATCGGCGGCGAGCCGATGCTGCCCCTGGGCAAGTCGATCGGTCTCTTTCTCGAGCTCCACATGACCGGGGCCGCAGCGCTGTACGACGTGCTCTCCGACAACACGCACCCCTCGGTGATCTCGCTCGCCTTCCAGTCCACAACGAGGGATGAAGACGGGATCACGTCAACCGACTACCCCGCGATCCCGCGGGTGATCAACTTCCAGGTGAGGCTGGGGTGCCTCTTCGCCTACAACGCCGCGCTGCTGATCCTGCGTTACTTCGGGTACTCGTCGCCGGCGTTGGATCAGTGGGCGGCGGCCGCGCCGGCTCGGTGGTTCTCCGGGTCGTGAGTGTCTGGCCGCACAGTGGGTGGGCCTCGTCGACGAGGACAGGGACGCTTCACGGTTCGGGAGCCGCGCGGCCGATATTTCTTAGTGAAGGTGCTCACGATCGAACGGGAGAGCGACATGGACGAGTACGTGGTGATGCAGGCGAGGAAAGAGCCCTCGCGGGTGGCGTGTTGGGAGGAGGACAGGGCCGGGGTGACGCACGGAACGCTCGTGATGCGGTGGATCGACGACCAGGATCTCTACCTCGAGCACGTCGAGGTCGATGAGGCTTGGCGCGGGAAGGGTGTAGCGACGCGACTGCTCGATATGGCGCTGGCGACGTACCGGCTCTCCGGCGAGCAGCTGACCGTTCGCACTCACTCGGCGACCGGGGAGATGGATGCCCTGCTGGCGTCGGCGCGACGTCGGCACCCGGAGTTCCGGTTTATCGCGATCGGCGACGACGACGACGAGTAATCCGCGTCTGCAGGCAAAGAGAAAGGGCACCCGTCCGGAGCCAACTCAGATGCGGATTGTCAGATACACAACTGGGAGGGCGGCACCACTGCGAACAGAGGATGCTCTACGGACGGGTGCCCAGGCCTCGATGCTACCGGGTGGGCGTCGAGGGGATCAGGCGGAGATCGCCAGGGTGGCGTCGGCGGGCTGCAGCGCGAGGATGCGCTGCGCCTTGGTCTCTTCGATCTCGCGGGGGAGTTCGCCCTTGCGTGCGCCCGAGCGTCCGTAGAGCAGGATCTTCACCCCGGTCTTGGACACGCCCGCCTTCTCCGCGATGCCCAGGACGGTCATGCCGCCGGCCATCAGCTGACGGACGTGCTCGCGGACGGGTTCGGCGAGGACGCGAGGAGCTTGCTCGCCGATGCCGGCTTCGCGGCGCCGGCGGCGCTCTTCGGCGAGGGAGGCGTCGGCGCAGGAGATCTCTGCGGGGCAGGTCTCCCGGTCTTTGCATCCCAGCTGATACCCGTAGGCGGTGCCGTGGTGCTCGAGGGGGATGCTTTCGGCGCGGCGCTGTTGCATCCAGATCCGGTGATACTCGCGGCCCGCTTCGATGCACTCGGGACGGTCGCAGCCGCGAGCTCGGCAGGCGTTCGTGCCGTGCGGCTGCAGCTGACGGGGTTTGCTGATGCGAGGCGCACGAGGCGGCCGCGGTGCGCGGGGCTTGGCCGGTGCCGGAGGCTTCTGCTGGTCGACCTGCGCGAGCGTGTCGGTCGCCGCTTGGTGCTGGATGGTGGCGGCGTGCAGCGCGTTCTCGATCGCGCCGCTAACAGACAGGCCGGTGCCGGAGGCGATCGTCGCGGTCTTGAGTGTCGAGGCCGCGGCTTTCAGGTGAGCGCGGGCCGCGTCCCGTCGCTCCTGCCACTGGGCGAGCTCTGCGACGTGACGATCGAGGTCGCGTCGGTACTGGGCGAGATCCTCCCGACGCTGCGCCTGCATGTCTGCCGGCAGCTGCGCGATCGCCTCGGTCGCCTCGGCGAGCCACTTGTGCCCGGGGTGGGGGCGCTGCGGCCGGGATGTGCGAGCGGGCTGCTGTGCGGCGGCCGGCTTCGGCCGGGGCGACGTCGTGGTTCCCGCGGCGCGAGGCCGGGTCGCCGTCTTCGTTCGCGCCGCCGCCTTCGGCTGTGCAGCTGCTCGTCGTGCCTTGCGGGCGGCGATCTGGTCGCGGTGGCGGATGCTCTCTTTCTCGGCGGCGTCGCGCTCGAGGATCTCGGCCAGCGGCACGCCGGCGTCGATGAGCTTGGCGAAGGTGAAGTCGCCGCAGTAGCGGCTGTGCACCTCACGGCAGGGCAGGACGGCCGGGCACGCCGCGGTGCGGCAGCCGAGACGATAGCCGTCCGGGGTTCCGTGCGGAAAGGTGTCGGTGAGGAGATCGAGGGTCGACATCGGTGGTGTCCTCTCAGTGCAGGTCGTGCTCGATGAGCAGGCCGAGGGCGTCGGCGATGGTCCGCAGTCGGTAGCCGCGCCGGCCGTGCTCGACGTGGCCGAAGATGTTGATGAACTCGAGCTCGCCGCTGGCGTCGTCGAGGTAGGCGATGGTGTGGACGTCGGCGGCGTCGAGGTACTGCCAGCCGTATCGGTCGGCAGGGGTGTCGACCCGCGACTGAATCCACCGGACGATGACCGCCCCGAGTGGGCCGTCCGCGTTGGCGCCGGGGGAGTGGGGCGCGTTGGGGACCATGGCGTCGACACCGCGGGGGCCGAGCTCGCCGGGCAGCAGGTCGAAGCTGTCGGGGTCGAGATCAGCGAACAGGTCGGTGTAGTTGGTGCCGGTCTCGTCGCTGATGCGCCGGAGGGTGAGGCTCATGTCGGTCTCCTGGGTTATCGAGTGCTCGGGCAGCGGGTCAGCGCCTCGTCGAGGGCGCTGAGGTCGGCTGCGGAGATCTCGAGGGCGTAGGTGTCGGTGACCTCGAGGTAGCGGGTTGCGTAGGTGCAGGCCGCGGCGCCGGTGGGCAGCCATTCACTCGGGGTGCTGTCTCCCTTCACCTGGTTGGCGGTGGTGGCCTGCAGGTTGGCGGGATCGTTCGCGAACTGCGTGCGCTGCTCGGTCGTCCAGCTGGCGGCGCCGGATGACCAGGCGACCGCGAGAGGGAAGATGTGGTCGATCTGCACGGGCTGGTAGCCCTCGTTGACACGGGTGAAGGTGACCGTCTCCCCGGTGAATGGGTCGTGCAGGATGCCGGTGAGCACGACGCAGTCGTTGGTTCCGGGCTTGTGGACGACGTCGACGAGATCGCGTCCGAGGATGTCGTTGCGGGTGTCGCAGCCGTTGCGGTCGACGTCGGCCCAGCGAGGGCCGAACTCCTCCCGCGAGTACTCCTCGGCCGCGGCAGACATTGGGGAGGACTGTGCGGTTGTCGAAGTCGCCGTGGGGAGCGTGACGGGGGAGAGGCTGTCGCCGGCGTGCGGGGCCGGCCACAGCAGCAGCGCGGCGGCCGCGGCGATGCCGACGACGCCGGCGGCTGCGCCTGCGGTGCGGGTGAGCTTCATTGGGTGACCTCCCGGGTCTCACTGCATATAGGCCGGTTCCCCGGCCGTTCGCGGACGGCGAGGGTGGAGCGGCCGCGGGCCGGGGCCTGTGCCGGCCGGCTCGCGGTCGCGTGTCACTCGGGAGAGTGCTCGCCGTGTCGACGAGAACTCCCCGTCGACCTAAGTTGTGTATCTGACATGCACAACACTAGTCGGATGAGCGCGCGGGGTCAAGCCCCGATCGACGGGATGTGCTGCAGGAGATCGCGGGCAGCTTTGGGGTAGGGCGTCCGCTCGAGCGCGATCAGCTGCCGGCGCCGTTGGCGAGCGTTGCCGAGCGCCCAGGCGTCTGGTGCAAGTACCTTCTTGCAGGGAGCACTATTCATCAGTTCTCACTTGCGGTGTAGCCGGATTCAGCAAGGCTTCGACGCGCAATCGTGAGAACCGTGCAGGAACGGTACGACGGGTAGACCGATGCCGCGTCAGGGCTGGCCGTTAACTCGAGACGTGTCCAGGGTTCCGCGTCATCACCGCTGCGAGAGAGAATTTCAACGCCGACGGCACTCGCTGTAGCAACAAGAGCTACGACTGACAGAGTCAGTCCTCGATGTCGCCTAGTTGTTCCCCGGCGAGAGCTCGTTGGACGAGCCGCGCATGTTCTGCGGACAACGGGAACTGGATCTCATCGCAGTCTGGAAAGTTCTCATCCCCAGCACTGACGCTCAGGAGGAAGTCGCCTCCGGGTTCTCGGAGCACGACGAGCATGCCGCTTGTCAGTGAAGGCTCTCCGTCGATTGTGCTCACTGGCCAGGTCAGCGCGATTCGAATGAGTTCGTCGCTCATCAAGATGAAGCTCGATTCTGGTTGCACTTGCTTGTTGAGCCAGGCTACCGAGCCGACCCACGAGCCAAGCGGGTCGCCGTGCGCCGATATGGTGCACACATGAAGCACCTGCACTACGGCTCGATCGTTATAGCCATCTCTGATCAGTTGGCCTCGACCTTTCAGACAGCAGCGCACGACTTCATGGCCGCGGGGCGCTCTGCAGTCTGGCCAGTCTCGGGCTACCGCGATGATCGGGATGAGATCTCGATTCAGCTGGCTGTTGGTCCTGGGATTGCGTTTGCGATCACCGACACTTGGCTCCCCGACGAGCGCGAGCCTTCACGACACGATGCGGACTCGATCGCATACATAGATGGCGAGCACGAAGCCCTCGAGAAGGAGCAGTTGAGCGAGGCGGTCCTGGGCCGCCCCCTTCATTCGGTCCGGACGCTCTGTGAGTCGTCGGTTTCCATTTGATGGGTGCACTGCCGAGCGTACTCGACTGGGGGTAGGTAGCCGAGCGAGGAGTGCCGGCGGTGATGGTTGTACTCGTCCTTCCAGTCGCCGATCACGACCTGCGCGTGCAGCAGCGAGTAGAAGCTGTTGATGTTGAGGCACTCGTCACGGAGCCGGCTGTTGAACGACTCGACGTACCCGTTCCGCCACGGCGAGCCCGGTGGGATGTAGGACAGGCCGGTGCGGGTGCCTGCCCAGTCGGCCATCGCCTCGCTGATGAACTCCGGCCCGTTGTCCGACCTGAGCACCGCCGGGGCGCCCCGGGCGGCGACGAGGTCCTCGAGGTGGGCGGTGAGTCGGTCGGCGGTAATCGAGCGCTCCACCAGCCCACCGATGCACTCCCGGGTGTGCTCGTCGACGATCGAGCAGATCTTGATCGGTCGGCCCTGCTCGTCGGCGTCGAACTGGAAGTCCACCGCCCACACCACGTTCGGCGCGTCCGCCGTCGGCGCGTCGACGGTCGAGGACCCGACGCGCTTGCGTCGACGCCGCTGCGGGACCCGGAGCCCTTCGTCACGCCACAGGCGTTGGATCTTCTTGTGGTTCACCACCCACCCCTCGGCGCGCGCATCGTGATACGCGCGCCGGTACCCGTAGCGGGGATGGTTCTTCGCCCAGGCACGCAGCCAGTCCCGCAACGCCCGGTCCGGGTCTGCGGTCGTGTCGCCCTTGAGCGGCCGCCGGTACGCGGACCTGCTCAGCCCGGCCAGACGGCACGCCATCCGTTCACTCACCTGCAGTGTCCTGATCAGGTGAGCGACGGCGGCGCGGCGCCTGCCCGGGCCTAGAAGTTTCCCTCAGCCAACTCCTTCAGCGCGGCCTTCTCCAACTCCGCCTCGGCGAGCAGCCGCTTGAGCGTCGCGTTCTGCTTCTCGAGCTCCTTCAGGCGCTTCGCGTCGTCGGCCTTCAACCCGCCATACTGGTTCCGCCACCGGTAGTACGTCTGCTCGGACACCCCGAGCTCCCGACACACCGCCGCGACATCCGCGCCGTCGGCGAGCATCCTGTCGGCCTGCCCGAGCTTACGGACGACCTGCTCCGGGGTGTGACGCTTCCTGCTGTTCGACATGATCTGACCAGTCTCCCTGCCCGAACCCTCGGGCAACAGGACGACTCTCAGAACCGCCGGACCTACGAAACGGGGTCAGCCCAGTCCGGAACGTGCTGGTGTACGGCCGGTTCGACAGGCACGCAATGAAGGATGCCGGAAGCTGGCGGTTCAGCGGGCATCCAGCCGTTACCGACGCACACGATCCTCAATCCGCCGTGAACTCCCTAAACCGCGAGGGAATCGATGTCGTCAGCGTGACTGAGAGCGGCGCCCCGGGCGACTCAGCTTGGTCGAACTTCTACATCCTCGGGCGGTATGTCGACACTCACCTGTGAGATGCAACCGGTGGCGGGCTGCCAGTGCTGCTTGAGCGCTCTTGCGGGGTCGTTTCGTAGCGTGTCAACATCGGTGGGAGCTGGGTCGTGGAGTGCTTCGGTCACGATGAGGACGCGGCGGGTGTCGGGCTGGATGGCTGCCGTCAGACCTCCCCGATACGTGTGACAGTAAGCCTGTCGAGAACGTCTTCCGGCCGTAACCGGTGCTGATCGAGCAACTTCACAACTCCATCGGTACGTTCGCTCGCCACTTTGATGTTCCGCAGTAGCTGCAGACCTTCCCAGAGCCGCTCGGTATCTGTCGCGAGTGCGCGGATGTCGTCGGGTGTCACGCGGTAGCTGTCTCCGCCGGCAACTGCGATCGCGTCCTTATGGACGAGCGTGCGCGGGGTGACCATAACCGCTGCGCTAATCTCGGGGACCGCGACCGCTCTGTCTTCCGCCACAAGTGCGAGGTGCCCGTTCACCTGCAGGGTGTCGGTCACACCAATAACGCCGTCGATCTTGTGTTCGCTCTTCGCCTCGACGCTGATCCACTGTGTCTCGTCCCAGCACCAAGCAGAATCGGTCCGCGAGTTCCCCTTCGGCTTGAACGCGTGCGCCCCTAGGAACAGCCCGAGCTGTGTGAGCGCGGGTTCGTAGGCCTTGTGGTCGATCTGCGAGAGGCCATCGAGCATGTTCTCGAACGCGGTCTTGAGCTTCGCGGGACTTCCCACCCCGTCTATATAGGTGCTGAGCCGTGATGCTGCACTCAGAAGCTGTGCGCTCGGGGCGAGAGCTTGCCGGCCTTGGAACGGAAGGAACGCTGCCATCCACGTAGCGGGCTTGGCGGCATCGACCGCCTGCGCGGCAAGCGCGTCCGCCCTGACGGCCAATTCTTCGTCGTTTGCATCGCGGGCGGCCTTATCGATGGTGACCGCGGCTCGGAACAGCAGCGTGGCTTGGTACCCCCGCACCGCTGGATACGAGGTCAACGCGGTCGCCGCGAGGTGCAGCTTTTCGCTGGCCGCCTTCCAATCCGCGTTCCACATTCTCTCCATCGCTTCAACCTCGTGCTTCGCCGCCTCCGCGAGTCCGGGTGCCTCCGCGGGCTCATGCTGCACGGCAGCAGCCCTGATTCGCGCGAGCTCTTCCTCTGGGTCACTTCGCCACTGCTTGCCCTGCTCGAGGAACATCGCGACGTTCTCTCGAACGTCGTCGAGCGACGTATCGGACTGGTCCAGACCGAACTCGATTTCGGACTGCAAGTCAGGCGACAGTGTTGCGCGCATTTCTTCGCGGGAAAGGTAGGTGGTGGTCTCTTTATCGGCGACGATGACGAGTGCCCAGTCCCTTGGGCCGCGGGTGCACCGTCCGATGCCCTGAACCACGCGGCTCCGTACCCGTTCGGCTGAGACGGCGGCCGCGCGCGCACGGGAAGCGTAGAACCGCTCCTGGAGGTTGGTGACGCCGGGATATCCAGCCATCGTTACTGATCGGCAGGCCTTGCCGGGGAGATCGATGCCGTCGTAGCGGTTGGCGAGCAAAGCGACCGACTTGGTCGACGCGGCAAAGTCGTCGAGCGAATCCTCGACGTCGCTTTTTCGGAACACAGTCCAGTTCTTGGGCACGATCGTTGTGCTGGCGTTCTCCGCCTCCTTCTCGCTCGGGGTGATGACGATGGACTTCCCGACCGACTTGATGAGTTCTTTGGTGAGCTTGTCTGGATCCGCATTAGGAACCAAGTGCGGGAATACGAGGAAGCGACGTCCGGAGGTGGGGGTTGGTGCTCCCTCGGGGCGGTGCAAGCGTGCGACGGATGGCCTTCCGAAGGCGCGCTCCAACTCGCCAGAGGTTCCGAGCGTCGCCGAGAGGTAGACCCGTTGCGTTGCCGAGGCGAACAGCGAGTTCTCGAATGTTGGCGGGGTGACGGGTCGTGCTTCGATCTTCGACCAGGAGACGTAGAGCGTGCAGGCAGCGAGGTGGCCTCCTATTGCGTCGAAGGCGAATTTCTGTGCTGCTGCGAACCGATCGGAGCGGTCAACGCGCGCGAAGGCGCCGAGAGCACGTGCAAGTCCCGGCAGTGCGTCGTCGCGTTGGGCGAGGACGAGACCGTCAACAAGTTCACGGGTTCCTGCGCCGGGGGTGTTCCCGATGAGCTGCTGATACCGCTCCTGGGGGAGCATCGGTGCGACCGCTTCCAGCGCCTCGCTCCAAATCGACCCGTAGAGGTGGCGTGGTATTTCGACGGTGTACGCCTTTGACACGTACTGCTCGCCCGCGTGCGCGTCGTCGAACACGATGATGTCTGCCTCAATCAGCTTCGGAGACGTGTTGAAGATCGAGCTGTAGGGGACCACGGCCGTAGCCTTCGCACGCTCGTACTTGCTTTGAGCCGACGGATCCCACTGCTTCCAAGACCCCGAGAGATCGACGACGTCGATACCTTCCTTCTCCGCTGCCGCTACGACTTGACGCACGAGCTGCTTGGTTGGGCAGACGAAGATGGCGCGCCCCTTACCCTCGCGGCGCCGCCAGTCCGCGATAAGAAGGCCGGTCAACGTCTTCCCGGTACCAGTCGGCAGTTCGATCGCAAGATCCCGGGCACCCACGCGCTTCTCGGCATACTCGCGCAGCAGATCGACCTGCTGCGGCCATAGCGTGTCTGAGTTTTCCCCCGTCTTCCGCAGTAGCGGGAACAGCTTCTCCGGAGTTTCAGCGCGCAACTGCGTATCCGAGCGCTTCTTGATCGCCATCGTTCCCCCTAATTCGTCGGTACCCCTGGGCGGAGCGTTCGTGCGCGACTGAGACCACCGCTCGAACAGCGTTCACGGTCTGGAACACTTGCTCCATGAGCACTGACAAGGAAGTCGTACCCATACTGGTCACGCTAGGACATCTCGGCGACGACAGCCTGCAGCTGCGTTTCCCGTCGGAGCACAGCGACGAGATCCTGAAGCTTCTCGACGAGCACGGTATCGACCACAACACAGCCATGGAGCATTCCTATGATCCGACTGATTGGATCGAAGTAGTCAAGGTGCTCGGCATAGCTGCCGGCAGCGCCGGCGGCCTGCACGGTCTGGCGAAGGTGATTACGGCGTTCGTTCGTCGTCACGATGGCAAGCGATTCATATTCACGAAGGACGGCGAATCCGTAGACGCTCAGGGCTACTCCCAGCGGACGGTAGAGGCCATGCTCCAGAAGATGCCACAGGAGCAGGCAGATCTGGACGCCGCCACCCGACGCGCGATGGGTATCGACGACGCTTAGAGCGGCACGGCACCGCTCCGAGCAAGTGCCATGGCCGCCCAATGGGACATTGAACTTGCCATGAAGTTCGGGCCTGGTCGTCTGGTGCAGTGCTCAATCGCAGTGAGCTTGAGGGCGCGGCCCGACCGTCTCGAGGCCGGGCTTGCGGAGTGCATAGCATCGGTGGCATGCCGGCATCTCGCAATCGCATCTCTGCCATCACGCGTCGAAAGCTGTTCGATTCGATCGCGCTGTCAGGGTTGGGTTGGTCGGGCCGTCTCCAGGAGCCGGACTTCCTTGGGCGCCTCTACGATCTGAGCAGCTTGCCGAGCACGGATACGCGGTATCGCGATGCGCATGGAGACATCTGGCAGCACCGCGTGAACAACTACGACTGGGACGACGACTGGGTCTTCTCGGACAGTCGGTTCAACCTCGCGCATGGTGATGACGATGTAGTTCTCGCGTTCCTCGCCGAGATCTTGCATCCCCTCGTTCGTTCCGACGAATCGGAGGTCGCGGCGCTCCTCAAGGGCTTCAACGAGGCGCTGGCCCGCGACGGGTATGAACTGTATGCCTCCGATTGGATTAGCGGGCACGCTGTCTATGGCTGGCGGCGACTCGACGCGTTTCACGGCTCAGCGCCCGAGTTGCGTCTGAGCGAGCGGCCGCTCACGGATCCTGCGGTGCTTCAGGAGCATCTCACTCGGATCCGGGCCGGGCTGGTGGCTGACCCGGCGGCGGCGATCTCCTCGTGCAAGAACCTGCTCGAGAGCCTGTTCAAGATCATCCTGGACCGCAGTGGCGTGAGTTACGGCGGCAACGACGACGTGCCGCGCCTGTATCGCAAGGTCGCCGAGCTGCTAGCTCTGAATGCGGAAGCCGTCCCCGAGTCGGCTCGCGCCAGCCAGACCTCTCAGCAGATCCTCCGAACGCTCGTGACGACTGTGAGCTCACTTGCCGAGCTGCGCAACGAGCTCGGAATCGGACATGGGCAATCGTCTCGCAGCGCAGCGCTTGCTCGCCATGCCCGTCTCGCTCTGAACGCAACCGTGACAATCGCGGAGTTCGTCCTCGATACGTGGCAGGCGCGCATCGAGTCTGGCGCGTTGGAGCTCCCCAGCTGACTTGCGACCGCTTCGATCACATCCGGCGGATACTAGCGAGTGCCTCATCGAGGGTGTGGAGCGCGTGGAGGACTTGGATCGAGCGGCTGAAGATCAGGCTCTCAAACATGGCGTCGTCGGTCTTGGGCATGACGGAGCGAGAGACGACCCAGGCGGCCCCTGATTCGATGCCGACGTCGTCGCTGAACATGTGTGCGGCGACCTCGTTGCGGATCTTCACGAGCGTCTCTTTGAAGGAGCGGTCATCGGCTATGTCCCGGATGCTTGCCTTGTAGGTGTTCTGCCCCGCGGTGAGCCCCTCGATGTCGATGAAGTCAGCGAACCGACCGGTCTGCGTGCGTGCAGTGCGTTGCAGGTCTCCCAGGACCCTGTAGACGCCTTCGATGCTCTCGCGCAGGACGAGGGCGAGGAGCTTCTCGGTCGTGACCCGCGCAGCGGGGTCTGCGGCCATGGCGCGCAGCAGCACGCGCATGTCGACGTCGATCTGGACGATGAAGAACCGAGCGGCCGCGTATGCCTTGACTACCGCAGCCTCGTCGCCGGCGCCAGCAACGCTCTCGACGTCACGCGCCCGGTGCTCGAGGGCCTCGACAGCGAGCGGGATGGTGCGGTCGAAGCCAGCGACGCTGTCGGCGTTGGATGGCGGCTGGCTGGGGCTGCTCATCGTCTCAGCGTGCCACCGAATCGGCGGGGCCGGTGGACGTCGATCGAAAGTCATCTTAAAGTTAAGGCATGAGTGGGTTGTTGGTGCATGGGCCGCGGATGATCGGGGCGCGTCGGCAGTTGTCTATCCCGCGGCGCGTGCTGGTGTCGGCGGGGATCGAGGTGCCGGGTCGGGTGCGGTTCGAGGTGGCCGAGGGGGTGGTGTGTGTGCGTCGCGCGGAGGAGGGTGAGGAGGGTGCTCAGATGGTGTCGAAGGTGGGCCAGCTTGTGACTCCGCCGTGGGTGATGCAGACTCTCGGGGTTGGTGTGGGCGGTGCGATCTATGCTCGGCCGCGGGCTGACGCCGTTGTGGAGGTCCTAGCCGGGTCTCGTCTGCAATTTGAGCTGGAGGGGGCAGCATGAGCATCTCGATCGTGCTGCAGACCCCTCGTCGGACTGCTGCCGATCGCGCGTGGGGTGAGCCCGGGCTGCGGGATGCCGCGGCCGCTCACGCGACTACGACGCTGCTGCCGGGCGCGGCGGTGTTGCCGTTGACGACGTTCCTGGACGCGAACGTGTATCCGGTGGTCGTCTGGGACCGGCGCGCGCTGTCGTTGCGGCTGACCCGGATGGATGGCCCGGCGGTGTCGACGGATGCCGTGCGTGACCTGCTGGATGCGGGGTGCCCGACGGTGCTGCGGGTCGCGGCGATGGTCGGGGTGGGCGCGCCGACGCCGACGAGGCGGGCGTTGCGGCCGCTGCGGTCACTGGCGAGGACGATCGGGATGTTTCCCGTGTTCCCGCGCCGGTCGCCGCTGGTCGCGGAGGAGTTCGACGCGCAGGGGACGGCGCTGGTGGTGTGTGACGAGTCGAGCGTCGAGGTGCATGTGGGCGGCGATGCCGGCGTGCGGGCGGGCTCGGCGTTGAGCCCGTTGTGGCGTCGGGTGTATGAGGAGCGGTTGTTCGAGTGGGCGATCCGGTCGGATGCGCTGCCGTGCGCGTTACCGGCCGTCGAGGGCCTTCACCCAGGAGTCGAGTGAGCGGGCAGGCGCCCAGCGGACGTCTTCCATCTCGACCTGGATCTCGGAGTGCAGGGTCTGGGCGTTCATCGCCTTCTCGCGGAACGACTTGAGGTTCTCCTCGCGGGTTCCGGAGAGCAGGTTCGCCGCGAACGTGGCGATCGAGCCGATGCTGTGTTCGGGTGCGGTGTGCTCGGTGACGTGGTCGAAGACCGCGCCGCCTTCGCAGATGTTGCAGTCGCACCAGAAGTAGTCGGCGGGGACCTGCGCGGCGACCAGCGGGAGCCGCTCGAGCAGGTGGTAGGACATCAGCCGCGGGACCAGCACGGAGGTGCCGGGGCTGCGGCCGCCGCCCTTGGAGGGCCAGATGTGGCGGAGGGTGCTGCTGGTGCCGACCGCGCCGAACCGGGCGCCGGCGGCGACCGCGGCGACGGCGGAGAGGTCGGTGCGCAGCAGCGCGATGCTCACCTGTGAGCCGAGCACGTGCAGCAGGCCGCGGACGGTGTCGACGGCGCCGAACGGGTCGGTGCTGTGGCCCAGGGCGAGGGCGACGGGGACGCCGGCGCGGTCGATCGCGGTGCGCAGCTGGTCGGCGGAGTTCTTCAGGATGAGGGACTCGATGGGCAGCATCGTCATCACAGTCCCGGAAGCCTGGCTCGCGATGTCTGCGCCGCGGCCGAGCGCGAGGTCGACCTGGGCGATGTTCTCGAGGCTGATGTAGCCGGTGTCGGTGAGCGCGACCGGCGCGCCGTGGTCGAGTTGCCAGGTGACCCATTCGAGGCTGAGCGGTGCGTCGCCGGTGGCGCGGTTCTTGCCGGAGTAGCGGTTCGCGTCGAACAGGATGCGCGATTCGGGGCCGGCGATGGAGCGGTGGGTGGTGAGCAGCTTGTCGGCGGCGGCGGTCTTGTTGCCGCCGGCGACGGTGTAGAGGGCGGTGATGCCCGCGTTGCGGCTGAACGCGGCGATGCGGTCGACCTTGGACTGCGGTGCGTGGATGAGGATGGCGCTGTCGATGCCCGTCCCGGCGGGAACCGGGGCGGGATGGTGACCGGAGGGCGGGGCGAGGTCGGTCATGTTGCGGCTCCCAACGTGATCGGAACGAGGTTCTCGGGTTGCGGGTTCTCCCCGAGGTAGTGACGGCGGAAGCCGTCTTCGGTCATGCCCGCCAGCCGTGCGATATCGGCGACGCTCTGGTGGCGGATGTTCTTGTGGGCGTTGATGATCTGGGTGAGGGTGGACGGGGTCTCGACGGCGACGTCGCCGGGTTCGCTGTTGCGCCAGCCCATCTGGCCGAGGCGCATGTTGAACTCGCGGTATTGCCGGTCGGTGATGATCTCCAGGTCGTAGGCGCGGCGGATCAGCGCGCCGATCGACATGCCCCACTTCTCCTTCAGGGTCAGCAGCCGCCGGAACTCTCCGGTGCGCAGCCCTGCCAGGTCGGGGCGGATGCTGTCGGCGGGCGCGAGCAGCTCGCCGGCGAACTTGTTGGCCTGGTCCTCCTGCTCAGGGCCGGGGATGTCGTGCATCAGCAGGTGCCCGAGCTCGTGCGCGACCGTGAACCGGAGCCGGTCGGGGGCGAGGCCCTTGGTTACCAGCATCATCGGGAACCGGGACTGGTCGCCGGGCCAGGTGGAGACGGCGTCCTGCCCGGGGGTGGCGAGGGGGCGTTCGATCACGATGATGCCGGCGGACTCGACGATGCCGACGAGGTTGCGGATCGGCCCGTCGCCGAGGTCCCAGCGTTCCCGGAGCCGGCGAGCGACCTCGCGGGGATCGCCGTCCAGGTCGATCGGGTCACGGACCAGGGTGCGTTGCGGCTGCGGCGCGATCCCGGTGAGCAGGCCCTCCATCGTGAGCCTGGTCAGGTGCGTGAGCGCTTCGATGCGTCGCATCGTGCGAACCGTCATCGTGCTCGCTCGGCGGCGGTGGTGCAGGCAGCTGATCGCTAGGCCCGGGACGGTGGGCTGCTCCTCGAGGATCTCCGGCGGGCAGTCCAGCGCCTTCACGAGCGCGTCCCGGCGATCCGGGGTGAGCTCCAGCGCCCCGGTCTCCAGGCGGGAGA
>Ga0209958_1001695_pt1 | contig 15084 bp, 13 predicted proteins | sample ThiBio_inoc_plan_FD_183942 | JGI IMG/M metagenome (GOLD analysis project Ga0209958, IMG submission 183942) | Wastewater bioreactor microbial communities from Cape Town, South Africa - Thiocy_inoc_plan (SPAdes) | ecosystem: Engineered > Bioremediation > Thiocyanate > Unclassified | place: South... | reverse complement strand
GGCGGGTGCCGCACCGCCCCAGCCGCCCTGCCCCGCCGGCGCCGCCTGTGCCGCCTGCGCGGCGGGCTGGCCTTGCGCGGCCTGCGGAGCCTGCTGGGCCTGCTGGGCCTGCAGTTGCGCGAGCTGCGCCTTCACGTCGGCCAGTTCGGCAGCGAGTTTTTCGAGCTTTTGCGCCAGCTCCACCTGGGTGGCGGCCGGCGCCTGCTGCGCCCATGCAGGCAAGGCGGACAAGGCCAGGGACAGGCCCAGGGCCCGAGTGGCCAGTGCGGCGCCGCTGCGTTGGAAGAGGGAAGTCATAGGGAGGAACGAAACGGAGGTGGATGGAAACGCGGGGAAGAAGCGAAAAAAGCCAGGCGGTCAGGGCTGGTAGCCGTCGGTCAGCGTCTTGAGGAAGGCGACCACGTCGTCCACCTCCTCGTCGCTCAGCGCGGGCGCGTCGCCGGGCTGGCGGTCGTAGGGCACCTCCGTCACGTTCACGTTGGCCTGGTAGCGCGCGGGCAGGTCGTCGAACTTGCGCACGCTGCCGTCGGCGTTCACCGGGTACCACTTCTCGGGGTTGGTGTCGCGCTGCACGTAGAAGGTGACGGCGTCCTTCAGCGTCTTGAAGTAGCCGTTGTGGAAGAGCGCCTGGCGCAGCGCCACGTTGCGCAGCGTGGGCACCTTGAACAGGCCGCACAGGTCGCCGCGCGCGGCCAGATCGCCGCCCGCGCGCGCGCACAGGCCGAGGTCGAAGAAGGCCGGGTCGGCGTTCTGCCCCAGCGCGGGGTTGCGCGGCACGCCCAGGCTGTCGTAGGTGAAATCGGTGAACAGCGGCATGCTGCCGTCGGCGCCGCGCCCCGAGGGGTGGCAGGCGTTGCAGTTGCCCTTGGCGGGGTTGTTGAACAGCGCCAGGCCGCGCAGCTCCTGCGCGTCCAGCCGCGCCTTGCCGAGCAGGAAGGCGTCGTACTTGCTCGAATACGGCCGGAACGACACGTCCTCCAGCTGGTACTGCTGCAGCGCCAGCGTCAGGCGCTGGTAGGCGGCTTCGGTGTCGGCCAGGATGGCGGTGCCGAATACCTGGCGGAACTCGCCCGCATAGCTGGCGGCGGCCAGGCGGCGCACCACCTCATCCTTGCTGCCGTTGGCCATCTCCACCGGATTCAGGAAGGGCTGACCAGCCTGGTCCTGCAGCGAGGTGGCGCGCCCATCCCAGAAGAAGCCGCCCGTGGGCGTGCCATCGGTGTCGAAGAAGAAGGCCTTGTTGCCCGCCAGGTAGCGGATGGTGGGCGACTGGCGCCCGCCCTGCAGGTCGAGGTGTGGCCCGCCCAGTTGCGCCGCAAGGCCGTTGGGCTGCGCGTGGCCGAAGGCCGCCTCGTGGCAGCTGGCGCAGGACTGGCGGCCCGATGCCGAGAGCGTGGGGTCATGGAAGATCTTCTGCCCCAGCGCAGCGACGGGCGAGAGCCCGGTATCCACTGGAATGTCGGCCGGCCCAGCCGAAGTGCCGCCGCCACCGCAGGCCGACAGCCCCACGGCCACCGCCGCGGCCCACACGGCCGCCCATCCGGCGCGCACGCGCCGCCCCCCGATTGGAGTGGAAAACATAGAAACGCAAAGGTTAATAAAACTTGTTCTCGATTTTATCGACCGGGTTTCTTGCAGCTATCGACGTGCACTGAGCGTTGTACTAGCCACCTAGCAAAATCAAACACTTAGAGCGACATGGGGTGCACATCTTTGTACTGATTTTTCGCTGAGTGTTGTACTTTCCTGACATCTTTCCACTGAGTTTTGTATTTTTTGCGGAAGACCGCCCAAACGCCCCCATTCGCCACGATGTCTGCTTGCTTGTACCGCTGCCGGTCACTATGAGCGCATAGGATCAGCGCACAAAAACGGACAGCAGACTCTGAAAGGCGGCCGTCACCCGCGAACCTCTATGACTGCTGCACATCCGGATCCTGCCCACAGCTTGGAACACGCGACACCTGGCCGTCGCCATCTTCAGCAGGCTCACGCTCTCTTACAGCCAGCGCCGCACCTGCTGGCAATAGGTATCGAACGAAGCCCCAAATCGCGCGTGCAGCGCGTCTTCCTCCGGTCGTATCTGGAAGTGCTGCAGATAGGCCATAAAGAGCGGCACGAGGAGCAATGCCGACATCTTGCCCAGCCACACGGCAAGGGCCAACAGCAGCAATGCGAAGCCCAGGTACATGGGATTGCGTGTCAGTCGATAGACCCCGCGCACCACCAGCGCTGTCGAGGCCACGGGGGTGGTCGGATTCACCGTGGTGTTTGCCTGCCGAAATGCCAGAACGCCAGCCATACAAAGCGCGCCGCCGGCCATAGCCAGCGCGCAGGCCACGATCCACGCGCCGGGAATCATGGTCGATACGATACCGGGCAAAAGCCACATGGCAGCGGCAAACAGAGCGGCGAGCGCCACGGGTGGCACACGCAGAGACAACCAAGAGGAATGGTTCCGCGACGGGGATTGAGAAGGCATGTGAGGGTCGGTGCCGAATGTGGTTGGCACACTTTAAAGATTGAAGTTACTTTAAAGTCAACGCACAGGTGAAGGTATCGCCGTGGCTCGCCTTAACCTTCTCCAGCCATGGGCCACCAATTTCTCTCCCAGCCTGGGGATCCTGGCGGCAAGCAGCGCCTGCTACCATGCTGCACTGCAACATAGCTTGCACCATTGAGACCATGGACCTCGACGACCCCTACCACGAACTTGGCCTGGCACCGGGCTCCAGCGATGCCGAGGTAAAGGTTGCGTGGCGCCGCCTGTCCGCACGCTGGCACCCGGATCGCAACAGCAGCCCGCATGCCCTGCGAAAGATTCAGCGCATCAATCGGGCACTGGAAATGATCCGCAACGCCCGGGACGAACCGGCGGCGGAAACCGAGGACCCTGCCCCCGATGCGGAAAAATCCACCGTCGAGCACACCATCAGCCTCACGCTCGAGGAGGTGGTGACCGGTTGTGTCAGGGACATTCGGGGCGAGGTGGTCGAAGACTGCGCCGAGTGCAGCGGCAGTGGCCTGCAGCTCCAGGCGACCCAGTGCAGTGAATGCGGTGGCACCGGCCACATCCGGCAGCCTCTCTGGTTCGCCTGGGTCGCGTCCACGGTCGAATGCACAGCCTGCCAGGGGCAGGGGAAGACGCGCCAAAGCTGTGCTGCCTGCGCGGCCAGCGGCAGGGCACCAGCGCGCAAGTACCGCTGCCGGGTGCCGGTCGCGCCTGGCGCGCGCGCTGGCGACCTGCTTGATATCACAGCCTGGGTGCAAGGCCGTCAGCGCCAGCACGCGCTGGCGCTGCGCGTGCGCGTGGAGCTGCAGCCGCACGCGTTCTTCACGGCTGAAGCCGATGGGACCTTGAAGTGCGAACTGCCCGTCGATGGTTTTGCATGGATGGCCAATCGCTGGATCCAGGTTCCAACCCCCCGCGGGCTGCAACAGATGAAGCTGCGGCGGGGCCACCTGAACTACCGCATCAAAAACGCCGGCCTTCCGTGGACGGGCGAGGCAGAGGCTGGGGACTGCATCGTCACCGTCGTGCCAATGTTTCCGCAGGAGTTCAGCCAGGAGCAGGAGGCAGCGATTGACCGGCTGGTGGCCAGCAACACCGGGACGGCCGGCACGTCGGCGGGTGATCGCATGGCGGCATGGACCCGGTTGGTGGACAACTGGCAGGATCGGCGCAGATGAGATCCCCGATGACCATCAGCATGGCGGACTGATGATGGCAGCCCTTGAAGTTTTGCTCAAAATTTGAGCAAAATACCGCTCGCAAAACTGAGTAAACAAAGAAAACTCCATTCAAATTCATAGAGTTATCGACGCTACAGCATGTGCCAGAAGCAATGTCGATGTGCATTGAGCGTTGTATTAGCCAGCCAGCAAAATCAACCAGATAGAACAACCTGAGATGCACATCTTTGTACTGATTTTTCGCTGAGTGTTGTATTTCTCGCGGAAGACCGCCAAACGCCCCGACATCACTCCGCAAGACCCTAAACCCCAGCGGTTGCCCGGTTCGGGCGACCAGGCCTCAGGCGTCCTTGCTCCTTACGTTCCGGCCTGCCACTGGCAATCTGGTGGCTTGCGGCGGTGCCACCGAACTGTCCAACCCGGCAGTCCGACGCAATCGGCCAAGCAGCGCATGCCATAGCACCCTGCCATGATGCGCGCATTGTTTTCACTCTAGAGAAAGACTTCATCATGGCATTGCCACCAAACAAGCAACGCAGCCGCCGCCTTCGCAAGAAGATGCATCTGGACGAATTCCAGGAGTTTGGCTTTGAGTACGAGCTCAGCCTGAAGGAAGACCTGACAACCGAGCAGGAAGATGCCCTGATGGACCGCTTCGTGACCGAGTTGCTGGCTCCACGTTTCCTGGCCGCTGCAGGCTGGGTGCTCGAAGGCTTTGTGACCTCCTACCATCGCGGTAGCGCCACTGACGAAGACCGTGCAGCCACCCTGGCCTGGTTCCGGGCCCAGCCCGAAGTGAATGAAGCCAGCGTGAGCGAACTCAAGGATGCCTGGTACGTCGAAGATTGAATGCCTTGGCACTGCGGAAACCGCAAGCTGCGTATTCCAACGATCCTGAACAGCGAGTCCTGGGACGTGAACGCCTGAACGGCATGTCCACTCAGTTGGCTCCAATCGGCCAGGAGTTGCCGGTCACCACCGTCGCCTAGTGGACTGCTTCAGGCGGGTTGCGACCACTGAGCTTTGGCAAGCCTGTGACCGCTGCCGCCGATACCAGACACTGCCCCGCGATCTGGCCAGACGTCCGCTGTACGCGGCAAACCGGATAACGGCAGCTTTCGTAAGCTGCGAACTGGTGTTGCCGACCCTGAGCCGCCATCCAGCTAAAAGCGCCAAAGCCGTCATTCAGCATGATGGAAAGTTCAATCCGAAGAACCGCGAGTCAGATCAACGGCTTGCAGGTTGTTCAGGGCGGACTAATAAATGAACAAGAGTTTCAAAAAACTCGCCTAGTCTCAATGCTGTTCAGTTCGCGTGCTCCCTGTCACTGTGGGAGCGCCCCTGCCTGCATCGCGGGCGGGGGCATGGCGTTGATCCGCTATCCAGCCACCGGGAGCCGGCGCAGGCTGCCATGCACCGGCACCAGCGAGGCCAGCGCCTTTCCCTCGTACTCGAAAGCCACCTGGCGCAGCGGCACGCCGTACAGGCGCAGCAGATGGGCCTCGGTCAGCACCTCGTCCACCGGCCCGCAGGCGTAGTCGCGCTCACTGAACATCAGCAGGGCGTCGTCCGCCACGGCATGGGCATGGTGCGGGTGGTGCGTGGTGAACAGCACCGTCAGCCCCTCATCGCGCAGCTTGGCAATCCACTCCAGCACGATGCCCTGGTTCTTCAGGTCGAGGGCCGAAGTGGGTTCGTCGAGAATCAGGATGTCGGCCTCGGCTACCAGCGCCCTTGCGAAAATCACCAATTGCCGCTGACCGCCGGACATTTCGTGGAACGGGCGATGGGCAGCATGTGCCATGCCGAAACGCTCCAACGCTTGCAAGGCCGCCTCCTCGTCGGCTGGCACCGGCTGGGTGAACAGGCCAATCTTGCGAGCCCGGCCCATGAGCACCATGTCCAGTGCGGAGTAGTCGAAGCTGACTTGGAACAATTGAGGCACGAAGGCGATCCGCCCATGTACCTGGATCTCCCCCTCGCTAGGCTGCAAGGCCCCAAGCAGAATCTTGAGCAGCGTAGTCTTACCCCGTCCATTGGGGCCGAGCAAGGCAAAGACCCTGCCCCTGGTCACTGCCGCCCGATAGCCGCGGAAAATCCAGCGCTCAGGCAGGTAGGCATGTCCGAGACCGTCGAACGCGAGTGCCGTATTGTTCATTGATCGCTCCATCCCTTGGTCTGGGTCTTCCAGAAAAGGAAGCAGATGAAAGGCGTCCCCACCAGGGCCGACAGCACGCCGACCGGAAGCTCGCCGCGCACGATAGTGCGAGTCACATCGTCCAGGCCCAGTACGAACAATCCTCCTAGCAGGGCCGAGGCTGGCAGCAGGCGCCGATGGTCCGGTCCCACCAGCATGCGGGCCAGGTGGGGCACCACTAGGCCGACCCAGCCGATCACCCCGGCTACGGACACCTGGGCGGCCACGATCAGCGATACCACGGCAATCACCAGCCAGCGCAGCCAGCGGACGTCAACACCCAATGAGGCGGCATCCAGATCGCCCAGGGAAAGCAGGTTGATGCGCCAACGCAGCAGCATCAGCACCGCGCCGCCGCCCAACGTGGGGATGGCGATCATGAAGACTTTCTGTGCATCGACACCGATGAAGCTGCCCAACAACCAATAGACCATACCGGGCAGCTTCACATCCGGAGCGACAAACTGCACCAGACCCACCAAGGCGATGAAGAACGCGCCGATGAACACGCCGGCCAGAATCAAGGCCATGCCATTGCCACCATTACGCGCCAGTCTGGCAAGGGTGAAAGTGAGTCCCATGGCCAACAAACCGCCAACGAAAGCCAAGCCGACAACGCCGATTGGTGGCCACCCGAACAGCATGGCCAATACGCCGCCAAAGGCCGCGCCGGAGGTGACGCCTACCAGATCCGGTCCGACCAGTGGATTGCGCATGACGCCTTGCAAGGCCGCACCGGCCATGCCCAAGCCCATGCCTGCCAAGGTGGCGACCAGCACGCGCGGCAGGCGAACGGTCTGAATCACCGTCAGTTCTTTGATGTTCCAGGACGGGTCATCGGGCAACGGTCCTGGCCAGGCCAGATGAGCAACGATGGTCACAGCTTGATCGAAAGGCATGGGATAGGCGCCCAGCAGCAACGAGCCGACGATGGCTAGCAGCACCGCCACTCCCAACAGGTAGGGCATGCAGCGTCCGCCCGGCATCGGAGGGTGTTTGGCAACGAGTGGCGCCACGGATATGGTCAGGCCGGAGTCGGTCATTGGGGGGCGCTCTGTTTGTGGACTGAAAAGGCATCGCGGGCGAAGCGCCCATACCCGGCGGAGCCGAGGTTGGCGTCCAGATGTAGGTCGGCATCGATTTCGGCGTCACTCATGCTGTAGCCGAAACGGGAAACATAGGCGTCCCGCAACAGTTCGCGCACTTTGGGTTGCAAGCGGTCGGGATGCGTGATTTCTGCCATCCAGCGCACGGAGATGGGCTGGTAAGTCAAGCCCAGCAAACCACCGCCCCTCGCACCAAGCATGCGGTAGACGCGTTTGGCCCGAACCGCTTTCAAGCCGCGCCACAATGGGTTGGCCATGAATTCCTGTGGACTGGCGCCACCGCCAGCCATCAGGAAGATGAAGTCCGGATCCATAGCCAGGATGCGTTCTGCATCCTGGCGCTGCCCGGTCAATCCGACGGTGGCATTCCGCACCTGTGCGGGCGGCAGATAGTATTGGTAGTCGTTGTTGAATGATTTGACGTAGTATGGGCTCGACGTCCCCATGATGAGCACACAGGGCTGCCGTGCTTCGGGCACAGCACCGAGTTCTGCTGCCAATTCCCGATAGGCTTGGCGATTCTGCTCAATCAATGCTTCTGCACGCTCGGGGTGACCTGAAACCTCAGCTACCATGCGGGCCGCCGCCCGCAGGAAATCGTCCCAGTTCCCATTTCCTTGCGTGGAAAACAGCAGGGTCGGAATTCCGATTTGGCGGGTCAACCGGGCAGGGCCATGGCGATTCCCGAAGAAGACGCCAGCATCGAGCGCCAGCAAACCCTCCACGCCGGCATCGGGTCCTTTCTGATACGTCATTATCCCGCTATCCCACAGGCTGTCCTGCTTGAGCACCTGCGGGAAAATCCGGCTCCAGATGCGCTTTGCAAAGTCACCTCGCTCCCGTGCCGTACCCGCTCTCGCTAGCGCCTCAGGAGCGACAGTGGCTTCCAGAAACGCATCGGTATAGAAACCAGGGCCCCAAGTCATCACCGCACCTTGAAAAGGCTGGCCGATGCGCACGGGCGCGCCGCTGCCGTCGATCACGGTGTGACTCCGGGCTGGAGCCGGAAATTGCGGCGATGGCCGTGTTAACGCCAAGACGATCAGGCCAATACTGGCGAACGGGATGAACCAAGCCAACTCGCGCAATATGCCGAACGAGGCAGTCCATCGAAAAATGCGGGTGAGCGGGAAAGGCATCCCGGGAGAAGCGGGCTCCATTGACATACGGGATCAGAACTGCATGGTCGCCGAGAAACTGACCATTCTCGGATCGCCGATCATGTTGCCCATGAAATAGCGTTTGTCGGTAATGTTGCTGATGTTTAGCCGCAGGGTCAGCGGGCGTTGCGCGAGGCCGGTCCGGTAGCGTAGCCCCATGTCATAGATGGTTACGCTTGGCATCCTGTCGGTGTTTGCGGCGTCGTAATAGTACTTCCCCGTGTAAAAAGCACCGCCAGTCCATGTCAGTCCCGGCATTGCCTGGATAGCGTATTCCGCGATGAGCTTAGCCATCTTGTTGGGCACGACTGTCGGCGTTTTTCCTTCCATGGCCGGATTGTTGGTGTTCTTCTTTTGCTTGGCGCTCAACCAGGTCGCTCCACCGTATATCCGCAGACCCGGCAGCACCTTGCCACTGGCCGTCAATTCGAGTCCCTGGTGAATTTGACGACCGTCCTGCACGTAGGTGAGAAAGGCCGGATCGACGTATTGGTTCGCCTTGTCAATTTTGAACACGGCTGCGGTCAGCAAGGTTCCGCCCAATGTTGTCTTGGCGCCGAGTTCATATTGCTTGTCTCGCATGGGTGCGAGGATTTGCCCGGCATTGCTGACGGGCTGACCGTTGTATAGCGCGGGCGCCACGCCACCTTGTTCCAGTGCATCCAGGTACGTCACATAGGTCGTGACATTGGGCACCGGCTTGAACAGCAGGGAAACCGTCGGTGTGGTCGCGAACTTCTTGTAGACAGCAGTGGCGGCGCCGGTCGTCCTGTCGTAAGTAGTAGTGTCGATGAGCGTGCGGTTGATGCCCAGCAGCAGGGACCATTGCTTGGTGAGTTGAATGTCGTCACCGATGATCACATTGGTCGTCGCCGACTCGTAGGAATTGACTACGGGTCTGGTGTCAACGGCATAGACCGGCTTCGCGACCTGTATAGGATCCAGCAGATCGTAAATGCCGGGCATGTTTATGGCGATGCTCCCATTGGGATGCGCTTTAATCAACTGCCCAGCGTAGGAAAATCCAACTGTCAAATTGTGGACCACAGATCCTGTATTGAATCCAGAATCAAGATAAGCATAACCAGATTTTCTTATTAGATCAGAATCGAAGATATGGTAAATGCTCATGGTTTTGGTTTTATCAACCCAATTGTTCGTAGTGTTATTATTGAGCCGATCTGTCATGCCTGACTGGTACAGCAGCGCTGAACGAAACATCGAGTTTTCGGAAACATCCCATATAACCTTGCCGATCAACTGGTTGTTCTCGAAGGTGTCGTAACCCCATTCCTGTCCATACAGCTTCGAAGGATCAATTTGTTTAGGGTCGATGGAGGACATCAGTATTCCGCTGGCTGGGGTTGGACCGAAACCAACCTGCATGCCATCCTGTTTTCCATAAGTTCTGGATGCATTGAGCTCAAGCTTCAGCCTGTTACTGACCCGGTAGTCCAGAGCCCCGCTGACGAGGTACCGGTCGATTTTTTGGCCTGAGACGAAGGTTTCACCACCTTCATTCACCAAATTCAGCCGATAGCCCAGGCTGCCGTCCTCGTTGATGGGCCCACCAAGGTCGGCATGGGTGTAGCAGTTGGACTTTTCCCTACAGCCGACCGTGATATCCAACAGGCGCTGGGCTGGCGCCCGCTTAGCAACCAAATTGACGTTACCAGAAGGCGAGCCCAGGCCGTACATGAACCCTGTGGCCCCAGTGATGACTTCGATCCGCTCTATGTCTTCAGTGCCGAAGAAATTCGACCCGCCAATGGGCAAGCCCTCCAGACTTCGATTGGGGGCAAAAAACCCCCGCATGTTGATGTTCTCTGCAATGCGGGATGCCGGGATGTATATCTGCGTATATGGGTTATATCTAAATGCGTCACGAAGCAGAGTCGTCTGGGTGTTTTCGATCAGTTCCTTCGGCATGACGTTGAGTGAATAAGGGGTATCCTGCAGCAGACGTTCCCCCCAGGGGCCGACGTTTTGGGCGCGCTCCACGCTGTAGCCCATTTCCGCTGCCCCCTCCTGGGGAGTGCCCATCACCGTGACTTCCTTCAACGTCGGCACAACCACCCCGATGATTACCTTGTCCCCCACGAAGCTCGCGCTCAGGCCGCTGCCCTGCAGCAGCTTGCGCAAGGCATCGGCGGGCTCCAGCGTGCCGTGCACGGCTGGCGCGGTCTTGCCTTCGAGCAGCGCGGCGTTGCCGCCGATGGACAGCCCCGATTGGCGCGAAAGCTGCTGGATCGAGGTGCTCAGCGGCTGGGCTGGCAGATCGATGGCCAGGGGCGCAGCCTGGGCCCATGCGGCCACCAGCGAAAGCATGGCCGCCGCAATGGGGCGGATAGGAGAGATGAAGCGTGAGAAAGGCATGGCGGGTTCCAGTCAAGAGATGCAGATGTGCTCACCTGTACTTGACGGTACAGCGCCTGAAACTACTCAAAAAATTCTTCAGTCCGACCCGAAAAACCTGCGAACCGTTGATCTGACCCGTAGTTCTGCTGCTTGAAGGGCGCAGTCTTTGCAAGACGAGCAGATCAACATGCGCCCCCCGCTGGTACGCCTGGCGGGGTTGATGGACTGGGGGCAGATTGAGCGGCACTTCGCCAACCACGTCACCTCGGCCGTGGCCGCCCGGCCTTGGCGCCGCGCCTGGCCGTCGGCTTGCTGGATCGATTTGCGCCGGTGGCGGCAATGCAGCGATTTCTGTCGGTCAGCCATTTCCTGCACTTGGCAGCTCGCGGCCAAATGCTGTCAGCCGAGATGGACTGCTTTAGGTGCTAAGACCTTAGGCCTAGCTAGCCAGCTGCTTCCACCCACCCACCAGGCTGCACTAACCGCCGTATGCGTCAATGTGCTGTAAGATGATGCATTAAATTCCTGGAGCGCAGCATGGCAGAGAAGCGAGGCCGCAAACCGAGCGACATTCCTCGACCCACTAGGACGTCCACCAGTCTTCCGCCCGCGCTCTACAACACCCTGCAAGACCTAGCAAAACAAAAAAAGGTTTCGGTCGCCTGGGTCATTCGTGACGCGATCGAAAAGTACTTGGCGGACCAATGGCCATTGCTTGGAAGGGAAGCCAAGTGAGCTCTGCTGTACTGGGCCGCTCGACATGCCGCTTTCAGGGCGGCGTCGAGCCCTGCCAACCAAACGCGTCCCCGGGCATCGCGCAATCGTCGGCGAACTACAATGTTGAAGTGCTGAACGATGTTTGAAGGCGCCGAAGTTTCGAATCTGTCGGCATACCCCTCGGACAAGCGAGCCACCAAACTGGCGCGTTACGAGCAGAGTCCGGATGGTTCTCGGATTCTTCGCCATATCCAGCTGCGTGACGGGACGCTGGCAACCTCGTCCGTCGCTGTCGGGAAGAAACGACTGAGTGAGGGCGACCTCCATCAAGCATTTGATGCAGCCTGGCTTAAAGCCACCTCGCCCCCGACGCATCCCGTCATCCGTGGAAACGTCCGCATAGTTGACCTGTTCTCTGGCTGCGGAGCCCTCACTCTGGGCATCGCAGAGGCATGTCGCGCGTTGTCGCTCAAGGCTGAGCACGTGTTCGCTTCGGACATCAACCCTGCTGCACTCAACGTCTTCGCGAGAAATTTTCCTTCGGCGGTAGTTGATTCTCAGCCGGCGGAGCTGTTGGTCAACGCTGTTGGCTCAAGGACGTCCGCCAAGGAGCGCCAACTTCTTGCCAGGCTCGGCTCGATTGACGTGCTCGCGGGCGGCCCGCCCTGTCAGGGACATTCGGATCTAAACAATCACACGCGTCGCAAGGACCCTAGGAACTCGCTTTTCAACGTGGTGATCCGCTTTGCGGAGCTACTTCGACCCAAACATGTGCTGATCGAAAATGTGCCCGGCGTGAGGCATGACCTCGGCGGCGTGACAGAGAACGGGCGACGCGTACTCGAAAGGCTGGGTTATTCAGTTTTTGAAGCAGTACTCACAGCTTCCGATTTTGGTGCAGCGCAGCGAAGGAAGCGGTATGTAATGGTTGCCACCAAGGGCGAGTTCGATTTCGATTCGTTGATTCGTGTCGAGCAAGAGCGCACCGTGCGATGGGCATGCGGCGACCTTGTTGGAGCGTCAGGTAGTGGGAATCTGGACTCGCACGCCGCTTCTTCAAAGGTCAATAGGGCCCGGATAGACTATCTCTTCGATAACGACCTTCTCGACCTGCCGAATGAAATGCGGCCGCCATGTCATCGATTGAAGAGCCATTCGTACACCTCAGTCTATGGTCGCCTCAGCTGGGACATTCCAGCGCCAACGATTACGAGCGGATTCAATTCGCCTGGGCAGGGGCGCTTCGTTCATCCACAGGTCCGGCGGACCCTAACGCCCCACGAGGCGGCTCGCATCCAATCCATTCCTGACTTCTTCGACTGGGGGGACTCCAACAGAGAGTCGTTGACACAGATGATTGGCAATGCCGTGCCTCCCGCCCTCGCCTACGCAGTCGCTCTTGAAATGCTGCGGTAGTTCTAAGACTGCCGAAATAAAAAAATGGGAACTGGAATGTCTGTGGCTGGCCTCTTTGCCGGCATTGGTGGTCTTGAGCTAGGACTGCATTCATCGGGATTTCATACCGAGCTCCTGTGTGAGATCGAACCGCACGCCCAGCGAGTTCTGGGCTCGCGTTTCTCGGGCGTGCCCATTGCACCGGATATCACCGAACTCAAGAACTTGCCGCGCGTAGATGTCTTGTCGGCTGGCTTCCCATGTCAGGATCTGAGCCAAGCGGGCGGCAAAAGCGGGATCACCGGAAATCGGTCTGGCCTTGTGTCCCATCTGCTTCGACTCGTCCAGAAGGCGAAGCCTCGCCCAAAATGGATCCTCATCGAGAACGTGAGCTACATGCTCCGCCTCGACCAGGGTCAAGCCATGCGGTTCCTCACCTCCGCGCTGGAGGAACTAGGCTACCGGTGGGCGTACAGGGTGGTCGACGCCCGATCTTTCGGCGTGCCCCAACGCCGTATGCGGGTCATCTTGCTCGCTTCCCGCGACGAAGACCCAAGGAATGTTTTGTTCGCGGACAACGTGTCCGACGAAAAGATCGTTTCTCATCGCCTGCAGGGACCGCTTGTCTTGGATAGCAATGGTCCGAACATCGTGGACGCGAGGGTTGGAAAGTCGTACGGCTTCTATTGGACGGAAGGCAGGATTGGCATCGGGTGGACCGTTGACGCGGTTCCTACGATCAAGGGCGGATCAGGGCTCGGTATTCCGTCCCCCCCGGCGATCTGGGTTCCTGCATCCGACCAATTCGGAGTTCCAAGCATTGAGGATGGAGAGCGCCTGCAGGGATTCCCGGCGGGCTGGACCGGGGAAGCGTCGGCAACCGGGAGAGCTCTAGGGGCCAGGTGGAAGCTCGTAGGTAACGCTGTCTGCGCGCATGTCGCCGAGTGGGTCGGCAAGAGATTGGTTGCCCCGGGTGTCTACGAACCCACACAAGAGCACGACTTTCTCAAAGGCTCTTGGCCGATGGCCGCTTACGGATCAAAAGGCAAGACGATACGCGGCGTCATGCTTTCCGCTTGGCCGTTACTCAGTCGAGGCCCTGTCCTCAGCAAGTTCTTGAAAGACCCCCTGGTTCCACTTTCGCATCGGGCGGCGGCAGGCTTCCTTTCGAGAGCCCGCTTGAGCGAGAAGATCAACTACGCACCGCAGTTCCTATCCTCCGCCGAGCGTTACGTTCGTCGGGTCCAACCATAAGAACTCTCGACCATGACTGCATTCGCGGATGAATTTGACGCCAAGCTAGAAGCACTGGCGAGCTCAGGCACCCTCAGCAAAACGGGGGTGGGCCGGTTCAACGAGTTGACTGCAGCGATCGCGGGACACTTGTCCTTGTCATCCGACGATGTCTACATGGTGTCGTGCGCGCGTCCCAACAACCTGAATATCCGCCTCACGCAGGGGCGTGCGCAGCACCGTCACTTTGCACTCGGGCTGGGTGTCATTCCGAATGCCACCGATGTCAACAAGATCGTGCAAGGCGGCCTCAAGGCCGGCGCAACCTTCATCGGTACAGGTAATGCCCAGTACGACGCCGTTGCCGTCGTCGTCAATGCTGCCGGTCGTTGGGTCATTCGCGGGATTGTTGAGGCCGAAGGAGCTGGAGTTTCAACCAAGCTAGCCGCTGACTTTCCGGACGTAGTAGTGCGCACGGTAGCGCCCTCATCTCCAACATCGAAAGGCACTGGCGGGGCGCTGCCGATGGGCAGCGCCCCGCACCTTGCCGCAGGATCGGCTGATCTCACATCGATGGTCAGATCTTTCCACGAAGCCCTCAAGGCGAGCCAGCTGATATTTTCGGAAGAGATCATTACCCGCTTTTGTGCTTCGCTACTTGCACGAAGATTCCTTGTGCTCACTGGTCTGTCCGGCTCCGGCAAGACGAAGCTCGCCGAGGCCTTCGCTCGCTGGGTGACACCGACGCCAGTTGCCGGCGTGCCATCGCATTCGAAGATTGTCCCCGTCGGCGCAGATTGGACGTCAAGCGAACAAGTCCTGGGCTACGCAGACGCACTAGACCCAAAGCGATACGAGACCAAGCCCACTCTGGACCTACTTTTGCACGCCGCAGCGACTGGGCGCGACAACGACGTCCACATGCTCATCCTAGATGAGATGAATCTCTCACACGTCGAACGCTACTTCTCTGAGTTCCTGTCGGCAATGGAAACCGGGGCGGCAATCGAGTTGTATAGCGGACCAGACCGAGACAGGGTGCCCGCCGGTATCTCGCTGCCTCCCAATCTCTTCGTAGCCGGCACTGTCAACGTAGACGGGAACCTCTCACAACCCCATGATTGACGGATCCGAATAGGCACGATTGGACGCCAGCCGTTTTGAATGCGCGATGAGGCCTTACGGCGGTCTGCACCTCGTGCATTGAGGGGCCTTGCAGCCCCGA
>Ga0209958_1001694_pt1 | contig 15088 bp, 16 predicted proteins | sample ThiBio_inoc_plan_FD_183942 | JGI IMG/M metagenome (GOLD analysis project Ga0209958, IMG submission 183942) | Wastewater bioreactor microbial communities from Cape Town, South Africa - Thiocy_inoc_plan (SPAdes) | ecosystem: Engineered > Bioremediation > Thiocyanate > Unclassified | place: South... | reverse complement strand
TTTTTCACGATTAATTGCGTTTAAACTGATTTAATGGCTATTTAACCTGCCTATTTTCGATATAATTACTTGCATGCAGGACTTGTCCAAAAAGCTGAAGCAGCTGGCTCGCCGCTCGACGGAGGCGGACACGCTAGTGCGATTTCTCAAGACTAGATACACCAACAACGTTCGCGTCTCCCATGTGGACTTGATGGCAAGAAAGACAGGTTTAACTGAGCGCCAGGTGCGCGACGTCCTGCAGCAAATGCAGGGTATTGGTGTCGGTAGTCTGAAGCTGGGGCGACGAGGCGCTAGGACTAGGTTTGAGTGGTCGTTTCCCGTCACTGAAGTTGCTCGCATCGCTGTCGGTGAGGAGTTATTGGATGACGCAGGCTGGGAGGAGCTCGAAAAGGAATGGTTTGCAGACGCCTTGGATTCCGACGACGAGTCATCTCAAGCGGAGCCTCCTCTGAAGATTTTTTCGGTGCCGCTGGGCGGCGGGCGCTTTGCTCGCTTGGAGCTCCCTGAGTCGTATTCGGTGCAAGACGTCGAAAAGGTTAAGCAGTTCCTGGCGCTCTTTTGAAGGGGTTGAGCTCGCAATGAAAAAGCATGAATTCCTCGATGCGGTCAATCGTCGATATGGCCTGGTGGTCTCTTTTCAGGGCGATGCGCCAGAGCGGCTTCAGAATCGAGCGGAGACGGGACTTCAAGAAACGTTCAAGCAGTGGTGTTTGCGTGTACTGGAGCGCCACCCAAAGGATGTCCTTGTATTCGGCTACCAAAAGGTGTCACCCAACACCCGTCTCAAATCTTTGCACCTGGGCGAAGACGCTCCACGATTCCAGCGTCAACCGCATAGCGCCGTTGCGGAAAAGTTGAAGCAGGACTCCTCCAAGGCCAGGCAGTTGCAAAAGGAGATTCGCGCATTGGAGCGGTGCATAGCGGACTTGGAGGAGCGTCGAGATTCACTAGAGGCCACAAGTCCGCGCAGGACTTCGGCTACGCTTGCCGAACTGCGCGATGCACTAGGTCAGTCGATGGAAGACGGACACTATGATGAACTCACGATGAGAAAGTTGGAGCAGTTCCAGCAAGGACTCCTCGAAAGGCGGTCACTGTCAAACTTGGTCCTAGACTTGGTGTCGTTCGCGGACCAGAATCGCCGCAAGCTTGTCAGACTGCAAGACTTCACCGGAACCCCGGCCTAAGCTTGGTCCGTGGGTAGTCATGATGCATTGATGCGGCTCTCTCGGAGGAGACGAGCGGGTCGTCCGCGTGACAAGGGATGGTCCACAGCATTCTCGTATGCATGTTCTCTTACGCGCGAAGGTCCGTGTCTCGCCTAAGGGCCACCTGCTCAATCAAGCTTTGGAGGCCTCTATGACTACTAAGGAAGTTGTCGTACGTCCGCTAAGTGCACAGGAGCAAGCTCAGCTTGATGCGGCTGTGCTGGCTCGCGGTCTAGACCCAATGGACTTTCGTGTGGATGCTGTCGAGTATCCGCCGCCGTCGTATGGACCAACGATTTGTCACTTCCGTTTGGTTACGCGGGACGTTGAGTCTGTGCTTTTGAGCGAGCCGGGAATGTCGTGGCTCGACAGGTTGAAGCAGCAACTTGAGGCAGGCCTGTTCGACGAGGGTGGGGCGGCTCGCATTTTCGAGGCTTTGCACACGCTCGCTCCACCGTGCGAAATTTGCCTAATCAAGACTTCGAGAGAGCGTTATGGCCGTTAGCTTCTCGCGCGAACTTACACCTGCGCTAGGCCGGCATGTTCAAGGGTGGAAAAACAGCCTCAACGAGGCTTGGCACCCCTTGGCCATGCAATGGGCCGAGGGACTTACACCAACTTCTATCAGCTCGACAAACGTGGAGCACATTTTCCCGCGGCTCGACGTGACCGACCATCGTCACGTTTTTAAAGCGTTCGACAACCTCTCGCCTGCCGCAGTCCGTGTTGTTCTTCTTGGACAGGACCCCTACCCGAACGAAGCGCAGGCCACTGGGCGGGCGTTTGAGCAAGGAGACCTGGAATCGTTCCGTGCCCAAAAGCCTCGGGTGGCGCACAGCCTCAACATGATGCTGCGAATGATGGTTAAAGCAACTGTCATCCAGGCTGATGAAAGGCCAAGAACGAAACGTGAGGACCTTCGGACGTTGCTTGCTCAAGCGCCCCTAAAAGTCGTTTCACCCACTCAGGTGTTCGACCGTCTGGTTGCACAAGGAGTCATGTTCTTGAACGCTAGCTTGACGATTTCGAAATCCGCCTCGCGAAGAAACAATGACCATCTGCGTGGCCATCTGGCGTTCTGGAGGCCGTTCGTCCAAGCGGTTCTCCGCGACCTGCTCGTGCGGAATGGCTCCGCGCCGGTGTTCCTTCTGATGGGGAAGCCGGCTCAGAGGTTGTTTGACGATATGACCGCGAGCACTTGCGCCTCGACACGCACGCGCGTCGTGCGCTCAAAGCATCCTTCGGCAAACTCATTTTGCAGAGAAGCGAACCCATTCACCTTAGTCAACGACGAGCTTTCTGCGGCAGGCGCTCAAACGGTCAAATGGCTGCCGACCTCGCTTGACGGTGCGAGCTCCAAGTAGCTGCGCTGGGTGCGCTAAAACACTATTGAAATGCATGGAGCTCATCATCGAGCAGAGCGCTCAAGATGCGGTCGAGGCGGTAGTGACTTTATGGTCGGTTCTGGAGGACATCGGCAAGTAGAGCTTGCTCGTCCTTGGGGACTGCCATGCGAGAGCGCTCGTGCGCACGCGTCACGATTCGCATGACTTGTTGCTGCGTCCAACCGGCCCGGAAGGCACTCGAGATAAAGAGCTTTAGCGAGCTCGCCACTGGTAGCTGAGGGTCTTCGGAGGCGGCGACTCTCCGCGCCTTGCGTTCGTCAAGGATGAGACACGCACCGCGACGGGCAATGGCCAAAGCTGCGCTCTCCCCATCGTCCAACCGCGTGCCAAGTGGCGGAGAGACATAGCGCAAGTACGTCTCATACTCAGCATCGGTCATGCGAACTTCGCAGAGTAGCTCGCAGCTCTGCAGTTCTGCAATAGCGGTTTCAATGGCGAGACCAGGGACAGGATGCCTGCGTATCTCGCGAAGCGTACGTTGCTCTACCAGGCACGAATGTCCTAGCCCGCGCAGGATGGCTACGGGCTCGCCACTCCCGAGAACATTGATGATGACGCTTGCATCTAATACCGGATGGCCGGTGGGAAGATGGTCAATCAGCCAGGTCAAAAACCATCTCCCCTTTGGCGCCTGCTGAACTTTCCAGAGCTTGGCGCACGTCGACTAAGTTCAGCTCCAACATCGAAGCAATTTGCTGCTCAGACAGTAGCTCTCGATGGTATGCCGAGCTCGCGAGCAGAAGCGTTCTTGGCGTGAACGGACCAACCTCTTCTTGAACCGTCATCTCCTTGGCAACGTGGTCGCGATGCGCTTGACCAATGCCTTGCCTACGAATCGCGTCATAGGTATTAGGTGGAAGCATCTCAAGACCCTCCATCCGACGGGTCATAGCCTCGATGGAGACACCAAAGAACAGTGCGAGCATCAACAGCTGACGGACCGAAAACTCGCCCGTCATGTCCTTCAGCTCCTTCGCTTTGCGACGGACTGCGGCGGCAGGGGTGAGGAAAGCAACCCCTAAGAGGTCGCAGAACTTTTCCGTTCTATCTGGTCGCTGCTCACCCTCGAAATGGACTGCGATACCTGTGGTCCGCGTGAACACATGAACGGCCTCGTGAACGGCAGTTACTCTGCGCCGAGGGAGAATGTGCCGTGAGTTCAGGAGCACGAACCCACCAAAACGTTCGTCGAAAGCAACGGCTCCCGCGATTTTTGACGGGAGGGGGCGCTCGAACAGCCGCAACCCCATTTCGAACTCCATCAACGCCCATAGATTTTGAATGGGCCCGATGCCGAGTCCAAAACGTGAGCGAAGACTTTGTGCTCCGTCCTCTGCATGTCGCTCCAGAGCCCCAGTCTTGGGGACTTCAATGTGTGGCAGGTCTACAGGTCGATGTGGGCGCCCTAGTAGCGCTTCTATCTGAAGCGTTGAATTCGCTAGCCGATTGAGCATGCTCGCCACACATGCTTCATCGCTTGCCAACTTGTCAGAAGGAGAGCTCCTGAACTGAACATCTAGTTCAATTGAGGCCTCCTCTTGGTCAAGGACGTCGGTCTCGCTGATGTCATAGAGCTCGACTAGCTGACGCAGCTCTTGAGTCGAGATGCTTCGCTTTCCAGCCTCAATGGCAACAAGCGTAGTACGGGCTATGCCCAGATTGTTTGCCGCGGCTTCTTGGGTGAGCCGCTTTAGAGTCCGCGCATGGCGAAGCTTCGCCCCGAGCACGTCAAGGCGAGCATTGATGTCGCCCATCTCAGTTCCTCGCGAGAGACGAAATCCACGACGATGGACCGCAAGCCTCGAGAAACTGCACCCATTCCGTCCGATGCTGCTGAAGAAAATGTTTCATGTTCGTTCCTATATGTTCAACCGGTTTTCCAAGCGCGCGGGCCAGAGTGGCTACTTCCGTCGTCACCCGAGGGTGGTTCGGGTTCTCGGCCAAGTCCGACAGGCGCTGCATTGCTCGTACGCTCGTGAAGGCCACATCGCGTTTTGCTGCCAGCGTGCGAGGCGGTGCTCCAGAGAACGACGCTTCAAAAGTTGCGGCTGCGAGGTTGTTCGCCTCGTAGCTCGTGGTGTCATCGATTTGAGCCCATTGCGTGGCCACTCGGCGTAACAGGCAGTTGCCGCACACTCCGCAGTGCAATGCGCGTTTGTCACGGCTTGCGTGGCGAGCGTCGTATGAGCATGACCGATGTCCAGCAAGCCACAAAGCGCTGTTCTTGTCTCGGCTGGCGAGGTCTGCGAGAACTTGGCCTTTAGTCATGAAAAGTGCGGGGTGTTCGATATCGACCCGGGTGCCGGTAAGCGCTTCGACGAGTCGAGACAAACGAGACGTGAGGCCCGGGTGACAGCTGCGATGCGGGGCTTCGTCACCGAGTGGAACGAGAGAGCCACCTAGGCTGCCCTGACCGTTTTCCGGTATCACTACCCTTGCAGGTTGCGCCATTGCCGCGCCGTACCCGGCCAGCAAGTCATAAATGAGGGGGCGAGAGCGAAACGTTGGCTCAGAGCGATGCGGCTCTTGGAAGTGAAATGCAACTTGAACTGCCTTGAGGTCTTGCTTCGCGGTGCGCCCCAAGTGCTCCCACTTCTTCAAGCTCCTCGATGCCTGTACGTTGATGAGTATGAGTTCCGCGGTCGGCGTTCGGTGCCGAATCTGAGATGCCAGTGCGTAGGAGTCCAGCCCATTGCTGTACGGCATGAAGAACCGCTCCTGTGCTGGCAGGCCCAGAAGATGCACCTGGTCAGGCGTTTTTGGCGTTCCTTTGCGAGGCCTAAAGGTCAGTTGCCAACGGTCTCCGGTCAGATACTGAAGGGCATCAGCCAATGCCTCCGAAACGCTCTTTGACTGCCACAGTTGAGGGTCAAATACCGGGATATCGAGAGACAGCACACGAGCCCAGCTTTTGCCATGCAAGCGGGGACCCGCCCGGTCGGCCGTTCGAACGGCGCTAAGCACTGCGGCGAGGTCTTCCTGAAGTGCTGACCCATCGCTGAAGCAGTAGCGATTGATATGGTCGGCTTCGATGCGGACGTGCTCGCCCAGCTGAAGTCGATAGGAGCTACGCGAACGACGGGGCGCCTTGCCTTCGTACAGCAAGACCGAGTAGTTGGCGTGAAGCTGGTCAGCGTGTGCGTTCATCAGAACATCACGGTCAAGTTGATGCCAAGACCCTCTTGAACGGTTGGTTTGCGTGCTCGCCGTTTTGGCGCTGGCCGCCGAGAGAGGTCGCAGTTCTGCAAGGCCGCATTCATGCGGCGAAGCACCTCGCCCCCGTGGCCTGGCCGCGTCCTTTCAATGCTTGCGAAAACATGTTCGATGCCATTCTCGATACCCGCTTCAATCGTGGCGCGTATCACCTGGGTGGAGCTAACTTGCCCTTGCTCCCCATTCATCAGCATGGCGTGGGCAATCTCACAGGCCCGGCGAGCAAAGTGGTCGGGCGCGACCCGCTCAAGCTCGTTCAAGGAGCGTTCTATGCGCTCCAGCCCAAACAGGTCGCGCTGCCCTCCATCAAGGAGGGCTGTGAATGCACTTCCCCACGGGGTGGGTAGCCACTGCGTGGACGACGACCATGCCGCACGCGTCATCGCGTCCGCCAGACTCCCATTCAAGTCAGGACCGGAGGCCGCCCTCACTGCTGCCCGCCAGGGACTGGTGAGAGGAAGCGAATGGTGAAGGTCGTCACGCATCGAGATGCCTTTTGACAATGACGAGCCAAGTTTCGCCTCTAGAATTGACAATGTCAACAGATTCTCGTCTCGATGCTTGTCACCGTCGGCGTGAATGCGCGCCTCGCGTTGCGCAGCTCATCTCACTTTCAGGTTGGCCTTTGGGTTTTTACCGGTGTGGCACAAGCCTGAGTGGCGCGCTTTGAGCCTTGCGGGCCAAAGTGCGGCGCGGTGTTGCGCCCGTCTGACCTTTGCGATTCACCTACAAAAACTAGATTTCCGCTTTCGATAGGTGAAGCCTGCCTCGGGGCAAACGCTCCCTTTTGTGCCGCATGACGGTCGAACGAATTCCGCTCTATGTGCCTGGTACTTGTACGTGGCCGCGCGACGGGCCCTGGCACGAAGGCATCTGCTGGTGCAACTGATTCCGAGCCGGTACACTGTTGCTGCACCCCAGGGGCCAGCGACCGCAGCAGAAAATCTCTGACGCAGCTTCTGACACTTGGGGCGGTAGGCGGGCGTGAATGACAGCGTCTGATTGCGAGTTGTTGCGGTCGACTGCGTTGTAAGCGCTTGATTTTGTTAGTTGTTGTGTGTTGAATCGCTGACACCGCACGCGTGTTTTACCCTTGAAAATCCGCGTGTCGGTGGTTCGATTCCGCCCCAGGCCACCAAGATTCGACGCCCAACCCTTCCGGTTGGGCGTTTTGCTTTCCGGGGCCCTCCCGCAGCACGCAGCCACATGAACCGCTCCGCGTTGATCGACGGCATCAAGGCCCTGGCCTCGCAGCTCATCGTGCTGCACCACCTCTCGCTCTACGCGCCCATGACCGACTGGATCGCGGACGCCTGGCCGCGGTTGGTCGCTTTCCTGTACGACGACGGCCGCTACGCGGTGCAGCCCTTCCTCGTGATCGGCGGCTTCCTCACGGCGCAGTCGCTCGGCAAGCGGCGCGGCCTCGCCCCGGTGCCCTTGATCTGGCAACGCTACCTGCGCCTGGTGCCCCAGTTCCTGGTCGCCCTGGCGCTGGTGGTGGCCGCCACGCGGTGGCTGGGCCAGGAGCTGGCGCAGCAGGACTGGGTCTCGCCGCTGCCCTCGGTGGGCCAGTTCCTCGCGCACCTGTTCTTCCTGCAGGACGTGCTGGGCGTGCCGTCGCTGTCGGCTGGCGCCTGGTACGTGGCCATCGATCTGCAGCTGTTCGGGCTGTTCGCCGTGCTGGCCTGTTTCGCTGCGCGCTCGGCCAAGCCCTTGGCCGATTCCTTCGTGCCCTTGGTGGTGGCCATCGCAACGGTGGCGTCCATCGAGGTGTTCAGCCGGCAGCCGGCGCTCGACGTCTGGGCCATCTACTTCCTCTCGGCCTACGGCCTGGGCGCGCTGGCGGCCTGGTCGCGCGGCAGCGCGCGGGCGGCCCTGTGCTGGTGGCTGACGGCCGCGCTGCTGGCGCTGGACTGGCTGCAGGACCCCCGGGCCCGGCCCATCCTGGCCCTGACCACCGCGCTGGCCCTGTACGCCGGCTCGCACCTCACCTGGCGTTCCGTGCTGAGTCCTCTGCGCCGCGCGGTGGAGCAGCTCAGCGACGTGTCCTACAGCGTTTTCGTCTGCCACTTCGCCGTGATCCTCGTGGCCAGCGGCCTGTGGGAGCGGCTGGACCTCGGCGGCCTCGGCCAGGCCTGGCTGTGGACGGCCCTGACCTGGGCCGCGGTGCTGCTGCTGGGCACGGCGGTGCAGCGGCTGTGCGACCGCTGGGTGCCGGTGTTTACTCGACCTCATTCCTTGGCGAGGACTTCCTGATGCACGCTGCTACGACTATCCGCTGCGCCGGTCTATGCCTTGCGATGCTGCTCGCGGCCTGCGGCGCTGAGTCCGCGGGCTCGGTCGCCACCGGCGCTGCGGTTAAGCAGCAGGAACTGGAAAGCGCCAAGCGTACCCAGCAGCAAGTGCAGCAGGATCTGCAGAAGGCAATCGAGATGCCAGCCGAGCGCTCGAAGCAACTCGACTAGCGATGATCTGCCGACTCGGTGCTAGCGATAAGTGGCGCTCGAATGATGAACGGCAACAGAGCCAAAACCGTTGATTGCTAGCGTCAGTTCAATATCTTGCCTGCTCAAGCGAGACCGAGGTCCAATCCAGACTTCACGAACTACCCCGGAAAGATTCTCTGGGAGCGGAAACTCAAAGTGCGTAACTATCTGGTTGCGTGACACTCGCTGGCCGATGGGGTAGTTGGTGCCCAACGTGTGATGACTATTCTTTTCGTCGACTAGCAGCATTGGCGTATGCACTACTCGAAATTCTTTTTCCTCATGAAATGCGGGGTTCTTGAACAACGGGCCGAAGCGCGCTAGCCACATGCCAAGCATGTAGTAGTCGGGTTTACCATCAGGTTCGATGCAAACGTCAGGGGAAGTCAAGCCCTTCTGAAAAGTGTCTTCGATTATTTGATTTTGCACATCTTCGTCATAAATGACTGGCCACAGCGCCGTGTTGTGCGAAGGGGCTGCGTTTGTGCTGGGAAGATGTTGTTGCACAGGAAAAGTGGAGCGACTAAAGCCGATGGCGACACCCATTGCATCGTCAGCGTAGCCCCTCCATTGGCTCAAAACATCGGCCTCTGAAGACATGCAAAATAGAAAAGCGCGAGGCTTTGTTATTTGATGGCCAAGCCTACACTGTTCTCGATCTTGGTCGGTCATTGTTGACCGGCGCCTGGTCAGTTCCCTGTCTACTATGTGGTCTGCCCAATTGCCCTCATGCGAATCGTTCATTTTCGACGCGTCACTGAGCCAGAGCTTCTTGGATTGGGCGATCGCCAAGAAAGAAAGTACTGAGCAGTAGTGGTAGAGAATTTCCATGCTCTATGCGTTGACCACGGTGAGGGTATCTCTAGGATAGATCGGCTTTGAGCACACCGATGTAGCGCCTTAGATGCCAGAGGCGGTGTTCGCGGTGTCTGGCGATGGCCTCTGAGTGAGGCCTTGCGTGCTGTACTGGCGTTCCGTGGTGCATCTGACAACCAACATTCAACGGAGCGCGCGCAAGGCCAAAAGAGGACCATTGAGATGTTGTGCCGCCGCGCTCAGCGCGGCAGGTACATCGTGGCCTCCACCTCCACCAGCACCTCGTCGCCCGGCAGGAAGCGCGAGACCTCCACCACGGTGCTCACCGGCGGCTCGTCCGGGTAGAACAGGCCGCGCACGCGGTTGTAGGGCGCGTAGTCGCGCAGGTGGCGGAAGTACTGCACCAGCTTGACCACGTCGGCCATGCGCCCGCCGTGCTCCTCGGCGAGCTGGCGGATGCGGTCGAGCACCAGCCAGCTCTGCGCCACGATGGGCGCCTCGAAGAGGTCCACCGACATCTGCCCGGTGTCGTAGCCCAGCGCGCGCAGCGCCGCGCGCGCGGCCTCGGGCAGGTCCTCGTAGCGCCGCACGGCTTCGCGCGTCGCGGGGTTCACGGCGACCACGCCGCTCATGAAGACGAAGTCGCCCACGCGCCGTGCGGCGGCGTAGCGGGCCATGGGTTGACCGGTGCTCATGTCGCCTCTTTCCTTCAGTTGGGCAAACCCCAGGCGCGCATCTTCCCGGGGTTCAGCAGGCCCGCGGGGTCGAAGCGCTTTTTCATGTCGATCACGCTCTGCGGCAGGTCACCGCCCACCTTGCCTTCTTCGATGATGTAGGTGTGCGGGTTGTTCACGCGGATGCCGTTGTCGCGGAAGGTCTGGATGATCTGGTTCAGGCGCTCCTCGGTGCTGAAGCGCACCAGCGGCAGCGAGGTGCAGGTGGTGAAGCCGTCCATGCTGCGCAGGAACTCCACGTGCATCAGCACCTCGTCGCCGAACAGCGATTGGATGGTGCGCACCTGGTCCAGGTGCTGGCCGGGCGTGAAGGTGGTCTGCAGGTAGGTCAGGCCCTTGTCGGCCTTCAGCGCGTTCAGCGTGGTGTGGTTCCAGCAGTACTCCAGCAGCGTGTGGTGCTGGGCCTGCACCTCATCGGCGGTGCGGCGGTAGGTGATGCGCCCGCCGTGCGCGGCCACCAGCTGCAGCGCCGCGGCCTCCGAGAACTCGGCCACCAGCAGCAGCGCGGCGTGGCAGCCCTGGGGCAGGTGCTCGGCCAGCGGCGCCATGTAGCCCGGGATCGGGTCGGCCAGCAGGGCGATGTTCTTCTTCACGATGCCCGGCGCGTGCGCGAGCGCGTTGCCGAAATTCAGCGCGCGGTCCATGTCGTCGAAGGCGACGATCATCTCCAGCCAGGGATGCGCCGGCGCCAGGGCCATTTCCACTTCCAGCACCAGGCCGTTGGTGCCCCACAGGTGGTGCAGCAGCAGGGCCTCGGGGCCGCGCAGCTCCACCACCTGGGGCTCGGCCTCGACGCTCATGGCGCGCACGCCGAGGATGTTGCCGGGCGCGCCGATGGGGCCGTAGTTGATGGAGCCCGCGCCACCAAAGCCGCCGCTGAACAGGCCGCCGAGCGAGGCCGTGCGGAAGGTGGAGGGGATGCAGCGCAGCTCCCAGCCGCTCGGGCGCGCGGCGGCGTCGAAGTCGCCGATGCGGATGCCGGCCTGCGCGCGGCCCACGCCGGGGCGCGCCCACAGGAACTGGCTGTAGCCGCTCATGTCGAGCAGCACGCCCCCGTGCAGCGGCACGCACTGGCCGTAGTTGCCAGTGCCGCTGCCGCGCGGCGTGAGCGGCACGCCCAGGCGCGCGCAGGCCGAGGCCAGGCGGCGCAACTCGTCTTCGGTGCGCGGGCGCACGGCGATGTCGCCGCGCTTGCCCAGCAGCTGGCGCTTGAGCACGGGGCTGAACCAGGAGAAGTCCTGCGACAGCCGGCCGACCTTGATGGGGTCGGTGATCCAGTCGAGATCGGGCAGCTCCTGCTGGAGCGATTGGATGGAAGCGTTCATTCAGATTCCTTGCGTCAGCCGTGCCTCGTCGAGGGCACCGCGGAACCGGCTCTGCCGGGCCGCAGGTGCCGCCCCCTTGAGGGGGTCGCGCGAAGCGCGGCGGGGGTGTTCAATCCTGCGCGATCTCGCTGGCGTGCCAGGAGCCGAGCGCGAGCTTGGTGAGCCAGGCCATGAGCACGAACAGGAACACGCCCGCCAGCGAGATGAGCAGCAGGGCGGCGAACATGCGCGGGATGTCGAGCTGGTAGCCGGCCATCAGGATCTGGTAGGCCAGACCGGTGTTGGTGCCGCCGGTGCCGGCGACGAACTCGGCCACCACGGCCCCGATCAGCGCCAGGCCCGAGGAGATGCGCAGTCCGCCGAAGAAATAGGGCAGGGCACTGGGGATGCGCAGGCGCCAGAGCATCTGCATGCGCGAGGCGCGGTTCATCTTGAAGTAGGCCTGCAGGTCGGGGTCGACGCTGCGCAGGCCCAGGGTGGTGTTCGAGATGATGGGGAACAGCGCGACCAGCGTGGCGCAGACCACCAGCGAGGCCGTCGGCTGCTTGACCCAGATGATGATCAGGGGGGCGATGGCCACGATGGGCGTGACCTGCAGCAGCACCGCGTAGGGGAACAGCGCGGTCTCGATCAGCCGGCTCTGCACGAACAGGAAGGAGATCAGCACGCCGACCACCACCGCGACGATGAAGGACAGCACCGTGATCTTCATGGTGATCATCAGCGAGTCGAACAGCGTGCCCCAGTCGCCGATCAGGGTCTGCATCATCAGCAGCGGCGAAGGGATCAGGTAGGGCGGCAACTCCAGGCCGACCACCAGCGCCTGCCACAGCGCGATCAGCACCACAGCGACCAGCGAGGGGTAGAGCACGCGCTGCACGCGCGGCTGGGAGAGCAGGGGGGGCTGGGCGGCGTTCATGCGCGCACCTCTTCGGCGGTTTCCTGGGTGTCGCGGCTGGCGCGGTGCAGGCTGTCCTGCAGGTTCTTGGCGTGGTGGCTGAAGTCGGTGCTGACCATGAACTCGGGGCGGCGGGGATAGGGTTCGTCGATGCGGAATTCCTCCACGATGCGGCCCGGGCGCGCGGCCATCATCACCACGCGGCTGGAGAGGAACACCGATTCGTGGATGGAGTGGGTGACGAAGACGACGGTGAGGTTCTTCTTCTGCCAGAGCTCCAGCAGGTCGGCGTCGAGCTTGTGGCGCGTGATCTCGTCGAGCGCGCCGAAGGGCTCGTCCATGAGCAGCAGCGTGGGCTCCACCACCAGGCCGCGCGCGATGGACACGCGCATCTGCATGCCGCCCGAGAGCGAGCGCGGCAGCACCTTGGCGAACTTGGACAGGCCCACCAGCGCGAGCGCGTCGGCCACGCGCGCGTCGGCCTCGGCGCGCGGCACGCCGGCCAGGTCCAGCGGCAGGCGCACGTTGGTCTGCACGTTGGCCCAGGGCATGAGCGTGGGCGCCTGGAAGACGAAGGACAGGCGGTGGCCCGAGCGTTCGAGCTGGTTCACGCCCTCGCCCCAGAGCTTGAGGCTGCCGCTGCTGGGCTCCAGCAGGCCCGCGATCATCTTGAGCAGCGTGCTCTTGCCGCAGCCCGAGGGGCCGAGCAGGGTGACGAACTCACCCTCGCGCACGCTCAGGTCCACCGGCTGCAGGGCCACGGTGCCGTTGGGGTAGGTTTTCTGGACTTGTCGGATGTCGATGGCCACGGGGGGCGCAGCGGCAGGCGAGGGCGGGCTGGTCATCGTGAGGTGGGGGTTGTGTTGGCGGGGGAAAAAAACAAGGCCCGCGCCGGGGCGCGGCGCGGGCCGGGGGCGGTTCAGGGCAGGACCTTGATGTCGCGGACCAGGTCGAAGTCGTAGGCCTGGTCGAGGTTGACCTTGGCCGGGTCGATGAGCTGGTTCTCCACCAGGAAGGCGTGCGTCTTGAGCAGGCGCTCGCGGGTGATGGTGCCGATGCCCTGCTTCTGCGCGTCGCCGCTGGTGATGATCCCCATTTCCTTGAGCTTGCCGATGCCGTAGGCGAGCTGCTCGTCGGTCATGTTGGGGTTGTCCTTCTTGATGAGCGCGTTGCCGGCGCTGGGGTCGGCGAGGTAGGCCTTCCAGCCCTCGGCGCTGGCGCGCACGAAGGCGGTCACGGCCTGGCGGCGCTCCTTCACGGTCTTGTCCATGCAGGAGATGGTGTTGGCGTACGGGGGGTAGCCGTGGTCGGCGAGCAGGAAGGTGTTGGCCTTGATGCCCTGCTTCTGGATGGCGAAGGGCTCGGACGAGAGATAGCCCATCTGCACGATGTTCTTGTCGGCCACGAAGGGCTGGATGTTGTAGGTGTAGGGCCGCACCTGCGAATCCTTGAAGCCGTACTTGCCCTTGAGCCAGGACCAGTAGCCGCGCATGGCGGTGGGCGCGATCAGGATGGTCTTGTCCTTCATGTCCTCGAAGGACTTCACCTGCTCGTGCGCGATCAGCACCTGCGGGTCCTTCTGGAAAACCGCGGCCACGGTGACGATGGGCAGGCCGTTGTTGCGCGCGACCATCATCTGCGTGTCGGTGGCGCCCATGATGCAGTCGGTCTGGCCCGCGCCCATGATCTGCAGGATGTTCACCTGCGGGCCGCCCATGCGCAGGCTCACGTCCAGGCCGTGCTTCTTGTAGAGCCCGGTGGCCAGGGCCTGGTAGAAGCCGCCGTGCTCGGCCTGTGCGTACCAGTTGGTCATGAAGGTGAACTTCTCCTGGGCCTGCGCGCTGGCGGCGAGGCCCAGCAGGCCGAGGGCGGTGGCGCCGAGCGCGCGGCGCAGGCGGAACAGGGGGCGAGAGGTCATGGCGGGCCTTTCTGGCTGGGGGGTGGTGGGGACGGAATCGGTGGGTGGCCTCAGTCGGCCAGGGTCTGCTGGATGTGGCCCGTGTGGTGGCCGCGCTCCCAGGTGGTTTGTTCGCGCACGACCCATTGCATGGCGTGCAGCTCGGTGATGGCCTGGACCCAGCTGTTGGCCAGGCTGTCGAGGATGGCCTCGCCCTGCTCGCGCGTGGCCGTGGTGGGATCACCGATCACGCCGCTGGGGCCGAAGTCGCGCGCCACCCAGGCGCAGGCGGGGCGGCCGTCGGCCGACAGGATCTTGGAGGGGAAGACCGGCGGGAAGGCGGCCTCGGCGCGCTCCATGTGCACGGTGTCGGGCGCCAGCGCGAGCATGAGCGCGGTCTCGGAATGGCCCGCGTGCATGGACTGCTTGCGCTCCTGGTCGCTGATGAACTGCCCGGACACGTTGGGCACGCGCGAAACGCCGAAGGGCACGATGACGAAGTCGCCGTGGCGCAGGCGCAGCTCGCGCGCGGCCATCTCCAGCACCTGGGGCTGGCCGCCGTGGCCGTTGGCGAAGACCAGCTTGCGAAAGCCCGAGCGGTAGACCGACTCGCCGAGTTCGATCATGGTGGAGAGCAGCGTGGTGCCGCTCAGCGTCATGGTGCCGGCGAAGTGCAGGTGCTCCTCGGACTTGCCGTAGCTGATGGGCGGCAGGCCGAAGGCGCGCACCTCGGCGGGCAGGCGCTCGAAGGCCTTGCCGATCACGCCGGCGGCGATCACGGTGTCGACCGAGCAGGGCAGGTGCGGGCCGTGCTGCTCGGTGGCGCCGACGGGCAGCACGATGACGGTGTTCTCGCGGTCGGGCAGGGCGGTGATCTCGGTCCAGCTCAGGTAGGGCAGGAAGCGGTGCGGGGGGAAGTAGCCGTGCAGCATGGGTGGGGTTCTCTGGGGGGGGGCGGGGTCAGCGCGCGGGGGCGCCGCTGTCGTTGGTGTCGGTGCTCGTGTCGGTGTCGATGGCGCGGCCGCCGCGCAGCACGCGGCGCCGCGCGGCGCGCGAGGGCCAGGCCGTGGCCTCGGCGCGGTCGAAGATCACCAGGTCGGCG
>Ga0209958_1001690_pt1 | contig 15121 bp, 16 predicted proteins | sample ThiBio_inoc_plan_FD_183942 | JGI IMG/M metagenome (GOLD analysis project Ga0209958, IMG submission 183942) | Wastewater bioreactor microbial communities from Cape Town, South Africa - Thiocy_inoc_plan (SPAdes) | ecosystem: Engineered > Bioremediation > Thiocyanate > Unclassified | place: South... | reverse complement strand
CCCCGCCGAGATCAAGAACACGTTCGACAAGCTCGGCATCCCCGAGGCCGAGCGCAAGTTCCTCGCCGGCGTCGGCGCCCAGTACGAGTCCGAGGTCGTCTACCACAGCCTCCGCGAAGACCTCGCCCAGAAGGGCGTCATCTTCGTCGACACCGACACCGCCGTCCGCGAGCACCCGGACCTCGTCCGCGAGTACATCGGCAGCATCATCCCGATCGCCGACAACAAGTTCGCGGCCCTGAACTCCGCCGTGTGGAGCGGCGGCTCGTTCGTCTACATCCCCGCCGGCGTGAAGGTCGACATCCCGCTCCAGGCCTACTTCCGCATCAACGCCGAGAACATGGGCCAGTTCGAGCGGACCCTCATCATCGTCGAGGAGGGCGCCCAGGTCCATTACGTCGAGGGCTGCACGGCCCCGATGTACTCCTCGGAGAGCCTGCACTCGGCCGTCGTCGAGATCGTCGTGAAGAAGGGCGGGCGCTGCCGCTACACGACGATCCAGAACTGGGCCAACAACATCTACAACCTCGTCACCAAGCGGGCCGTGGCCCACGAAGACGCGCTCATGGAGTGGGTCGACGGCAACCTCGGCAGCAAGCTGACGATGAAGTACCCGGCCGTCTACATGGTCGGCAAGGGCGCCCGCGGCGAGATCCTCTCGATCGCGTTCGCCGGCGCCGGCCAGCACCAGGACGCCGGCGGCAAGGTGGTCCACGCCGCCCCCTACACCAGCTCTCGGATCATCTCCAAGAGCATCAGCAAGAACGGCGGCCGGGCCAGCTACCGCGGCCTGCTGAAGGTGGCCGACGGCGCCAAGGGCTCCAAGTCGAACGTCGTCTGCGACGCCCTGATCCTCGACCCGATCAGCCGGTCCGACACGTACCCGTACATCGAGATCGACGAGGACGACGTCAAGATCGGCCACGAGGCCAGCGTCTCCAAGATCGGCGAGGAGCAGCTCTTCTACCTGATGAGCCGCGGCCTCTCCGAGGCCGAGGCCTCCACCCTCATCGTCAGCGGCTTCATCGAGCCCCTCGTCAAGGAGCTGCCGATGGAGTACGCCGTCGAGATGAACAAGCTCATCCAGCTCCAGATGGAAGGCTCCGTCGGCTGACGCCGATGGGGCCGCCCCTTCCCCCGGAGGCCATGACATGAGCATCGACCTGAAGAACGACGAGGTCGTCGTCGAGCCGGAGGTCCAGGCCGTCCTGGACCTCTTCGACGCGCTCGGGGCCGACGCCAAGCGCGACGCGCTGGGACGACTCCTCAAGCGGCTGCCCGACATGGAATGGCCCGACCTCGACGAGGAGACGCTGGCCGAGGTCGCCGACGAGACCTTTCGAGCCTACGACCGCGACGAGGGGGCGAAGACGCCTTGAGGAGGATCGTGCGGGGCGAGGTCTGGATCGTCGACCTGGGCTATCAGGGGAAGATTCGCCCCTGCGTCGTCATCAGCCAGGAGCCGGAGGATATCGACCGGGACCTGCGGACGGTCGCGCCGTTCACCACCCAACCGCGACGGTCGCGATTCGAAGTGCCCCTCGACGTGCCGGCGCTCTCGCGCGAGAAGAGCGTGGTCGATGCTCAGAACCTCATGACCACGACTTCGAGCAAATTTCTGAGGAAGGTGGGCCGCCTCTCGGGCGTGCAGTTGGACGAAGTGTGCGCGGCGGCCCGCGCATGGTTGGAACTCTGATGGACCAGCCGGCCTCGGCCCAACGCCTCGTCGCGGGTCAGTGGATATCGGCCGCCGGCCCGCGAGGCCGACGAGCCAGTCGACAAGAGAGCGCCGGCCCGCCCCGTCCGCGGGGCCGAAACGGCGATGAACGAAACTTGCGTAGAAACGACGTCCAAGTCCTGGGATATCCATGAGTAGCAGCCTCAGCGCCACGACCGCGGCACCGGCCGGGTACACCGAAGACGCCTTCGAATCCTTCCTGAAGGGCCGCGACGAGCCCGGCTGGCTGGTCGACCGCCGCCGCCAGGCGTTCGCGCGGCTCCAGGCGTTCGCCTGGCCGACCTCGCGCGACGAGGAGTGGCGGCGCACCGACATCCGGGCGTTCAAGCCGGCCGAGTTCGGTCCGCCGGCCGTCGCCGAGCCCTCGGCCGCCGCCGTGGCCGCGTTCGACCCGCTGTGGGACGCGCTGTCGTCGCACTACGCGACGGGCGTCGCCCACGTCGACGGCGCGGTCGTCCGCAAGCCCGACCCGGCCAAGCTCGGCGGCGCGGTGTTCGTCGACCTGGCGACCGCCGCCAAGGACCACCCGGAGATCCTCAAGGACCACCTGCTGACCGACGTCGTCAGGTCGTCGGACGACGTGATGGCGGCCCTGCACGCGGCGTACTGGAGCGGCGGGTCGCTCCTGTACGTCCCCAAGGGCGTGAAGGTCGAGTTGCCCCTGTTCAGCATCGCCGGCCTCTCCGCCGAGGGCCGCGTCGACTTCGGCCACACCCTCGTCGTGCTCGAAGAGGACGCCGAGGCCACCCTCGTCCGCGAGACCGCCTCTGCCGGCCGAGGCGCGACGCCCGGACTGCACGTCGGGGCGCTGGAGGTCGTGCAGAAGGACCGCTCCCGGCTCCGCCTGGTCAACATCCAGAACTGGGACCTGAACACCTGGCACTTCACCCGCGAGCGCGCCGTGATCGGCGCCGACGCCTCGCTCCAGTGGACCGTCGGGGCGCTCGGCTCGCGCCTGTCGAAGGTCAACCAGGAGGTCGCCCTGGCTGGCCAGGGGGCCGCCGCGCAGGTCAACGGCGTGATGTTCACGACCGGCAGGCAGCACCTCGCCTACTTCACCCGCCAGGACCACCAGGCCCCCCACACCACCAGCGACCTGCTCTACAAGGGGGGGCTCAAGGACTCCTCGCGCGTCGTGTGGAAGGGGATGATCCGCGTCGAGAAGGACGCCCAGCGCACCGACGCCTACCAGAAGAACGACGACCTCATCCTCTCCGACTCCGCGCGGGCCGACTCCATCCCCGGCCTGGAGATCGAGGCCAACGACGTCCGCTGCACCCACGGCGCCACCGCCGGGCGGGTCGACGAGGAGATGATCTTCCTCTGCCGGGCCCGCGGCATCCCCCGCGAGACGGCCGTCCGGCTGATCGTCGAGGGCTTCTTCGCCAACGTCTACGACCGCATCACGCTCGACCCCGTCCGCGAGACGCTCGCCAGCGCCGTCGCCGCGAAGCTCGGGGAATCTTGATCGCCGAAAGCCAGGAGTTTGGATCGATGGCGGAGAACTACGCGCACCCCGAAGTCCTCGTCTCGACGCAGTGGGTCCAGGACCACCTCGACGACCCCAAGGTGCGGGTCGTCGAGAGCGACGAGGACCTGCTGCTCTACGACCTGGGCCACGTCCCGGGCGCGGTGCGGATCGACTGGCAGGGGGACCTCCAGGACCAGATCGTCCGCGACTACATCGACGAGGGCAAGTTCGCCGAGCTGTGCTCGAAGAACGGCATCGGGCCCGACACCACCGTCGTCTTCTACGGCGACAAGTCGAACTGGTGGGCCTGCTACGCCTTCTGGGCCTTCACGCTGTTCGGCCACAAGGACCTCAAGGTCATGGACGGCGGCCGGAAGCTCTGGGTCGACGAGAACCGGCCCATGTCGCGCGAGGCGCCGAAGTACGCCCGCACCGACTACAAGGTCGCCGGCGGCGACGAGCCGGCCATCCGCGCCTTCCGCGACGACGTGCTCGCCCACATGAAGGCCGGCGGCAAGCTGATCGACGTCCGCAGCCCCAAGGAATTCACCGGCGAGATGCTCCACATGGAGGACTACCCCCAGGAGGGCTCGCTCCGCGGCGGCCACATCCCCGGGGCGAAGAGCGTCCCCTGGAGCCGCGCCGTCGACGACGACGGGACGTTCAAGTCCCCCGCCGAACTCCGGTCCATCTTCGAGGGCGAGGCCGGCCTCAAGCCGACCGACGACGTCGTCGCCTACTGCCGGATCGGCGAGCGTTCCAGCCTGACGTGGTTCGTGCTGACGCACCTGCTGGGATACCCGCGCGTCCGCAATTACGACGGCTCGTGGACCGAGTGGGGCAACCTGGTCCGCGCGCCGATCGAGCGCGGGCCCGGCGCCTGAGAACGCGCCTTGCCCGGGCGGGCGGCGTCGTGAAAAATGATAACGAACCCGGGAGGCCCCCGGTCGCTCCGACGGTCGTCGTCGCGCGTGCGACGACGACCGCATGGACGGGCGATCGGGCCTCGCCGGCCCCGGCCCCTCTCCCCACGCCGGAAGGAGCACGACCATTCCCATGCCCGCCGCCCTCGACGCCATCATCGATGAACTCCGGGAGTCGGACCGCCAGGAGCGGATCGACCTCCTGCTCGACTTCGCCAAGAACCTGCCGCCGCTCCCGCCGGAGCTGGAGGCGAGGAAGGACGCGGAGCACCGGGTGGCCGAATGCCAGTCGCCCGTCTACCTGTTCGTCGAGATGATCGGCGACCGCGTGGCCCTTTACGGCGACGCGCCCCCGGAGGCCCCCACGGTCCGCGGCTTCGTCTCGCTGCTGCTGGAGGGGCTCAACGGGGCCTCCCCGGAAGACGTGATGAAGGTCCCCGGCGACCTGGTCGACCGCTGCGGCCTGACCGAAGTCCTCGGCATGCTCCGCGTCGGCGGCCTGGCCGGCGTCCTGCGCCGGATCAAGCGCGACGTCGCCCGCGTCGCGCTCGCCTCGCACGCCGCCCCCTGACCGCCCCGCATCGCGAAAGGCCCGACGTCATGGCCGAAGCCGTCAAGATCGCCGAGCCCGGGGAACTCCCCCCGGGCGGGAGGAAGCTCGTCGAGGTCGACGGCCGCGCCCTGGCCCTCTTCCGCATCGACGACGATTATTACGCCATCGACGACGTCTGCACCCACGACGGCGGCCCGCTCGCCGAGGGCGACCTGTCCGGCTGCATCATCGAATGCCCCCGCCACGGCGGCGAGTTCGACGTCCGCACCGGCGAGGCCGTCCGCTTCCCCGCCGTCGAGCCCGTCCCCACCCACGCCGTCGAGGTCCGCGGCGACGGCGTCTACGTCCGCATCGAAGATTGAGCCCGGGCGCGCGACGCCCCGAGGAGGCACCCATGATCGAGCACGAGGCGCTCATCCAGGCCCTGAAGACCGTCGTCGACCCCGAGCTGAACGTCAACGTCGTCGACCTGGGCCTGGTCTACTCGGTCCAGGCCGAGGAGGACCGCGTCGCCGTCGAGATGACGCTGACCTCGCCCGCCTGCCCGATGGGCCCGGAGATCCTCCGCAACACCGTCGCCGCCCTCGAGAAGGTGGAAGGGGTCGCCAAGGCCGACGTCCGGCTCGTCATGTCCCCCCCCTGGACCCCCGACCGCATGACCGACGAAGCCCGCGACGAACTCGGGATGTATTGAGCCGGCCCTCGTCCCCCACCCACGCGCCGTCCCCTCCCCCGGAAGGCCCTGGCCGTCCCCTCAGGCCCAGGGCCGTGAAGAAGCCCATCAAAACGCACTCGCGTTGATATTTAGCGAATCCTCCTCGCGCCACGTTGCCCATTCTCCACATCGGCGTAAGTTTTATATGGAGGACGTCGACGCCTGATGACGGGGTCGATTCCGTGTGTTAAGTTGGCCCGCCAGGGCGGCGGGCCGGCGCGAGCCTTCGCGCCGAGGCCGATCGATGGGGACGGCCGTCGCCCCTTGACCTCCCCCCCAGGCATCCCGACCGATTGTTTAAATCGCCGATTAAAGCCCGGAATCTGGGGCCGTTGGCTCCCTTTGCAAAGGGAATGGTGCGACGTGGCTCGGAAAAAAACGCCTAAAGTCCGCCTGACCATCAAATCCGCCTTATCACGCCGGCTCCGCGAGATCCGTCAGGAACTCTTCGGCGACCATGGCGGCCCCGAGTTGGCGCGTCGGCTGAACCTGCCGGCGCGGACGTGGTACAATTATGAGACTGGCGTGACCGTCCCGGCCGAGGTTTTGCTCGCCTTCATCGAGCTGACCGGCGCGTCCCCCGCCTACCTGACCACGGGCGCGGGCCCCCGGTTCGGCGGCCGGTCCGACGACCTCCGCACCGCCGAGCTGTCGCCGATCGAGCTGATCCGCCGCGGCCTGGAGAAGCTGGAGCGCGAGCGCTCCCAGCCCGACCTGGACGGCTCGCCCGCCGCGCACCAGGAGGGCGAGGAGTTCCTAGGAGTCCCGGTGCTCCGGGCCGATGAACTCCAGAAACCCCGGCCGGACCCGGCGCTCGCCGTGGGACGGGTCATGGCCTACCGCCAATGGCTCCCGAACCCGTCCGCGACGGTGGCGGTGCGCGTCGAGGACGACGCGATGGCCCCGATCCTGCCGGCCGGCTCGGTCGTGGCGATCGACCGCTCCGACGCCCGGCCCGCTGACCTCCAGGGGAGGATCGTGGCCGCCCGCAAGGACGGCGAGCTCCTGATCCGCTGGCTGGACCTCAGCGGCCGGCACGCGATCCTCCGCCCCAACCACTCCGGCCCCTTCAGCCCGCTGATCTCCGTCGTGCTGGACGAGGCCCCCATCGACTTCATCGTCGGCCGGGTGGTCTGGTCCTGGAGCCGATTCAACGAGGACTGAGCCGGGAGGGCCGCCATGCCGCCCCAGCGCCCCCCCGCGCCCCGGCCCGCGCAGATCTGGCGGTCGGCGCGCGAGCCGCTGTTCTGGCTCGACGCCGACCTCCGCGTCGCCTGGGCCAACCCCGCGTTCGAAGCCTTCGCGGGGGCCCCGGCCGAGTCCGTGGTCGGCCTCGCCTGCCCCTCGCACGGCCCGACGGGGGAAGGGGGGGCCGCCGACCTCGCCGCGAGCCTCGCGCCCCCGCCCGAGGCCCTCGCCGGCCGCGTCGCGACGACGATCGCGGCCTTCCTCTCGCCCGACGGCGAGCCGCGCCGCCGCACCTTGCTGTTCCAGCCGTTCCTCGACGCCTCGGGGTCGCCGCTCGGCCTGCTGGGGAGGGTCCTCGACCCCGACGAGCCCGCCCCTCCCGGCGCCGATCGGGCCGAGGACGCCGGCCATCGCCCGCGGATCGACCTGATGGACGCCCTGGCCGCCTTGCGGGCGCGCTTCGGGATCGACTCCCTGGTCGGGGCCGGCCCGGCCCACCGGCGGTTGATGGAGCGGATCCGGGTCGCCGCGGCCGTCCGGCGGCCGGTCCTGCTCGTCGGCGAGCCCGGGACCGGCAAGCGCCACGCCGCCCGGGCCATCCACCAGCTCGGCGACCCCGACGCCCCCCTGCGGGCCCTGGACTGCGAGGCCCTCCCCGCGCAGATCCTCGATCGCGAGCTGTTCCTCCCCGACGATCCCGAGCGGCCCGCCCCGGCGCGGATGGCCGGCGCCGACGGCTCGTCCGTTCTGCTCGGCGACGTGGCCGCGCTCCCGCGCGACCTCCAGGCCCGGCTGGCCGAGGCCCTCGAACCGGGCGAGGGCCGGGTCCGGCTCCTGGCCGTCACCACCGCCGACCCCGAGGCCGCCGTCCGCGACGCCGTCCTCCGCGAGGATCTGTTCCTGGCCCTGTCCGTCCTGACGATCCCCCTGGCCCCCCTCCGCGAGCGCCGCGAGGAAATCCCGCTGCTCGCCCAGGCCCTGCTGGAGCGGATCAATCGCCGCGGCGGCCCCCAACGCGCGGGCTTCGCCCCCGCTGCTGCGGACGTCCTGGCCGCCTACCACTGGCCCGGGAACCTTCGCGAGATGGGCCGGGTCGTCGAATTCGCCCACGGCCGCGGCCCCGCCCCCCTCATCGCTCCCGACGACCTCCCCGCCGACGTCCGCGGCCACCTCGCCGACGCCTACCCCCCGCCGAAGCCCGCCCCCCCTCGCCCCCTGGACGACATCCTCCTCGACGTCGAGCGTCGGCTCATCGAGAACGCCCTCGCCCGCGCCCGTCGCAACAAGTCCCGCGCCGCCGACATCCTCGGCGTCTCCCGCCCTCGACTCTACCGACGCCTCAAGGAACTCGGATTCCCCGACGTCGACGACGAGTGAGCCGTCTCTCGGAATGCCGCGACGATGAGGACCAGGCTCTCCATCCCCGAAACCCGCCCCAAAGCCCTGCGCCATCGCACGTTGAAGGCCACAGCAACTCTCATCGCCTGGGAAATTCCTGACCGTCTCCGAGTTTGGGGCGGGCGTGACGGTCGACGCCCGACGTCCCCTCTCCCGCCGGGAGAGGGGATGATTTCACCGCCCCTGCTCGAATTGGGAAGGTGGCCCATACGGCCGCCCCAGAATCCGGGAAGGTCAGAAAAATTCCCTCGCAACTCGCAATTTGGGCGCACTGTCCAAGGTAGGGCGGTTGCGCCCTGGATCTTTGGCAACCGGATCAGGAGTGAGCGGAAGGATGGGAACCATCTTCTCACGTCGGCGACGTTGCACCCGTCCCGGATTGGCGGGGTCGGTGCGCGCCCGCCATACCACGCCCGTCGCCGATGGGCGTCCGCAGCCCTCGTCGCCTTCGGAGCGGGTCGGATTTCCCCGATTTCCTCATCGCGCAACGACGAACGAAGCCAACCGAAAAACGCAATCAAACCTATGACCCAAAACAACTTAGGCCGCGACCGAAACCTCCAACGAGGCGACGAATGGACCCAAACGGAGCGACCGGGTTCAGCGACGGAGGCTGTCGCCGAGAGAGCGGGCGTCGGCGTCGTCGGGGGAGAGGCGGAGGACGGCCTCGACGGCCTTGAGGGCGTCGGCGGGGCGGCGGTCGGCGGCCAGCGCGTGGGCCAGGGCGAGGTGGACGTCGGGACGATCCGGCAGGCGCTGGGCCGCGTCGCGGAGGTCGGCGACCGCCTGGGCCGTGTGCCCCAGGGCCAGGTGGGCCTGGCCGCGGAGGTACAGCGACTCGACGTCGCCCGGCACGGCCTCGATCGTCTGGTCGAGGCGGACGAGGGACTGGTCGGCCTCGCCGCGCGAGAGCTGGATGGCGGCGATCCGGCGGCCGGCCGCGACCAGGAACGGATCGGCCTCCAGGGCGCGGAAGTAGGCCGCGAGGGCGTCATCGGTCCGGCCGACGGCCTCCAGCACCCGGGCCAGTTCCAGGTGGGCGGTGGGGTCGTGGGGCTCGATCTCCACGGCGGCCTCCAGCCGCTTCTGGGCGGATTCGAGCCTCCCCGAATCCGCCTCGATCCGGCCCAGGCCCGTCAGCGCGGCGACGAAGTCGGGGTCCAGTTCGACCGCCTTGAGGAAGCAGACCTCCGCCTCGGCGGCGCGGCCCTGGAGCTGGAGCACGGCGCCCCGACGCTGGAGCGCCTCGGGCGAGGCCGGGGTGAGGGCGGAGAGCCGGGCCAGCTCGGCCTCGGCGGTGGCCAGGTCGCCGGCGTCGAGGGCCGCCTGGGCGCGGTCGTCGATCGCCTTGGCCTGGGCGGCCTTCTCCGGATCCAGCGGGCCCCGCGCCCCTCGGCGCGCGCCGGGCCAGCTACACCCCGCGAGCGCGGGGAGCATCCCGAAGAAGAGGCCCAGGTAGGCGATCCATCGCCACCGCCGCATGCGATCATTCCCCCGTCCGTAGGGCGGGCCGATCGGTCCGGGCCGGGCGCGAACGCCCCCGGGCGGACCGAATCCGACGAAGGCTACGGCCGATCCCGGCGGCGGTCAATGGCGATCGGGTGCGGGGCCGGCCGCGGCGGGATCCAGGGGGAAGACGGCGACGGCCGCGACGCCCTCGCCCTCGCGCGATTCCAGCTCGATCCGGCCGCCGAGCTGGGCCGCCAACTCCCGGGCGATCGGCAGGCCCAGGCCGTTCCCGTCGGCCGAGTGCTCGTCGCGGACGAGGCGGTAGAACGGCTCGAAGACGCGATGGACCTCGTCCGGGGCCATGCCGGGGCCGTTGTCCGTCACGGCCAGGCTCCACGAGCCGTCGCCGAGCTTCCCGACGACGCGCACGCGGCCTCCCGGCGGCGTGAACTTGACGGCGTTGGAGACCAAAGCGGCCAGGATCTGCTGGCAGCGGGCGGCGTCCGTGGTCACGATCGCGTCGCCGTCGACCGCCTCGGCCGACCAGTCGAGCCCCTTCTCGCGGGCCGCCCCGCCGAAGGTCCGCTCGGCCTCCCGGACCAGGGCCCCGAGCGAATAGGCACCGAGGGCCGGAGGGCGCGAGGCGCGGATGACCTCGGCGTAGTCGAGGTAGCTGCGGGTCAGCCGGAGCATATCGTCGCAGAGCCCGCGCATCGTGGCGACGTGCCCGGACTGGGCGGCCGAGAACGCCGGGGCACCCCCGCCCAGCATCAGGTCGAAGCCCATCCTCAGGGAGGCCAGGGGCCGGCAGAGTTCCCCGCTCAGGCTGCACAGCAGGTCGTGCAGCTCGCGGCGGTCGAACCGGGACGAGGGCCCGTCGGGGCCGGGATCCGGGTGCGCATCCATGACGTGCTCGCGATGCGGGCGGGCCGGCGACGGCCCGCCCAAGGGGGCTCAGGAGACGACGATCTGGTTGGCCAGCAGGGGGTGGCCGTCGGTGAGGTCCAGGACCGCCTGCTGGGCGACCTGCTTCGCATGATAGGTGCGCGATCGGCCGCGGAGGAGGATGCGATCGTCGCTGTATTCCACCTCCAGGTCGCGGATCCGGCCGTTGGCGGCGCGGTCGACGTGGCCCCGGATGTAGCGGGCGAGTTCCTGGTGGGTCCTGACCGGTCCGGGCCCAAAGAGGTCGGCTCTCGTGGCGAGCGTCGTCATGACCGCGTCCTCGTCCTTGGTGCCGCGAAGAAGCGCAGGGCGGACGATCCGTCCGCCGCCGGATCGATGGCGCGAGGGGCGAGACGGCCCGTCGGCCGGCCGAGCGATCCGGCCCCGGGACGGGCCCCAGGACGACCGTCGGGGGGGCCGCCCCGGCGTAACGTGAAGCCTAACCAGTCGACCGGCCGGGGTCAACTCAGTCGAGGGCCGACGGCGGCTCGGACGGGCGGCGGAGAGGGCGGAGGGGGGCCGCCGCCTGGCTGGGCGAGTCGAGCAGCTCGTCGGTCTGGATGATCGACTCGGCGAGCTTGGCCATCGGCACGCGACGGTCCTGGCTCTGGCGCTGGAGCAGGCGGAACGCCTCGGTCTCGCTGAGCTGCTTGCGGGTCATGAGGATGCCCTTGGCCCGCTCGATGAGCTTGCGCTCGCGGAGGGTCATCTTGAGGTGGTCGACGTCCTCCTGCAGCGCCTGGATCTCCCGGGCCCGGGCCACGGCGACCTCGACGGCGGCCTGGAGGCTGGGGGTGGTCATGGGCTTCAGCAGGTACGAGATCACGCCGTCCTCGACGGCCTGGTCGATCAGGTTGGGGTGGCCGTGGGCGGTGACGATGATGACCGGCGTGCCGGGGTCCTCGGCGATCTGCCGGGCGGCGGCGAGGCCGTCGAGGCCGGGCATCTCGATGTCCAAAAAGATCGCGTCGGGCGCGAGCCGGCGGCAGATCTCGACGGCCCGCTGGCCGTCGTGGACCACCGCCACCACGTCATACCCCAGCGACTCCAGCTGGTTCTGCAACCCGGCGGCGACCGCCTTCTCGTCGTCCGCGATCACGAATCGATACGGGCGTGACATGCTGGCTCCTCCCCCTCGGATCGCCGGGCGGCCGGGCGGCCCCGCGCCGGGCCCGCTCCCGCTTCCGCCCCCGCGGCGCACCGGATAGACTCGGGGCCCGGCCCGACGCCGGCCGCCCCGCTGGGCTAGGGACTGGTCGATCAGGGCCGCGACGCCGCGCCGCGGCCTCGTCCATCGTCAGGGGGTCTCTCGAAGGTGACGCGACATCGTGCGACGGTCCTCGGATACAACGACCTGGCGGTCGGCGACGAGTGGGAGAGCGCGGGGAGGACCGTGACCGAGGCCGACGTGGCCGCGTTCGCCGGCCTCTCCGGCGACTTCAACCCGCTGCACATGGACCACGCCTGGGCCGCCGCGGAAGGGCCGTTCGGCCGGCCGGTCGCCCACGGGCTGCTCGGCCTCGCGCTGGCGTCCGGGCTCGCCTCCGCGGCGCCCCGGATGGACACCCTGGCGTTCCTGGCGGTCCTGGAGTGGCGATTCCTGCTCCCCATCGCGTTCGGCGACACGGTCCGGGTCCTCTCGACGGTCGAGTCGATCGAGCCCCAGGCGCGCGGCCGTCGGGCCGTGGTGGCCTGGCGGCGTCGCCTCCTGAACCAGGAAGGGCGCGTCGTCCAGGAGGGCCTCACCCAGAGCCTGATCCGGTCCCGGCCGCAGACCGAGCCCGGGGCGTCCCCGGCCTGATCCGGCCCCGCCCCGAGCGCGGCCGCCTCTCCCCCTTGAATCGGAATCGCCCCTCCCTTCTCGTCGCGGACGGGGCGAGATTCTAGCAAATCCGGGGCCGCCTCCGAGGAATCCCGGCCCGGCGGCCTCACTCCCATTCAATAGTGCCGGGGGGCTTGCTCGTGACGTCGTAGACGACCCGATTGACCCCCTTGACGGAATTGATGATCCGGGTGGAGGTCCGGGCCAGGACGTCGTGCGGGAGGCGGGACCAGTCGGCCGTCATGAAGTCCTCGGTCTCGACGGCCCGGACGGCGACGACGTTCTCATAGGTCCGGGCGTCCCCCATCACGCCGACCGACTGCACCGGCAAAAGCACGGCGAACGCCTGGGCGGTCTGCCGCTCCAGGCCGGCGAGCCGCAGCTCGTCCAGGAAGATCGCGTCGGCCTGGCGGAGGACCTCCAGCCGGGGGGCGGTGACCTCGCCCAGGCAGCGGACGGCCAGGCCGGGGCCGGGGAAGGGGTGGCGCCAGACCAGGGAGTCGGGCAGGCCGAGTTCCAGCCCCAGGCGGCGGACCTCGTCCTTGAACAGGTCGCGCAGGGGCTCGATCAGCTCGAAGCCCAGCTCGGCCGGCAGGCCGCCGACGTTGTGGTGGATCTTGATGGTGGCCGCGGGGCCGTCCGGCGCGCCGCCGCTCTCGATGACGTCCGGGTAGAGCGTCCCCTGCGCGAGGAAGTGCGCCCCGGGGATGGAGCGGGCCTCCTCGCGGAAGACCTCGATGAACGTGTGGCCGATCCGACGCCGCTTCTCCTGCGGGTCGGTCACGCCGGCCAGCGCCTTGAGGAACGCGCCGGAGGCGTCGACCACGCGCAGCTCGGCGTCGCTGTGGCCGCGGAACACGTCCTCCACCTGGGCGCGCTCGCCGCCGCGGAGCAGGCCGGTGTCGACGAAGACGCAGACGACCCGGTCGCCCAGGGCCTTCGCCAGCAGCGCCGCGCAGACCGCGGAGTCGACCCCGCCGGAGAGGCCGCAGACGACCCGCTGGTCGGGACCGACCTGGGCCCGGATCCGCTCCAGGGCCTGCTCGATGAACGCCTCCATCGTCCAGGCGCGGGGGTTGCCGCAGATCCGGTCGAGGAAGTTGCCGAGCATCAGCGCCCCGTAGGGGGTGTGCGAGACCTCCGGGTGGAACTGGAGGCCGTAGAACGGGACCTCGCGATGCCTGGCCGCGGCGATGGGGCAGGTGGCGGTCGCCGCGAGCGGGATGAAGTCGGGCCCGGCGTCGAGGATCTGGTCGCCGTGGCTCATCCAGACGACGGTGTCCCTGGGGACGTCGTGGAACAGGGGCTCCTCGGCGTCGACCACGCGGCAGTCGGTCCGGCCGTACTCGCGGGCCGGCGGCGCGTCGACCTTGCCGCCGAGCGCCTGCACGGCGAGCTGCATCCCGTAGCAGATCCCGAGCACCGGGACCCCCAGGCGGAACAGCTCGGGGTCGCACTGGGGCGCGCCGGCCTCGTAGACGCTGCTGGGGCCGCCGGACAGGATCAGGGCCAGCGGGTCCAGCTCGCGGACCCGCTCCGCGGTGATGTCGTGGCGGACGATCCGGGCGAAGGCGTGGCGCTCGCGGACCCGCCGCGCGATCAGCTGGACGTACTGGGCACCGAAGTCGAGGACCAGCACCGGCCGCGACGAGAGATCGGAGGGCTCCATGTCAGGCTTGTCTTCCCGGCGACGAGGGGGATGGACCCGGCCCGCGAGGCGTCGCGGCACGGCTCAGCAAACCGTCAGTCTAGCACGCGAGACGGCGGTCGAGAACCCGCCGCGGCCAGGTTTCGCCGTCGGCCCGCCCCTTTATCCCGATCGATCGGGATCGACGCCCATCGCGCGCAGCAGGGCGGCCAGCCGCTCGGCCCGCTCGCGCTCGGCGAGGATCTCGCGCTCCCGGAGGTCGGCCCGCTCGCGCTCGGCGTCGGCCCGCTCGCGCTCGGCGTCGGCCCGCTCGCGCTCGGCGAGGACCTCGCGCTCCCGAGCGTCGGCACGGCCCTCGGCTTCCTCGGCGCGGTCTTCGGCCTTCTCGGCGCGGCGGTGGGCGGCCTGGGCGAGCCGGTGTTCGGCGCGGGCGCGGCGCTCGGCCTCGGCGGCGCGGAGGGCCTCCTCGTCGCGCTGGCGGATCGCCTCGGCGGCGGTGACGAAGGGGACGCCGTCGGGCCGACGGATGACCAGGGCGTCTTCCTCGGGCGGGGCTTCGAACGTAATCCCCAGCCGGGGGCTGCGCCAGGCCTCGACGTCCGGGATCGGCCGCAGGGCGTCCCCCTCGCGGGCCCACCCCTTGAATAAGCCGGTGCGAGGGTCGTATTCGTAATATTCCTCGACGCCCAGCCGGTCGTAGAGGGCCATCTCGGCGGGCGTGTTGGTTGGCGAATAGACCTCGAAGACGACCTGAGGGGCCAGGCCCCCTTCCAACCACTGGCGGTAGGAGTAGCGCCGACCCTTGGGACGGCCGAAGACGACCATCGCGTCGGGTGCGACGCAGTCCTTGACGACCTTCTCGGTGTAGTACCAGAGCAGGTCGCCGGCGACGAAGACGTCGGGGCGGCCGTCAAGGAGGGCCTCCAGGCCCTCCTTGATCGTCACGATCCAGTCGAACTGCTGGGTGCCCTCGGCCATGGGCTTACCGTCGGTGTCGGGGTACGTCGGGTCGTAGACGTCCACATACGCCTGCGGGACGGCCCCGGCGTCGGGGCGCGGGAGGCTCTGATCGGCGGTGCTCATGGCGGATTCTCCCGAGCGTCGCTTCGGCTCAGACGTTCAGTATACTTTTAGCACAGCCCGACCATCGCGACCAGGCGAACCCTCGAGGGGGCACCCGCTTGACACGCCCTCGGGCGCGAAGTCAGATAAAATGCGTGGGGGGAGGGGACGCCTCCCCGACGGCTCGCGCGAAAGGTGGGGAGCGATGG
>Ga0209958_1001683_pt1 | contig 15183 bp, 14 predicted proteins | sample ThiBio_inoc_plan_FD_183942 | JGI IMG/M metagenome (GOLD analysis project Ga0209958, IMG submission 183942) | Wastewater bioreactor microbial communities from Cape Town, South Africa - Thiocy_inoc_plan (SPAdes) | ecosystem: Engineered > Bioremediation > Thiocyanate > Unclassified | place: South... | reverse complement strand
GGAGATGCGCTCCATCTTCTGGGGCGACGACGTGCACGCCGTGCAGGTGCCCGAAGTGCTGAACTGGTCCATCCCCTTGACCGACACCCTCTCCTACCCGGTCTACCGTCTGGTGATGTCGGGCATTTGCCTGCTGCTCGCCGTGGGGCTCTACCTGCTCATCAGCAAGACCCGCCTGGGCATGAAGATCCGCGCCGGCGCCTTCAACCGCGAGATGGCCGAGTCGCTGGGCGTGAACATCCGGCTCATCCATGGCGTGGTGTTCGCGCTGGGCGTGGGCCTGGCCGCCATCGCCGGCATGATCGCCTCGCCCATCGCCAGCGTGTACCCGGGCATGGGCAGTTCGGTGCTCATCATGTGCTTCGTGGTGGTGGTCATCGGCGGCATCGGCTCGGTGCGCGGCGCGCTCGTGGCCGCGCTGCTGGTGGGCCTGGTCGACACCTTCGGCAAGGTGCTGGTGCCGCAGATCGCCGGCATGGCCGTCTACATGCTCATGGCCCTCGTGCTGCTCTACAAACCCGAAGGGCTCTTCAAGCAATGAGCACCGCCAAGGCCCAACTCGAAAAACTGCCGCGCAGCATCCAGTTCGTGCTCGCCCTGGGCGCGATCGCGCTGGCGGCCTTCCCGCTGCTGCCCGTGGAGGGCGGCGACTTCTACCTCGGCATGCTCTCGCAGATGATGATCCTGGCCATCTTCGCGATGAGCTTGGACCTGCTTCAGGGCGTGACCGGCCTGGTCTCGCTCGGCCATGCGGCCTTCTTCGGCCTGGCCGGCTACGCGCTGGCCTTCGTCACGCCGCAGGACGCGCCGATCGCGCTGTGGTGGTCGCTGCCGCTGGCCGCCGCCGCCGCCGGCCTGGCCGCGCTGGTCATCGGCTTCTTCGTGGTGCGCACCCACGGCATCTACTTCATCATGGTGACCATGGCCTTCGCGCAGATGGTCTATTTCCTGTTCTTCGACAACAAGGCCCTGGGCGGCTCGGACGGCATCTACGTCACCTTCCGTCCCGACGCCACCGCCCTGGGCATCGATCTCGACAACAAGCTGGTCTTCTACTACTTCACGCTGGTGGTGCTGCTGGCGCTGTACTTCGCGCTGCGCCGCCTGCTGTTCTCGCCTTTCGGCCGCGTGCTGGCGGGCATCCGCGTGAACGAGCACCGCATGCGCGCCGTGGGCTACGGAACCTTCGGCTACAAGCTCACGGCCTTCACGCTGGCCGGCGCGCTGGCCGGCGTGGCGGGCTACCTGTGGGCCGCGCAGACCGGCTTCGTGAACCCCGAGCTCATGGGTTTCCACATGAGCGCGCACGCGATCATGATGGTCATCCTGGGCGGCATGGGCAACTTCGCGGGCGCCATCGTCGGCGCCTTCGCCTTCGAGTACGTCATGCACGTCTTCAAAGACCTGACCAAGCACTGGCAGCTGCTCATGGGCGGCTTCATCGTGCTGGTGGTGATCGTGGCGCCGCGCGGCCTGCTGGGCCTGGTCGAGCGCTTCACCAAGCGCGGGGAGAAGGCATGAGCGATCCGCTGCTCTCCGCGAAGAACCTCACCAAGCGCTTCGGCGGCCTGGCCGCGGTGAACGATGTGTCGGTCGATCTGCACCGCGGCCGCATCCACGCGGTCATCGGGCCCAACGGCGCGGGCAAGTCCACGCTGACCAACCTGCTCTCGGGCGACCTGCCGCCCACCAGCGGGCAGATCCGGCTCAACGGCGAGAACATCACCGGCCGATCGCCGGAACGCATCGCCCGCCAGGGCCTGGGCCGCAGCTACCAGAAGACCAACATCTTCCTGCCCTTCACGGTGTGGGACAACGTGCGCCTGGCCGCGCAGTCGCGCGAACGGCACGCCGCCTTCAACCCGCTGCACTGGTTCAGCGCGGCCAGCCGGCTGACGAACGTGAACCAGCGCTGCGAGCGCGCGCTGGAACTCGCAGGCCTCACCGCACGCGCGAGCAACGTCGCGGCGGCCATCAGCCACGGCGAGCAGCGCCAGCTGGAGATCGCCATGACCCTGGCCACCGAACCCACCGTGCTGCTGCTCGACGAGCCCCTGGCCGGCATGGGCGCGGCCGAGGCCGAGTCCATGGTGGCGCTGCTGCAGCGCCTCAAAGGCGAGCACGCCATCATGCTGGTGGAACACGACATGGACGCCGTGTTTGCCCTGGCCGAGGTGCTCACCGTCATGGTCAACGGCCAGGTGATCGCCAGCGGCACGCCCGAGCAGATCCGCAACGACGCCGGCGTGCAGGCCGCCTACCTGGGCGAGGAACACTGATGACGGCGCTGATCGAAGCCAAGGGCCTGCACACCCACTATGGGCAGAGCCATATCCTGCGCGGCGTGGATTTCCACGTGGGTGCGGGCCAGACCATCGGCCTGATGGGCCGCAACGGCATGGGCAAGACCACGCTGCTCAAGTCGCTGATGGGCATCGTCAAGCCCAGCGGCGGCACCGTGCAGGTGAAGGGCCGGCACATGACCGGCGCCACGCCCTACGCTGTGGCGCGCGAAGGCATCGCCTACGTGCCCGAAGGGCGCGGCATCTTCGGCAACCTGAGCGTGAAAGAAAACCTGGTGATGGCCGCGCGTCCTGGCACCCGGGGCCAGCGCGAATGGACCTACGAACGCGTGCTCGACACTTTCCCGCGCCTGGCCGAGCGCCTGGGCCACGGCGGCCAGCAGCTCAGCGGCGGCGAGCAGCAGATGCTCACCATCGGCCGCGCGCTGATGACCAACCCGGACCTGCTCATCCTCGACGAGGCCACCGAAGGCCTGGCGCCGCTGATCGCGCGCGAGATCTGGCGCATCTGCGGCCTGATCCGCGAAAGCGGCATCAGCAGCGTCATCGTCGACAAGAACTGGAAACACGTGACCCAGATCACCGACCGCAACCTCATCCTGGTCAAGGGCGAGGTGGTGTTCGAAGGCAGCACCGAGGCGCTGCTGGCGCAGCCGGGGCTGCTGGAGCAGCACCTGGGGGTCTGAACCCACCGCCTAGAGCAGCGGCCGCAGCTCGCGCGCGGCGTCCATCAGCACCGGCAGCAGCTCGCGCCGCAGGCCGGCCGCGTCCATGCGGCCCGGCGACACCACCACGTTGAGCGCGGCCAGGGTCTCGCCCTTCATGTTGCGCAGCGGCACGGCGAGCGCGATCACGCCGAGTTCGTGCTCCTCGCTCGCGATCGCGAAGTCGTCGCGGCGCACGGTGTCGATCACCGCGCGGAAGGCCTTGGGCTCGTCCGTGGTGCGCGGCGTCAGGCGCGGCAGCGACCGGCCCTTGAGCCAGGACGTGAAGGCCGCGCGCGGCAGTGCCGCCAGCAGCACCCGCCCGGTGGAGGTGGCGTGCGCCGGCATGCGCGAGCCCAGGTGCAGGCCGTAGGGCATGAGGCGCGGCGCGCCCGGGGCGGCGCTGCGCGCGACGATCACCACCTCGTCGCCGTCCAGCACCACCGCGGAGAACGACTCGCGCGTGGCCGATGCCAGGCGGTTCAGCGTGGGCTGCACCAGGCGCGGCAGGCGCGCCGAGGACAGGTAACTGCCGGAGAAGCGCAGCACCTTGGGCGAGAGCCAGTAGTGGCTGCCGTCGGTGTCCAGGTAGCCCAGGTGGGCCAGGGTGAGCAGGTGCCGCCGCGCGGCCGCGCGCGTGAGGCCGGCGCGCTCGGCCGCCTGCGTGGCGTTCAGGCGCTGGCGCTCGGTGTCGAAACTCTCGAGCACGGCCAGGCCCTTGGCCATGCCCTCGATGAAGTCGGCCTTGGCGATGGTCGGGTCGGGCATGGCGGGGCGCTCCAGGAAGTGCGCGATGATCGCACAAAGCGCGCGATGATCGCGCAATGCTCGCCAGCCCTGCTTGTGGCGGATGCGGCGGCGCCCTAGCCTGCGGGTTTCGCCCGTTCCCCGGAGACAAGACCCATGCGAACCCAGGTCGCCATCATCGGCGCCGGCCCCTCGGGGCTGCTGCTCGGCCAGTTGCTGCACAAGGCCGGCATCGACAACGTCATCATTGAACGCCAGAGCCCCGACTATGTGCTGGGCCGCATCCGCGCCGGCATCCTGGAGCAGATCATGGTCGACCTGCTGCACGAGGCCGGCGTGGGCGAGCGCGTGGCCAAGGAAGGCACCGTGCACCACAGCATCGAGCTGGTCTACAAGAACACGCGCCACCCGATCGACGTGACCGGTCTCACCCAGGGCAAGGTGGTCACGGCCTATGGCCAGACCGAGATCACGCGCGACCTGATGGACGCGCGCCAGGCCGCCGGCCTGCCCACCGTCTACAACGCCGCCAACGTCAGCGTCCATGGCTTCGATGGCGCCAAGCCCAGCGTGCGCTACGAGAAGGACGGCCAGACGCACGAACTGCAGTGCGACTTCATTGCCGGCTGCGACGGCTTCCACGGCGTCTGCCGCGCCACCGTGCAGGACTCGATCACCGAGTACGAAAAGGTCTACCCCTTCGGCTGGATCGGCGTGCTGGCCGACGTGCCGCCGGTGTCGCCGCACGCGGTGGTGTACGCCAACAGCGAGCGCGGCTTCGGCCTGTGCTCCATGCGCAGCCTCACGCGCAGCCGCTACTACGTGCAGTGCCCCATCGACGACAAGGTCGAGCAGTGGAGCGACGACCGCTTCTGGGACGAGCTGCGCCGCCGCCTGGACCCGGCCATGGCCGAGGCCATCGTCACCGGCCCCAGCATCGAAAAGAGCATCGCGCCGCTGCGCAGCTTCGTCGCCGAGCCCATGCGCTTCGGCCGCCTGTTCCTGGCGGGCGACGCCGCGCACATCGTGCCGCCCACGGGCGCCAAGGGCCTGAACCTGGCGGCCAGCGACGTGAAGTACCTGTCCACCGCCTTCATCGAGCACTACCGCGAGAAAAGCGACGCCGGCATCGACCACTACTCGCAGCGCGCGCTGGCCCGCGTGTGGCGCGCCGAACGCTTCAGCTGGTGGCTCACCTCGCTGATGCACCGCTTCCCCGACACCGGCGGCTTCGGCCAGAAGGTGCAGGAAGCCGAGTTGGAGTACCTGGTGAACTCCGAGGCCATGTCGCGCTCGCTCGCGGAAAACTACGTGGGCCTGCCGCTGGACTTCGGCCAGAAGTAGCACTCAACCCCGCCGCGCTTCGCGCGACCCCCTCCAGGGAGCGACACCTGCGGCCCGGCAACGCCGATTCCGCGGCGCCTCTGGGTCAGGCCATCACCGGCGTTACAGTGGCCGCACCGTCAACACCGACCTGCGACCACTGCCCATGCCCACCCCCCGAAGCCCCCAGCCCCTGCGCGGCGTGCGCGTGCTCAGCCTCGCGCTCAATCTGCCCGGTCCGGCCGCCCTCATGCGACTGCGCGCCCTGGGCGCGGCCTGCACCAAGCTGGAGCCGCCCGCACGCGACGGCGCCAGCGGCGACCCCATGGGCCAGTACAACCCCCCGGCCTATGCGCGCATGCACGAAGGCGTGAAGCGGCTGACGGCCGATCTCAAGACCGAGGCCGGCCAAGCCGTGCTGCACAAGCAGTTGCTGCGCACCGACGTGCTGCTGACCTCCTTCCGCCCCTCGGCCCTGGCCAAGCTGGGCCTGTCGTGGCCGGCGCTGCGCAAGCGCTACCCCGCGCTGGCCATGGTGAGCATCGTGGGCGCGCCCGGCGAACGCGCCGAGGAGCCGGGCCACGACCTCACCTACCTGGCCGACGCCGGCCTGGTGACCGGCCTGGACCTGCCGGCGACGCTGTTCGCCGACATGGGCGGCGCGCTGATGGCCGCCGAGGCGGTGCTCAAGGCCGTGCTGCTGCTGCGCTCCACGGGGCGCGGCAGTGCCCATGAGGTGGCCCTGTCCGATGCCGCCGCCTGGCTCGCGCTGCCGCGCAGCTGGGGCCTGACGCAGCCGACGGGGGCCGTGGGTGGCGCGCACGCGGGCTACCGCGTCTACCCCTGCAAGGACGGGCGCGTGGCCGTGGCCGCGCTGGAGCCGCACTTCGCCGCCGCGCTGTGCGAAGCGGCGGGCGTGGCCGACGGCCAGCGGATGAAGACGCTGTTCGCACCCGCCACACATGAGGCCATCGCGCGCTTTCTGGCGGGCCGCACGCGCGCGCAACTGGACAAACTGGCGGTCGAGCGCGACATCCCGATGCACACGCTGGCCTGAGGCCTCAGCGCGGCGCCAGCAGCCCCTGGGCCCAGCGCGGCAAGGACGCCTCCCGAAAGGTGGGCACGCCGCGCCGCAGGCGCGCCACCAGGCGCGGCGGCACGATGTCCTGCCCGTGCGCGGCCGTGGTGTCGAACAGCAGGCACAGCTGGTCAAGCCGCGCGGCGTGCCCGCGCCGAGGGTGGCGCCGGCGCCCGCTGGCGATCGGCCTGCACCGTTTCTCGCACGGCCTGGGCCAGGCCACCGCTGGCCACCGCCTCGGCGAACCACAAGACCGACAATCCAGCGGCACCACCCTCCCCGAGGCCATGAAGAAGCAAGGCACCATCGTCCACTGGGACGCCGAGCGCGCGTCCGGTTTCATCCGCAGTCCCGACACCGCCGCCGAGGTGTACTTCCACCTGCGCGACTACGAAGGTCCACACCCCATCGCGCCGGGCACGGCGGTGGTGTACGAGGAGATCGTGGTCGGTGGCAAGGGGCCGCGCGCACTGTCGATCAAGCTGCCGCCCCCGCCGCCGCTGCGCGAGGCCGGCGCCCCCATTGGGCCGGCGCCCGAGCCGGTGCTGGCCCCAGCCGCCACGTCCAAGGCCCAGCGCTGGCGAGAGGAACGCGCGCAGCGCCGCCAGACCCAGATCGCCCTGGGCCTGCTGGGCGGCTGGCTGCTGCTCTGGCTCATCGGCATCGGTTCTGGCCGCTTTCCGTGGGTGGTGCTCACCGGCATGGTGCTGGTGAACATCGCCACCGTCTTCCTGTACTGGCGCGACCAGCACGTGATGACCGAGGGCGGCGCGCCCTGGCCGCTGGAACTGCTGCACGCGGCGGCCGCGCTGGGCGGCTGGCCAGCGGCCTGGCTGGCCCAGCATTCGCTTCGGCACCGCCTGGACGACAAGCGCTTCCAGCAGACCTTCGTGGCCTGCGCCGTGTTCAACGTGACCGCCCTGCTGGCCTGGGTGGCCTGGCCGCTGTTCGCCGGCGGCGGCGCCTGAGCGCCGTCAGCGCGGCTTGGGCCGCCGCGCCGCGCCCGTGCCGGCGCGCGGCGGCAGGCCGGTGTGCTGCGTCAGCAGCTGACCCTTGCGCGGCGCGGGCGCCGCGGCCGGCGCGCGGGCGGTGGGCGTGCTGTTTTTGCGCCGCGCGCTCTGGTAGCCGCCGTCGGTGAGCGGCTGGAACGTGGGGATGAGGTGGTGCTTGCCGTTGCCGATGAGGTCGGCGCGGCCCATGGCCTTGAGCGCCTCGCGCAGCAGCGGCCAGTTGTTGGGGTCGTGGTAGCGCAGGAAGGCCTTGTGCAGGCGGCGGCGCTTCTCGCCGCGCACGATGTCCACGCGCTCGCCGCGTTCGTCGCGGTGAATGCCCTTGAGCGGGTTCAGGCCCGAGTGGTACATGGCCGTGGCGGTGGCCATGGGGCTGGGGTAGAAGGTCTGCACCTGGTCGGCACGAAAGCCATTCTTCTTCAGCCACAGCGCGAGGTTCATCATGTCCTCATCGCTGGTGCCCGGGTGCGCGGCAATGAAGTACGGGATAAGGAATTGCTTCTTGCCCGCCTCCTCGCTGTACTTCTCGAACATCTGCTTGAAGCGGTCGTAGCTGCCGATGCCGGGCTTCATCATCTTCGACAGCGGACCGGTCTCGGTGTGTTCGGGCGCGATCTTCAGGTAGCCGCCCACGTGGTGCTGCACCAGCTCCTTCACATACTCGGGGCTCTTGATCGCGAGGTCGTAGCGCAGGCCCGAGCCGATCAGGATCTTCTTGATGCCCGGCAGCGCCCGCGCACGGCGGTAGATGCGCACCAGCGGCCCGTGGTCGGTCGTGAGGTTCTGGCAGATGCCAGGGTAGACGCAGCTGGGCTTGCGGCAGGCGGCCTCGATCTCGGGGCTGGCGCAGCCCAGGCGGTACATGTTGGCCGTGGGGCCACCGAGGTCGCTGATGACGCCGGTGAAGCCCTCGACCTTGTCGCGGATCTCCTCCACCTCTTTCAGGATGGAGGCCTGCGAGCGGCTCTGGATGATGCGGCCCTCGTGCTCGGTGATGGAGCAGAAGGTGCAGCCGCCGAAGCAGCCGCGCATGATGTTCACACTGAAGCGGATCATCTCCCACGCGGGGATCTTGGTTTCACCGTCGTGGCGGCCCTGCGCGTCGGCATAGGCCGGGTGCGGGCTGCGCGCGTACGGCAGGTCGAACACGTGGTCCATCTCGGCCGTGGTCAGCGGAATGGGCGGCGGGTTGATCCAGACGTCGCGCGCGGTCGCCCCCTCGCCGTGTGCCTGCACCAGGGCGCGCGCGTTACCGGGGTTGGCCTCCACGTGCAGCACGCGGTTGGCGTGGGCGTAGAGCACGGCGTCGCTCTTGACCTGTTCGTAGCTGGGCAGGCGGATCACGCTGCGATCGCGCGGCGGGCGCTTGGTCTTGCCCTGCAACGCGGGGTTGGGCACGAAGTTCAGCGCTTGGATCGACGCGCCCTGCGCCGCCGGCGCCTGCGCGGCCTCGTCCTTCGCGCACGATTGACCCGCCGACTGCGCCTGCTCGCTCGTGGTCTGGTAAGGGTTGATGTGCGCGTCCACCGGGCCGGGCTGGTCCACCTCGGTGGAATCGATCTCGAACCAGCCCTCGGTGGACGGATCACCCGGGCGGCGCACGAAGGCCGTGCCACGCACGTCGGTGATGCGCTCGATGGGCTCGCGCGCCGCGAGCCGGTGCGCCACCTCGACCAGCGCGCGTTCGGCGTTGCCATAGAGCAGCAGATCGCACTTGCTGTCCACCACCACCGAGCGGCGCACCTTGTCGCTCCAGTAGTCGTAGTGCGCGATGCGGCGCAGGCTGCCTTCGATGCCACCGAGCACGATGGGCACATCCTTGTACGCCTCGCGGCAGCGCTGGCTGTAGACGATGGCGGCGCGATCGGGGCGTTTGCCGCCCTCATCGCCGGGCGTGTAGGCGTCGTCGCTGCGGATCTTCCGGTCGGCGGTGTACCGGTTGATCATGGAGTCCATGTTGCCGGCCGTCACGCCCCAGAACAGGTTCGGTTTGCCCAGGGCCTTGAAAGGCTCGGCACTCTGCCAGTCGGGCTGGGCGATGATGCCCACGCGAAAGCCCTGCGCCTCGAGCACGCGGCCGATGACCGCCATGCCGAAGCTGGGGTGGTCCACGTAGGCGTCGCCGGTGACGATGATGACGTCGCAGCTGTCCCAGCCGAGCGCGTCCATCTCGGCCCGGCTCATGGGCAGGAAGGGCGCGGTGCCGAAGCGCTTGGCCCAGTAGGGCCGGTAGCTGGTGAGCGGCTTGGCGTTGCGCGCGAAGAGGGAGACGTCGATGGGAGCGTTCATGGGTGGGCGCGAACCCATGGCGGGCGCAGCGGGGCGAAGGGCGCGATTTTACCGGCGCCCCCCTTTTCCCGCTGCACGCGGGCCATCCCGCTTAGCGGGACTTGAGCGTCCAGTCGGGCACGCTGGCCGGCATGGGCCGCGCCTGGCGGCGGGTCTCCAGCCGCTGCGCGGCCAGCCGCGCGGTGAGCTTGAGTTTGGCCAGGTCCTCGGGGTTGGGCCGGCCATGGGCCTCGAAGCTGAAGCAGCACAGCGTGCCGTAGACCTCGCCGCTGGACAGCACCAGCGGCGTGCTGATGTGCGTGCCGATGGGAAACGGCAGGTCCTTGAGCAGCGGGGAGGCGGCGGGATCGCGCTTCGCGTCGGCGATGTACTGCCGCAGTCGGCCGTCCACCACGCGCTGACACCAGGACTCCTCCAGCCACGCGCTCTCGCCCTCAGCGATCACGCCCACGCCGGGCGCTTGGGCCACCTGGCGGAATACGCGCCGGCCATTGACGAATTCGGAGACGAAGACCACGTCCATCTGCAAGCGCTCGCGAAGCAGGCGCAGCACCTCGCCGATGGCCGCGTCCAATTCCGCGTCGGTCTGGTCGGAGGTGGCCACCAGCAACTCGGACACCCGCACTTCAAGCGAATCGGCACCAAAGTCCGTGGGAGCGAAGGGATTGCGCTTCATGTGAAGCGTTATAGCGACGATGCGCGTATCAAGGTGTATCGCCTCCAGCGCCCCCCGGGCGGCGCGGCGCGGCGTGCGCGATCAACCGGTCCACCAGCCCGAGCAACTGCCGCCGCTCGGCCACGCCCAGGCAGCCCATGATTTCGCGGTTGCGGCGGTCGATCAGGCGCAGCGCGCGCGCGTGCAGTGCACGCCCCGGGCGCGACAGGCGCAGCACCACGGCGCGCGCGTCGGTCTCGCTGGGCGCCTTGATCACACTGCCGCGCTCCACCAGCATCTGCGCGGCGCGGCTGGCCTGCGCCTTGTCCAGGTGGGCGTGCGCGGCCAGGTCGTTCACCGACAGCGGTTCGAAGGCGCCGATCGCGGCCAAGGCGCGCGCCTCGGCCACGCCCAGGCCCAATTCGCCCGCGTAGGCGGCGGCGGTCGCGGCGTCGGTGAGCTTGCCCAGGCGGTGCAGGCGCCAGCTCAGTTGCTGCTCCAGCGGCAGCGGCTTGGTGTCAGCGCTCATGCAAGGGCTCCTGTAGGCAGCGTTCGCGCGCCCGCTCGATCAGGGACAGGGCCTGCGCGGCGCTGTCCAGCCGGCCCAGCAGCGACAGGCTCAGCATGGCCAGCAGGAGGGGGGCCTGCTGTTCTCCCACCTCGCCCAGGGCGCGGCACAGCGCGGTGTAGCTCGTGTCGAGATCGGCATCGGTCATGCGGTGACTCCAGAGGATTGCAGGGCCGCGCGCAAGGGCGCGGTGTCCAGGCCGCGCCAACGGCCCATCACGTAGCCGTCGGGACGCACCAGCACCAGAGCGGGAGCGGCCTCGACAGGCAGACCATAGCGCCGCCAGGCCTGGCCGTGCGGGTCGGCTGCGGGGTGGATGGGTATGGCCCCCACGTCGCGCGGCAGGCCGCCCTCGGGCGGGCCGTTGAACACCAACGCCACGAAGCCACGACCGAAACGGCTGCTGAGGTGGAAGGCGTGGCCGTGCGCGTCGTGCAGCAGGGCCTCGGGTGCAGGGGCGCCGGGCCCGGCCTGCGCGCTCGCCCATTCACCAGACTCGCCCGCGTTGAGCGGCGAACCCAGGTACTGAATGGCCGAGGACTGGCGTGGGTTGATCAGTGGGCGAACGGTCTCGTCGTCCAGCGCGAGGCGCAGCGCGGCCTCGCGCATGAGGCGGAAAGCGAAGTCGGGCGGCGCCATGAACTCGGTGCTCTTGGCACCGTAGGCGATGTTCTCGCGCGTGGCGTGCACACGCTCCACGCTGTAGCTGTCGAGCAGTGCCTCGGGCGAAGCGCCGCGCACCACGCGGGCCAGCTTCCAGGCCAGGTTGCCGGCGTCGTCCAGGCCCGAGTTGAGCCCGCGCACGCCGAAGATGGGCACCAGGTGGGCGGCGTCGCCCGCGAAGAACACACGACCGTGGCGGTAGCTCGGCAGCGTGAGGCACTTGGCGTTGTAGATCGAGATCCACAGCGGCTCCCAGGGCTCGGTCTCGCCGATCATCTCGAGGTGGCTGCGCACGCGTGGCAATACGTTCTCCGGCTTGACCGCCTCGGCTGGGTCTTCGTCGTCACGGATCTGATAGTCGATGCGCCAGACGTCGTCGGGCTGGCGGTGCATGAGGATGGTGGAGCCCGGGTTGGACGGCGGGTCGAACCAGGCCAGGCGCTCCACCGGGCGCTGCGTCTTCTGGCGGATGTCGACGATGACGTAGCGGCCCTCGTATTGCGTGCCCTCGAACTGCAGGCCCAGTTGCTCGCGCACGGTGCTGCGCCCACCGTCGCAGGCCAGGAGCCAGTCGGCGCGCACGCGCCGGTGGCCGCGCGGCGATTCGATGTCGACCAGCACGTCACGCTCGCGCGCCTGAACGCGCTGCACACGCTCGCCCCAGCGCACGGTCGTGCCATCGGCGCCCGCTTCGTCGATGGCGCGGTGCGCGTATTCCTCGACGTAGAACTGCTGGATGTTCACCATGGGCGCGAAGCGCTGCGTGGGCTCGCTGGGCATCTCGAAGCGCAGCACCTCGGTCTGGCGGAAATGGCTGCGCCCGGCGGTCCAGCCCAGGCCCTTGGCCACCAGCGGCGCGTCGGCGCCCACCCAGCCCAGGATCTCCTGCGAGCGGCGCGAGATGCAGATGGCGCGGCTGCCGGTGCAATAGCCCTCGTCGGCCTCGATCACCTGGCTGCGGATGCCCTGACGCGACAGCAGCGCGGCCAGCGTAAGGCCCACCGGGCCGCCACCGGCAATGAGCACCGGCACGTGTTCTTCGGTTGTCTGGTCCATGAATGGTTCACCTATTTAGTTGCGCGCGCAACTGTATCGCCTTCGCGACTCCACGCCACAACCACCCGTCGATAAGATGGTTTTCACACCAACAAAGGAGACAGCCATGCCGAACTTCAACACCCTGCGCATCGACCAGGACCCCGCGAACCCGCGCGTGGCGCGCCTGCTGCTCAACCGCCCCGAGCGGCTCAACGCCATCAACGACGACACCCCACGCGAGATCCGCGCGGCGGTGGAATGGGCCAACGCCAACGACGACGTGCATGTCATCCTGGTCGAGGGAGCGGGCAAGGGCTTCTGCGGCGGCTACGACCTTTCCCACTTTGGCGAGGGCGACATCGACCACCCCTGTCAGCAGGAACGCCACCCCTGGGACCCCCTGGACGACTATGCCTTCATGAAGCGCAACACCGAGGACTTCATGAGCCTGTGGCGCAGCCCCAAGCCCACCATCGCCAAGGTTCATGGCGCGGCCGTGGCCGGCGGCAGCGACATCGCCTTGTGCTGCGACCTGCTGGTGATGGCCGAGGACGCGCGCATCGGCTACATGCCCACGCGCGTGTGGGGCTGCCCCACCACGGCCATGTGGACCTACCGCCTGGGTCCCACGCGCGCCAAGCAGCTCATGTTCACCGGCGACCTGATCGATGGCCGCACCGCCGCCGATTGGGGCCTGGCCAACGAAGCCGTGCCGCTCGACCAGCTGGAGACGCGCGCCCTGGCCCTGGCCGAGCGCATCGCGGGCGTGCCGCGCTCGCACCTGGCCATGCACAAGATGGTGGTCAACCAGGTGCTGCTCACCATGGGGCTGGAGCAGACGCAATCCCTGGCCACGCTGTTCGACGGCATCACGCGCCACAACCCCGAAGGCCTGTGGTTCCGCCGCTATTCCCAGGACCAGGGTTTCAAGGCCGCCGTGCAGTGGCGCGACAGCGGCCGTCCCATTCCAGAAGGCGACGAAGCCCGAGCGCTGATCCGCGACATGGAGGATCGCCGGCGCACCAACCGCTGAGGACCGTTGGTCGCCCGTTCATCTCGACACAGCTCTTACGGAACGGGCGCGAATGTAAGGGCCATGCTCCCTAGCATGGGGACTTCTGCCCACTACACCTCAGGAGAAACCCATGGCACTGCACTTCGGCAAACGCGACAACGAGCCTTCCCGCCCCCTGGGCAGCGGCGGCATGGCCACACCGCGCAACACGGCTTACGGTCAATCACAAACCTCCCCCAGCAGCAGTACGCCGGTGGTTCCCCAGGAGGCCGAGGTGAAACCTGCCACCAGCACCACGCCCACCACCACCCCCGAAGGCGGCAGCAAGCTCACCGTCGGGCCGAACATCAAGCTCAAGGGCGTGGAGATCACCGACTGCGACACGCTGGTGGTCGAGGGCACGGTCGAGGCGACCATGGACTCGCGCGTGATCCAGATCGCGCAGCAAGGCGCCTTCAAGGGCTCGTGCGAGGTCGACCTGGCCGAGATCTACGGCACCATCGACGGCAACCTCACGGTGCGCCAGAAGCTGGTGATCCACGCCACGGGCAGGGTCACCGGCCGCATCCGCTACGGCAAGATCGTCATCGAGGAAGGCGGCCAGCTCTCGGGTGACGTCGAGTGCGCCGCCAACGGCGCGGCCAAGGCGTCGTCGTCCGGCACCAAGCCGTCGATGCAGCTGGCGGCCTAAGTCTGCGCCGAACCCCCGGCGGGCGGTTTGCCCGCCCCGGGGGGCCCCGGTATGCTCGGGGCCATGTACGCCGAGTTTTTCGGGCTCCAGAGCGACCCGTTTTCGATCGCGCCCGACCCCCGCTACCTGTTCATGAGCGAGCGCCACCGCGAAGCGCTCGCTCATTTGCTCTATGGCGTGCGGGGCGGTGGCGGCTTCGTGCTGCTCAGCGGCGAGATCGGCGCCGGCAAGACCACCATCTGCCGCTGTTTCCTGGAGCAGGTGCCCGAGAACTGCAACGTCGCGTACATCTTCAATCCGCGCCTGACGGTCGCGGACCTGCTCAAGTCCATCTGCCGCGAGTTCCGCATTGAGGTCAAGCACGAGGGCCTGGGCCCGGCCACGGTGCACGACCACCTCGATCCGCTCAACGAATTCCTGCTGGCCAGCCACGCGCGCGGCGAGCGCAACCTGCTCATCATCGACGAGGCGCAGAACCTCACGCCCCATGTGCTGGAGCAGCTGCGCCTGCTCACCAACCTGGAAACCAGCGAGCGAAAGCTGCTGCAGATCATCCTCATCGGCCAGCCCGAGCTGCGCGGCATCGTGGCGCGGCCCGAACTGGAGCAGTTGGCCCAACGCGTGATCGCGCGCTTCCACCTCGACGCCCTGGACGCCGCCGAGACACGCCAGTACATCCAGCACCGCCTGCAGGTGGCCGGCCTCAAGGGGCCGCTGCCGTTCTCGCCAGCCGCCATCGAACGCATCCATGAGCTGTCGCGCGGTGTGCCGCGCCGCATCAACCTGCTGTGCGACCGCGCCCTGCTCGGCGCCTACGCGAACGGGCAGAGCCGCGTCGAACGCACGGTGGTCGACAAGGCCGCCGGCGAGGTGTTCGACGGCGCCGGCTTCCCGCCACCGCCCCGGCGTGCCCGTCCGATGGGTGCCGCGCGTCCCACCGGCCTGGGCACTGCGGGCATGGGCGCATTGGCCGGCGCTGTGGTGGGCGCCTTGGTCGCCGCCGCGGTGCTGTGGTTCTGGCTGCAGCGGTCGGGCACGCCGGCCGCCGCCGGGCCCGCCGCCCCAGTGGCCGCCGCCCCGGTCACCCCTCCCGTCACCG
>Ga0209958_1001681_pt1 | contig 15195 bp, 17 predicted proteins | sample ThiBio_inoc_plan_FD_183942 | JGI IMG/M metagenome (GOLD analysis project Ga0209958, IMG submission 183942) | Wastewater bioreactor microbial communities from Cape Town, South Africa - Thiocy_inoc_plan (SPAdes) | ecosystem: Engineered > Bioremediation > Thiocyanate > Unclassified | place: South... | reverse complement strand
GGCGCCACACTCTGGTCCTTGCAGCCGCACAAGCGTGAGCGCAACCCGGCCACCGAGCTGTACAACGTGGATCGCGTCTCACGGGCCGATAGCCTCGACCAGTTGCCCAAGGACTATACCAAAGTGGGGCCAATGGCTAAGCCCGTAGTGCCGATGTTGGGTGAGCCATTGCCGGGCGACTTGGGGCCGGCCATCGTGCATGCTCAGAACCGCGGGAACACGGGCGCGTACACCCCCGCGCAACCTAGCCGCATCGCACAGCCGGGCGATACCGAGGATGCGGCGCGTTCGTCGGTGTTCTTCCGCAGCAGTAGCACAACAAATGCGGCACCGCCAACCACCGTAGCCACAATCCAACCCGAGCCGGCATCGGGCAATCAAGCCTTCAATCCGATGGCTTCGATATCGGCACAACCAGCCGATCCGACCGCTGCGCAGAATCGGCAGGAGCAGAAGCAGGCGTTTGTCGCCAATGGCGGCGACACGACCACCCGCAATCCGGCCAGCCTGCAACTACCAGCCTCGCCCTACCAGGTGATGGCTGGCACCATCATTCCGGCATCGCTGGTGACGGGCATCAACTCCGACCTGCCGGGGCAGGTCATCGCCAATGTCACCGAGGCGGTCTACGACACGGCCACCGGTCGCTTTCTGCTGATTCCGCAGGGGTCGCGGCTGATCGGCCGCTACGACAGCCAGGTTTCATTCGGTCAGCGACGGGTACTGCTGGTGTGGACGCGCTTGATCCTGCCTGATACTTCGTCGATTTCGCTCGACCGATTGCCTGGCATCGACCCGGCGGGCTATGCCGGGCTGGAGGATGGCGTCGATTGGCATTGGGATCGCATCCTTGCCGGTGCGGCGTTGTCCACGCTGCTCGGAGTCGGTGCGGAGCTGGCAGCACCCAACAACAGCGGCAGTACCGGTAGCGTCACCGTCGCCGTTCGCCAGAGCGCGCAGGACACCGTGAACCAGGTCGGTCAGGAGATCACTAAACGCAACGTGAGCATCCAGTCGACGCTCACTATCCGGCCCGGATTCCCGATGCGGGTCATGGTGAACAAGGATCTGATCCTGCGTCCGTACCAGCCGCTGTTTTTCCAGAGGGGATCGTCGCAATGAACACATCCACTGGCAAGCTGCGGCTGGGGCCGCTACCCAAAGCCGAATCCATAAAGCTTACGATTTCGCTTTCGACCAACCTCAAGACTATGCTGGACCGTTATGCGACCCTTCATGCCCAAACCTACGGCGAATCCGTGGACGGCGTCGCCTTGATACCACACATCCTTGAAGCGTTCATGGTTCGCGACCGCGAATTCAAGAAATATCTGGCGAAAGCCGGATCGGCGACCCCTCCGAGGCCGATACCTGACACCTGAGTTTTCGCGCGGTCGTCCGACTTATCGACGATTTCGGCGCCGCGACGCTTTCGCGAGCTTTGCTCTGTTTTTCCCGTGCCCGGTCGAAAGCATTTCCGGTGGCCGGCGTGCCAGTTCGACAAACGCTTTCAGGTAATCGATGTCGATGTCCGTCTCGCGCGCGCCCAGGAAGATTTGCTTGGCGATGCCTTGGCGTCCCAGGCGAACCGTAACCACTTCAACTTTGCCGGCGTATTCTTCCACCAGCCAGCGCGGCAGGGCCGCCACGCCCCGGCCGCTCGCCACCATCTGCAGCATGATGTCGGTCGTTTCGATGACCTTGTGGCGCTTGGGCTGGATGCCCACCGGCATCAGGAACTGGGTGTAGATGTCGAGGCGCTCGATCTCGACCGGATATGTGATCAGCACTTCGCCGCTTAGTTGTTCCGGCTCGACATGCGAGGCCGCCGCCAACGGGTGCTGGCGCCCCACCACCAGCACCTGCTCGTAGTCGAACACCGGCTCGAAGCGCAAGCCGGGCTTGTACAGCGGATCCGGCGTCACCAAGAGGTCGATTTCGTAGCCGAATAGCGCGCCAATGCCGCCGAACTGGAACTTCTGTTTGACGTCCACATCCACGTCGGGCCAGTCGGACAGGTAGGGCGACACCACCCTGAGCAGCCACTGGTAGCAGGGATGGCACTCCATGCCGATGCGCAGCGTGCCGCGCTCGCCCTGGGCGTATTGGCGCATGCGCGCTTCCGCGTGCTCCAGTTGCGGCAGCACCCGGTTGGCGACTGCGAGCAGGTACTGGCCGGCCTGGGTCAACCTGAGGCTGCGCCCCTCCCGCAGCCAGATGTCCGTGCCCAGGTTCGTTTCGAGCTTTTTCATGGTATGGCTCAAGGCGGACTGGGTCAGACACAGCACGCCGGCCGCCGCCGTCAGCGAGCCCTGCCGCTCCACCTCCCGGACGATGGCCAAGTGAATTTTCTCCAGCATGGTATCAATGAACAAAACTAATCGACTGTTGAAACAATACCATTTTATTTCATAACACAACCTGCCTACCATGCTCGCACCTGATTATCTCGAACGAATGAAGGCAAGACATGGTCACGACACACAATCTCGGATTTCCGCGCATCGGCGCGCAACGTGAACTGAAATTCGCCCTGGAAGCCTACTGGAAGGGGCAATCCTCGCGCGACGAACTGACCGCGCTGGGCGCGCAACTGCGGCAACGGCACTGGGAGAACCAGTCCGGCCTCGACCTCGTGCCGGTTGGCGATTTTTCCTTCTACGACCTGGTGCTCGACATGAGCTTCACCCTGGGCAATCTGCCGGAGCGCGTGCGCGGTTTCCATGGCGATGCGCTGGACAACTATTTCCGCGTCGCGCGCGGCCGGTCGGCCCCGGACGCCGAGGATCACGGCGCGTGCTGCAGCGGCGTGCAGGCCGGCGAGATGACCAAGTGGTTCGATACCAACTACCACTACATCGTGCCGGAATTCGGCGCCGCGACCGAGTTCAAGCTGGATGCCTCGCGCCTGCTCGCGCAACTGGCCGAAGCCCAGGCCCAGGGCGTCAAGGCCAAGCCGGTCATCATCGGCCCGGTCACCTACCTGGCGATCGGCAAGACCAAGGACGGTTCCGACAAGCTCGCGCTGCTCCCGCGGCTGCTGCCGGTCTATGCGCAACTTCTGGAAGCCCTGGCCGACGCGGGGGCGGAGTGGGTGCAGATCGATGAACCTATCCTGGTAACTGAGCTGGATGCCGACTGGCGCCATGCCTTCAACCTGGCCTACCACGACCTCAAAACCTGCCGCGTGAAGCTGCTGCTGGCCACCTACTTCGGCGCCCTGCAGGAGAACCTGCACCTGGCCGCCAACCTGCCCGTGGCCGGCCTACATATCGACGCGGTCAACGCCCGCGACGAAGTGCCGAGCCTGCTCAACCTGCTGCCCTCCCACAAGGTCGTCTCGCTGGGTGTCATCAATGGCCGCAACATCTGGAAGACCGATCTGAATGCCGTGCTCGACTGGCTGGAACCGGTGCATGAAAGGCTGGGCGACCGCCTGTGGATCGCGCCGTCGTGCTCGCTGCTGCACGTGCCGGTCGATCTCACCAATGAACAGAAGCTCGACCCGGAAATCCGTTCCTGGCTGGCCTTCGCGCTGCAAAAGCTCGACGAGCTGAAGGTGCTGGCTGCCGCGCTCAACCAGGGCCGTGCCGCCGTCGGAGCCGATCTGGCCGGCAACCGGGCGGCCATCGCCGCCCGCCGTGGGTCGCCGCGCGTGCACAACCCGGCGGTCAAGGCCGCGATCGCGGGGATCACCCACGCGCTTGGCCAGCGCCAAAGCCCTTACGCGGTGCGGGCCAGGAAACAGGCCGCCTTGCTCAACTTGCCGGCCTATCCGACCACGACCATCGGTTCGTTCCCGCAAACCGCCGAGATCCGCCAGGCGCGCAGCCGGTTCAAGGCCGGCGAACTCGGCGAAGCCGCCTACAAGGGCGCCATGCGCGCCGAGATCGCCCGCTGCGTGCGCGAGCAGGAGGCCCTGGGCCTCGACGTCCTGGTGCACGGCGAGGCCGAGCGCAACGACATGGTGGAATACTTCGGCGAGCAGCTCGACGGCTACGCCTTCAGCCAGTCCGGCTGGGTGCAGTCCTACGGCTCGCGCTGCGTGAAGCCGCCCATCCTGTTCGGCGACATCAACCGCCCGAGGACGATGACGGTCGAGTGGATCCAGTACGCCCAGTCGCTCACGGCCAAGCCGATGAAAGGCATGCTGACCGGCCCGGTCACGATCCTGAACTGGTCCTTCGTGCGCGACGACCAGCCGCGCTCGGTCACTTGCCAGCAGCTGGCGCTGGCGATCCGCGAGGAGGTGCTCGACCTGGAAAAAGCCGGCGGGCGCGTGATCCAGATCGACGAGGCCGCGCTGCGCGAAGGCTTGCCGCTGCGCAAGTCGCAATGGCAGGCGTACCTTTCCTGGGCCGTGGAATCCTTCCGCATCGCCGCCAACGGCGTGGCAGACGAAACACAGATCCACACCCACATGTGCTACTCGGAGTTCAACGACATCATGGCGGCGATCGCCGGCATGGACGCCGACGTCATCACCATCGAAACTTCCCGTTCCGACATGGAGCTGCTCGACGCTTTCGACGACTTCAAGTATCCGAACGAGATCGGCCCGGGCGTGTATGACATCCACTCGCCCAACATCCCGAGCGAGCAACACATCGTCGATCTGATGAAGAAGGCCGCCGCGCGCATCCCTGCCGAGCGCCTGTGGGTGAACCCCGACTGCGGCCTGAAGACGCGGCAGTGGGCGGAAGTGATCCCGGCGTTACGGAACATGGTTGCCGCCGCCAGGACCCTGCGCGAGCATGGCAAACCAGGCCGGCAAACCTGAGGGGTTCGGTCAGGACGCTTCCTGCAACGACTCGATCAAGGGGCAGGCGACCCTGCCCCGGCTGGCCGCGCAACGGTCGACAAGTCCGGTCAAGACGACCTCGATGCGCTGAAGGTCGGCCATGCGACGCCGGACATCAGCGAGCTTGTGCTCGGCAATCTCGCTGGCCTCGGCGCAGTGCGTGCCGTCATCCAGCATCAGCAGTTGCGCAATCTCGTCCAGGGTGAAGCCGATCCGCTGCGCCGCCTTGATGAAGCGCACCCGGGCCACGGCATCCGCGCCATAGTGCCGAATGCCTCCCGTCGGCCTGGGTGGCTCGGACACGAGCCCCTTGCGCTGGTAGAAACGAATCGTTTCGATATTCACTCCTGCCGCCCGCGCCAGCCCGGCGATAGTCAAATTTTTTTGCATCATCCTCTTGACTCCGTACATTGGTACGGAGTCTATCCTGTGTCCGATCCGTATGCAAAGCCATCGGTTGCATCGGGTACTCAGACAGATTCAACCACTGAACAGGAGGATAAATGTCGCAAGAAACTTCTGGCCGCTGGCCACTCATCGGCGGTGTCATCGCCGCCGTCGCCGCCTCCCTGTGCTGCATCGGACCCCTGGTGTTGGTGATGCTGGGTGTCGGCGGAGCCTGGGTGGCCAATCTCGCCGTGCTGGAGCCGTTTAGGCCCTACTTTCTCGGAGCGGCCATCATCGCCCTGTTCTTCGCCTGGAAAAAAATCTACCGGGCCCCAACCGCGGACGCCTGCACACCAGGTTCGCTGTGCGCCCTGCCGCAGGCCAACCGCATTTACAAAGCGCTGTTCTGGATCGTGGCCGCGCTCGTCGCGCTCGCCCTGGTCTTCCCCTATCTTGCCCCGCTATTCTATTAAACCGGAATCCATTATGAAAACACTCGTCTCGGCGCAAGCCAAAAAACTCATTCTTGCCACTATCCTCGCATTTGCCTTCATCGACGCCGCCTTCGCCGCCGTCCGCACCGTCACCCTGTCGGTGCCCGGCATGTACTGCGAAGTTTGCCCGATCACCGTGCGCAAGGCCCTGGAAAAAGTGCCGGGCGTATCCAAGGTCGATGTGTCCTTCAAGAAAAAAGAAGCGGTCGTGACCTTCGACGATGCCAAGACCAGCATCAAGGCGCTGGAGGATGCCACGTTCGAGGCCGGGTATGAGTCCACCGTGAAAGGCGAGAAAGCCAAATGAGCGAGCAGATTCTCCACGTCACCGGCATGACCTGCGAGCACTGCGCGGCATCGGTGAAGCAAGCGCTCCTAGCGGTCGCCGGCGTGAGCCGCGCCGAGGTCTCCTACCCCGAGGCATCCGCCCGCGTCGAGGTGGCGGCGGACACCCCCGTCGCTGTGCTGCTCGATGCGGTGCGCGCCAACGGCTATGGCGCGGAGGTATCCGGCGGTGCGTGTTGCGGCACGGCTGCCAAGACTGAAACCAAACTGAGCGTCGCCATCATCGGCACCGGGTCGTCCGCCTTCGCCGCCGCCATTCGCGCGGTGGAGGAAGGCGCGAGCGTGACCGTGATCGAGGCTGGAACCACCGGCGGCACCTGCGTCAACGTCGGCTGCGTGCCGTCGAAGATCCTGATCCGCGCCGCCCATGTGGCGCACCTGCAGGCGCGGCATCCGTTTCCGGGGCTGGCCACGCACGCGCCGACGCTAGATCGCAAGGCGCTGGTCGCGCAGCAACAGGCGCGGGTAGAAGAGCTGCGTCACGCCAAATATGAAAGCATTCTGGAAACGAATCCGGGCATCACCCTGCTGCGCGGTTTCGCCCGCTTCGAGGATGCAAAGACACTCGTCGTGAAACAGCCGGATGGAGCCGAGCAGCGCCTCACGCCCGACCGCATACTGATCGCCACCGGCCGCTCGCCGCAGATCCCGGACCTGCCGGGGCTCGCAGGCACACCGTTCTGGACCTCTACCGAGGCCCTGGTCGCCGAGGAAACGCCGGCCCACCTGATCGTCTACGGCGGCTCGGTGGTCGCGCTAGAACTGGCGCAGGCTTACCTGCGCCTGGGCAGCCAGGTCACGCTCGTCGCGCGCGGCGGGCTGCTGTCGAAGGAAGACCCGGCCATCGGCGAGGGGCTCAAGGCGGCCCTGAGCGAGGAAGGCATGCGCGTGCTCACCGATACCCGGGTGACCGGCGTGCGCTTCGACGGCAAGGCCTTCGAGCTGGAAACCAGCGCCGGCCCTGTGCACGGTGACCGCCTGCTCGTCGCCACTGGGCGCAAACCCAACACGGCAGGGCTGAATCTCATGGCTGCCGGGGTGGCGACGGACGCCAGCGGCGCCATCGTCGTCGACGACCACCTGCGCACCTCCGTGCCGCACATCTACGCCGCCGGCGACTGCACCAACGCGCCGCAGTTCGTATATGTAGCAGCGGCGGCCGGCACCCGCGCCGCCATCAACATGACCGGCGGCGATGCCGCGCTCGATCTCACAGTGGTGCCGGCGGTGGTGTTCACCGACCCGCAGGTGGCCACGGTGGGGCTCAGCGAGGCCGAGGCAGCCAAGCACGGCATCGAAACCGACAGCCGCGCCCTCGCCCTCGACAACGTGCCGCGCGCGCTGGCCAATTTCGACACGCGCGGCTTCATCAAGCTGGTGGCGGACAAAAGCACGGGGCGCCTGGTGGGCGCGCAGGTGCTGGCGGGAGAAGGCGGCGAGATCATCCAGAGCGCCGCGCTGGCGATCAGGAACCGCATGACGGTGGCGGAGCTGACGGGGCAGTTGTTCCCCTACCTCACCATGGTGGAAGGGCTCAAGCTCTGCGCCCAGACCTTCACCAAGGATGTGAAGCAGTTGTCCTGCTGCGCGGGGTGAGGCCGCTGATGTCCTGCGGATATCACGGGCGCCAGTAACGATAGCCCAGCAGTTGCAGCCGGATCATCTCCGGCGCGCCCGCAGGCACGAAATCCACTTCCATGGGAAACTCGACGTCCTTGAGGCCGTGGTCGCGCATGCTGATGCGGCAGGCCTTGAACTTCACGCCTTGCCGCGCCAGCGCCGCGAGCAGGCTGGCGGTGTCATGGTTGTCCGGGAGCAGCGAAGTGATGCCGCCTTCGTAGGCGACGACTTCGATTTTTACCCGGTCGCCGCCGATGTCTTCCAGCACCTTGGCGATCTGGAGAAAAGCGCGGCGTTGGGCGTCGGAATCACCGACCGTCATTTGCATGACGATGGGCACCGGTTTCGGCGCGGCAGCGCGGGCGGCGACGCTGGTTGGTCCGGAGAAGACAAGAATCAATAACAATGCGCGGAATACGGCAGTCACGGGGTCTCCTTTGGGCTTAAGTCGGGAATGAGTTCTGCTAGGGCAAACGCTTGAAGACCTTGCCGAGCGCGAGTGGCGAAAGCGCACCTTGGATCAGGACGGCTCGCCCGTTCTTGTCCGCGAAAAGCATGCTGGGCACTGCTGGGATGTCCAGCTTGTTCAGCAGACGCTCGTTGGCACGCGTTCGACGCTCCGTCTCATGGGACGGGATCTGTTCCGTGATTCCCCCGGCGTAGGATTCGCCGGCGTAGCGCTCCTCGTTCTCGCGTAAGGCGGCGCTCGGGTCAGGCGCTTCCAGAATCGCGGCGACCTTGCCCAGACTGGTCGCATTGACCATGGCGACCGGCACCCAACGCACTTGCAGGTTGTGCGGCCCGATGAGGCTCCGCAAACTCTTGTACAGCATCTGACAGGCCGGGCAGTTGGGATCGAAGAAAATGTAGATGGGCCGCTTGCCTTGGCCATCCACAATCCACGTCGCCTTCGGCAGCGCGGCTAGGATGGTGTCGGCCGATGAGGTTGCGGGCGCGCGCTCGGTCTCGGCGGCCAGGCTGGCGACCGGAAACATGAGAAACATGCTGGCGAACAGTACAAGGATATTGCTCAGGACCGGCCTCATATCGATCTCCTATCTGACAAGATGTCATCAGGATAGGAGCTGGAGTCGGCTCCAAGTCAAGCCCCGTTCGCCCGGAAACCGAAGGTATTGACATGGAGTCGGCTCCAGGGTCTAAGGTGGCATTTCCAATAGCTGGAGGCGATGCGATGAAGGTAAAAGTGGAAGTGTTTTCCTCCCCCGGCTGCGGCAAGTGCGGCCAGGCCAAGGAGGTACTGCGTCGAATCGCACAAGAGATGGATGGCGGCATCGAGTGGCGCGAGGTGAACGTCCTGGAAGAGATGGACTACGCGGTCTCGCTCGGCGTCATGTCCACCCCCGCCATCGCCATCGATGGCGACCTGGTTTTCAGCGTCCTGCCGTCCTCGGGCAAGCTGCGGGCGGCGCTGGATGACCGGCTCCGTTCGACTGCGGGAGAAAAATCATGACCACGCTGCTGCTCGCGACCTCGGTCATCCTGGGGGCGCTCACCTTCTTCGAGCCGTGCACGATCGCGACGCATACCCTGTTCACCGTGCGCGCCCATGGCCAGGGCCGGGTGGGGTGTTGCCAAAGCCTGCTCGCGGTGTGGATCACGCGCAGCGCACTGGTGGTGGGGCTGCTGGCGCTCCTGGTAGGGGCCACGGAACCGCCAGCGTGGGGGCCGTATGCGCCGAGCGCGATCCTGTCCGCCATGGCGACGATTTATCTCGTCTCCCGCTTTATCTATCTCCCGGTGCCGCACCTGGCCTTCCACCGGCTGCTCCCGCGCGGTGATCGGCTTCCCCAAGCCATCCAGCTCGGGCTCACGCTGCCCGCGTGCACCATCCCGCTGTTCGTCATCGTGGCGGGCATCGCCGTGACGGTGGATTCCATCGCCTTTGCCGCGCTGGCCGGGCTGCTGTTCGCCGGATTTTTCACGCTGCCCATGGCGCTGGCCGCGTTCAAGGGCATCCACGCCGAGGGCCGGGATTTCCTGAACCGCACCGCCAAGGGCAGTCCGTTCCTGACCGCGGCCTTGCTCTATGGTTTCGCGCTCTATCTGCTCGTCCCGGCCGTCGACCTGGGCATTCCCACTTTGAGCGCGGCCTTGGAGCACGCGAGCCTGCTCGGAATCGGCCTCGCATTTCTCGCCGGCTTCGTGTTCAGCTTCAATCCGGTGGCGTTCGCCTCCATCCCGGTGGTGCTGGCCTATGTGACGAAGGCGCACGAAGAACGGCGTGCCTTGCTGCTGGGCGGCGCCTTCATCGCCGGGATCGTAGTCACTCACGTCGTGCTGGGGGTTGCTGCGGCAGTGGGCGGCGAATGGGTGAAATCGGTGATGGGTCGCCAATGGGGTCTCTTCCTCGGGCCGCTGCTGATCGTGATGGGATTGCTCTGGCCCGGCTGGCTGAAACTGCGCCTGCCGTGGATCGGCATGCGCGGGCGTCGCGTCGCGGGCCCCTGGGGCGCGTTTCTGTTGGGCATACCGTTCTCGGTGGCCGTGTGCCCGTTCTGCACCCCGGCGCTGATGGTCACGCTCACCGCCGCCGCAGCCATCGGTTCGGTGCCGTTCGGTTTCGCGCTGCTGCTGGCCTTCGCGCTTGGGCGCGCAATTCCCATCGCGCTCGGCGCCTGGGGCATGGGCTGGCTGGAGTCGTTGAAGATGTTGTCCCGCCATCAAAAGGCGATCGAGATCGTTGCAGGCGTGGCCTTGATTCTGACCGGACTGTATCTGCTCAACGAATATCTTTTCATCATTCAATACTGAGCATGGGCGACAAGGCGAAAAAAACCGCGAGCACCCTCTCCATCGGCAACATCGGTCACGTCCTTGGCTTGAGCGCGGATACGCTGCGCTATTATGAAAAAATCGGGCTGCTCCCCGGTGTGAGCCGCAGCGCGTCCGATATCCGCCGCTATGGGGAAAGAGACCTCTCGCGCCTGCGTTTCATCCAGCGCGCGCAGAAAATGGGTTTCACCCTCGCCGAGATCGGCATGCTGCTCACCATGCGCGACAATCCGCAACGCGCCCGCGCGGGGGTGCGCAAGCTAACTGCGGCCAAGCTCGATGAAACGGAATCGCGCCTCAAGGAAATCACCTTGCTGCGCAATGAACTGCAACTGTTGCTCAATCTGTGCCGAGGCGCCAAGACAGGTTGCCCCATCATCGAAACTATTGACCAGGAACCCCGCCCAAAAGGCTAGCATCTGCTCCGACGAGCTTTGTTCTTTGCTCTTCCCACAACAACGGCGTCCCCGACGCCAAGTCGAACAGGGTCACCTCCGGTGACAGGGTCTCGTCGAGGATGACGACGACGATGTCCGGCGCCAGGGTGGTGAGGTTCACCATCCGGCTCACGTAGGTCCGATCCATCCCCTCGCGTTCGGCGACCTCGGTCAGCGTTCGCGCCTCGCCGGACTCCACAATCGCCAGCCAGCGGTGGCTGCGGGCAAGCGCGAGCTGGATCGGTACAGTGACGGTGAGGCTGCGGCCCCCGTGCGCATGTCACGGACGCCAATAGCGATGCAGTTGATCTCGCTCTTGGCGGAACCCAGCACGATGCGGGTTTCCATTTCATAGCCCTGCTTTTCCGGCATATGCCGCCCGCTATCCGGCATCGTCCGCTCCCGTCCTCTCGGGGATTCTGCCCGGTCCCCGACCGGCCCTTCACTGGGCTGCCGGAACCAGCAGCAGCGGTGCACCGGCACAACAAGTGACTTCCGCACAGCACCACTTCAATGGCGCCACGTGCCTTCAGCCAGGCATTGAGCTCGGCCAGGCGGGTGCGGTCAATTGCATCAAATTCCTCCCGCCGGTGAGCGAGATGGGTTCGATTGCTCGATCTGGGCGGATTGACTCATCACAACCATATCCAGCGAATTGCGCTGTCGTACGCCGTGCTTCGCCGCAGCAGGTTGTTGATCGTGGCTTCGATAGTCAGCATATGCCCTTGAAACATCGTAACGCTTCAGTCGCTTCCTTTTGCCATGGACTCAATTATGAATGACATCCCATCGAAGCGAGTAACTGTTCGCGAGCGTGCCGCGCATGACGCCTGTCGCCCCGAGGACGACAAGTTACCGCATCTACTGCCCAAGAGCCCTCTCCCATTCCAACGCACCATTCGACGCACCGAGTTGCGTCAGCTGGTGCCACTGGCCGATACCACGATCTACGATATGGAGAAACGCGGCGAATTCCCGCGCCGCTTCAATCTGACGGCGCGCTGCGTGGTGTGGGACCTGGCAGAGGTAGAGGCCTGGATAGCTGCGCGGCGGCAGGCTTCCTATACAGATCAACTGAAGCGGGCGCCGGCACCCGATGTTCGCCAACGCAAGCGCCGCCCCGTCAAAGCAATGCCTGGGTCGTGAGCACCTTCATAGATGACGGCAGTAGCGTCGGTGTATGCGACTTGCCCGCCACCCAAGCGTCAATCATGTCGGCCCATTCCTGCAGCATGTGGCGTCGCTGCTCGGCATATTCGGCTTTGTTGTAGACGCCGCGCGACGAGCGGCCGTCTTCGTGCGCCAAGCACTTCTCGATCCAGTCGCTGTTGAAGCCGAGTTCGTTGAGGATGGTCGAACCCGTCCGGCGCAGGTCGTGCACGGTGAAGGGGTCCAGCGGCAGGCCGTTGGCCTTGGCGCGTTCGGCGATCAGTTGCGTGACCCGATTGAGCGTGGCATTGGACATGCACTTGTCGGCGTCGTAGCGCGACGGGATCAGGTAGCGCGAGCCGCCGGCGCAAGTGCGCAGGGCGACCATGATGTCGAGCGCCTGCTGAGAGAGGTAGACGTTGTGAGCCTTGGACGCTTTCATGCGTTCCTTCGGGATACTCCACAGCGCCTTCTCGAAGTTGATTTCATCCCAAGTCGCATGGATCAGCTCGCTCTTGCGCACCAGCGTGAGCAAAATCAGTCGCAGCCCGAGCTTGATCGTGGGATACGAGGCGACGTACTCCATCTGCGAGAGCGCAACGCGAATCTCACTCGGTGACAGCGCGCGATCCTTCGGCACGAAGGTGGCGATCGACGATGGACCAACGTCGTCTGCAGGGTTGGCCACCTTCTCGCCGTGCAAAATGGCAAAGCCATAGACCTGTTTAACGATGTCGCGGACATGGATCGCGGTGGCTGGCGCTCCCCTGCCCTTGACCTTGTTGCACAGGTCGCGCAGGTCGTCGGCTGTGATTTCGGTCAGTAGCCGATTCTGGAAAACCGGCAGGATGTCGCGATCGAGGATGCTCTTGCGCATGGATCGCGTGCTGTCGGCCATGCGCGCCTCGGCGGCCCACCTGACGGTAAATTCGCCAAAGGTCTTGGCCTCGGCCAGCCGGCGCTTCTGGCGCTGCTTCTCCTGGGAAGGCGACCGCCCATCGGCCACCGCACGCCTGGCCTCCAGGCAGCGCTCGCGCGCCCTGGCCAGAGACAAGCCATCTGGCCCATAGCGGCCGATGGTCAGCGTTTCGCGGCGCCCATTGAGGCGATAGTCGTAACGGAAGGTGACGGTGCCGGCAGGCGAGACGGTCACGTACATGCCGTCTCGGTCGGCCACCTTGTATTGAGCGCCCTTGGGCTTGAGGTTCTTCAGTGCGGTGTCGGTCAGCATCGGCGTTCTCCCAAGCATGCAACGGCTTTACCGTCACGAACATTAAGAATGACAATCCGCCTGGAACCCGCATGAAATCTAGCTTTTCACTAGATTTTTTACCGTCACGCGTCAAAACGGCTTGACGGTAGAAATTATAATCCTGTGAGACCGCACTTGGCTACCGTCAGATTAACCGACACTTCGATCTGGCTGCCAGCAATTGTTACCGATAGATTCCGTGTTATATATTTATACTAATCAATCAGTTATAACGAATTTCCGATAGTCGCCGAAAGCCCGCGAACAAGCCTGGATTATTCCCATTCAATCGTCGCCGGCGGCTTGCCGCTGATGTCATAGACGACGCGATTGATGCCGCGCACTTCGTTGATGACCCGGTTGGAGACCTTGCCGAGCAGGGTATAGGGCAGTTCGGCCCAGTGGGCGGTCATGAAGTCGCTGGTGACGACGGCGCGCAGGGCCACCACGTAATCGTAGGTGCGGCCATCGCCCATGACGCCGACGGATTTGACCGGCAGGAACACGGCGAAGGCTTGGCTGGTTTTCTCGTACCAGCCGGACGCGCGCAACTCGTCGATGAAGATGGCATCCGCCTGGCGCAGCAGGTCGGCGAATTCGCGCTTGACCTCGCCGAGAATGCGCACGCCCAAGCCGGGGCCGGGAAAGGGATGGCGGTAGACCATGTCGTGCGGCAGGCCAAGCGCAATGCCCAACTCGCGCACTTCGTCCTTGAACAGTTCGCGCAGCGGCTCCAGCAGTTTCAGGTGCAGCGTATCGGGCAGGCCGCCGACGTTGTGATGGCTCTTGATGGTGTGCGCCTTCTTGGTCTTGGCGCTGGCCGATTCGATGACGTCGGGATAGATGGTGCCCTGCGCCAGCCATTTGGCCTTGGGCAGCTTTTCGGCCTCTTCCTGGAACACGTGGACGAATTCGCGGCCGATGATCTTGCGCTTCTGTTCGGGGTCGGACACACCGGCGAGCGCATCCATGAAGCGGTCGCGCGCATCGACGTGGATGACCTTGACGCCGAGGTTCTGCGCAAAGGTCGCCATCACCTGCTCGCCTTCGTTCAACCGCAGCAGGCCGTTGTCGACGAACACGCAGGTGAGCTGCGCGCCGATGGCGCGGTGCAGCAGGGCCGCGACCACCGAGGAATCGACGCCGCCGGAAAGCCCCAGGATCACCTCATCGCCGCCGACCTCGCTGCGCACGCGGCCGATCGCCTCGTCGACGTAATCGGGCATGTTCCAGTCGCCGGCGCAGCCGCACAGGTCGCGCACGAAGCGGTTGAGAATACTTTTACCCTGCAAGGTGTGGGTGACTTCGGGATGAAACTGTACGCCGTAGAACTTGCGGTCTTCGTCGGCCATGCCGGCGATCGGGGTGGCGGCGTTGCTCGCCATCGCCTTGAAGCCGGGTGGCAGCGCGGTGACCTTGTCGCCGTGACTCATCCATACATCGAGCAGACCGTGACCCTCGTCGTTGGCGCGATCCTGGATGTCGCGCAGCAGCGCAGTGTGGCCGCGCGCACGGATTTCGGCATAACCAAATTCGCGTTTGGTGGCGGACTCGACCTGGCCGCCCAACTGCGCCGCCATGGTCTGCATGCCGTAGCAGATGCCCAGCACCGGCACGCCGAGCGCGAACACGACATCGGGTGCACGCGGCGTTTCGTCTTCGTACACCGAATTCGGTCCCCCGGAGAGAATAATACCGGCCGGCGCGAAGTCACGCACGAACGCTTCGGTCACGTCGTTGGGATGCAGTTCGCAGTACACGCCGGCCTCGCGTACGCGGCGCGCGATGAGCTGGGTGTACTGGGAACCGAAATCGAGGATGAGGATTTTCTGGTGCATGACTGGCCGGGCTGGCCCGGTGAGAATTAATCGATGAGGCGGTATTCGACCGATGACACCACGCGCACTTTCTTGATAT
>Ga0209958_1001679_pt1 | contig 15211 bp, 9 predicted proteins | sample ThiBio_inoc_plan_FD_183942 | JGI IMG/M metagenome (GOLD analysis project Ga0209958, IMG submission 183942) | Wastewater bioreactor microbial communities from Cape Town, South Africa - Thiocy_inoc_plan (SPAdes) | ecosystem: Engineered > Bioremediation > Thiocyanate > Unclassified | place: South... | reverse complement strand
GAAGAAAAGCCAGGGCCACGTGGTACCCGACAGCTTCACCCATGGCACCAGCGACCAGCGCCAGCGCTGGTTCCAGAAAGGCCTGCAGACGGGCGACGTGCGGGCCTGCGACACCTTCAAGGCGGCGTCACTTTGAGCACCCCCGCCGCGCTTCGCGCGACCCCCTCAAGGGGGCGGCGCCGACGGCCCGGCAAAGCCGGTTCCGTGGCACCTCTGGATTGGTACCGGGCGGGCTTGTGGCGCGGGTGCGACAATAGCGGGCTTACCGCCACCCCGGCGTTCCTGACATGACCCAAAGCTTCTCCGAACTCAACCTCGCGCCCGCGCTCGCGAAGGCCGTGGCCGAAATGGGCTACGAGACCATGACGCCCATCCAGGCGCAGGCCATCCCGCAGGTGCTCACCGGTCGCGACGTGATGGGCGCGGCCCAGACCGGCACCGGCAAGACCGCCGCCTTCTCCCTGCCGCTGCTGCAGCGCCTGCTCAAGCACGAGAACGCCTCCACCTCGCCCGCGCGCCACCCGGTGCGTGCCCTGGTGCTGCTGCCCACGCGCGAGCTGGCCGACCAGGTGGCCGAGCAGGTCAAGCTCTACGCCAAGTACACGCAGCTGCGCAGCACCGTGGTGTTCGGCGGCATGGACATGAAGCCCCAGACCCTGGAGCTGAAGAAGGGCGTGGAGGTGCTGGTGGCCACGCCGGGGCGCCTGCTGGACCACATCGAGGCCAAGAACTGCGTGCTCAACCAGGTCGAGTACGTGGTGCTCGACGAGGCCGACCGCATGCTCGACATCGGCTTCCTGCCCGATCTGCAGCGCATCCTGAGCTACCTGCCCAAGCAGCGCACCACGCTGCTGTTCTCGGCCACCTTCTCGCCCGAGATCAAGCGCCTGGCTGGCAGCTACCTGCAGGACCCCATCACGGTGGAGGTGGCGCGCTCCAACGCCACGGCCTCCACGGTCGAGCAACACTTCTACCGCGTCGACGACGACGACAAGCGCGGCACGCTGCGCCAGATCCTGCGCGAGCGCGGGCTCAAGCAGGCCTTCGTGTTCGTCAACAGCAAGCTCGGCTGCGCGCGCCTGGCGCGCTCGCTGGAGCGCGACGGCCTGAACACCGCCGCGCTGCACGGCGACAAGAGCCAGGACGAGCGCCTGAAGGCGCTCGACGCCTTCAAGCAGGGCAACGTCGACCTGCTGGTCTGCACCGACGTGGCCGCGCGCGGGCTGGACATCAAGGACGTGCCGGCGGTGTTCAACTTCGACATCCCGTTCAACGCCGAGGACTACGTGCACCGCATCGGCCGCACCGGCCGCGCGGGCGCCTCCGGCCTGGCGGTGTCCTTTGTCTCGGGGCGCGACGCGCGCCTGGTGGGCGAATTGGAAAAGCTGCTGGGCAAGAAGCTGGAGATCGAGGCGCTGGAGCTGGAGCAGGACCGCCGCCCCGCGGGCCGCTTCAACGACGGCCAGCGCGCCTGGCAGCGCGAGGGGTCGGGGCGCGAAGGCGCCGACAACCGCGAGGCCCGCGAATCGCGTGAACCGCGTGGCGTCCGTGCGCCGGCCCCGCGCGCGGCGCGCGCGCCGGCCGACCCCTTCTTCGACCAGCCCTACGAGGCCAAGCCGGCCGGCGATGCGCCGCCGCAGTGGGAAACCGCGCAGCGTGCGAACGCGCCCAAGGGCCTGTCGCCCAACATCAAGCAGCGGCGCAAGGTGCCGGCGCTGTTCAAGTCCAGCGCGCCGCCGCCGGCCGCGTCCTGACCGGACCGGCCCTCACCGCCCCGGGCGCTGCGCCTGGGGACAGTTCACCTCGAAGCGCTCCAGATCGTCCGGCGAGGCGCCCAGCCGCGCGGCCGTGAGACAGCCGCCCCACACGCAGCCCGTGTCCAGCGCCAGCAGGCGCGGCCGGTGCACGCCGCGCAGGGTGGACCAGTGGCCGAAGGCCACGGGGGTGTTCGCGGTGCGGCGGCCAGGCACCTCGAACCAGGGCAGGTGGCCCTCGGGCGCGGCGCCCGCGCCGTCCTTGGTCTCGAACTCCATCTCGCCCTCGGGCGTGCAGAAGCGCAGCCGCGTGAAGGCGTTGACGATCACGCGCAGGCGGTCGCTGCCCTGCAGGGCCTCGTGCCAGCGAGCGGGCTGGTTGCCGTACATCTGGTGCAGGAAGCCGCCCCAGTCGGGGGACTGCAGCACGGTTTCCACCTCGTGCGCGAGCTGCAGGGCCTCGGCCGCGTCCCACTGCGGCAGAACGCCGGCGTGCACCAGCAGCCAGCCACGCTCCATCAGGGCCAGGGGGCGCTGGCGCAGCCAGTCGAGCAGGGCTTCGCGGTCGGGCGCGGCCAGGATGTCGCCGATGGTGTCCACGCGGTGCGGCCGGCGCACGCCCTGCGAAACCGCGAGCAGGTGCAGGTCGTGGTTGCCCAGCAGGCACTGGCCGCTGCCGCCGAGCGCGATCAGCCGGCGCAGCGCGGCGAGCGAGGCGGGGCCGCGGTTGATGAGGTCGCCCAGCACCACGAGGCGGTCGCGGCTGGGCGAGAAGTCCACGAGGTTCAGCAGGCGGCCCAGGGGCTCGTCACAGCCCTGCACATCGCCGATGAGATAAATTGCCATCGCCCGATTATGGGTACCGCCCCTGCCATGGATACCGTCCTCATCGTTTTCCTGACGCTGCTCAACGGCGCTTTCGCGATGTCCGAGCTCGCGCTGGCGTCCAGCCGCAAGGCCCGCCTGGCGGCCATGGCCGAGGCCGGCGACAAGGGCGCGCGCACCGCGCTCGACCTGCTCGACAACCCCACGCAGTTCCTGTCCTCGGTGCAGGTGGGCATCACCTCCATCGGCATGCTCAACGGCATCGTGGGCGAGGCGGCGTTCAGCGACGACCTGGGCCTGTGGTTGCAGTCGCTGGGCCTCAAGGACAGCGTGGCCGGCGTGCTGGCCACGGCGCTGGTGGTCACGGTCATCACCTTCATCACCATCGTGTTCGGTGAGCTGGTGCCCAAGCGCATCGGCCAGCTCTACCCCGAGGCCGTGGCGCGCTGGGTCTCGCGGCCCATGGCGGCGGTGGCGCGCGGTGCCAAGCCCTTCGTGTGGTTGCTGACGCACACCACGCAGTGGGTGCTGAAGGCCCTGCGCGTGGACAACAGCGCCGCGCAGGTGGTCACGGAAGAAGAGATCCAGGCCAGCCTGGCCGAGGGCGTGGACGCCGGCATCATCGAAGCGCAGGAGCACCGCATGGTGCGCAACGTGTTCGGCCTGGACGAACGCCTGCTCACCTCCATCATGGTGCGGGCCTCGGACATCGAATGGCTGGACGCGGCGATCGGCGTGGACGACGCGGTGCGTCAGGCCGCGGCCTCGGGGCATTCGTGGTACCCGGTGTGCCGCGGCGGGCTGGAGGACGTGGTGGGCGTGATCCACGTGCCGCGCCTGCTGGCCCTGCAGGCCGGGGGCGAGCGGGGGCCGGTGGGCCCGCTCGCGCAGCCGGCGGTGTTCGTGCCCGAGACGCTCACCGGCATGGAATTGCTGGAGCAGTTCCGCGCGCGCGCCACGCGCATGGCCTTCGTGGTGGACGAGTACGGCGTGGTGCAGGGCCTGCTGACGCCGCTGGACATGCTGGAGGCGATCACGGGCGAGCTCTCGCCCGAGCGGTCGGTGGACGCCTGGGCGCACCCTTGCGAGGACGGCAGCTGGCAGGTGGACGGCGCGATGCCGGTGGCCGAGCTGAAGTCGAGGCTGGAGATCGACGCGCTGCCCGACGACGACAGGGGCCGCTACGCCACCGTGGCGGGGCTGATGCACTCCCTGGCCGGCGAGCTGCTGCACCAGGGGCAGCACGTGGACGGCGCGGGTTGGCGCTTCGAGGTGGAGGCGCTGGACGGCCGGCGCATCGCGCGCGTGCGGGTGACGCCGCTGCCGCCGGACGACGCCGAAGCGCCCGACGCGCGCCAGGACGGCTGATCCGCCACCGCTTCAGCCCACGCCCCACCAGGGCGGCAACAGCGCGCGCACTTCGGGGCTGGCGAAGCGCTCGTCGAGCAGCAGCAGCGTGCCGCGGTCCTCGGGCGTGCGGATCAGGCGGCCGGCGGCCTGCACCACCTTGTGCAGGCCGGGGTAGAGGTAGGCATCGGCCCAGCCCTGGGCGCCGGCCTGCTGCAGGCGCTCGCGCAGGGCCTCGCTCAAGGGGTCGGGCGGCGGCAGGCCCAGGGTGGCGATGCTCACGCCCACCAGGCGCGAGCCGGGCAGGTCGATGCCTTCGCCGAACACGCCGCCCAGCACCGCGAAGCCCATGCCCCGCCCGCCTTCGGCGAAGCGCGCGATGAAGGCCTCGCGCGCGGCCTCGTCCATGCTGCGCGACTGCGACCACACGGGCACGTCGGGCAGGGCGGCGCGAAAGGCCTCCAGCGCCTGCGTGAGGTAGTCGAAGCTGCTGAAGAAAGCGAGGTGGTTGCCCGGGTGTGCGCGGTAGTGCGCGCCGAGCTCGTTCACCAGGCGCGGCAGGGTGCGCGCGCGGTCGGCCCAGCGCGTGGACAGGCCGCGCGCCACGCGCACCGACCACTGCGACGGGTCGAAGGGCGAGGCCACGTCGAGCCGCGCCACGGGATCGGGCAGGCCGAGCAGTCGCTGGGTGTGCGCCATGGGCGCCAGCGTGGCCGAGAACAGCGTGGCCGCGTGCGCGTCGGCCCAGCGCGGCGCGAGCAGCTCGGCCGGCAGCAGGCAGCGCAGCGCCAGGCGCGGGCGCGGCTTGCCGCGCCGCGCGGGTGGGCCGGGCGATCGCTCCACCACCGAATGCGCGCCGAAACGCTCGGCCACGCGCAGGAAGTGCAGGACCTCGAACAGCCAGGGCTGCAGCGCGGCGCCGGCCTGCGGGTGGCGCGCCATGAAGTCGCTGAGCGTGGCGGCGTGGCGGCCCAGGGTGGCCATGAAGGCGGCGGGCAGGGCGTCGTCGAGCGTGGTGGTGCCGGGCCCGTCCAGGGCCAGCGCGCCCCAGGCGCGGTGCACCGCGTCCAGGCTGGATTTCAAGGCCAGCGGCGCCTGCGCGCGCCAGGCGCCGAAGCGCTGCGGGTCCAGCTCGGCGCTGTACATGGCACGCGCGCGTTCGGTCAGGTTGTGGGCTTCGTCGAGCAGCAGCTGCACGCGCCAGCCCTCGGCCTGGGCGAGCGACCAGGCTTGGGCGCTGAGGTCGAACCAGTGGTTGACGTCGCCCACCACCACGTCGGCCCAGCGCTGCATTTCCTGGGCGAGGTAGTAGGGGCAGACGCGGTGCGCCAGCGCGATGTCGCGCAGGGCCTCGCGGTCCAGCCAGGCGCGCTGCGCGGCGGCCTGGCGCGCGCCGTCCAGGCGGTCGTAGAAGCCCTGCGCGAGCGGGCAGGACTCGCCGTGGCAGGCCTTGTCGGGGTGCTCGCAGGCCTTTTCGCGCGCCAGGCGCTCCAGCACGCGCAGCGGCTGGGCCTTCAGCCGGCGCAGGCCATCGAGCGCGATGGCGCGGCCGGTGGTCTTGGGCGTGAGCACCAGCAACTGGTCGCTGCGCACCAGCGGCATGGCGCGCAGCGCGCCGAACAGCGTGGCCACGGTCTTGCCGATGCCGGTGGGCGCCTGCGCCAGCAGGTGGCGGCCCGCGCGCTGGGCGCGGAACACCGCCTCGGTGAGTTCGCGCTGGCCGGCGCGGTAGTCGCTGAAAGGGAAGGGCGTGGCGGCCAGCGCGGCGTCGCGCGCACGGCGGTGCGCGGCTTCCTGCCGCGCCCAGTCGCGGTAGCGCGCGCACAGGCCTTGCGTGAAGACCTGCAGGGCCTCGCGCGTGGCCTGGCGCGTGTGCACCGTTTCATGGCCACTGTCGATGTCGTAGTAGACCAGCGCGAGTTCGATCGATGCCAGGCCCTCGGCTTCGCACAGCAGCCAGCCATAGACCTGCGCCTGCGCCCAATGCAGGGCCTGGCGGTTGGGCGCGATGAGGGCCGGGTCGCCGCGGTGGGTCTTGGTTTCGTCGAGGCGGCGGGCCTGGGGGTCGTAGCCGTCGGCGCGGCCCTGCAGCAGCAGGCCCTCGCACAGGCCCGACAGCGTGCGCTCGCGCTGGTAGTGCGCGGGGCGGCGCGCGGCCACGCTGGCGTGGCCCACGATGCCCTCGAAGGCGCTGGGCGCGGGCGTGAAGCGGTGGTCGAGGTCGCCCGTGCGCGCCGCGAAGTCGCACAGGCGCCGCACGGCGACGCGCAGGGGCTCGGGGACGGGTTCGGCGGACACGGAGCGGGGATGATACGGAAGGACAGGAAGGACAATGGCGCGGTGAGCGAGCCTTCCCCGTTGCCACTGCCACTGCCACTGCCGCTTCCCCTGACCCGGCGCCACCACCAGCGCCTGCGCGAGATGCACCGCTCGGCGGGCTGGCCCTGCCACGATCCGATCGAGGTCGAGCTGATCGCGGCCGGCTGCCTGCAGCGCTGTTTCGACGGCGCCGGGCGCGAGCACCTGCGCGTGAGCGATGCGGGCATCGCGCTGCTGGCGCGCATCTACGCGCGCAACCGCGCGGCGCTGTCGGCGCACGAGGCGCTGGTGCAGCGCGTCGCGCTGGAGCAGGCGCGCGCGGGCCGGCTGGCCTGGTGTGGGCTGGCGCTGCGCGCGCCGCTGCCGCGCGAGGGCGAACCGCTGGCCCATCACTGGGTGGTGGCCTGCCCGGACGTGTACTCGATCCGCCGCAGCTCGCGCGCCGACTGGCTGGAGCCCGTGGTGCACGAGATCAAGGTGAGCCGCGCCGACCTGCTGTCCGACCGGCGCAAGCCGGACAAGCGCGCGGCCTACCTCGGCATGGCGGGCGCGGTCTGGTACGTGCTGGGCCGCGACGCCAAGGGCCGCCCCGTCGGCGACGAGCGCGACGTGCCCGAGGACTGTGGCGTGCTGGTGGACGCGGGCGCGGCCGGGGGCTGGGAGCTGCGCCGCGAGGCGCCGCGCCGCGCCGTGCCGCAGCTGCCCCTGGGCGTATGGCTCGCCCTGGCGCAGGCCACGCCCCTGCAGGCCGACGAGCCCGATCAGCAGCCCCTCTGACCTTTGACCATCGGGCCGTCGGCCGTCCAGCCGGGGCGGTCTCGGCCGGGCTGCGGATACCCGCGCGCGTGCCGTCTGGCTACCTTGTGGCTTGACCGGGTGGCGGGCCCGCCCGGTCGCGCTTGCGGGGGTTCCCAAGGGCGTGCGTGGGCCCGGCTTCCTGGGGAATACGGCATGCAGACGGTGCGTCGATCGATGGCGTGGTTCGCGGCGGCGATGGCGCTGGTCTCCGTGACCGCTTGCGGCGGTGGCGGGGGCGATGCCGCCAGTGGTGGTGGCGGATCGGGCGGCGCGGCGGGCCCCAGTGCGAGTCCCAGTCCCGCTCCGGGCGGCGGTGCGGCGCCCTCGCCCTCGCCAGCCCCGGCGCCCGTCCCCGCGCCGCCGCCCGCCGGCACGCCGCCGGCCGCGCCGCCGCCGGGTTCGGGCTCGGCGCCGATTCCCGATCCCGGCGCCGGCACGGGAAGCACCCCATTCGCCCTCAGCATCACGGCCGTGCCCCAGCGCGGCCTGAAACTCGATTGGACCGCCGTGGCGGGTGCCGACTACTACCGGATCGAACGGGACGTGGATGCCAGCGACGGTGTCGACAACTTCGGCTCCGGCGCGCTCGGCTTCGTCCCGTCTTCGGCGCCGCCCACGCGCACATTCACCGACCTGCGCCTGACGGAGGCGATGAACCACAAGTACCGCGTCAGTGCCATGACGCCCAGCGGCGCCGTCCTGAGCACGGCGGTCGCCACGGTGAGCGGCGACCTGGCCGCCGCGGTCGACAGCCTGTCCAACCCGGTGGACGATGCCGGCGGCAACCGGGCGCGCGCGATGGCCACGGCCCTGCGCGACCAGGACGTCGTGCGGCACGTGCTGGCCGTGGGCCTGCCGGGGGCGAACCAGGGCATGGGCCTGGTCAAGGTCTATGAGCGCGCGCCGTTTGGCGGGGCTTGGACCGAGGTCCAGACCCTGTCGCTGCCGCAGGCGGCCCTGGGCGACTTCTTCGGCGCCAGCGTGGCCCTGTCGCCCAACGGCCTGTACCTGGCGGTGGGCGTGCCGGGCGACGACCACGCGAGCGCCGGCACGGGCGTCAATCCCCAGCCCTCGGCGCTGGCGCGCGACGTGCAGGACTCGGGCGCGGTGCAGGTCTACCAGTACGTGGCGGGTCAGGGCTGGGCGCCTGACGCCCGTTTCAAGGCCATCAACGCGGGGGCGGGCGACGCCTTCGGCACCGCCGTGGCCATCAGCAACGACGGCAACCTGCTCGTGGGCGCGCCCAACGAGGACAGCGCGGCCGACCCCGGCGTGTACCAGCCGTCCTCCGCCGACGCGCCCGAGCTGGGCGATGGCCCCTCCAACAGGCAGGACCGGGGCGCCGTGTACGCCTACGTGAACACCGGCCAGGGTTATGCCTTCGATGCCTACGTGAAGCCGTACGTCACGGACGCTTCTCAGTCGTCGATGTACTTCGGTGCCGCGCTCGCCATGGACGCGGCCGGGCAGCGGGTGGCCGTGGGCGCGCCCCGCGCGTCGTACGACGGCGCGCTCGCCGGGGGCGTGTCGTTCTACAGGGTGTCGTGGGGCCCGCAGGGCGATCCTCCCTGGACCCGGTGGAACCTGCTGCAAACCTTCGGCCCCGGGGGCGATCGCTGCGTGGACGCCAGCACCAGCCCGTTGTCCCCCGCCTACCGTGGCCTGGGCGGCGCCCTGTCCATGAGCACCGATGGCAACTGGCTGGCCGCCGGCTACGCCGAGAAGGGCGGCCTGGTGCCGCAGACCGGGCAGACCCTGCCCGCGAACGCGGGCCAGGTGGCCGTGTACCGCTACCAGAACAACACCTGGGCCTGGCATTCCTCGCCCGTGGCGCCGGCCCCGCGCGCCAACGACCGCTTCGGCACCAGCCTGGCCCTGGTCAATGGCGCCAACGGGCCCCAGTTGCTCGTCGGTGCGCCCGAGGACGGTGCCCCGCACAAGGGCGTGATGCGGGCGGCGGACATCGTGCCCGTGAACCTGCCGTCGCCAGCGGAGGCCGGCGCGGCCTATTGCTTTGTCGGGAACGCCAGCGACCCCAGCCGGCCCCTGACCCTGAAGGCGCGCCTGAAGTCGCCCGATCCGCAGAACCAGCAGTGGCTGGGCCAGGCCACGGCCCTGACCCAGGACGGCAACGAGTTCCTGCTGAGCGGCATGTACGACGGCGACCCGCGCGCGCTCTTCCCGAACGTGATCTTTTTTGGCTACTGAGCCTTCTCGACTACTCAACCAAAAAAAAAGGAATGCAGATGGCGCGTCGTTCGATGCGGTGGTTCGCGGCCGCGATGGCGGTGGCGTATCTGAGTGCTTGTGGTGGTGGGGTGGACGACCCCAACCACCGCGACGGATCGGGCGGCGGTTCGTCGGCCACGCCGAGCCCCAGCCCGAGCCCGAGCCCCGCTCCGGGCGCCCCGACGCCGCCGCCACCGCCCGCGCCGCCGCCCCCCTCGGGCTCGCCACCGGCGTCGCCGCCCCCGGGCTCGGGCACGGGGGCGATTCCCGATCCGGGCACCGGCGGCTCCACCGCCTTCAACCTCAGCATCACCGCCGTGCCACAACGCGGCCTGAAGCTCGACTGGCCCGCCGTCGCCGGCGCCTCCAGCTACCGCATCGAGCGCGACGCCGATGCGCTCGACGGCACCGACCGCTTCGCCGAAGTGGCGCAGTCGCAGGGGCCATCGATCACCTTCACCAACCTGAGCCTGGTGGAGGCGGTGAACCACCGGTACCGCGTCACCGCCTGCGGTGCCAGCGGCTGCGACCTGGGCCGGGGCACCGCCGTGGTGAGTGGGGACCTCGCCAGCGCCGTCGTCTCGGCGACCGCCGACGTCGACGACGGCACCCAGGTGGCGCGCGCCATGGCGAGCGGCCAGCGCGGCAATACCCAGGTGCTGGCGGTGGGCCTGCCGGGCGCCAACGGTGAGCGCGGCATGGTGCTGCTGTACGAGCGCGCGGTGGACAGCGCCGCCTGGTCGCCGCTGCCGCTCACGCTGGCGCGGGCGAACGGCGCAGCGCTCGACCATTTCGGCGCCAGCGTGGCCTTGTCGGCCAATGGGCACTGGCTCGCGGTGGGCGTACCGGGCGACGACGCGCCGAGCGCCCTGGATGGCGTCAACCCCAACCCGCCCGTGGGCACCGCGCCGGTGAACGATTCGGGCGCGGTGCAGGTGTACCGCCACGCCAGCGGCGGTGGCTGGAACCTGGTGGCGCGCATCAAGGCCCCCAACGCCGGGGCGAAGGACGCCTTCGGCACTGCGGTCGCCATCGGCAACGAGGGGCAGTTGATCGTCGGCGCGCCCAACGAGGACGGCGGCGCGGACGGCGACGCCTACCGCTACGGCACGGCCGAGGCGGACGCCCTGAACGACCGCAGCGCCGAAGACCGCGGCGCGGTGTACGCGTACGCGGCCAGCGGCGATCTCTACAGCTTCAAGGCCTATGTGAAGCCGCCGGTGCAGCCGGGATCGACCGGCGTGTTCTTCGGTGCGGCCCTCGCGACGGACCCGTCGGCCCAGTGGATCGCCGTGGGCGCGCCGCGCGCGTCCTTCAACGGGCAACTGGCCGGCGGCGTGCTGATCTACGACTTGGCCTGGCTCTGGTCCGGCGCGGCCAAGCCGGCCCCGCTGGCCGCGGGTTTTGCGCCGCAGGCCAACCGGTCCTCGCCGGTGACGCCCAACCCCGCTCCTTCATCGCCCGCCTACCGAGGCTTCGGTGGCGCCGTGTCCATGGGCGCGGGCGGCGACTGGCTGGCGGTGGGTTACGCCGAGAAGGGCTACGACCCGCAGGACGGCGGCCCGATCCGTTCAGCCGCGGGTCAGGTGATCGTGTACCGGCGCCAGGGCGCGGTCTGGAGCGAGCACTCGGTCCTGCTGGCGCACACGCCGCGCGCGAACGACCGCTTCGGCATCAGCGTGTCCCTGGTGAGCGCCAACGGGCCGCAGTTGCTCGTGGGGGCCAGCGAGGACGGCGCCCGGCACAAGGGCCTGCAGCGGGCGGCGGAGGTCGCGCTGGACGACGCGCAAGGGCTCGAATCGCCGGTCGACGCCGGTGCGGCGTACTGCTTCGTGGCGAACCCCGACGCCAGCCAGCCCCTGGTGCTCAAGGCGCGGCTGAAGGCGCCCACGCCCTTGAGCAACCAGTGGCTCGGCCTGGCCACCGCGATGACGCGGGACGGCAGTGAGCTGCTGCTGAGCGGCCACCACGTCGACACCTCCAGCGCCGTGTTTTTCGGCTACTGAGCCTTGGCCCGCAGCAGCCGCAGGCCGTTGAACACCACCAGCAGGCTGGCGCCCATGTCGGCGAACACCGCCATCCACATGGTGGCGTCGTCGAACAGCGCGAGCAGCAGGAAGACGAACTTGATGCCCAGCGCCAGCGCGATGTTCTGCCACAGCACCGTGTGCGTGCGCCGGGACAGGCGCACCGTCTCCGGCAGCTTGCGCAGGTCGTCGTTCATGACGATGACGTCGGCGGCCTCCATGGCGGTGTCGCTGCCCGCGCCGCCCATGCCGAAGCCGATGGTGGCGGCGCTCAGCGCGGGGCCGTCGTTGATGCCATCGCCCACCATGCCCACGGCGCCCTGGGCGCGCAGGGCCTCGATGGCCTCCAGCTTGTCCTGCGGCAGCAGGTTGGCGCGCACCTCGCGAATGCCCACCTGGGCCGCGATGGCCTGGGCCGTGGCCGGGTTGTCGCCGGTGAGCATGACCGTGCCGATGCCCAGCGCGTTCAGCGCCTGGATGGCCTCGCGGCTGCTGGCCTTGGTGGTGTCGGCCACCGCGAACAGCGCCAGCACGCCCTGGGCGCCCGCGAGCAGGGTAACGGTGCGGCCCTGGGCCTCGTGCTCGCGCATCAGCGCCTCCAGCTCGGGCGAGCACTGCCGGCGCTCTTCCATCCAGCGGTGGTTGCCCAGCGCGTAGGCCTGGCCCTCGACCTGGCCGCGCACGCCGCGGCCGGGCTCGGCGGCGAAGCCGTCGACGGGCGCGGCGGGGCCGTCGAGGCCGGCCGCGATGGCCTTGGACACCGGGTGGTCCGAGCGCGCCGCCAGGCTGCGCGCGATGGTCAGCACCCGCTCGGGCGCCAGCGCGCCGGGCAGCAGGGCCTGCGCCACCAGGCGCGGCTTGCCTTCGGTGATGGTGCCGGTCTTGTCCACGGCCAGCACGCGCAGGCGGCGCGCCTCCTCCAGGTACACGCCGCCCTTGATGAGGATGCCGCGGCGCGCCGCCGCCGCCAGGCCGCTCACCACCGTCACCGGGGTGGAGATCACCAGCGCGCAGGGGCAGGCGATGACCAGCAGCACCAGCGCCTTGTAGACGGCGGTCAGCCAGGGCCAGCCGAACAGCAGCGGACCGGTCAGCGCCACGGCGAGCGCGATGGCGAACACCGCCGGCGTGTAGACGGACGCGAAGCGGTCGACGAAGCGCTGCGTGGGCGCGCGCTTGGACTGGGCCTGCTCGACGGCGTCGATGATGCGCGCCAGCACGGTGTCGCCCGCGGGCTTGCTCACCTCGAACTCCAGCGCGCCGTGCTGGTTGATGGTGCCGGCGAAGACCTCGTCGCCCGGGCCCTTGTCCACGGGGATGCTCTCGCCGGTGATGGGCGACTGGTCGGCCGCGCTGTGGCCGGCGCTGACCCGGCCGTCGAGCGCGAAACGTTCACCGGGCTTGATGCGCACGGTGGCGCCCACGGCCACCGCTTTCGCGTCCACCAGGGCCCACTGGCCGTCGGCCTGGCGCACCTCCGCCTGGGGCGGCGACAGCGCCAGCAGGCCGGCGATGGCGTTGCGCGCGCGCTCCACCGAGCGCGCTTCGATCAGCTCGGCCAGCGAGTACAGCGCCATCACCATGGCCGCCTCGGGCCATTGGCCGATCAGGAAGGCGCCGGTGACGGCCACCGCCATCAGCGCGTTGATGTTGAGCTGGCCGCGCCGCAGCGAGGACCAGCCCTTGCGGTAGACCGAGGTGCCGGCCAGCGCGATGGCGCCCGCCGCGACGCCCATGCCCAGCGCGTCCCAGGGCAGGGTGCCGGGGGCGAAGAATTCGATGAGTTCGGACAGCAGGGCTACCACCAGGGCGGCGACCAGCCGCCACAGCTCGCGCTGCTGCGATTGCGCGGTGGCCTGCGCCGAGGGCGGCGCGGCGACCCGTTCGGTCTGGAAGCCGGCCGAACGGATGGCCGCGTCCAGCGGTTCCCAGGACGCCTCGGGCGCCTCGATGCCCAGGGTGCGGCCGGGCAGGTCGAAGCGCAGGCGGCGGACCTCGCCGAAGCGCTCCAGCGCGCGGCGGATCTCGCCTTCTTCGGTCGGGCAGTCCATGGCGGGAATGCGCAGCAGCAGCTCGCCGGGCGCGGCGGCGCGCGCGGGGCGGGTGAGCGACACCGGCGCGGCGCAGGCGCCGCCGTCGCAGCAGGCCTGCGCCTGACCGTGGTCGTGGCGCTCGTTGTGGTCGTGCCGACCGTGGCCGTGATCGTGGCCGTGGTGGTCGTGCGCGTGTTCGTGGCGGGTGGTGGACATCGTGGTTTCTCTCCGGTCCACCGATTGAAAGCCCTGTAGCGGGTACAGGGTCAAGCCCGCGCCGCCAGAAAGGACAAACCCCGCCGAAGCGGGGTTGGTTCCTGGGGGCGGCCGGCGGATCAGGCCAGCATGTCGGCCCAGATGTTGCGCGCCCAGCCGAGGGCGTAGGCGCCTTCGATCTCGCTCGCCGCGCTGGACAGGCCACCCGAGCCCGGCACCGTCAGCATGGTCTTCTGCGCGGCGTCGTAGCGGTGCACGCTGGCCACGTGCACCACGTCCTTGGCGGTGACGAAGCTGTAGCAGGTGTTGGCGTACAGCGGGTTCTGCGGCGGTTGCTGGCCCATCAGCAGCGAGACCACCGCGGCCGCGCAGGTCTTGCCGTGCTGGTTGGCCATGTGGCCCGACTTGGGCATGGCCGGCGCGATCTGGATCGCGTCGCCCAGCACGTGGATGTTCTTGGCCGCCTTCGATTCGAAGGTGAGGAAGTCCACCTCGCACCAGCGCGCGTTGGCCGTGGCCAGGCCGCTCTTGACGGCGATGGCGCCGGCGCGCATGTCGGGCAGCACGTTGGCCACGCCGGCCTTGAAGTCGTCGTTGAACTCGAACTTCAGGGTGTTGGTGGCGGCGTCCACGTCGACCACCTTGTGCTTGGGGCGGTACTCGATGAGGCCCTTGTAGTGCTCGTCCCAGGCCTTGAGGAACAGGCCCTTCTTGGAGGTGATGTCGTCGTTGGCGTCGAAGATGATGACCTTGCTCTTGGGCTTGGCCACCTTGAAGTAGCTCGCCACCATGCAGGCGCGCTCGTAGGGGCCGGGGGGGCAGCGGTAGGGTGCCAGCGGGATCGACAGCGCGTAGGTGCCGCCGTCCGGCAGGGCCTTGAGCTGGTCGTGCAGCGCGGCCGTTTGCGGGCCGGCCTTCCAGGCGTGCAGGATCTTGTCGGCCGCGCCGGGCTTGGCCAGGCCGGGGATGGTGGGCATGAAGTCCACCCCGGGCGAGAGGATCAGGCGGTCGTAGGGCAGGGTGGCGCCGCTGGCCAGCTTCACGGTGCGCTTGTCGGCGTCGATGCTCTCGACCGTGTCGCGCACCAGCTTCACGCCGTGCTTGCGCTGCAGCTGGTCGTAGGACACGGTGATGTCGGCCAGGGTCTTGTGGCCGCCCACCACCAGATTGCTCAGCGGGCAGGACACGAAGTTGGCGTTGGGCTCCACCAGCGTGACATCGACGCGGCCTTCGGAGAACAGGCGCAGGTACTTGGCGGCCGTGGCGCCGCCGTAGCCGCCGCCCACCACCACCACCTTGGGGCCGGCACCGCCGCCGGTGGCGCATCCCGCCAGCAGGCCCAGGCCGGCCACCGCCGAGCCGGCGCCCAATGTCTGTACGAATTGACGACGTTTCATGGCGGGGCTCCTCACTTCTTCTGGGCCGCGAAGTACGCGGCGATCTGGGCCAGCTGCTCGTCGCTGTAGCCCTTGGACAGCTGGTGCATGATGGTCGCGGGCCGCTGGCCGTTCTTGAAGGCCAGCAGCTGCTGCAGCAGCTCGTTCTTGTCCCGGCCGGCCAGGGCGATCATGCCGGGCTCGGCCCGGCCGTCGGTGCCATGGCAGTTGGCGCAGGCCGCCGCCCAGACCTTGATCTGGTTGACCTGGGCCTGGGCCCCGGCGGC
>Ga0209958_1001669_pt1 | contig 15366 bp, 14 predicted proteins | sample ThiBio_inoc_plan_FD_183942 | JGI IMG/M metagenome (GOLD analysis project Ga0209958, IMG submission 183942) | Wastewater bioreactor microbial communities from Cape Town, South Africa - Thiocy_inoc_plan (SPAdes) | ecosystem: Engineered > Bioremediation > Thiocyanate > Unclassified | place: South... | reverse complement strand
GCGGATGAGGCGCTGTGGGCTGCGCGGATCCACCCCGAGTCGGCCGCCGCTGCCCTCAACGAGCGCGACGTGACCCGCCTGTTCGCCGAGGTGCGGGCCGTGCTGCTGAAGGCCCTGGCCGAAGGCGGAACCAGCTTCGACGCGCAGTATGTGAATGTCAACGGTCAGGCCGGCTACTTCGCTCATTCGCTCAACGTCTACGGCAGGGACGGCTTGCCCTGCCCGCGATGCGGACGTCCCATCGTGCGCGCATCGTTCATGAACCGGTCCAGCCACTACTGTCCACGCTGCCAGCGGCTTAGCTGAGACGCTTCTGCCACTCGCCGGCACAGGACACCGGCGTGAACCCGATGGCCTCGTTGATGACGAGCATTGGTTCATTCTCCTCGGCGTTGTAGGTCTCGACGTGCGTCACCTGCGGAAAGAGCTCGCGCAGGCGCGCGAGGGTCGCGCACTTGACCCACGTGCCCAGCCGGCGACCGCGATGTTCCGCGCGTACGAGGGTGTCGTTCTGGTGCGCGATCGTCGGATCGGCCGGTGAGACGTTCAGCTCGTTCAGCGCGACGGGCACTCCTGACGGCTCATGCCGCACCGCCCCGATCAGGCGCCGCACACCGCCGACGGCGTCGTGTGCCTCGATGCGTGCGATGCGCGCGGCATCCCACTCGCCGTCTTCGACGTCGACGTTGCCCGAGGGGGCGTCGGTGGCCATTCGCGACTTGAGGTCGGCCAACGCGGGCGCAAGAGCTGCGGGCGTGGGCGAGAGCCAGAACAGGTAGCGATAGTCGTCGCCGGCGTGGGTGCGCGCACGCGCGCAGAGCGCATCCGTGTGAAGGGCAGTGGACCTGAGGTCGAGGGTGCTCTGACGATAGACCTGCTCCAACCGGAACCCCCGTCTCCGTGCGAACATCGCCGTCGCATCGCGGGGCACGGATCCGAATCCGGTCGATGCCCGCAGGCCCGCACCGCCGGAATGCCTGTGTTCGGTCCAGGACTGCAGCACCGAGCGGCCCAACTCGGCTGCGATGGTCTCGGCCTCGCGCAGCAGACGCGTGCCGATGCCCTGACGGCGGTGTTGTGCGTGCACACGTACCATCACGCCCGCGGTCCGAGACTGCGCATCGGGAAGATGGTCGACGCTCGCCGTACCGAGGATGAGGCCGTTGCGCTCCGCGAGACGTCCGATCACCGGGCGATCCGACTGATCCTGCCACGCGGCCAGAACCTGAGGGAGCGTCAGGTCATAGGCGCTCGAGCCATGCACGTGAGCGGCGTGCGCATTGCGCAATTGCCGCACCGCCTCGAGGTCCACGATCTCCGGCGCATCGATCGAGTGCGGTACCCGGATGGAGCGGACGGTGACATCGATCACGTCAGCACCTTCTTCCATGCCCCGTTGTAGGCGACGGGCACGAAGCCGATTCTCTCGTTGATGTCGAGCATCGGCCGGTTCTCCTCCGCGTTGTAGGTGATGACCTTCGGCGACTGCGGGGCGACGTCGCGGCGCCACGTCTGCAGGCCCGCGCACTTGACGAGCTGTCCGAGCCGATGGCCTCGGTGCTCGCGAAGCACCAGGGTGTCCTCCTGGTGACTCGGACCGGTCGCATCGGTGCCGAGGACGAGCTCGTTGAACGCCACCAGGTGACCGCTGTCGATATGCTGGGCCGCCGTGACGAGTTTGGTGCGGCCGGACTCGACGTACTTGGCGTCGTGGCGAGCGACCCGCTCGGCATCCCAGTTCTCCTCGTCGAAGTCGAGATCGGCGCTCGGTGCGTCCGTCGACATGCGGGATTTCATCCAGGCGTACGCCTCGACATGCGCCGCCGGCGTCACGCCCTGCCATTGGACGACGCGGTATCCGCCCGATGCCGTCACGGCCTCGGTGAGCAGGCGCTCGATGTTCGTGTCGGCGCCCGCGAGGATCAGCTCGCTCTGACGCTCAATCTGTTCCAGGGTGTAGCCGTGGCGCAGGTAGAAGCGCGCCGCATGGTCGCGCGGAATCGTTCCGTAGCCGGTGGGTGCACTCAACCGCTCGCCGTGGGCATCCGGATGCTGCGCCCACGACTGCAGGATCGTGCGATCGTGTTCGCGTGCGGTCTGCTCGATCAGGGCGTAGCCGGCCGATCCGATGCCGCGCCCGTGGTGCGAGCGGAGCAGTTCGACAAGCCAGAAGGCGGTGCGAGATCCGTCTTCCAGCGGCAGATCGACGCCGACGCGACCGACGAACTCGCCGTCGACGATCACCGCCCACGCATGACGGATCTCGTTCGGATCCGGCTGGTAATGCGGCAGCAGTTCTTCCGGCGTCATCGCGTCGTCGTCGTTGCCGGCGATCTCGCGATAGACGAGGTTGCGTACGCGGGTGAACTCGCGGAAGTCGGCGGCGTCGCCGGCATCCATGGAGGCAGGGATCGTGAGGGGGCGGAACTGGGGTCCGGGAATCGTGGTGGTCATGAGATGTCCTTGAGATGGGGCCGGGGCGTCGCGGTCGGACGCCCCGGCCCGGGGCGGATCAGAGGTACGGAAGGATCTGTCGGCGACGCTGCCACTCGAGCTCGCGCTGCTCGCGCTCGCGCTCGGCGAGACGGATGCGGCGGCGTTCGGGGTCGTTGGCGTGCAGGACCGACGCGATGAAGGTATGCATCGTGGTGCTTTCGGTGGGTGCGCGCGGATGCGCGGCGGGCAGAGTGAGAGGCCGGGCTGCGGCGGGGGCACACGCAACGAGAAGACGTGGGTGCCGGAAGGCTGTGTGCGAGAGCGAACTCGCACCTCGACGAGGCGAGGGCGGAGTTCTCCTCTGATCGCGTCAGCAGGCGCCGCGGAAGGCGTCGAAGGAGACGGCCCCCGCGGGCTCACGGAACCAGAAGGAACGCATCGCGGATGCGATGCGGCCGGTGGCGTTCATACGAATCATGTCGGGGACCTCCTTTCTCGACTTCAGACGCGATCTGTGACGATAGCGGGTGTTCTCGACGCGCGTCAAGCGAGGATCCGCGTGTCGTTCCGCTAGCGTGGGTGGACGATCACCCAGGAGGACCCGCGGATGCACCTGAAGAGCCTGACGCTCAAAGGCTTCAAGTCGTTCGCGCAACCGACCACTTTCGCGCTCGAGCCCGGCGTCACCTGCATCGTCGGTCCGAACGGTTCCGGCAAGTCGAACGTGGTCGACGCTCTCGCGTGGGTCATGGGCGAGCAGGGCGCGAAGACCCTTCGCGGAGGGAAGATGGAAGACGTCATCTTCGCGGGCACCTCTACGCGCGGTCCGCTCGGCCGTGCCGAGGTGCAGTTGACGATTGACAACAGCGACGGGGCGCTGCCGATCGAGTACAGCGAGGTCACGATCAGCCGCACGCTGTTCCGCAACGGAACCAGTGAGTACGCGATCAACGGTGCAAGCTGCCGCCTGCTCGATGTGCAGGAGCTGTTGAGCGACTCCGGGCTCGGGCGCGAGATGCACGTGATCGTGGGCCAGGGCCGTCTGGACAGCGTGCTGCAAGCGAGCCCCGAGGACCGTCGCGGCTTCGTAGAGGAGGCCGCCGGCATTCTGAAGCATCGTCGACGCAAGGAGAAGACTCTTCGCAAGCTCGAAGCGATGGAGGCGAATCTCACGCGACTCAGCGACCTTGCCGGAGAGCTGCGTCGACAGCTGAAGCCGCTCGGCAAGCAGGCGGAGATCGCTCGCGAGGCGGCGACGATCGCGGCAGTGGTGCGTGATGCCAAGGCCCGCCTGTTCGCTGATGAACTGGTCGGTCTGCGTGCGCAGCTCGCCGACCACGCCCGCACCGAGCAGGAGCGCAGCGCCGAGCGCCTCGTGCTGCAGGATCAGTCGGAGCAGCTGAAGCTGCGCATCGAGGCGCTGGAGGCACAGCAGCGCTCGGAAGCCGTGGATGCGGCGCGGGCGGTCGCCTTCGGTTTGGAACGCGTGCAGGAGCGACTGCGCGGTCTCTTCTCGCTCGCGGGCCAGCGTCTCGCTCTGCTCGAAGACGACGGCACGCTCGGGATCGAGGTCGCCACGGTCAGCCAGGCCGCGATCGACGAGGCACGGGCCGATATCGATGAGATCTCGGCCGGACTCGGAGGCGCCCAGGATGCCGCGGAGGCGGCCGCGCGCGACGTGATGCGGGCACGTGCCGAACTCGACGCGCTCGACTCCGACATCGCCGCCCAGAGCGCGCTCGTGTCCGCGCACGACATGCGCATCACGAAACTCCGCGGAGCCGCAGATGCCGCAGCATCCCGCCTGGAGGCCGTGCGCGCGGGCGTCGAACGCCAGCAGCGTGCGCTCGACGCGGCCCTGGCGCGGCGCGCAGAAGCGGAAGAGGCACTCGCAGGGGTCGATCCCGAACTGGTGACCGAGGGATCCTCTGCCGAGCACGCTGCCGCTTACGAGCGTGCGCAGCACGACGCCACCGCCGCCGAGAACGAGGTCGGGGCGATCCGTGAGCGGCTTCACGCCGCCGAACGCGAACGCGAATCGCTCACGGCGCAGACCGCGGCGCTCGGACGGGCGCTGGATGTCCGCAACGCCGCGGCCGAGATGATCGCGGTCGGAGGCGCCGGCATCCGCGGCCTGGTCGGCGACGCGCTCAAGGTGCGCTCGGGATACGAAGCGGCGATCGCCGCCGCGCTGGGTGCGCTCGCGGAGGGCCTGCTCGTCGACGACATCGACGCGGGTATCGCCGCCGCTCGCGCTGCGCGCGACGCCGATCTCGGACGGCTCGACATCACGATCGCCGACGTGGAAGCGGGCGCGCCGGCGGCGGCGATCCCCGAGGGAGCGATCGCCGCTGCGGAGGTGGTGACTGCACCGGCCGGCATCCTCGGCATCCTCGCCCGTGTCCTGATCGTCGACGACCTCGATTCCGCGCACGCCGTTCGCCGCAGGATCATCGACGTTCCGGATGCCGCGACGACGATCGTCACGCGTGCGGGCGAGCGGGTGACGTCCTACACGATCCACGCCGGCTCCGGGGCCGGACGCTCGCGGCTGGAGTTGGCGGCGGAGCGAGATGCCGCCGCCGAACGCCTCGCGGAGATCACGGTCGTCGCAGACTCGCTCCGCGAGGCTCTCTCGGACGCCCAGACGACCTGGAACGACGCACGGGCGCGGACGAAGGATGCGCTTCAGAGCCTGCGCGAACACGATGCCGCCCTGGCGGCGCACACCGAGCAGGTCAACCGCGCCACCGTGCGTCATGAGGCAGCCGTCGCGGAGTGCGAGCGGTTGGAGGCCGGGCTTGCTCAGGCGTCGTCCGCGGTCGCGGATGCCGAGAGAGCAGCACGCGTCGCCAACGACGCCTTCGAGGGTGCCCAGCAGGCTCCCCGTCCCATCCTGGACGCCTCCGCGCGTGACGGTCTGCTCGACGCTCTGGAGAGTGCGCGCGACCGCGAGATGCGCGCACGTCTGGATGTCGAGACGCTGCGCGAGCGCGTGCGCGCCGGAGAGGGACGTGTCGATCAGCTCGTGCGCCAGCGGGAACGTGAGCGCGCGGCGGCGGCGGAGGCCGCCCGTCGCGCCGTGATCCGTCGTGCACAGCGGGCGCTCGCGGCCGAGGTCGCAGATGCGCTGCCGCCGGTACTGGACTCGGTCGATCGTTCGGTCACCCAGGCACGCGTGGAGCTTCAGCTCGCCGAGCAGGCACGCACCGCGCTGACCGCCGAACTGACCTCACTGCGCGCCGAGGAGGCGACCGCGCGCGAGCGGCTCGGGCGACTCACCGAAAGCGTCCACGGACTCGAGTTGCAGATGCACGAGAAACGCCTGCACGTCACGAGTGTGCTGGACCGCGTCCGATCCGAGTTGAGCCTCGACGAACATATTCTGGTTGCGGAATACGGCCCCGACGTTCCTCTGCCCCCGGACGAAGGCGAAGAGGGCGTGGTGTACGACCGGGCGGCGCAGCGCAAGAGACTGCAGGATGCCGAGCGCAAGCTCGGCCAGCTCGGGCGCGTCAATCCGCTCGCGCTCGAGGAGTATGCCGCGCTCGAGCAGCGGCACGCGTTCCTCACCGAGCAGCTCGCCGATCTCGTGCAGACGCGCTCCGACCTGCAGACGATCATCGCGGATCTCGACGAACGCATGCAGACCATCTTCCTCGGGGCCTTCGAAGACACGCGCGTCGCTTTCGGCGAGGTGTTCCCGATTCTGTTCCCGGGCGGCTCCGGCAGCATCTCCCTGACCGACCCGGACAATCCTCTGACGACGGGGATCGAGGTCTCGGTGCGTCCGGTCGGCAAGAAGATCGAGCGTCTGTCGCTGCTGTCCGGCGGAGAGCGCTCTCTCGCCGCCGTCGCGCTGCTGACCGCGATCTTCATGGCGCGACCGAGCCCGTTCTACATCCTCGACGAGGTCGAAGCCGCCCTCGACGACGCCAATCTCGGCAGACTGCTCGGCGTGTTCGAGAAGCTCCGCGCGTCCAGCCAGCTGATTGTGATCACCCATCAGAAGCGCACGATGGAGATCGCGGACGCGCTCTACGGGGTCTCGATGCGGCAGGACGGCGTTTCCGCGGTGGTCGGTCAGCGCGTCCGCGAACGCGCCGACGCGTGATCCCCAGAACGCCGGCGTACGTCGCGGCGAGAGGGGTGGAGCGCGCCGACCCGTAGGCTGAAGTCATGGCGGAGAACTCCTGGTCGCTCGGCCGCGCTCTGCGCGGCATGTTTGTGAAGCCGACGATCGACGACAACACGTGGGACGATCTGGAAACGGCACTGCTTACCGCCGACTTCGGTCCTGACATCACCGAGCGGATCATCGACGAGCTCCGAGAGAAGGTCGAGCGGTTCCGCACGACGGATCCGCGTGACCTCCAGCGGATGCTCAAAGAGACTCTCGAAGAGCATTTCGCGAAGTTCGACACGACGCTCCGGCTCACCGAGCGCCCTGCGGTGGTCCTCGTCGTGGGAGTCAACGGCGTCGGCAAGACGACCACGATCGGCAAGTTCGCGAAGTTCCTCCAGCGCTATGGTCGTTCCGTCGTCGTCGGCGCCGCCGACACCTTTCGCGCTGCGGCCGTCGATCAGCTGGCCACGTGGGCAGAGCGGGGGGGAGCTGCGATCGTCCGCCCCCAGCACGAGGGCCAGGACCCGGCATCGGTCGCCTTCCAGACCATCGACTACGCCAAGCAGAACGGTGTCGAGATCGTCCTCGTCGACACCGCCGGACGCCTCCACACGAAGGGTGGGCTCATGGACGAGCTCACGAAGATCCGCCGCGTCATCGAGAAGCAGGCGCCCATCAGCGAGGTGCTGCTCGTTCTCGATGCGACCACGGGGCAGAACGGCGTCATGCAGGCCGAGGCCTTCCTCCAGCACGCCGGCGTCACCGGTCTCGTGATCACGAAGCTCGACGGTTCGGCCAAGGGCGGCTTCGTTCTCGCCGTTCAAGAACGCACCGGCATCCCCGTCAAGCTCCTCGGCCAGGGTGAAGGCATCGGTGACCTCACCGGCTTCACCCCGCACGTGTTCGCGTCCGCGCTCGTCGACTGATGGCGCGGCGGGGTCGCGCACGGACGCCGAGGATGGTTGCATAGGGTCATGGCGATCGAGCACGACTACTTCGGGCTGTTGGAGTCCGGCCCGGACGGATCCATCTTCTGGTCCGAGGTCGTCGACTTCGCCGACCAGCGGGTCACCGTCGATCTGACCGCACCCGATCAGGACGACGTCTCCGCTGCCGCACTCGATGTCGCGGCCGCCTTGATCCATGCGCTGGAGCAGATCGACCTGCAGGCCCGCAACGCGATGGTGGCCGAGCTCGACGACCGTACCAGCGAGGTCACCGAGTACCTCCTTCAGCAGCAGGAGGCGCTGGGAGAGGATCTGGAAGACGTCCTCGTTGACATCTCCGGCGACACGCACATCGACATCATCCGGTCGCTGCAGCTCGTGAGCATGACGATCCTCGCCGACGAGCACGGTGGAACGGATCCCTTCGCCGTCCTCGAGTACGCCCTCGACCCCGACGCCACCGATGAAGTGCTGCTGGTGAACCTGACCAGCGACGGCGACGTGCAGTCGGTCACCAGCGCCGACTGACCGTCGTCCGCGGTGCCGCGCGCCTTACACCGCTTGCGCGAAGCCGAGCTCGGTGTCGGCGAGGTGCGACAGGTGTGCCGGGATCTCCCGCCCCTTGGCGACCATCGACTGGGCCCACAGTCGCCCCGCCCGGTAGGACGATCGAACCAGGGGACCGGCCAGAACACCGAGGAAGCCGATCCGCTCTGCCTCCTGCTTGAACGCCACGAACTCGTCCGGCTTCACCCACCTCGCAACCGGAAGGTGCCGAGGCGAGGGCCGCAGGTACTGAGTGATCGTGATGATGTCGGTGCCGGCCTCGTGCAGGTCCTGGAGGGCCTGGATGACCTCCTCCGGCTCCTCGCCCATGCCGAGGATGAGGTTCGACTTCGTGATCAGCCCTGCGGCTCGCGCCTGCGTGAGCACGTCGAGCGAGCGCTCGTACCGGAAGGCGGGCCGAATGCGCTTGAAGATGCGGGGAACGGTCTCGACGTTGTGCGCGAAGACCTCGGGACGAGCCGCGAACACCTCATCGAGGAGACGAGGCTCCCCGTTGAAGTCCGTGGCGAGCAGTTCGACGCCGGTTCCCGGATTGACGGCATGGATCTGCCGGATGGTCTCGGCATTGAGCCAGGCGCCGCCATCCGGGAGGTCGTCGCGCGCGACGCACGTGACGGTGGCGTAGCGCAGCTGCATCCGACGCACGCTGTCGGCGACGCGTCGCGGCTCGTCCGTGTCGTAGTCGGCCGGCTTGCCGGTATCGATCTGGCAGAAGTCGCAGCGCCGCGTGCACTGCGACCCACCGATCAGGAAGGTGGCCTCCCGATCCTCCCAGCACTCGTAGATGTTGGGACATCCCGCTTCCTGGCAGACCGTGTGCAGCCCCTCTCCCTTCACGAGCGACTGCAAGGCCTGGTACTCGGGTCCCATCTTCGCCTTCGTGCGAATCCACTCGGGCTTGCGCTCGATCGGTGTCTGCGCATTGCGCACCTCAAGCCGCAGGAGCTTGCGCCCTTCCGGCGCGTTCGCGGGACCGGCATCAGCCCCGCCCGGCGTGACCCCGCAGGCGCTCATGCGGCGACCTCCCCGGACGCGGCGAACGATGCGCGGAAGGCATCGGCGACCGTGTCGAGCACAGCGGCGGGAGAGACGTCGCGACCCAGCACCTCGCTGATGGTCGTCACCCCGGCATCCGAGATGCCGCACGGCACGATCTGGGAGAAAGGACGAAGCGAGTTGTCGCAGTTGAGGGCGAAGCCATGCATCGTGACGCCGCGCTGGACGCGGACGCCGATCGCTGCGATCTTGTCCTCGGAGAGCGGGCGGCGCACCCAGACGCCGGAGCGTCCCTCGACGCGGTAGCCGTCGACGCCCAGCGTGTCCAGCACGTCGATGAGGATCTGCTCGAGCCGGCGCACGTGGGCGACGACGTCCACGGGTTCGGTGAGTCGAACGATCGGGTAGCCGACGAGCTGGCCGGGTCCGTGCCACGTGATCTTGCCGCCGCGGTCCACATCGACGACCGGCGTACTGTCGGTGGGCCGTTCGTTTCGCGCCGTGCGCGCACCCGCGGTGAAGACGGCCTCATGCTCCAGGAGCAGCAGCGTGTCGGGGCGCTGCCCGGCGACGACGTCGGCGTGGATCTCGCGCTGTAGCGCCCATCCATCGGTGTAAGGGACGACGTCGGGCGCGAGGCCGACGGTCTGCACGTCGAGCATGGTGGGCTCCTTCGCGGGGGAGTTCGAGGTTTGTGTACCGCGTCCAACAATACGCCACGCTACAGTGGGCAGATGTCCTCCGGCCGCCCGCGCGCCACGTCGCGCTCCACGATCGCGGAGGCGGCGACAGAGCTCTTCCTCGAACGCGGGTTCGCCGAGACGACGATCGCCGACATCACGCAGCGCGCCGGCGTGAGCCGCTCGAGCTTCTTCAACTACTTCTCGTCGAAGTCCGCGGTTCTGTGGGCCGCGCTCGATGACGCCATCCACAGCGCGGTCGAGGCGCTGCGCGCCGGCGCAGCGCCGAGCGCTGCCCTGCGCGCGGCGGCCGTCCACATCCAAGCCGACAGCCTCGCGCTGGCCATCATCCACGGCTCCGTGATGGGTCTGTCGGACGAGCTCGCCGACGAGCGTGCGATCCGCACCGGGATCCTCAGCCGTGCCGTGTCCGACAGCCTGGTGTCCACAGGCATGGCGCGCCTCGAGGCCGACGTGCACGCCGCTGCGCTGTCCTCCGCTGTCTTCGCCGCCATCTGGGCCTGGGCGGCGTCCGACGCGCCCCGCCCCGCCCTCAGCGGACTGGTCGACCGCGCGCTCGGGGCCGCAGGCGCGTCACGATGACGCACGACGGCGACCAGAGGCCGCGGCGCAGAGCCGGCTGAGGGGATTCCCGTAGAATCGGGGCATCATGGCGACTTTCGGCACCCTCAGCGACCGGCTGACAGAGACTTTCCGCAACCTTCGCACGAAGGGCAAGCTCACCCCCGCCGATGTCGACGGGACCGTCCGTGAGATCCGGCGCGCCCTGCTGGACGCCGACGTGGCGTTGGTCGTCGTCAAGGACTTCACGGCGAAGGTGCGCGAGCGCGCCCTCGGCGACGAGGTCAACCGGGCCCTCAACCCTGCCCAGCAGGTCGTGCAGATCGTGAACGAGGAGCTGGTCGCCATCCTCGGCGGACAGCAGCGCCGACTGCAGTTCGCCAAGAACCCGCCCACGGTCATCATGTTGGCCGGCCTCCAGGGCTCGGGAAAGACGACCTTCGCAGGCAAGCTCGCCCGGCAGCTGGAGAAGGACGGGCACACCCCGCTCCTCGTCGCCGCCGACCTCCAGCGTCCGAACGCCGTCAACCAGTTGCAGGTCGTCGCCGAACGAGCCGGCGCCGCGATCTACGCACCCGAGCCGGGCAACGGCGTGGGCGACCCGGTGCGCGTCGCGCGCGACGGCGTCGAGACGGCACGCCGTCAGCAGCACGACGTGGTGATCATCGACACCGCCGGCCGGCTCGGTGTGGATGGCGAGCTGATGAAGCAGGCGGCGGACATCCGCACGGCGACCGACCCCGACGAGGTGCTCTTCGTCATCGACGCGATGATCGGACAGGATGCCGTCAACACGGCCAAGGCCTTCCAGGACGGCGTCGACTTCACCGGCGTGGTGCTGAGCAAGCTCGACGGCGACGCACGCGGCGGCGCGGCACTCTCGGTGGCATCCGTGACGGGTCGCCCGATCATCTACGCATCGACCGGCGAGAACCTCGAGGACCTCGAAGCGTTCCATCCCGACCGCATGGCCAGCCGCATCCTCGACCTCGGCGACATCCTGACGCTCATCGAGCAGGCGCAGCAGGCCTTCGACGAGGAGGAGGCGCGCAAGGTCGCCGAGAAGCTCGCGACCGAGCAGTTCACCCTCGAGGACTTCCTCGACCAGCTTCAGCAGATGAAGAAGATGGGCTCGATGAAGAAGATGCTCGGCATGCTGCCGGGCATGGGCCAGATGAAGCAGCAGCTGGAGAACTTCGACGACCGCGAGATCGACCGCACCGAGGCGATCATCCGCTCGATGACTCCGGGGGAGCGCCGCAACCCCAAGGTGCTCAACGGCTCCCGTCGCCTGCGTATCGCGCGTGGATCCGGGATGACGGTGACCGATGTCAATCAGCTGGTGCAGCGCTTCGACCAGGCGGCGAAGATGATGAAGACCGTCGCGCGCGGCGGTGTGCCCAACATTCCCGGCATGGGTCCGATGGGCGGCAAGCCCGGCGCGTCTGCGAAACGCGGGAAGCAGAAGTCCCGCGCGGGCTCACGATCGGGAAACCCCGCGAAGCGTGCTGCGGAGAACGCGGGGCTCGCCGCCTCCGCGGGCTCTCCGACAGGCTCGGGTTTCGGTCTCGGTGCCGCCGCGACGCCGCCGAGCGAGGCCGATCTCGCGGAGATTCAGAAGCTGTTCGGCAAGAACTGAGCCCTCACAGGACGATTCCCGCATCGTCCAGGGCTGCCTCCACCGCATCACTGAGGACGATCTGCCCGTCGCTGTTCGGGTGCTCGCCGTCCCACTGCAGCAGCTCCGGCCGACCTCGCAGAGGTTGACCGAGGGAGAGGAACACGCCGTCGTCTTCGGCAACGGCGCGTTGCAGCGCGTCGCTGGACCATCCGATCGCGTCGGGCTCATCCCAATCCAAATGCCACAGCGTCGCGATCCCGATCAGCTGCGCGTCCGGCAGTGCGGCGCGCAACTCGTCAACCGTCGCGCGCGTCGACGCGTCGATGTCATCCTGCGAGGCGCCGCTGTCGTTGTCCGAGGACTGGATGAGCACGACCGCCGGGTGCAGGGCGATCGCCTGCTGAACGAGGCCGGCGTAGTCATCACCGCAGTCGCCGATGATCGTGAACCCCGCGCCGCTGCATCCGAGGTTCACGATGTCGGCGCCCGTGTCGCGGGCGACCAGAGCCGGCCACGACTCGTCGGCGTCGAGACCGAGCCCAGCCATGATCGAATCGCCGATCGTGACCACAAGGCCACCACTGCCGCGCGGGGGCGACGGAGCGGCGTCGACCGCGGCCACCGACAGTGAATCTGCCGGGGACGCGGGAACGCTCCGACCCGGCGCCGAGGCGCTGCATCCCGCCATGGTCACCACCGCGATGCCGGCGACGGCAACGCGAATCGCGATCATCGGGGGGAACCTGCGGGCGGACACCACGTCACTCTACGTCGGGCGGGATATGAAAGCCCCTTGTCCGAGACCTGCTCTTGTCGGGAGCCGATCACGGCGCCGGCGCGAGCCCGACGGCCGCCCTCAGAGAAGGCGGGAGGCGAGATGTTCGTGCAGCGTCGGGCCCGCCCGGAATTCTCTGATCAGGTGGTGGACCACGGCGCGAAGATCTCCGTCGGCGGCATCGGCGACCAACAGCTGACGCGCCGAGCTGCCGCCCTCGTCGAGGATGGTCCCGACGCCGGCGAACTCGCGAGCGCAGTGCAGGTCGCCGGCGACGTCGGCCAGGGCATCGATCGTCTCGCGCAGGTGCTCCGACACGGGGCGCTGCGTGCCGTCCCTGTCGACGATGACGCGCGCCTGGGTGCCGTAGCGCGCCGCGCGCCATTTGTTCTCCCGGACGAACCACGGCTGCAGCGTGGGCAGCTCGCGTCCGGCATCCAGCTCGCGCGAGAAGTGCTCGACGAGGACCTGGACCAGCGCGGCCACCGCTGCCAGCTCCGGCAGCGTGGACATGCCGTCGCATGCGCGCACCTCGATCGTGCCCCACTTCGGAGCCGGACGGATGTCCCATCGCACCTCGGTGGCGTCCTCCATCACACCCGTGCGCACCATGTCATCGAGGTACGCCTCGTACTGCGACCACTCCGTCAGCGGCCACGGCAGCCCGGCGGTGGGAAGCTGCTGGAACACGAGCGCGCGATTGGACGCGTACCCGGTGCGCTCACCAGCCCAGAACGGACTCGACGCCGACAGTGCCTGGAGGTGGGGGAGGTACGCGGTGAGCGCTCCGATGATCGGGAAGACCTTGTTGACGTCCTCGACACCCACGTGGACGTGGATACCCCAGATCATCATGTTTCGCCCCCACCACTGCGTGCGTTCGATGAGCTTGTGGTATCGGGTCTTGTCGGTGACACTCTGCTCGTACCACTGCGCGAACGGGTGGCTGCCCGCGCAGAGCAGGGCAATGCCGCGCGGGTCGGTCGCGGTACGGATCTCGGCGATCGCGTCGGCGATGTCGTCGATGACCGCCGCCACGGTGTCGCCGACACCACTGGTGACCTCGATCGTGTTGGTCAGCAGCTCGCCCGTGATCGTGTGACGCTCGAGGGCGGCTCCGCCGCCGACGGCTGCAAGGATCTCCGGAGCGCGCGGGACGAGATCACCCGTGCGCTCGTCGGCGAGCATCAGCTCCCATTCGACGCCGACAGAGGAACGGCGGGATGTCGCGAAGGGCACCGTCATGGGCACAGTCTGACACGCCAACAGCGATGGTTCGCGGCATCCGTCACGATCTGGCAAAATAGGACGCTGGACCGTCCGCTCGACCCTCTATCCGGCGAACACGTCCACCCTAGAGCCTCCGCCGGGTGTGCACCCCACAGCCCGAGCGTCGTTCATCACCTCACAACAGCATTCAGGAGAATTGTGGCTGTCAAGATTCTTCTCAAGCGCCTCGGCAAGATCCGCGCCCCCTACTACCGCATCGTCGTCGCCGACTCGCGCACCAAGCGCGACGGTCGCGTGATCGAGGAGATCGGCAAGTACCACCCGACCGAGGAGCCCTCGTTCATCGAGGTCGACTCCGAGCGTGCGCAGTACTGGCTTTCGGTCGGCGCTCAGCCCACCGAGCAGGTCGCCGCGCTGCTCAAGCTCACCGGTGACTGGGGCCGCTTCAAGGGCGACGCCGACGCCGTGTCCATCGTGAAGACGGCGGCGACCAAGGAAGAGTTCCAGGTCGACGCCGCCAAGAAGTCGGTCATCAAGCCCAAGGCGGAGAAGAAGGCTGAAGAGCCCGCCGCCGAGGCTGCCGAGGTCGAGGCTCCGGCCGAGGCCGAGTCGACCGACGCAGAGTAAGTCCGTTGCTCTCCGCCGCGCTCGAACACCTCGTCAAGGGGATCGTCGATCACCCTGACGATGTCACTATCCGTTCCTCTTCGTCGCCGCTAGGCGACGTGCTCGAGGTGCACGTGCACCCCGATGATCGAGGTCGGGTGATCGGGCGCGGCGGACGCACGGCCAAGGCCCTGCGGACGCTCGTGTCGGCCCTGGCCGACGGCGCACGCGTGCGTGTCGATGTCGCGGACGACTGAGATGGCTGCTGCAGGACCAGCGCGCACCCAACTGCGCGTCGGGCGTCTCGTGAAGGCCCATGGCCTGAAGGGCGCCTTCAAGCTCGAGCTCTACACCGACGATCCCGACGGCCGTTTCGTGCCCGGAGCTGTCTTCACGCTTCAGGTGCCGGAATCGTCGCCGTGGCACGGCAAGACCGTCACCGTGCGCGAGTTCCGGTGGATGAACTCCCACCCGGTCGTCTTCTTCGAAGATGTCGAGGACCGCACGGCCGCCGAGAGCATGGTGCGCGCGATCCTGTGGGTCGATCAGGACGAGAACCCCTCCGCAGAGGAGGACGCCTGGTACGACCACCAGTTGGTGGGCCTCACCGTACTGCGAGATGGCACCGATGTCGGCCGAGTCGTTCGCGTCGACCACCTTCCTGCGCAGGATCTCCTCGTCGTGCGCACGCACGAAGCGGAGGCCGAGATCCTCGTCCCCTTCGTCTCGGCCATCGTGCCCGACGTCGATGTCGCCGCGGGAACCGTGACCGTCACCCCGCCCGCCGGACTCTTCGAGGA
>Ga0209958_1001668_pt1 | contig 15372 bp, 10 predicted proteins | sample ThiBio_inoc_plan_FD_183942 | JGI IMG/M metagenome (GOLD analysis project Ga0209958, IMG submission 183942) | Wastewater bioreactor microbial communities from Cape Town, South Africa - Thiocy_inoc_plan (SPAdes) | ecosystem: Engineered > Bioremediation > Thiocyanate > Unclassified | place: South... | reverse complement strand
TCTGTGGTCACCTCGTACCAGCGCGTGGAGGGCGGCGTGGGTCCACCATCTGTGCCGGTCACCAGGAATTCATGGCCGTGCAAGTGAATGGGGTGGTTGGTCATCGTCAGGTTGCCCACGCGGATGCGCACGCGATCGTTCAGGCGCACGTTGAGCGTGTCGATGCCTGGGAAGATACGACTGTTCCAAGCCCAGATGTTGAAGTCGGTCATGGTGTTGACCTTGGGCGTCTTGCTGCCGGGCTCGACGTCGAAGGCGTTGAGCAGGAAGCAGAAGTCGCGGTCGACGTCGCTGATGTGGGGATGCTTGCCTTTGGGGTGCGTGACCCAGAAGCCCATCATGCCCATGGCCATCTGCACCATCTCGTCGGCGTGCGGGTGATACATGAAGGTGCCGGGGCGACGTGCCTCAAACTCGTAGACGAAGGTCTTGCCCACTGGAATGGCGGGCTGGTTCAAGCCGCCGACGCCATCCATGCCGCTGGGCAGGCGCTGGCCGTGCCAATGGATGGTGGTGTGCTCGGGGAGCTTGTTGGTTACGAAGATGCGCACGCGGTCGCCCTCAACGACCTCAATGGTCGGTCCAGGGCTTTGTCCGTTGTAGCCCCACATATTGACTTTGAAGCCGGGCGCCATCTCGCGCACCACGGGCTCGGCCACCAGGTGGAACTCCTTCACGCCATTGTTCATGCGCCAGGGGAGGCTCCAGCCATTGAGCGTGACCACCGGGTTGTATGGGCGCCCGGTATTGGGAACAAGAGGTGCCGCTGTGTCAACAGAGGTCTGGATGACGGGCTCGGGGAGGGCGGCCAGCGCCGATCGTGCAACGGTGAGACCGGCCATGGTGGCGGCGGCGCCCGCGAAGAATTGACGTCGATTGCTCATTTTTTGGATGGTTTGTTGGGTTCAATGTCCGGCGGCAGCAGCGCCCTCACCGGCAGGTGCGCCCGGTGTGACGAAGGACGTGGGTTCTCCGCCTTGAAGTACCCACAGCAGGTCGGTTTCCGCAAACCAGTAGTCGCGTACCGCGTTCACGGTGTTGCGCTGCGCCTGGGCGCGGGCCTGAACTTCGCTGAGCAGTTCCCACACGCTCTTGAGCATGCCGTTGTACTGAAGCACGCTTTCGTCGACGATCAGGTTGCGTTGGGTCATCACCTCGTTGCGGTACGCGCGAGCGACGCCCAACGTGACCTCCCACGCACCAACGGCGAGATCGAAGTTGGTTTTTGCTTTGGTTTGATTCACGACAGGCAGCTGAGCGGAGATCTCTCTCAGCTCGGCATTCAGACGCTCGCCGCTCGGCAGATCTTTGGGCAGATCGGGCAGCGTGTCGGGCAGATCCAACCGCTGATACACGCCGTTGAGGCGCAGCAGTTTCAACAACGCTTGTTCCGATTGCGCCGCTGCGACACGGGCCTGAAGAAGCGCCGTCTTCTCCGCGGAGAGCCCCAATTCGACGCGGCTTTGCTGGTACGCACTCCAGTTGCCCACTTTGACCATGCGACGCCCCAGTTCGGTGGCCGCCTGCGCGGCGTCGAGCGATTCCTGTTGCAGGCGCAGCGCCTGTTTCGCCGCCACGGCGCTCAGCCATGCCTTGCGGGCATCCACCGCGACGTCCAGCAATTCGTCGAACCCGCCCACACGGCGCTGGTGACGCGCATCGACGTCCAGCCATTGCCCAGTTGCAATGCGGTCAGCGTTCTCCTGACCCAATCGGGACATCACGCTGCGAAGTTCAAGGTGTGGCTTCCAGGCCGCGCGAACAACGCTCTCCATCGTCGGCAGCGGGAAGCCGGGTTCGAGCTTCGGCTCGGCAACTGGCGCAGGGGCGTTTTGCGCCTCCCACTTGAGGATGTCGGCGTGCCCTCGTTTGAACTGGCCGACCGCGTCGTTCGCAGAGCGCCAGTCCGACGCCTGTTCGGCTGCGGTGCTTTGCGCGGCAACCAAGCCCGCGGACGCCATCGCCGCGAGGAGGACCAACCCCCGCGTTTTCCATCGAACTCTCTTCACGTGGACTCCTTTGCTGATCGATGAGGGCATTGTTCTGACTGCCCGCACACAGGCGTCTGTCCGTTTCATTACAGATTTGTCATGTTGGGTCTGCACAAACGGCGTGGCAAACTGCCAATGATCGGAGTCGAGTAGCGTGAAGATCCTCATCATCGAAGACGAAGCCCACACGGGCGAATACCTCAAGCAAGGGCTGAGGGAGGCTGGATACTTCTGTGAGTTGGCCCGCAACGGTGTCGACGGATTGCACGAGGCCACCGAGGGCGACTACGGCCTCGTGATCCTGGATGTCATGTTGCCAAGCATCGACGGTTGGTCTGTGCTGAGCTCTTTGCGGCGCAAGAAGAGCCAGTTGCCGGTGCTGTACCTGACCGCCCGAGACAGCGTGGAGGATCGCGTCAAAGGCCTGGAGCTGGGCGCCGACGATTACCTGATCAAACCGTTTTCTTTCTCCGAGTTGCTTGCCCGCATCAAGACGCTGCTAAGGCGTGGCGGCCAAATTCAAGATACGACGTCCTTGCAGATCGCAGACTTGCAGTTGGACCTTGTCCGTCGCCGCGTCACGCGGTCAGGTCGGCGCGTAGACCTGACCGCCAAGGAGTTCGGGCTACTGGAGCTCTTCATGCGACGCCGCGGTGAGGTCCTTCCTCGGACGCTGATTGCGTCGCTGGTGTGGGACATCAATTTCGACAGCGACAGCAATGTGATCGACGTGGCGGTGCGGCGACTGCGCGCCAAGATCGACGATGGCTTCGACACCAAGCTCCTGCAGACGGTGCGAGGCATGGGCTACGTTCTCGACGAACCCGATCACTGATTGCAGGCAAGCATGTCACTCACCGCGCGTCTGACCATTCTGTTCGCGGGTGTTGTTGCGCTCGTTTTGGCCGGTTTCTCGACGCTCGTGTTTCGGGAAACAAGCGCGCATTTCATCGAACTGGATCGCTCGCTGTTGATGAGCAAGGTGCACCTTGTGGAAGAAGCGGTTCAGGCGAGCCAAACCGAGGACGATTTGCGCCGTCGACTGGCCACGAGCACACATGGTCATGACGGCCTGTACCTTCGGGTCAGCGGCCATTCAGGCGTGCTGCTGGAGCAGGGCGACCTCAGCATGCCCGATGCCGTGCGGGAAGGTTTGGAGACAAGTCTCCAAGGCCTGGCCTGGCGTGACACCAATGGCAGCCTGTACGCCCAGCGCTTCGTGCTGGATTTGGGCGCCGACGCGCCCGGGCAGATATCGGTGACCGCGGCCGTCGATACGAGCCATCACCGGCACTTTCTCGATGACTTGACGCTCAAGATCGCGGGCTACGCGTTGGTCGCCGTGTTGGCCGGCACCTTGCTAGGGTGGATGGCAAGCCGAGGCGGCCTCAAGCCATTGACAGCCATGAAGGCGCGAGCTGAGCGCCTGAGCGCCCAGCACCTGGCCGAGCGCATGCCCGCCGAGAGTGTCCCTCGGGAAATGCGCGAACTGGCCCTGTCGCTCAACAACATGCTGGATCGCCTGCAAGCCGACTTCGAGCGCCTCAGCGCGTTTTCATCGGACCTGGCTCATGAGATGCGCACGCCCGTGAGCAATTTGCTGACCGCTGCGCAGGTCACGCTCGCACAGCAGCGAACGCCGCAGGACTATCGCAGCAGCCTGGCCACCATATCGGAAGAACTTCAGCGTCTGGCGCGCACGATTTCCGACATGTTGCTGTTGGCCAAGACCGAAAACTTGCATGAATTGCCTTTGCGCGAACCTGTGGACCTGGTGGCAGAGGCCCGGTCAATCGTGGAGTTCTACGAGGCTGTGGCCAGCGAAAAGTATCTGACCATCGGTGTCGATGGCGTCGGCGAAGTGGCGGGCGACCGATTGATGATTCGCCGTGCCATCAGTAATCTGCTCTCCAACGCCGTGCGGCACGCCGATGCTGGCTCTACCGTGTCGATTGTGGTGAGACCATCCGATACCGGTGTAGTGCTGGCGGTCAGCAACCTCGGTCCGCATATTCCGGTTGCATCCCACCAGCAGCTTTTTGATCGCTTCGTGCGCCTGAGCCCCGGCCGAAGCCGGGACGCTTCCGAGGGGGTGGGCTTGGGGCTTCCCATCACCAAGGCCATCATGCACGCTCACCACGGCGAGGTGACGGTGCGCTCCGCAGACGGGGTCAACACGTTCGCGCTCGAGTTCACGACCCGCTAGCGCGATCGCCAGGAATGGGGTCAGTGGTTGCTGTGCCCCTTGCTTAGCAGATACGACAGGCGTGCGACCTCGTTGCTCGTGACGGGGACCTGCTTGTCACTCGCCGTCAGAAGTGTCGCGCCCGCGCGCAGATACTCGGCTCGGCCGAAGCGATCTTCCTTGGCCATCTTGCCGTCCTTGAACAGGTAGAGGGCGCCGCCATCCTTGAGTGGCGTGACCTCGGCAGCGGCCTGGCGCGCGGCGTCGCCTGCAAAAACAGAGGCGCTGGCAAACAGCAGCGCGGCAATGACAAACTGGGATTTCATGGCGTTTCCTTGCTGATGCCCGGGGTGCTGCTGCACGCCCCGGGGTACGTGAGTACGCCGCCACGATAGGGCGCCGGCCATGACGCCATCCCTGCAAGCCCATTACATCTTCGTCAGGTGCTCCGCTGGACGCCATATCCGGCTCAGCAGCCGGAGCGCAGTCAAAAGGCGTTACCAATCAACGACGCCAAACTCAGGATCATCGTCTGGGCCGCGCTCAAGGAGAAAGCAACCCGCCCGTCAACGGGTACAGAACACCTGCCGCCACCGCAACGCCCTACGTTTTGTGCAGATGGTTCCTGTTGAATACGCCAGCTGACGGTTCGCTGAACGTACCGCGGGACAACCAGTGACGTGCGTTATCGAATACAGAAGTGCTTCCATCTCCAGATCCAACGTCGAGATGGCTGAGGATGGTGTCTGATCTCCCGAAATGGGAGTCAGCGACCCGCTGGCCTCCATCCACCTATCCTTTTCCGGATACACCCTGGCGGCGAACGACTTCGCGGCGCTTGCACCCCGCCTCGGGGCTTGATGAGACATGCCTGAGATTTCCGAAGAAAATCCTAGAATGCAGCCCATGCGTTGGCTTGTCACGCTGCTGATTTGCCTGTCCCTGCCTCTGCAGGGCGCATGGTCTTGGGCGGCGCCCGTCGAACCGTGCCCGACGGAGGGCATGGTGATGGCATCCGGCGCGATGGCCGACGACGCGGGCCCTGGCGCTGTGCCCGATTGCTGCAACGACGAGGCCACCTTCCTGAAAACCGGTCAGCCTTGCAAGACCGGCGTGGACTGTGGTGCGCCCATGGCCAGCGTGCCGTCAGGCGGTTTGTCGGCTGCACCCGCTCTGCAGACAACCCGCCATCTCGCCCTCAACGTCGCCGGACCACCCTCATCCGCGCGTTCCGCCATCTGGCGGCCCCCCTCCCTCGGCTGAACCCCTCAGCACCGTCTTGCCGCTGCGCAAGGGTCGGTGCGGTGATCGACCGGGCCCGATCCGGTCCAGCTGGTTCAGGAGGTGACCCATGTCTCGTTTCTTGTGCGGTCCGTGCGGGCCGTCCTGGCGTTCGCGCGGCCCCGGTGCGCTGGCACTCGTGTTCGTGTTTGTGCTTGGCTTGTCCGTGCCGATGGGTCTGCGCGCGCAGGCGCCATCGGGCATCGACCGCAGTGCGGCGATGGCCGCGGCGTTGCAGCGCTCGGGCCTGCTCAAGGCGTTACAGGCCGAGACCCGTGCTGCGCGCGAGATGGCGGTGGCGGCCGCGCAGCGGCCTGACCCGGTGTTGCGCCTGTCGCTGGACAACCTGCCGGTCAACGGCGCCGATCGCTGGCGCACAACGCGCGACTTCATGACCATGCGCTCCATCGGCATCGCCCAGGCGCTGCCGGGACGTGACAAGCGCGAGGCGCGCGCTCGCTGGTATGAGCGCGAGGCCCAAGCGGCTCACGCCCGACATCGCGAGCAGGCCACCGAGGTGCTGCGCCTGACGTCGGTGGCCTGGTTCGCATTGCGGGCCGCGCAGCAGCGCCTGGGCTTGCTGGCCGCGCAGCGCGAGTCCTTGCAGCGGCAAGTGCTGGCCGCCGAAGCCGCAGCGCGCTCGGGCCGCGGCACGCCGAGTGACTTGCTCGCTGCGCGCGATGCGCTCTGGCGGCTCGAGCAACTTCGCATCGAAGCCGATGCCCGCGAGCGCGTCGCGCGCCAGGCACTGGAGCGATGGACGGGGGTGCAGGGGCAGATCACGCTCGGCGAGCCGCCTCGGCTGGACGAAGCGGCGTGGGTCGAAGAGCCCTCGCGCCGCTGGCTCGATGAGCATCCCGCTGTGCAGGCCTTGCAGGCGCGTGCCGAGGTGGCGCGTGCGGCCGCCGACCTGGCCCACCTGGAGCGCGATCCCGACTGGAGTGTGGAACTGATGCTCAGCCAGCGCGGCAGCGCCTACAGCGACATGCTGTCGGTGGGTGTGTCGATTCCGCTTGCGAGTAACCGTGCGCGGCGTCAGGATCGTGAACTGTCGGCACGCCTGGCCGAGGCCGACGCGCGCGACGCCGAGGTCGATGAAGCGCGCCGTGTCAGTGAACTGGAGATCGCCGAGTGGCAGCAAGCCCTTGCCGCGGCGTTGGCGCAGCTCGAGCTGATTGATCGCGAACGCCTTCCGCTGGCGCGACAGCGCGTCGTGGCCTCAATGGCCGCTTACCGCGCCGGCACCTTGTCGCTGCGTGAGCTGCTGGCCGCCCAGGAGGCTGCCGTGGTCCTGTCGATCGAACGCATCGACGTGGAACTGGATGCGGCGCGCCCATGGTCGGCGCTGGACGCCCTGCGATCGACGACCCCGGCCGCGTCCAATACCCAAGCGAGGTGAACCCATGAAGCCGTTCTTTTCATCGACGCGTGCGCGCTGGATAGCCTGCGCTGCCACCTTTGCCTTGCTGGTCGGGGTGGGCATTGCCGCCTGGCAATCGGGCGTGCGCAGTGGTGTGCGCATGGGCGTCTCGGCTGAACCTCGGAGCACAGCCGACGACGCGCTGTCCAAACCGGGGGCTTCGACCGCCGTTGAGGCGATGTCGGACCCGTCCACGTGGACGATTTCGCAGGGCGAGGACGCCACGCGGCGCCACATGCGCGATGGCCTCAAGGCCGGCGACCTGGACCCAGCCACGGGGCGCCGGATCCTGAACTACCACGACCCCATGGTGCCGGGCAGGAACTTCGATGCGCCCGCCAAGTCGCCCTTCATGGACATGATGCTGGTGCCACGCTACGCCGGTGCCGAGGGATCGGACACCGGTACCGTGACGGTGAGCCCGCGCATCCAGCAGAACCTGGGCTTGCGCACCGCCGTGGTGGAGGCCGGGGCCTTGTCCGCCGAGGTGACAGCGGTGGGCAGCATCGCGTGGAACGAGCGCGACCAGACCACGGTGACGAGCCGCGCCAACGGCTTTGTGGAGAAGCTGCACGTGCGCGCCACCTTCGATCGCGTGGCCGCCGGCGCGCCCCTGTTGGATGTGTACGTGCCCGACTGGGTGGCCGCGCAGGAGGACCTGCTGGCCATCTCGCGCATGCAGGGCAGTGGGCTGGACACGCTGCGCGAGGCCGCGCTGCAGCGCATGCGCCAGGCCGGCATGTCACCTGCCCAGATCGACCTCGTGCAACGCACCGGTGTGCTGCAGGCGCGCTTCACGCTGCGCGCGCCGCAAGCCGGCGTGGTGACCGCGCTGATGGTGCGCGAGGGCGCGACGGTGATGCCCGGCACACCTCTGATGACCGTGCAGGGCACGGCCACGGTGTGGGCCGAGGCCGAGGTGCCCGAGAGCCAGAGCGCCGAGCTGATGCCCGGGATGGCGGTCAGCGCCACCAGCCCGGCCGTGCCGCGCCAGACCTTTGAGGGGCGATTGCAGGTCCTGCTGCCGCAGGTGGAGCCGACCACCCGCACGCTCAAGGCGCGGCTGGAGTTGCCCAACCCCGGCGCGCGGCTGGTGCCCGGCATGCTGGTGCAGATGCGCTTTGCGCGGCCGGCTGGCGACATGCGCCTGCTCGTGCCGGCCGATGCGGTCATCCGCACCGGGCAGCGCAGCGTGGTGATGCTGGCGGAGGCCGACGGGCGATTCCGTCCGGTGCAGGTGCAGACCGGGCGCGAGGCTGGCGATCAGGTCGAGGTCATCGCCGGCCTGCAGGCCGGACAGCGCGTGGTCCGCTCGGGGCAGTTCCTGATCGACTCGGAGGCCAGCTTGCGCGGTCTGGAGGCCAGACTGAACCAGGGCACGGAACCCGCCCCGCCGGCACCGCAAAGCCACCGCACCGACGCAGTCATCAATGCGCTGGAAGGCGACACGGTCACGCTGACTCACCCGCCCGTGCCGTCGCTGAACTGGCCCGAGATGACGATGGACTTCAAGCTGCCGCCGCGCGAGCGCCAGCCACGCGATCTGGGCTTGGGCGAGCGCGTGCAGATCGAATTCCAGATGCAGGACGGCGACGTTCCGCAAATCACCGACCTGCAGCGCGTCGCGCCCGGGGCAACGCGATGATTGCCCGGCTCATCCGCTGGAGCATCGCCAATCGCGTGCTCGTGCTGGTCGCCACGGTGATCGTCACGGCATGGGGCGTGCTCGCCTTGCAGCGCACGCCGCTGGACGCATTGCCCGACCTGTCCGATACCCAGGTCATCGTGCGCACCACCTGGCCCGGGCAGGCGCCGCAGCTGGTGGAGAACCAGGTGACCTACCCGCTGACCACCACCATGCTGTCGGTGCCGGGCGCCAAGGCGGTGCGCGGCTACTCGATGTTCGGCGACAGCTTCGTGTACGTGCTGTTCGACGACGGTGTGGATCCTTACTGGGCACGCTCGCGCGTACTGGAGTACCTGAACCAGGCCCAGGCGCGCCTGCCCGCCAACGCCCGCTCCAGCATCGGGCCCGACGCCACCGGCGTGGGCTGGATCTACCAGTACGCGCTGATCGACCGCACCGGCCAGCAGGACGTGGCACAGCTGCGTGCGCTACAGGACTGGTTCCTGCGCTTCGAGCTTAAGACCGTGGCTGACGTGGCCGAGGTCGCCAGCATCGGGGGCATGGTGCGCCAGTACCAGATTGTGCTCGACCCCGACCGACTGCAGGCCTACCGCATCACGCCGGCCATGGTGAGCGATGCCGTAGGCCGAGCCAACCAGGAAGCCGGCGGTTCGGTGCTCGAGCTGGGCGAGGCCGAGTACGCGGTACGCGCCAGCGGCTACCTGCGCACGCTCGACGACTTCCGCGCGATACCGCTGTTGACCACACCGGCTGGCGTGTCGGTGCGGCTGGGCGACGTGGCGCGCGTGCAGACCGGCCCCGAGATGCGGCGCGGCATCGGCGAGCTCGACGGCGAGGGCGAAGCAGTGGGCGGCATCGTGGTGATGCGTTCGGGCAAGAACGCGCTGAGCACCATCGCCGCCGTAAAGGCCCGGCTGGCAGAACTTCAGCGCGGTCTTCCGGCGGGCGTGGAGATTGTGCCGGTGTACGACCGCTCCGGTCTGATCGAGCGCGCGGTGGACAACCTCACCACCAAACTGATCGAGGAATTCATCGTGGTCGGGCTGGTCTGCCTGGCCTTCCTTTTCCACGTGCGCAGCGCGCTGGTGGCCAGCGTGACGCTGCCGCTGGGCGTGCTGGTCGCTTTCATCGTGATGCAGCAGCAAGGCATCAATGCCAACGTGATGTCGCTGGGCGGCATCGCGATCGCCATCGGCGCCATGGTGGACGCGGCCATCGTGATGATCGAGAACGCGCACAAGCACCTGGAACGCTGGGGCCAGGCCCACCCGGGGCAGACGCTGCAGGGCGAGGCGCGCTGGCGGCTGATGGGCAAGGCCGCTGCCGAGGTCGGGCCCGCGCTGTTCTTCTCGCTGCTCATCATCACGCTGAGCTTTGTGCCGGTGTTCACGCTGCAGGCGCAGGAGGGGCGCCTGTTCTCGCCGCTGGCCTACACCAAGACCTACGCCATGGCGGCCTCGGCCGCTCTGGCGGTCACGCTCATCCCGGTGCTCATGGGCTACCTCATCCGAGGGCGCATACCGGCCGAACACCGCAACCCGATCAACCGCGCGCTCATCGCCGTGTATCGGCCCATGCTGGACGCGGTGCTGGCCTGGCCCCGGCTCACGCTGGGGGTGACGGCGCTGCTGCTGGTCGCGAGCCTGTGGCCGCTGCAGCGCATCGGCAGCGAGTTCATGCCGCCGCTGGACGAGGGCGACCTGCTGTACATGCCCACCGCGCTGCCCGGCCTCTCGGCGGCCAAGGCGGCCGAGCTTCTGCAGCAGACCGACCGGCTCATCAAGACCCTGCCCGAGGTGCAGAGCGTGTACGGCAAGGCCGGGCGCGCCGACACCGCCACCGACCCCGCGCCGCTGGAGATGTTCGAGACCACCATCCAGTTCAAGCCGCGCGCGCAGTGGCGCGCCGGCATGACCCCCGACCGGCTGGTGGAAGAGCTCGACCGCACGGTGCGCGTGCCGGGGCTCTCGAACATCTGGGTGCCGCCCATCCGCAACCGCATCGACATGCTGGCCACCGGCATCAAGAGCCCCGTGGGCGTGAAGGTGGCGGGCCCCGACCTGGCCACCATCGACCGGCTCACCGGGCAGATCGAGCGCGCGGTGAAACCCGTGCCCGGCGTGAGCAGCGCGCTGGCCGAACGGCTCACGGGCGGGCGCTACATCGACATCGACATCGACCGCGAGGCCGCCGCGCGTTACGGTCTCAACATCGCCGACGTTCAAGCCGTGGTGGAAAGCGCTGTGGGCGGCATGGTGATCGGCGAGGTGGTCGAAGGCCTGCAGCGCTACAGCATCAACCTGCGCTACCCCGCCGAACTGCGCGACTCGCTGCCCAGGCTGCGCGCCCTGCCCATGGTCACGCCCGTGGGGCAGCGCCTGGTGCTGGGCGACGTGGCCGACCTGCGCGTCAACGACGGCCCGCCCATGCTGCGCAGCGAGAACGCGCGCCTGGCCGGTTTCGTGTACGTGGATGTGCGCGGCCGCGACCTGCGCGGCGCGGTGCTCGACATGCAGCAGGCGGTGGCGGCGCAGGTGTCGCTGCCGCCCGGCTATTCGGTGTCGTGGTCGGGCCAGTTCGAGTTCCTGGAGCGCGCCAGCGCGCAGCTCAAGGTGGTGGTGCCGTTCACGCTGCTCATCATCTTCGTGCTGCTGTACCTCACCTTCGGCCGCATGGACGAGGCCCTGCTCATCATGGCCACGCTGCCGTTCGCACTCGTCGGCGGCGTCTGGCTGCTGTGGATGCTCGGCCACAACCTGTCGGTGGCCAGTGCGGTGGGCTTCATCGCGCTGGCCGGCGTGGCCGCCGAGTTCGGCGTGATCATGCTGGTGTATCTGAAGCAAGCCTGGAGCGATCGGCTGTCGCAGGGCCGCGGCGATGGCGAAGCCCTGCTGGAGGCCATCCGCGAGGGGGCCGTGCTGCGCGTGCGGCCCAAGGCCATGACCGTGGCGACCATCGTGGCCGGCCTGCTGCCGATCCTGTGGAGCAGCGGCACCGGCAGCGAGGTGATGCAGCGCATCGCCGCTCCGATGGTCGGCGGCATGATCAGCGCGCCGCTGTTGTCGCTGTTCGTGGTGCCGGTGGTCTACCGACTGCTACGTGGGAGGTAGAGTGGGCTGCTGCCGGTTTCATAGACACCTTGTTGAGGTTGAAGATGAAATCAGAGGCCGCCCAACTCTCGTTACTCTTGCGCCTGGGGACGCGGACGCCATGACAGGCGATGTCTCTGATTTGTCGTACGTCGCAGGATTGCACTCAGGAACCAGGCTGCGACAGCCCGACAACCTCTCGGGCCAGCGCGAAGCCGTATTCCCACGCATCCTCAAGCTTGGGCACCTTTGGCCTCTGACGGCGTCTATACCGTTGCAGCTGTTGTATCGGCTGCGCAGCTCCCAACCCTGGAGGACAACATGGAATGCTGTGAACCTCGTCTTCACGCGGGTATCGCCTGCTGTGTGAACCTCGATTCCTCGGCGACAGAGGCACGGCGCGCTCGCTTTTCCTTCTGGCCCCGCTTGTCAGGTGTGTCCAGTCGATTGATTAAGGCACTGGCGACATGGCGACTTGAAAAGAACCAGGCGCGGCACGAGGCTCAGCATCTTGCCTACCTCGACTCAGCCGCGTTGAACGACATGAGGCTCAGCAGCGCCATGTTGCGAGATCTTGGTGTTGAACGAATGGTCTCGGATCGCCAAGGCCGAAGCAGTTTCCCCTTCTGATGTGCGCGCAGCGACTCGCATTAGCGGGTTGCTGGCGATCCTCCAACTCCCGGCAGCGGCGTGCCCTGCGCTGCTGCACCACTTCTCCATACTTCTGCGAGCAAACACCATGAGCCCATCCCGACCCGTCGCGCACAGCAGCATGCCCTGCTGTACCACTGTGATCCGTACACAGGGACACAACTTCTCGGCGCGAATCGCCCGCCGCTTCAATGAACTGCTGGACCAGCTGGTGGCATGGCGTTGCCGCCTGCATGAGGGTCGGTACCGTCCGGGTAAGCCCCGGCATCCGTTCTGAAACGTCACTGTGCCGGGCTGCGATGATGGGGTCCATGCAGCAATTCGATGTGATCGTCATCGGTGGGGGTCAGGCCGCCTTGTCGGCCGGTTATTTTCTTCGCCGCAGTGGCCGCAGCTTCGTGATCCTCGATGCTGAAGAGGGGGCCGGCGGTGCCTGGCGTCATACTTGGCGATCCCTTCGCCTGTTCTCGCCGGCCACGTGGAGCTCCCTGGCTGGTTGGCCGATGCCGGCGGGCAGCGATCGCTACCCGACGCGAGACGAAGTACTCGACTATCTGCGTCGTTACGAAGAGCGGTACGAGCTGCCTGTGCGGCGACCGGTCACTGTCCAATCTGTCGAACGCACAGACAGCGGATGGCTTGTGCACGCTGACCAGGGCGACTGGCAGGCTGCGGCCCTGATCAGCGCTACCGGCAACTGGCGACACCCGCACGTTCCAGACTACAAGGGGATTGACGGGTTTCGGGGCGCCCAGATCCATTCCGCACAATATTTGGAACCTGATGCTTTCGCTGACCTGCGCGTTTTGATCGTCGGCGGCGGCAATTCAGGCGCACAGATTCTGGCTGAGGTTTCGCAGCATGCTCAGACGACATGGGTTACCGAGAGACCTCCTGTATTTTTGCCCGACAACGTGGATGGCGGTGTGCTGTTTCAGCGCGCCACTGAACGCTGGAGGGCCCAACAGGCCGGGCGTCCAGTGGACGACCTCCCGGGGGGTTTTGGCGATATCGTGATGGTGGCTTCCGTTGTGGAGGCCCGTTCGCGAGGGGTGCTCAGCGCGCGTGAGCCATTCGATTGCTTCACTGAGCGAGGCGTGCGCTGGCGTGACGGATCGGAGTCGGACTTTGATGCGGTTATCTGGTGCACTGGTTTTCGGCCTGCGCTGGATCACCTGCGGTCGCTGGGCCTGATTGATGCTCAGGGCAAGGTCGCTGTGAACGGCACTCGTAGCCTGCTTGAGCCACGGCTGTGGCTGGTGGGCTACGGTGAATGGACCGGCATGGCGTCAGCCACGCTGGTCGGTGTCATGCGAAGTGCGCGCAGCACGGTTGACGAGATCAACGCGATGCTTGCAGGGCTATCGCCTCAGTCTGGCTGAGACTCGTTGGTCTCGCTGGTGAAGAGCGCCGGCAGAAACCGCTCGAACTGTCCCACTTCTTCAATGTTATGGCGTATCCATGCGTTGGCGCGCGCAGTGTTGAAAACGAATCGGCGCAACAGGACATTGAGTGGCTTGGCCAGCTTCGAGGGGAAGCCGATCGTGAGACTGTTGGCGTAGCGCGTGCCTTCGGGGACTGGCGCGAAGCAATAGTCCATGGCCGCCACCTGCAGCCCGAACCACCGCGGCCGGTGTCCGAAGCCCCGTTCATCGAGCCGCACGATGTCGCTGCGTGCGTTGCCCTTGTAGCGGGGATTGCCGCCAAACATCTCGACGATGTGTAGCTGCGCGCCGACCCCGACGCTGCCGTCAGCGAGGCGGCGCGTGTAGGAGACGGCGATGTGGTCACGCGGATGCCACACGTGGTAGCGTGACACGTGCTGCTCCTCGAACTCCATGTGTCCTTCAAGGTGGCGAAACCACCAGGCAAGCATGGTCGGTGTGACACCGTGCAGGGTCTCGTGCTCGATCCAGCATCGCAACCGGCCATCCGGCAAAACTTCAATGCCGCTGCTCGCGCTGTCGACGGGTTTCGGGTTCCAGGAGATGGTCATGTGCGGGCTCAAGGAAACTGCACCAGCGGTCCTGCTGGCGTTCTGCCCGGCGGCACATAGGCGGGGGCTGGCTCACCGGCCGGTCCTGCGGCCTTGATGTATCGGTAGATGGCGCGCAGATCGCTGTCGGACATGGCGCGCAGGTTGAACCACGGCATGGGCGGTCTGGGCTTCATGACCCGTGCATGGGTGATCCAGCGCTCTTCTGTCATGCCGGCAAAGTAGAGGCGAAGGTTGGTTGCGTAGGTGGTGCCCCAGGGGCCCTTCCAGCCCAACCGGTCGCCTGTCAGCCACTGTGCTTCGGCCAGCTTGCCTTCCGCCGCGTTGTAGCCTGCCGTGTGGCAGTCGTTGCAGCCGGTCGTCTGCACAAGGTAGCGCCCCAGGGCCACTATGTCGCGGGGGCGTTCAGGGGAGGGGCGTGAATCAAACGACTGCGCAGAGACGGTACTTGCCAGCAGCACTGTCGTGAAAACCAACGCAATGGCAAAGCGTCGAGTTGGTGTCATGGGATTCTTCCGCGAAGTTTCGTAGAGGCCGCGCATGGCGCCCCAGAATCCTTTGAACCCGAAGGGCGCCGCTTGGGGTGAGACGCTTCGCGGGCGCAAAGGTGGCAACGTTTTTCGGCCAGGGTCACTGGCGACGATCCGTTCGTGCGTTTGCGGTACGTCCTAGAACAGCAAATGCAGTGATTGCCGAAAAGGGCTCCCTATGCCTTGGGGAATCACGCACGCGATCAGCAGGCTCCCCCCCCCCGGTTCAGCCAAGCCCAGCCCACCCACAGCGTCAAGGCCCCGGCGAGCATCACGCCGGCGCAGACCAACTCGTCGGCGGCCACGTCAGGAATGCGCCGCGGCAGTTCTCGCACGGTGATCCGCCATGGATCAGTGAGTAAGCGCTGTGGACTTCTTGTCATGAGGCCGTCATGAAAGAAACTATAATTCTACGAATATTGAATTAATTGCCAGATTGCGGAGTCAGAGCTAACCCGGATATTTCACGCATGTAGCCAACGGCGTGCGCAGCGGGGCATCGCGGCGCGGATTTGAGCGAGCAAGGCCACGATGTTGGCCGCAGCCATGGGTGTGATGGTTGGCATGCGCAATGCTGTCGC
>Ga0209958_1001659_pt1 | contig 15491 bp, 12 predicted proteins | sample ThiBio_inoc_plan_FD_183942 | JGI IMG/M metagenome (GOLD analysis project Ga0209958, IMG submission 183942) | Wastewater bioreactor microbial communities from Cape Town, South Africa - Thiocy_inoc_plan (SPAdes) | ecosystem: Engineered > Bioremediation > Thiocyanate > Unclassified | place: South... | reverse complement strand
GCGCAAGGGCGACGGCGAGCCGGGCGTGAAGACCATTTGGCTTGGCCTCCAGCGCGTCATGGATTTCGCCGCAGGAATCAGATTCGCTCGCGAGGCTCATGCACTATGAGTTGTGTGTAATGGAATGCGTTTATAGGGGCCGAAGTAAGGTTGAAACGAGCCAATAGCCTCGGTGTGATAGTCACCAACAGTGCCTTCTGGTGAACCAGGTTCAGGTCGATATCGTCTCAATCTCGAACCAAATGCTGCTTTCGAAAGCACGGCATCAAATTTGTGGCCAACCAGATTGACCCATAGTGCCGACAGCACATGCATCTCAACAGGGAAGTCTCCAACCAGGCGAAACTCCGGTGTCAGATCATGCGTCTCGCATAAACGACTAAAAGCGCGCGCCGGATCAGAAAAGAAACCGTGCCCATCTGATATTTCCTTACCTTGCTTCGGTACAAGTCCTAGCTTTTTTGCTGCAAGACGCGGCTGGCCCAAATTCTCTGTCAACAACGTATTAACTTCCCCAGCTTGCAGTCGTGTTAGCAGAGTTGCCAGCTTTTCTGGCAACTGCTTCTCGTAATCAACAAAATTTCTTGCTATGCATATCGAGTGTTCAAAAAAACGGTCGGCTTTTGCTTTGCGATAGGCATAGAAAAGATCACGCAGCTGAAGTGCCGACCATGAATCAATCATCGTTTTTGTCATTTATCGCCCAGTCTTATGATTGCAGTGACATATGCTTCAGCAACTACGCCACCGTTACCTGGCCGTTCATCAGCAACGGCAGCAGCCAGTCGCGGAGCTGGGTTAGTTCCCTGTTTTGCTGGTGGTGATTTTTGATCTGCAAAAACAGTGGTGCCGCGAGGTTCGTATAAGCCTCTAATGTTGATTCATCAGGCAACACCAAGAGTGACTCATCAAGCACCCCCTTGTTTATGTGTGGTTGTTGCGCCCCAGTTCTCAGTGCCATTAGTCGAGGTATTTCGCGAACCAGGTAAGGGTAGATCAAGCTATGTTTCAACTTGCCCGTTTCTAAAATGCCAACGACCGATTGATTCGTTGCCGCTTCAATTCCGAGTATCGATGCTCGAAGATGACGAACAATTGAGAGAATCACAGTTCCTTGAGGGAGAAGTTTCGCGGGCGAGTTCTGCAGCCCCAACTTTGAAATTCGTTCATCAGGATCTACGACGAACAGACTTGGGTTCTCTCCCGAACTCAGCCAATTCACCTCGCCCGGAGTCCAATATTCCACCTGTTCTCTTGACGGAGTACCGCCGAGGTGCGTTTTGAAAGTCTCGCCAATTGTCGAGTGCCGCCACCCCGCCGGAATCTCCCGTTTCAGGGTGGCGTTGTAGACCATCTTGCCGCCGGAGGACTGGTAGGGCTTGCCGTTGGCGTCGGGAAAGTCGAACTGCACGAACCAGTAGTCGTACAAGGTCTTGGCCATCGACTCCAACTCGGCGTTGATGCGGTTGTTGCAGTCGATTTTTTTGTCCAATAAATAAAGCAGATCGCCTATCGCTTTTTGGCAGGACTTCGTTGGGTGGCGAACAAGAATATTCGAAAACGTTTTTGCAGATATTCCCGCAACGGTTGAGCCAGAGTTATTTCTGAAGATTTCTTTCTGGCCGATGGGGCACTGAAGGTAATATTTTAGGTATTTGTTATCTACGTTCGAAGCGGGACGCAATGCATAAAGCCGTTGGCTTAGAACAATTTTCTCATCGGAGTCCCAAAGCATTACCTGCCCAGAAGGTGCCTCCGACGTGAGCAATAAATCGCCGCGCCTAATCTCTTCTTTCATCCATTTCTTATAGAGCTCTTCGTCAACATAATTAATGGAATCCAACTTATCCAAGCCACTGAACTTCACGTTATTAGCAGACAAGGCTCGGTATCCCTTACGAGCCCAGTCTCCACCGAGCTTCTTGGGAGTTTTTCCGCGATAGTCGATTACTTTTGAAAGGCATTTCGACAAAGGAGTTACGCACCAATCATTTCTCATACCGCACCCCCACCAACTGCTTTCGTATCTCCTTCTCCAAGCCCGACGATTCCTTAAACAGATCGATCAGCTTGTCGGTAAAACCCTGCATCTTGTCTTTGAACTGCATCGGCGTTAGGTCCACATACTCGATCTTCACCACGAAATACTGCCCGGCGCTTAGGCTGTAACTCTTGGCGGCGATGTCGTCATAGCTCACCACCACCGAGAAATCTTCCACCGCCTCTTTACTATTGAAGGTGGCGATGATGCGTTCCTCTTCGGCCTCGGAAAGCAGGGTTTTCTGGTTCTTGCCGTCTTTGACCTTGGTGCCGAGGCTGGACGCATCTAGCAGTACTACGCCTTCCTTATTGGCATCATCGATGAAGAGGATGGAGACATTGGTGCCGGTGGTGGCGAAAATGTTGCTGGGCATGGAGACCACCCCGGCCAGCATCTTGTTGTCCACCAGATGCTCACGAATCTTTCTGTCGATGCCGCTTTGCGCGGTGATGAAGCCGGTGGGCACCACCACCGCCGCCTTGCCGCCGGGTTTGAGCGAATGGACGATGTGCTGCAGGAAGAGCTGATAGATGGCCATCTTGTCTTTGGCCTGCTTGGGGATGTTGGGCACCCCGGCGAAGAAGCGCTCTTTGTTCTCCTTGGTGTCCAGCTCGTTCCTGAAATCGGAAAAATCCATCTTGAACGGCGGGTTGCTGACGATGTAGTCGAACCGTTTCAGCGCCTTGCCGTCCCGATGGTAGGGGTGAAGCAAGGTGTTGCCCTGGATGATGTTGGGGATGGAATGGACCAGGTTATTCAAAATCAGGTTCAGGCGCAGCAGGCTGGATGACTTCTGCGAGATGTCCTGCGAGTAAATGGCGCAGCGCTGCTCGCCGATTGCGTGGGCCAGGTTCATCAGCAGCGTGCCGGACCCGGCCGAGGGGTCGTAGCAGCTAACGTTTGCCACCTTGCCGCGTACCTTATCCGGCACCAAGATGGCAGCCATGATCTTGGCCACGGCGTGCGGAGTGTAGTACTCGGCGTATTTGCCGCCGCTGTCCTTGTTGTAGTCCTTGATCAGGTATTCAAACAGCGCGGCGTAGAAGTCGTATTTCTGGGTAAAAATGCGCTCGAAGCTAAATTCCACCAGCTTGTTGATGACGGCGCGGCAGAAGGCGTCGCGCTTGGACGGATCGGAAATGTATTCGCTCACCCGGTCGAACAGGGTGACCTTGGCGCCGCCATCGGTCTTGACCGCGAAGATGTCGTTGTTGGTGATGGCGATGTCGCGCAGGGTGTCGTCGAACAGCTTGGCGAACTCCGGCGCGTTCTGGCGGCCGAACAGATGGGCGATGAAGTGCTCTGGCTTCAGGCGGGCGGTGTCCGGTCCCATCTGCAGTTGCAGCATTTCCAGTTCGTCGGCGCCCATGGCGATGATTGCCTGTTCCCAGCTTTCGGCCTTGGCCAGTTCCGCGTTGATCTTCTTGGCCTCGAAGGCGAACTTGTCGTTCAGGAATTTGTAGAGGAAAACCTGAGTGATGATTTTGAATTCGTTGCCGTCGTTGCCGAGGCCATAGGCGGCGCAGATGCCTTTGAGGCTGTCGATCAATTGCCGAGTGCGTTGTTCAAATTCCTGCGTTACCAAGTGCGTACTCCTGCTCTGTTGCCAGATGCAAATTCATTCATGTATTCGGTCACTACCAGCCGGTTGATGGTGCGGGAGGCGTCCGGGTTGAGTTTGATTTTTTGCCGGGTCTGGAACTCGCCGATCACCAGCGGCATCATCATCCGTTCGAAGTAGCTTTCGTTGGTCAAAAGCTGGGTGTTCTGCAACACCTGGTCGTCGGCCTGCTGCTTGACGCCCGAGAGGGCCTCGAAGATGCGGCGCTCGGTTTCCGACAGAACCCCTCCCTCCAGTAGCCTTTTGTGGATGCGGGTGTATTTGGTGTCGCCGTGGTATTTAGATCGCAGTTGGTTGTTCTGCCGGTTGAGTTCTTTGACCTTATCGTGGATCGCGTTGAGCGCGCCAATGTTGGCAGTCATTTGCTCCTGGCTGACTTCGTTCAGTTTCTTTTTCTTGAAAAGCCGCTCCAGTTCTTCTTTGAGGGTGATGAACTTGGGGTCTTGTGGGTCAAAGTTGTCGGCCAGCGCTTCGCGGGTCTGGCGCAGCGTGCTTTTCAGCTTGTCGGCCAGAACCAGCTCTTCTTCTTTGACCTTGGTGAACATGAAGAGCACGTCTTCGAGGGCGACATTGAGCAGGTTGCTGGTGTCGGCGCTGGACTCGATGCTTTCCTTGAGGTTGAGCAGGTCGAGGTGGTTGCAGGTTTCACGGTAAAGCTGATTCAGTTTCTGGAAGTCGAGCTGCTGGAGCGCGGCATATTCACCCTGCAGGCGGATGAGGTTGTAGAGATCTCTGGCATCGGCCAAGGCCTTTTTGAGGGCCAACACCGGGGCACGATCCTGAATCTGGCTGATTTGCCGCGAAAACTCCTCGGCATTTTCGATATTGAAGCTGAACAAGGCATCCTTGATCGCCTCGATTTCTTGGGCAATCTCCTCGGTGGACTTGAACAGATTGGAGTAATGCTCCAGTTCATCGCCCAACTCGGCCTGCAGTTCATCAAAATAGGCCTTGTTGGTGGCGTCGAACTCCTTACGGATGTCGGCAAAATCGACGACATAGCCGTAGCGGAAATCCTTGTAGGGGCGGTTGACCCGGGTCAGTGCCTGGAGCAGGTTGTGTTTACGGATTACCCGGCCGAGGTAGAGCTTTTTCAGACGTTTGGCATCAAAGCCGGTGAGCAGCATGTTGTAGACGAAAAGCAGGTCAATCTTGCCAGCCTTGAAGTCTTCTACCCAATCTTTGCGTTCTTCTTTGCTGCCCACATCGTGCAGGATTAGTGCGCCGTTTTTCACCTTGTTGGCAAGCAGGGTTCTGGCGGCGTAACTGTCGGGCTGTCGGGCTGCCATTACCTCTTGTGATGAATCATGCAATGCGTTAGTGGGCTGGGGCTGATCCACATAGATCGTATTGAAGATATCGAACATCTTTCTTGCCTGCTCAGCGCTATCGCAAATCACCATGCCGCCGATAGTGGCGTCGTTCAGCGCACTACGGCTCTTTTCAAAGTCGGTGATGATGTAATCGAGCATCGGCTCAACAAAATGCGGGTTTGCATAAATGAGCTTGCGGTCGATATCACCTTGCTTTAGCTCAACAGCTGCGAGCGCCTCTTGCAGTGAGAGCTTGTAGTTGGTGGCGATCTCTTCGCGGATCAGGCGCAGGGTGTAGCCGTCGGCGATAGAGGCGTTGTAGTAATACTTGTGAATGTAGTCGCCGAACAGGGCGCGGGAATTGTAGTCGTCACCGAGGAGCGGTGTGCCGGTGAGGCCAATCTTGATTGCATTACGGTCGGACTGGCTCAGGTTGGCGAGGAAGCTGCCCTTGGGGTTGTAGCTGCGGTGGACTTCGTCGAGAAAGTAGACACGTTGGACGTTGACATCGTAATCCTCGGTACGGACCACATCCGGGTCATCCTGGAACTTCTGGATATTGACCACGGTGATCTCCGGCCTGCCGGAGAAGTTGTGCAGCGCCTGGATTGCCTTGATGTCGAGAGCGAAGGCTTCCCGGGTATCGATGGTGTGGACCGTCAGGCCACGGCCGGAAAACTCCCGTTGTGCCTGGATGAGCAGGTCGAGTCGGTCAACGATGAAGTAGAACTTGGGAATGATGCCCCGACGCTGATAGTAGTCGGTCAGAAAGCGGGTGTTGTAGTAGGCCAGCGCAGTCTTGCCGCTGCCTTGGGTGTGCCAGATGATTCCCTTGCGCACGCCGGCGTCGAGCTTGCGCTCGATCGCTTTGGTGGCGAAGAGCTGGGGGTAGCGCATGACGTGCTTGTGCAGGCCGTCAGCCTCATTCACATATACCAAGGCGTATTGCAACAGGAACGACAAACGCTCGCGGCTGAACAGGGAGGTGCATATCCGGTTGGTCGGCGTTTGGGGCGTCTTGTTGCTGATGAATTCAGGGCTGTGCTTGATGACGTTGAGGTTGTTGTCGCGGAGCACCTCGTTTTCGACTGCATCGTCCTCGTCGGCCAGCAAGTCGGTCAGATTCAGATCTTCCTCTTCACGGAAGTAGTTAAAAATCGGTGCGTCATACGACGGGCTGGCATAAAACGCGCCCTCGATGGGCTGCGGCGAGCCGTCTTCGTACTCCATGTTGTTGGAAAAAACCATCAACTGGGTGATGTTGATAAAACGGCGGAAGCGGGGGTTGCGGCTGCGCGTGATGATGCGGTTTCGCTCGGCCAGCACGCCTTCGCGGTTATTGGGTTTTTTTACTTCAACGAAGGCCAGCGGCATTCCGTTGATGAGCAGCGTTATATCGGGCCTGAACTCATCATCGCCATTCTTGCAGGGCAACTCGGTGACCACATGGAAGCTGTTGTTTGAGAAATCAGTAAAGTCGATCAGCCGGGTGCCCGAGCGCTCTGTGAGCTTCTCGTAGAAGGCCTTCCCGAGGTCTTCGTTTTCCAGCGTGAGTTGGACATCTGCCAACAGGCGCTCAATGTCGTCACGGTTAATACCCGGGTTGATTTTCTCAATGGCAGAACGAAACAAGTCCGGAAAAATGTTGGTCTCTTCATCCCAAACTGCATTCTTGAGGGAAAGGTAGCGATAGCCAAGTCGAACCAGATGCAGAATGCAGGGGATTTTTACCCTTGAGTCTTCACAAAACGCCTTCAAACCAGCCTCGCTAACTGTTTGTTTAGGTGAAAATTTATCGAAGCGTAACTATTCCGGCTGATATGGCGCTCGATCGGCGGGTTGCCCCAGCACGGCAAACCGGCAGGCAACCCCTTGGTGTATTTGTCGGACTGGGTTTCGACGCCGGTGAGGATGACGCTTTCCTTCTTGGCATCGATCACGCCGGCCGCCTTGCCATCCACATACATCAGATAGTCGGCGAAGCCGTGGCCAGGGAGCGGGAATTCGCGGACAGCGACGCCGCGCGCGGCGTGGATGTTGGCGGCGCTGGCGTCGCAGACGTGCCAACCGGCCGCCTCCAGCAGCCAGTCGATATTCCCCCTCGCTTGTTGTTCTGGCTGTGGCGCCAAGACACCCCCTTATTTGTTATCAAGGGGATTCTCGCATAGGTCGTCAGCTTATCGACTGGACATGATCACCCCAGCGGCGAAGGCGGCTGCCAGATCCCGTCCCACGCCGCCTGCGCCGACATCCTCACCCGCTCCTGCAGCGTCATCTTCCGCTGGTAGCTCACCTGCAACACCCTGCCCTGCTGGCAGGCGCGGCGGATGACTTCGTCGCTGGTGCCGAGTTCGTCGACCAGCCCCAGCTCCAGCGCCTGGCTGCCGAGCCAGGCTTCGCCGGTGGCGACCTTGTCGATGTCGAGCTGGCGGCGCTCGTGCACGAATTCGCGGAAGCGTGCGTGGATTTCCTCCAGTTCCTCGCGCAGCTTGGCGCGGCCGGCTTCGGTGTTCTCGCCGAACACGGTGACGGTGCGTTTGTATTGACCGGCGGTGAACTGTTCCCAGTCGATGTCGCGCGCCTGCAGCCAGCGGTGGAAGTTGGGCAGCTGCGCGATGACGCCGATGGAGCCGATGAGCGCGAACGGCGCGGCGACGATCTTGTCGGCGGCGGCGGCCATGAGGTAGCCGCCGCTGGCGGCGACGCTGTCGACCATGACGGTGAGCGGCAGTTGGGCGTCGCGCAGCCGCAGCAGCTGGGCGGCGGCGAGGCCATAGCGGTTGACCATGCCGCCCGGGCTTTCCAGCCGCAGCAGCACGGCGTCGCCCGGTTTCGCGACCTGGAGGATGGCGGTGATCTCTTCGCGCAGCGCAACGATGGCCGAGGCGCGGAGGTCGCCCTTGAAGTCGACGAGGTAGCTGCACGGCCCGGCTTCCTCCTGCTGCCGCGCCTTGTGCTCGGCCTTGCGCTGCTTCGCCAGGTTTTTGAAAACCTTCTTCGGCAGCCGCGCCGCCTCGATGCGGTCGCCGGCGACTTCGAGCTGGCGGTTGATGTCGGTGACCTGGATTGCGCCGGGGTGCCTGCCCTTGCGGCGCGCCAGCGCGACCAGCCCGGCAGCAAGCGCAATGGCGGCCAGCACCAGGGTGGCGGCCTCGGCCAGGAATAGCGCGTAGTGCGCGGCGAACCCGTTCATCCCGGGATGCGCTGCGCGCCGGAACCGCTGTCGGCCTGTGTGATGCTGAGGATGGTTTTCATGGCGGACTCCTCGTGGGTGCGTTGACGGGCTGATTCAGTGTAGCAATGGGGGCAGGAAAGCGCGGGAGACCAGGGCGTCCCCTTGTCAGGGCTTCGACGGGCCCAGCCCAAACGCTGGCCAGGTTCGGTGGATTGTCGGGATGCACGTCGATTTCAACCGCCCTGCCCTCACAGCACCTGGTTGACCTCGAACACCGCATCGATGCCCTGCCCGTTCCAGTGGTATTCGAGGTAGGCGGCGTGCAGGCAGTTTTTCACGATGCCGGTGCGCAGGGCGGCGAGGCATTCGCCGCCGGGGTGGCGCACCGAGGGGTACACGATGCCGAGCGCGCCTGCGGCCCGCAGGGTGCGGCCGATGCCCTGGGCGTAGGCGTAGTCGTCGGGGTCGACGATGCGGGGGTCGCGCTGGCTGGCCTCACGCAGGTCGACCGCCCGGCCCTTCGCTTCCACGCTGTAGAGCCGCATTGGCAGGCGCATCGGCGGCTCGGCGGTGGCCTGCATGAACAAAGTAGAGTGGTAGCGGGTTTCGGCGATGGCGGTGCCGCGCTTGCGGGCGCAGTAGAAGACGCCGTAACGGCCGTCGCTGAAGCGGCTGCCGTGCGGGTTGAGATGGGTGAAGGCGGCCATGATGCAGGTGCTACCGGGGCCGAACAGCCTTTCGTCGGGCGGGACCAGGCTGATCTCGCCGACTTCATCGCGGATGCGGTCGTTGGTCATGGCCTCCAGTGCATAGAGGGCGTCGAAATCCTCGGCACGGGCGACGCGCTCGAACAGGCCGACCGCAGGATAACGGCTGGGAATGACACGAAAGGCGGGGTTCCAGTTCAGCCGCGCGGTCGGATAATTCAAGCCCAGCCGCCCCGCCGGGCGTCGAGATACTGGCGCACCGCGACCAGGTCGGCGACGTTGCCGCCGAGCATGCGGTCGAGCGCGCTCTTGCCGCCGAAGAGCGGCGCGCTGTTGGGCTTTTTCACCCAGGCGTCGGCGGCATCGGCGGCTGGCAGCAGGATCTGCAGCGCCTTGTAGATGCCCAGGATGTAGGACAGGCGTTCGAGCGTGTCGCGCTTGAGGTCGGCGGACTCGGGGGCGGACTTCCATTTGAAGAAGGTCGAGCGGCCGGGCGCGCCCAGCAGCACCATCTGCGCATCGGCGTTCAGGCCCCAGTCGCGCGCGATATTGAAGAACGCGCGCAGACCGGCAGCGGACAGCTCGCGGCTGCTCGGCTTGCTCTGGAGCTTGGCGGCATTGGCCGTGCTTTGCATCACGCCTCCACGTAAGTATCGCTTCGAACTATTCTAATTAAAATAGTCCATTTATGGACTTTTTGCAACGCCGGGGCGGATAAGCGTACTGGTTTGCCAAGGGCGGGCGCGGATGATGCCCGGCAGAAGATCCCGGGCTTTAATCTTTTTAAGCACGGTGTCGTGATGAACCGGATCGGTATTGCGACTTCATTTAAGGCAAGCCCTGCGCTGCCTCGTCGTTACGCGCTACTTCCCCGTCTCCTCGTCGAGCTTCTTCAGATGCGCCAGCTTCTCGGCGATCTTGCCTTCGAGCCCGCGCGGGGTGGGCGCGTAGAACTGCTGTTCCTGCAGGTCGTCGGGGAAGTAGCGTTCGCCGGCGGCGTAGGCCTCGGGCTCGTCATGGGCGTAGCGGTAGGCGCGGCCGTAGCCGAGTTCCTTCATCAGCTTGGTGGGGGCGTTGCGCAGGTGGATGGGAACGTCGTTGGAAGGGTTGGACTGCACGAAGGCGCGCGCGGCGTTGTAGGCGACGTAGGCGGCGTTGCTCTTGGGCGCGCAGGCGAGGTAGAGGCAGGCTTCGGCCAGCGCGAGCTCGCCTTCGGGTGAGCCCAAGCGTTCGTAGGTTTCGACCGCGTCGAGCGCCAGGCGCAGCGCGCGCGGGTCGGCCAGGCCGATGTCTTCCGAAGCCATGCGGATCAAGCGGCGGCCGAGGTAGCGCGGGTCGGCGCCACCGTCGAGCATGCGCACCAGCCAGTACAGCGCGGCGTCGGGGTCTGAGCCGCGCACGCTTTTGTGCAGCGCGGAAATCTGGTCGTAGAAGGCTTCGCCGCCCTTGTCGAAGCGGCGCAGCGACTGCGCCAGCGCGTTCTCGACGAAACCGGCGTCGACTTCCTTCACCTTGGCGGTGCGGGCGGCGGTGTCGAGCTGTTCCAGCAGATTGAGGAGCTTCCTGGCGTCGCCGTCGGCGTAGGCGGCCAGCAACTTGTCGACGCCCTCCCCCAGCTTCAGATCCGGCAACTCCTGCAGCGCGCGCCGCATCAGCTGGCCGAGCTCGTCGGGGGTGAGCGATTTCAGCACGTAGACCTGGGCGCGCGACAGTAGCGCGCCGACGACCTCGAACGAGGGATTCTCGGTGGTGGCGCCGATGAAAGTGAAGAGGCCGGATTCGACGTGCGGCAAAAACGCGTCCTGTTGCGACTTGTTGAAGCGATGCACTTCGTCGACGAACAGGATGGTAGTGCGGCCGATGGTCTGGTTCATGCGCGCGCGCTCGACCGCCTCGCGGATGTCCTTGACGCCGGAGAGCACGGCGGAGATGGCGATGAAGTCGGCGCCGAAGGCCTGCGCGGTGAGCCGCGCGAGCGTGGTCTTGCCGACGCCGGGCGGCCCCCACAGGATCATCGAATGCAGCTTGCCGGAATCGAAGGCGAGCCTGAGCGGCTTGCCGGGGCCGAGCAGATGCGTCTGGCCGACGACGTCATTCAGGCTGCGCGGGCGCAGGCGCTCGGCCAGCGGCGCGCGGGGGTCGTCGCGCGCGGGTTCGGGCGCGGCGGTCTGGAAAAGGTCGTCAGTCGCCAATGATGTCGGCGCCTTTCGGCGGGGTGAAGGTGAAGCGCGACGGCGCGATGGACGGGTTGCGCGCAAAGCGCGACAGCTTGAGCGTGGTGCGCTGGCCGAAATAGTCGAACAGCTCCATCTGCACCAGCACGTCGCCCTTGAAGCCCATGCGGATGCGCTCGAAGGTGGTGTCGCGGTTTTTGGGGGTGGCCTCCAGCCATTCCAGGCCGTCGCTCCGCCCCGCGTCTTTCAGGCTGAAGTATTTTTCGATGGCGTCGTCGCCGGCCAAGAGCGCGGCAGGCGTTCCGGCGATGACGTCGCCGAGCGGCTTGACCGTGACCTGGTCGAGGTCGGCGTCGTACAGCCACAGCCTGCTGCCGTCGCCGACGATCACCTGCTCGTACGGCGTGCTGTAATCCCAGCGGAACCTGCCGGGGCGGGCGAACGCCATCTTGCCGCTGGCCTGCTGGGTGACGCGGCCGGACTTGTCGGCGACGCTCTGGCTGAAGTCGGCCTCGGCGGTCCTGGCGCCGGCGATAAAGGCCTTCAGGCGGTCGATGCCGCCGGCGTGGGCGATCATGGGCAGTGCGAGGGCACAGGCCGCGATCAAGTGTTTCAAGCGCAATGGTTTCAAACCGGGTTCTCCAAAGGTGGCTTGCTTTGAGGCGGTCGAAACGCCCGCGGGTTCCCGCCCAAAACAAAACCGCCCTGCACTATATCGTGCAGGGCGGCCAGGGGTGAAGCCCGATGGGTCAGACAATCAGCGGAACGATCAGCAGCGCCACGATGTTGATGATCTTGATCAGCGGGTTGACGGCCGGGCCGGCGGTGTCCTTGTAGGGATCGCCCACGGTGTCGCCGGTGACGGCGGCCTTGTGCGCTTCCGAGCCCTTGCCACCGTGGTTGCCTTCCTCGATGTACTTCTTGGCGTTGTCCCAGGCGCCGCCGCCGGTGGTCATCGAGATCGCCACGAAGATGCCGGTGATGATGGTGCCGAGCAGCACGCCGCCGAGCGCCTTCGGCCCGAGGATCAGGCCGACCAGCACCGGGACCAGCACCGGCAGCAGCGACGGCACGATCATTTCCTTGATCGCCGCCTTGGTCAGCATGTCCACCGCCTTGGAGTAATCCGGCTTGGCGGTGCCCGCCATGATGCCGGGGATTTCCTTGAACTGGCGGCGCACTTCGACCACCACCGAACCGGCGGCGCGTCCCACCGCTTCCATGCCCATGGCGCCGAACAGATAGGGCACCATGCCGCCGATGAAGAGGCCGATGATCACCATGTGGTCGGACAGGTCGAACATCGTGACGCCGCCGGTCTTGGCTTCCAGCGCATGGGTGAAGTCCGCGAACAGCACCAGCGCGGCGAGGCCCGCCGAGCCGATGGCATAGCCCTTGGTGACGGCCTTGGTGGTGTTGCCGACCGCGTCGAGCGGGTCGGTGATGTCGCGGATCGCGCTCGGCAGCTCGGCCATTTCGGCAATGCCACCGGCGTTGTCGGTGATCGGGCCGTAGGCGTCGAGCGCAACGATGATGCCGGTCATCGACAGCATGGCGGTGGCGGCAATCGCGATGCCATACAGGCCGGCCAGTTCGTACGAACCCCAGATCGCCAGGCACACCGCCAGCACCGGCGCCGCAGTGGACTTCATCGACACGCCGAGGCCGGCGATGATGTTGGTGCCATGGCCGGTGGTCGACGCCTGCGCGATGTGGCGCACCGGGCTGTATTCGGTGGCGGTGTAGTACTCGGTGATGACGACCATCGCGGCGGTGAGGCCGAGACCGATCAGCGCGGCGTAATACAGGTTCATCGCCGGGATGACCGAGCCGTCGTTCATCGCCAGGCCGTCGCCGAACATCATCGTCGTCACCGGGTAGAAGGCGATCAGGCTCAAGCCGCCCGCCACGGCGAGGCCGCGGTACAGCGCGTTCATGATCTTGCCGCCCTCGCGCGCCTTGACGAAGAAGGAGCCGACGATGGAGGCGACGATCGACACCGCGCCCAGCACCAACGGATAGATCACCGCGCCGCTGCCGGCCTGGCTCGCCATCAGCACGCCGAGCAGCATGGTGGCGATCAGGGTCACCGCGTAGGTCTCGAAGAGGTCGGCCGCCATGCCCGCGCAGTCGCCGACGTTGTCGCCGACGTTGTCGGCGATGACCGCCGGGTTGCGCGGGTCGTCCTCGGGAATCCCCGCCTCGACCTTGCCCACCAGGTCGGCGCCGACGTCGGCGCCCTTGGTGAAGATGCCGCCGCCGAGACGCGCGAAGATGGAAATCAGCGAGCCGCCGAAGCCGAGCCCGACCAGCGCATGGATCGCTTCCTCACTGCTCGATCCCATCATGGTCAGCACGGCGTAGTAGCCGGCCACGCCCAGCAGACCCAGCCCCACCACCAGCATGCCGGTGATGGCGCCGCCCTTGAAGGCGACGTTCAGCGCGGCGTTCAGGCCATGCGAGGCCGCTTCGGCGGTGCGCACGTTGGCGCGCACCGACACGTTCATGCCGATGTAGCCCGCCGCGCCGGAAAGCACCGCGCCGATCAGGAAGCCGATCGCGGTGTGGCTGCCAAGCGCCAGCCACAAGGCCACAAACAGCACCGCGCCCACCATGCCGATGGTGGTGTACTGGCGGTTCAGGTACGCCTGCGCCCCCTGCTGCACCGCCAGCGCGATTTCCTGCATGCGCGCATTGCCGGCGGGCTTCTTCAGGATCCAGCCGATCGATGCCACCCCGTACAGCAAGGCCAGTATTGCGCTGGCCAAAATCCACACCAATTCCATCTGCATTGCTTTTCCTCCCTATGGCTTAATTACACAAAACAAAACGGCAGCTCGCGCTGCCGTTTCACTCACTTGCCCATTGCCAGGCCACCCTCGAAACGCGTGCCCGGCTCAAACCCGAACACCCGGTCGAGCTGCAGCTCGACGATCAGTTGATCGACCGCTGCCTGCCCGTGCTCGCGCTGCACTTCGGACAAGATCAGCTTGGCTGAATTGCCGTTGTAGAAGCCGCCGAAGTCGGCTTGTACTTTGAGCAGTTGGCGGGCTTTGTCTAAGGTCATTTTTGTAGGGGCTAGGATTTAGGGCCTAGGGGCCAGGGGGTTTCGTGCGGCTACACCGCACCTTTCAAACAAGGCGCGGGCGTGGCCCGCGCAAACTCCCCTAATCCCTAGCTCCTAGTCCCTGGCCCCTCTCAGAGTTTGAACGCCGCCAGCTTCTTCGCGACCGCCACGTTCTTCAGCGTCACGTACACCGGCAGGCCGTCCTTGTACTTCGGATAGTCCTCACCCTGGATCAGCGGCGTCAGATAGCGTTTGCACTTGTCGGTGATGCCGAAGCCGTCTTTCGTGATGAAGTCGCGCGGCATGAATTTTTCAACGTTGGCAACGTCCTTCAGGTCGGCCATGCCGATCTTGTACTTGTAGGGCTTGTCGGACAGGCGGTCGACCGTCGGCATCACCGAGTTGTGGCCCTTGACCGCCAGCTCGACCGCCTTCTTGCCGAGCTCGTAGGCCTGCTTGACGTCGGTCTTCGAGGCGATGTGGCGCGCGGCGCGCTGCAGGTAGTCGGCGACGGCCCAGTGGAACTTGTGGCCGAGCGCGTCCTTGATCATGTTGGCGACCACCGGCGCGGCGCCGCCCAGCTGGGCGTGGCCGAAGGCGTCGCGGGTGCCCTGCTCGGCGAGGAACTTGCCGTCCGGGTAGTGGCAGCCTTCGGAGACGACGACGGTGCAGTAGCCGTGTTCCTTCACCAGCTTGTCGACGCGGGCGAGGAACTTCTTCTGGTCGAATTCAATTTCGGGGAACAGGATCACCACCGGAATGCCGTGGTCCTCGACCAGGCCGCCGGCGGCGGCGATCCAGCCGGCGTGGCGGCCCATCACTTCGAGCACGAACACCTTGGTCGAGGTCTTGGCCATCGAGCGCACGTCGTAGCTGGCTTCCAGCGTCGACACGGCGATGTACTTGGCGACCGAGCCGAAGCCGGGGCAGCAGTCGGTGATCGGCAGGTCGTTGTCGACCGTCTTCGGCACGTGGATGGCCTGGATCGGGTAGCCCATCGCCTCGGACAGCTGGCTGACCTTGAAGCAGGTGTCGGCCGAGTCGCCGCCGCCGTTGTAGAAGAAGTAGCCGATGTTGTGCGCCTTGAACACCTCGATCAGGCGTTCGTATTCGCGCTTGTTGGCTTCCAGCGACTTCAGCTTGAAGCGGCAGGAGCCGAACGCGCCCGACGGCGTGGTGCGCAGCGCGGCGATGGCGGTGGCGGATTCCTTGGTGGTGTCGATCAGGTCTTCGGTCAGCGCGCCGATGATGCCGTTGCGGCCGGCGTAGACCTTGCCGATCTTGTCCTTGTGCTTGCGCGCGGTTTCGATCACGCCGCAGGCCGACGCATTGATGACCGCGGTGACGCCGCCGGACTGCGCGTAAAAGGCGTTCATTTTCTTCGCCATGGTGT
>Ga0209958_1001658_pt1 | contig 15491 bp, 12 predicted proteins | sample ThiBio_inoc_plan_FD_183942 | JGI IMG/M metagenome (GOLD analysis project Ga0209958, IMG submission 183942) | Wastewater bioreactor microbial communities from Cape Town, South Africa - Thiocy_inoc_plan (SPAdes) | ecosystem: Engineered > Bioremediation > Thiocyanate > Unclassified | place: South... | reverse complement strand
CCGCCGATGCGCTCATCTGGTACGACCAGCGATTCCGCCGCCTCCCGGATAAGTTCGCCTACCACGAGTGGCGGGACTTCGCCACGAACGGGGCCGACACCCTTCGGAGCCGTCGACTACTGGCCCACCACGTCCGCATGACGGAGGTATCTGAGGCGGTCCAGCAGCCCCCCTGATGCCCTTTCTGGTTGATCAACTCGACGAACCGCGGGAATGACGCACCTGCCCGATCGCATCGGTCGGCGTCTCGCCCGCTTCCAGCCTCCTGCCAGCCGCGAATTTGGCCGGGGATGAGTGATCCGGCGATCCGACAGGTCGGCCGAGTCCGACCGCGAACTACGAAACGAAGGCATCCTCGCGTCGAACGCGGCCCCCCCCGCCCAGCGGCCCAAATCCTCCGTCCATGAATCCGCCGGCTCGCGGCCAGCGCGGGGGCTCGACCGCCTCAGGGCTGGGTCAGAGTGCGGCGACGTCGCCGGACTGGCCGTCGACTACGAGCCCGCCGAGGCGGCGATCCCCGCCACCGGGGCCGACATCCGCATCGGAGGTTCCCATTGTATTCGCCCTCTGGCGACTACATCCGAATGCCGCCCAGGTCGTGTTTCGTGGGACTGGACGAATACTACGAGACCCTCTTCCACGAGCTCGTCCACTGGTCGGAGCATCCATCCCGCCTGGAGCAGTCCTGCAAGGATACGGCCAACACCTACATCATGGGCGAGCTCGTAGCGCAAATCAGGGCATGCTACCTGGCCCTCGAGCTCGGCGTCTCCTTCTCGCCTTCGGCCGATCGCCGCAGCTCGAACCGGCAGTGGAGCTCGAGGCTGTGCTCTCCGCCTAATCGCGGGCTCGAATTGACACAGGGGGGATGGCGTGACCGAACCGCCGACTTGCCGGGCCAGACCGCTGAGCAGGCAACAGCCTCGCACATCGTTCGAACGACTTATGAATCGCCTCGCGCATCTTCGACGGCTGTGGAGGCCCCGCCCCCTCCGTGGGCCTCTGGGTCGAGCACTTCAAGTCGGGCGAGCAGATCTGGTGCTGCACCGCCTAGGGCGAGCGGTAAGCCGCTGCTGGATCATCACGCCCGACGGCGACGAGCGACCGGCGCAGGATGACACCTCTAGACGAACCATCCGAGATATCCATCAACGATAGGAGACCAGAGATGACGTACGACGCGACCAAGGCGGCCAAATTCCACCCCGGCAGGATCGTCGCCACGCCCGGAGCCCTGGAGGCGATCCGGGCCAGCGGCCAGAGCCCAGAGATCTTCCTCGCCGCCCACCTGGAGGGCTACTGGGGCGGCGATCTCTGCGACGAAGACCGACTCCTCAACGACGAGGCGCTGATCGACGGCTCCCGGCTCCTCTCCGCCTACCGGACGCTCCGAGGCGAGCGGATCTGGATCATCACCGAGGCCGCAGGCGACAACGGGTGGCGGGCCTCCACCTGCCTGCTCTTGCCCGAGGATTACTGACGCCCCTGACCATCTTCTACTCGATCGAGGACCGACCATGGGATTGACGGCACGAGAGCGGATAGCGATGGACGATCGGATTTCGGCCCTGTTGCTCCTCCTACTGTTCCTGTTCCTGATGATCCTCGGCTGCTGACGAGGCGGCGAGGACCGGGCCGCCGGGACGACTCGGCGGCCCCCTCGACACCCGCGGTCCGGTCGCAGGGGACGAGGATCCAAACCCTGAATCAAACGAAGGCTGGCCGCAAAATGGAAATCCCAAGAATTCCGGGCAGATCGCTGCGATCTCGGCCCCACCCCCGGCCCAGTGGATCAATCCGACCCTGTTGCATTTTGTGCTTCTGTCGACCTGCCGTCGATTCACATGTACGTGAAGAATTCCGCCGAAAAACCGAGTCCCGGAATACGCCGCCGAATGGAGATAGGCCAAGGTGGGGTTCCAGACTTGAAGGTCGGCCCATCGATCCTCTAACAGCCGGACTTCAAGGTGGTCATCTCGACGATGACAACCATGTGAGCCCCGGCGTGTGTGGGCGGTTCCAGCTTCTCGATGAAGCGGAGGGTCGACCGCCCGGGGTCAGGGCTGGGGGGCGTCGCAAGCGAAGTCGGCGAGCAGCGGTTTGATGTAGACCATCTCGAGCCCTCGGTATTCGGCTGACAAGCCGATTCAATCCCCGCTTGTCGCTCCGATCGATCTTCTCGACACCCCCCGTCTGGACGAACCAGGCTTGGCCATCAACCACACCCCCCGCCTCGGTCCGCCAGCATAGTCCCTCCAAAAGGTCATCCTCTCGAACGCCTGGCCAGAGGACGCCGCAATGGGGCGGCGTCGTCGAACAGGCGCATCTCCTCGACCTCGCCGCCTCGCACCGATTCCTCGGTGACCCGGTAGTCCAGCCAGGGCTCCGGATCGAAGAGGACCGGCTCCAGCACCCGCTCGACGATGGCCCGCAGCCCACGCGCCCCCGTCCCATGATCGTGAGCCAGCCCGGCGATCGCTCGGATCGCCCCTGGCGTGAAGTCCAGGCGGGCATGGCGGTACATGAGGAGCTTTCGGTACTGATCGATCAGCGAATCCCTCGGCTGCCGGAGAATCCGCACCAGATCGTCCACGCTCAGGGCGTCGAGCGTGGCGATCACGGACAGCCGCCCGATCAACTCGGGGATCAGGCCTAAATCCTCGACATCCTCGGGCAGGACGTGGCGGAGGGGATTCTCCGCCTCGTCGTCGAATGTCGAGCCCGCCTGATCGAATCCGAACGCTCTCAGCCCGAGCCGTCGGGCGACGACCTCGTCCAGGCCGACGAAGGCTCCGCCGCAGATGAAGAGCACCTGGCTGGTGTCGAAGGGGACGGATGTTTCTCCGACGACCTTGTAGCCGCCGCTCGGAGGAACGTTGCAGACCGTGCCCTCGAACATCTTGAGCAAGGCGTGCTGGACGCCCTGCCGCAGATCTTTCGCCCCGTGGACCCGGCCGCCGCCGAGCTTGTCGATCTCGTCGAGGTAGACGATCCCCCTCTGGGCTTCGGCGACATCCCCTCCGGCGGCGACGAGGAGCTTGTGGAGGATCGTCTCCACGTCTTCGCCGACGTACCCCGCCTCGGTCAGCGTGGTGGCGTCGGCGAGGGCGAAAGGTACGCCCACGCACTCGGCCAGGGCTCGGGCCAGGTGGGTCTTCCCCGAGCCCGACGGGCCGATCAGCAGGACGTTGGATTTCTCGATCGAGACGTTGCGGAGGCCGGTATCGACGACCACCGGCGTGGCGGACTCCCTGTCGAGCACGTCGAACAGGCGGACGTAGTGATTGGCGACCGCCACGGCCAGCGTCCTCTTGGCCCGATCCTGGCCGACGATCGAGCGGTTGAGATGCTCGACGATCATGCGGGGCGTGGGCAAGACTGCGTCTAAGCTGAGGGGCTGCGGCATGAGATTCAACTCCGGGGACGGGACCCGCGCCCCCCGACGTGGCGGGCGGTCCGCATCCCCGGCGGTGTCGATTCGCCCTCCGGCTTCCGCCCGTCCCTCAATCCGAGCCGCCGTAGACGCTCACCCAGATCTGCCCTTCCTGCTCATCGCCTTCCAGGACGGGGCGGTTCGTCAGCTCCAGCACGCCGTCGAGGCAGGTGTAGGACCACCTGTACGTCCCGGCCCCTTGATGGGGCGGCCCGAACATCTCGGACCAGGCGTCCTCCCGCCAGATCGAGCGGAATGTGCTCCTGGATTTCTGCGTCAGGACCGCCCCGTCCTCCATCAGCTTGAGGAACTCCCCGATCCCGACCGTCCTCACGTCCAGGGAAGGGGCGACCAACACGCCGTCCCGGTAGGCGGCCTTGCTGAGCACTCGGCCGTCTCGGGCATGCCGGATCACGACCCCGTGGAGCTTCCCGGCCTTGTAGTTCAACTCGTCCGCTTTCCGGGATTGCGGCCCCCAGACTCGTGCCAGTCCTTCGTATCGCCCCTCGGACAGTTGCGACTCCTCCTTCGGGCTGCCGTCCTCGTACCAAGCCCTGAGCGGGCCGTGGGCCTGATCGTCCGCGTAGGAGGCCTCGAACCCCTTCCGGCCGTTCGCATACCATTCGATGCGCGGGCCGTCCTGTCTGCCGTGACGGTACCAGGCGCTCAGGCTGGGAAGGCCGTCCTGATGCCAATGGCGGACCTCGCCGTGCAGCCGACCGTCGACGAAGGGGACTTCCCCCGACTTCGTGCCGTCCTTCGGCCAGTTGACCTGCACACCATGACGCTTCCCGCCGAACCAGAGGTCTTCCCGATACTTCACGCGCCGATCGCCGTCGAACCAAACGGTCCGCCGCCCCTGCCGGATGAATCGATCCTGGGAGTCGAGGTAACCTTGCTCATCGACCGGCTTGCCCGCCAGCTCGGGGTCTCCCGAATCGATCTCATCGAGGCCGGATCGACCGATGATCCCAGACTGCTCTCGCCTCCTGGTACCTGGCGGGATGGATGCGTAGTCGTCCATGGAGAAGTCACGGCCTCCATCCGCCTTCGAGGCGTCGGACGCCGCAACGGGCTCGGCCGTCCCCGGCTCGGCCGCCGGTTCCGTAGACCTCATGACGGGCGGGGCTCCCGACGATCGCCGATCCACGGCCTTCGACCCCGGTGAGAATATCGATGTCGCCAGAATCATGGCGACCCCGACGCCCGCCGTCCCCACCAGGATTCGCGCCGGAGCGACGAGCCGGCCTCGGCCCGCCTCCGATGACTTCTGGGACTTCTTCGTCGGGTCTTCCGCTTTCGCCGCCGAGGCCGCTCCACTGGGCGACGACACCATCATCGGTGTCGGGAACAGTCCTCGGACATCAGCCGCCCGCACTTTCTTCGGGTGGTCGCCTCGCCGCACCAGGTTGTCCGGCCCCAGTCGACCCGAGGCGGCGAGTTCCTTCAACTGCGAGCCGGTGAGCGGGCCGAGCGTCCGCTCACGCTGCTCGACGTACCAAGAGGCGGCCATCATCGCCCTCCACAATGAGCTGGTCGGATCGACGTTCAGGGGATGCTTCAAGGACGGGAGCCGGCCCACATGCAGAGGCCGGCCGCCCCGACCTCGGGAGGCGTCAGCGGGCGATTCGGAAGCGGACCGGGCGCTTGACGAGGTAGTGGGTGTACCCAGGTCGATTCAACCTGGGTCGGGTGAACTCGGGGCTGTAGGCGTAGAACAGGTGGCCTTCCACCGTCGTCGGAGCGGCCTTGTCGGGGTGGAACATGGCGTGGTATGCGACCGGCTCGCCGATCACGGGTACGTCGTGGGCGTCGACGAGGACGCCGCCCCCGACCCAATGAACGCCGTCGTCCGACGTGAAGCAGCGGATGCCGTCACGGTTCCCAACCATGATGTACCTCTTCATCTCGGGGACGTAGGTCACGTTGGCCATGCAGCAGTTCGCCACCTCGCCGTCCCTGCCGCCGAGGCCGGGCTCGCCGAACGCCCCGTTGCAATACTTCCACCAGGTTCCAGGCCTTCCCCCGTCCGAGACCTTGGACCTCGCCATGCACGTGACGACGCTCCGCTCCTTGCCCGTCGCCCGGTCGATCCTGGACTGATCGGTGTAGTAGAGGTGGAACCACTCGCCGGTCGGGTCCACGACCACCGACGGTTCGCACACGCCCTGGGCGGTGAGGGTGCTGTTCGGGTCTTCCGGCACGCCGGAGATGATGGGGCCGACCTGGCGGAACTCGATGTTCCGCCCCTTCGACACGGCGAGGCTGATCGTGGCGTAGAAGCGGACGGTCCCGGAGAACCCCCTGCCGCCGGTCGCCTTCTCGTCGTGGCAGAACGCCAGGATCTCCTGGCGACCCCGATCGATATGGATGCTCCCGACGGCGGCGCATTTCTCGTCATAGGCCCCGCCGGTCCCGTCCTTCAGGACCACCCGCACCGGCCGGGCGGACTCGAACGTCTCGCCCTGCATCAGCCAGTTGTCCGGGGGGACTCGGAGTATGAATTGCGGCGGGTCGTCCCGGACGACGGCGACGGCCTGGTCGGGAAAGAAGCGGAAGTTGAATCGGCCTTCGGGGATGACCGTACTCTGGCGGCCTATCTCGGCTGCGATGTCCGATCCGACGACGATCGTCGCCCCGGCCGCCTCATTCGCCCGGCGGTCGAGCCGGTCTTCGATCACGCCGTCCCTCGGCCCGACCAGGCGAGGCTCGATCCAGGCGGCCAGGCCCCAGTTCTCCGGCCCCCGGCAGATCACGACCAAGGACAACTCTTCGACGCCTTCGATGGAAACCGAGCAGCTCTGCCGCTCTCCCTTCCTGCCGAGCGGCTTCGACTTCCAGAGCGTTCGACCGTCGCCCCGGACCTCGAAGATCAACGGCGTCCGAGGGGAGCCTTGCTCGGGCAGCATCTCCGGGACGAGGACATCACTGCGTAGGGTGCCGGAACTCTTGCCGAGCCTGTAAGTGATGGAGGTCTCGCCGTTGGGGCGGGCGTGCAGATAAATTCCATGCTTGGACCGCCGACCGTCGAACGCCAACGGCTTGCGGATGGGCGGCTCGCCCGACAAACCGCCCAGCACAAGTTCGCCACGATCCGACCACCAGCCGTTCTGGTCGACTACACCGATCCGAGGCAAGGACGTGAGATACATCGCGTCCGAAGGGTCGCCTCGGACTTCGGCCGTCGCAATCGCCGCGACGGCCACGGACAGGAGCAGCGACGGAACAACATCCACCCGCTTCATGCCTCGACTCCCATCGGTCGAACACGTCGGCTCGCGGGACCATTCCCGGCACCCGACGGCCGGATCCACCGGTGTCTGTCCTCGTCTCGTGCCCAATCAAGGACCCGGTGGATTCGGCAGGCGTCGATGATACGATGCAGGCGGGGCGATTGCTAGTTATTAACTGTCTAATCATCGACTGTCGACCCAAAGGAGGCACGCATCCTACACTCGCTCCAATGCACGAGGACGACATCCGCAAACGATTCGGCGTCAGGGTCCGTCAGCTCCGCAGCGAGCGGGGCCTGTCGCAGGAGGCGTTCGCCGACCAGGCGGGCCTGCACCGCACATACATCGGGGCGATCGAGCGGGGCGAGCAGAACCTCAGCCTCCAGAACATCCAGCGCCTCGCCGCCACCCTGGAGATCTCCCTCGCCGAATTGTTCGCCCCTTTCACGGATGCGCCATCCCCGCCGGCCTGATCGATTGGAATTTGGTCTCACGAGCCCTCCGACACCATCAGGACGCCCCGACGGCCGGCGACGACCGGACGACCCGAGCGAGTCGTGACGACGAGGGGATGGCGATATGGGAGGAGAGCGTGGTCTTCAGAACCCGGACGATGCGGTATCCACCGATGATGCCGAGGCGCTGCGCCTGATCCTGACGCTGGCCGAGGCGCTGCGGGAGGAGTTCGGCGTAGGAATCGACGCCCACCCCGGCGGCGAAGGAAGCGAGGCGGGCGTGGTCAATCGGGCCTTGCGTGCGGCGGCCCGATGTATCCTGCGCCATCGGCACGCATCGAGCGACGGCCCGACGCCCGGCTTCGCGTCGATCCTGAGGGAAGCGGCCCGACGTCGATTGATCGAGTCGATGACGGCCGAAGGAGAGGCGCGACGAGTCAGTCGGGCCGAATCGGGATTCGGAGACGCGTGGCCCGCCTACCTACTGCTGGTCCCGCCCTCGGTGATCGAGGAGATTCTCGACTCCAGGTCGAGATGACGGCGTTCAGCCGACCCTATCCATACCTTCTTGTCGACAGGCTGGTCCTCTTGGTGGCACCCTGACCCTCGTCGGTCATCTTTACCCTGAGGGCCCACTCCAGGAACAGCGAGCGTGAAGTTGATGGTGGCTCACGAGTCGAATTCATTGGAATATACATGCGAATTATGCCGCAAAGGCCCCTGACTGAGAGAATTGGGGTGCCTCTTGCTGCTCTGAAAATCATGGTAGCCGTCGGCATCGGCCAGCAGCCATCCATTTACATGGGTTCAAGGTGCTGCTAGGCGCCAGAACGACTCTGTAGAAAACTAGGTCGTGTTGACGGTTCCAGCGAGCTTGCGGACGTGGATGAACCCGAAGACCAGGCGGGCCACGCCGAGGTAGACGTCCTTCAGCTTCTCATATCTCGTGGCGAAGCGGCGGAACTGCTTCGCCTTGGCGAACGCCCACTCAACCCGGTTCCGCTGCTTGTAGATCCCACGCATCTCGTCGTCCCACGGCCAGGGCTCCTTGCGGTTCTTCCGATTCGGGATCACCGGCAAGGCGTCGAGGTCATCCAGGACGACGTCGCGGACCGCGTCCGAGTCGAACCTTTTGTCGCCGAGCACCTCGGCGACCCCACCGACCGCCTCGCGGGCCTCGATCAGCACGCCTTTCGCGAGCGGCGCGTCGTTCCTCTGACCCTCGGCCACATCCACCGCCACGACGCCGTCCTCGTCGCAGGCGACGGCGATCACCTTGGTCGAGAAGCCGCCGCGGGACCGGCCGAGGGCCTGCGCCTCGGCGCCCCCCTTTTTCGACCGACCCCGGCGGCGTGCTGATGGGCCCGGACGACCGTCGAGTCGATCATCAGCCGGCGGGCGTCCTCGCACTCGGCCCGCCCGGCCATCAGGTCGAAGAGCTTCTTGAGGCGGCCCGAGTGGATCCAGCGGCGGAGCCGGTTGTAGACCGCGTCCCAGGCCCCGAACTCGGCCGGCAGGTCGCGCCAAGGGACGCCGGTCCTCGCCCAGTAGAGGACGGCCTCGAAGAACATCCGGTCGGGCAACTCCGGCTCCGGGCCCCGCTTCGAGCGGCAGCTCTCGACCATCGGGCCGAAGACGGCCCAGATCTCGTCGGTGATCAGGTGTCGCAAGGCGGCGTCGGCTCCCTCCCGGGTGGTCGATCCGCCTTAAACCCTTACCCGATCAGCCTCCGGACAGTCAACACGTCCTAACCAGGGTCGGCTCGCTGACGCCGTTGGCGACCATGCTCGCCGCCTATCCGCTCCTGGCCCTGGACAAGATCGGCGACGACATCCAGGACCCCTTCTCGCCCCGCAACCTGGACTTCCTGCCGCTGGACGCCATCGCCCGTTCAATTCAGGACGACCTCATGGACCTCGCGCGGCGAGTGCCGGGGCAAGGCCGGACCGAGATCAGGAGGCCAGCATGACCGAGCGCAAGACCACCATCAACCTGGAAAGCCTGCTGCCGGGGCTGCCGGACGCCCGCGATGCCTGCGTGGCCCGGCTCACGGCCCTCATAGGCGAGGGCGAGGGCGTCGGCCGCGTCCACCTCATCGAAGCCGGGGGCGAGGGCGGGAAGGCGCCGTCGCTCTGCCTGCATTACGACCCGGAGGTCGCGACGCTGGCCCAGGTCGAGCGGCTGGCACAAGCCGCCGGCCTCCGGATCTCCGAGCGCTTCGGGCACGCGATCCTTTCCTTGCGGCTCGTGGGCGGGGAGGACGCGGCACGCGGCGTCGAATCCGGGATCTCCGCGATGGACGGCGTGCTAGGGGCCTCGGTCAGCCTGCCGGCCCAGGCCGCGCGGGTCGAGTTCGACCGCCGCGTCGTGTCGCAGGAGGACATCGAACGCCGGTTGCGGGAGCTGGCCGGAGGGCCGGCGCGGCCGGCCGGTGAGGAGGGCTGGTACGGCCGCAACAAGGAATTGTCCTGGAGCCTCGCCGGCGGGGCGCTGCTCGCGGCCGCGTGGGCCGGCGAGCGTTGGGCGGGCCTGCCGCGAGGAGGCGCCGTCGCCCTGTACGCGCTCTCCTACGGCCTTGGCGGGCTCGACCTCGTCGGGCACAGCGTCAGGTCGGCGATCAAGGGGCGGTTCAAGCCGGACATCGACCTGCTGATGCTGCTGGCCGCCGTCGGCGCGGCGACCCTGGGCGAGTGGGCCGAGGGGGCGTTCCTGCTCTTCCTGTTCTCCTTCGCCCATGCCCTGGAACACTACGCCATGGACCGCGCGAGGGGCGCCATCCGAGCGCTCGCCGACCTGGCCCCGCCGGTCGCCCGGATCCTGCTCGACGGCCGCGAAGTCGAAATCCCCGTCGAGCAGGTGGCGAAGGGCGACGTGGCGGTCGTCCGCCCCGCCGACCGCATCCCCGTCGACGGCGTGGTCCGAAGCGGCCGATCTTCCGTCGACCAGGCCCCGATCACCGGCGAATCCGTGCCCGTTGAGAAAGCGCCGGGGGCGGAGGTCTTTGCGGGGACGATCAACGGCCAGGGCGCACTCGAGATCGAGACGACGCGCGCGTCGGGCGACCGGACGCTCGATCGCGTCGTCAAGCTTGTCTCGGAGGCCCAGACCCAGAAAGCCCCGACCCAGCAGTTCACCGACCGGTTCGAGGCGATATTCGTGCCCGTGGTTCTCGTAGCCGACCTCTTGCTCATCGTAGTCCCGCCGTTATTCGGCTTCTGGGAGTGGCAGACGAGCTTCTACCGCGGCATGGCCTTGCTGGTCGCCGCCTCCCCTTGCGCGCTCGCGCTCGGCACGCCCGCGGCGGTCCTGGCCGCCATCGCGCAGGCCGCCCGCAAGGGCGTCCTCATCAAGGGCGGCGCGCACCTGGAGAACCTGGGGACGATCCGGGCGATCGCCTTCGACAAGACCGGCACCCTCACCGTCGGCAAGCCCGAGGTGACGGACCTCGTCCCCTCCGCGGGCGTTGACGAGTCCGAGTTGCTTGGCGTCGCGGCGGCGGTGGAACGTCGCAGCCAGCATCCGCTCGCCCAGGCCGTGGTGCGGAGGGCGGAGTCGGCGAAGCTGCGGGTCAAAGAGGCGGGGGATCTCGAAAGCATCACGGCGCGTGGGGTCCGCTCGACAATCGACGGACGGAAAGTCGAGATCGGGACGCTCAGGCTTTGGGAGGGGGATAGCATCCCGGAGGAGATCAAGGGAGCCGTGGAGAAGCTCCAGTCGGCCGGACGCAGCGTCATGGCCGTGCGGCACGGCGAGCGATGGCTAGGCGTCCTGGGCGTGGCCGATCGTCCACGCGAGAGCGTCAAGGAGATCTTGAACGAGCTGCGGGGCCTGAGTATTCATCCGCTCGTCATGCTGACGGGGGACAATCGGGTCGTCGGGATGGTCGTCGGCGAAGAAGTCGGCGTCGACGCGGTGAAGGCCGACCTCCTACCCGAGGACAAGGTGGCCGCCATCAAGAAAATGCTCGCCCTGCACGAGCGGGTGGCGATGGTCGGCGACGGCGTCAACGACGCCCCTGCGCTCGCCAACGCCACCGTGGGCGTCGCGATGGGCGGGGCCGGCACCGCGGTGGCGTTGGAGACCGCGGACGTGGCCCTGATTGGGGGACGACCTGACGAAGTTGCCCTTCGCAGTGGGCCTGAGCCGATCGGCCCGGGGCGTCATCCGCCAGAACCTCTACCTCTCTCTGGGGGTGATCGCGCTCCTCATCCTCGCGACGACGACCGGGTATTTCGGGATCGGCCCGGCGGTCCTCGTCCACGAGGGGAGCACGCTCGTGGTCCTGGCGAATGCATTACGACTGCTGGGCTACTCGACGGAGTCGGTCACTGATGCCAGGCGCGAGGAGGCAGGCAGGCCCGTAGATTGACGCCGACCTTCGGCCGATGGTTGTCGGACAGAGGAAATGGTTTCAAGGTCTCTGCAGATGTCTGGACGCGGGCGCGAGGGACGAATATCCGCGATCTTCCGCACAACCCCGAGAATCAGCCGAGGCCATTCACCGCGAATCGTTCAGGGAGCAGCGATCTGGTGTATCATTCATGTCGGCGATTTTACGCCCCGGCGAGTGAACGCCCGAGTCTCCCTAAGCTACGGCCCCGAGATGAATTACCGTTTTTCCGGACACGAAACATTTCCTTGTCGATTCGCTTGGCTGCCAAAGGCTTACGCGGCGGTCTCTGAAGCCCCTGATGCGCTTCAAGACGACTCCCGGGCCATGGTCGTGCTTGGTGTCGGGAAGAACATGGTCAGGGCTATTCGCTTCTGGATGGGGGCGAGCGGAATAGCCCTGCCAGGAAAGGACGGAAGTTTCGCCGTCACCCCGTTCGGGCGGGCGATTTTCGATCGCACAGGTTTCGATCCTTTCCTCGAAGACCTTCGAACGCTCTGGCTCGTCCATTGGCAGCTCTCCTCGAACGTCCCTGAGCCCCTGTTCGCCTGGGATTATCTTCTGAATCGATGGCCACACCCAGAGTTCTGTCGATCTGACGTCCTGGCGTCCTTCTCCCGCGAAGCCGAGCGAATCGACCGCAAGCTCTCGACCGTGACTCTTGAGCAGCATTTTGACACGTTTTTGCACACGTATGTACCCACGCGCGGTAAGAAAGGCGATTTCCCTGAGGACAGCCTAGACTGCCCGCTCGTCGAACTTGAGCTCATACAACAGGTCGGAGACCGCCGGCTCGACGGTTCCGGCCGTCGTGAACCGATCTACGCTTTCCGACGCGATCCGAAGCCCGAGGTTACCGCAGATCTCTTCGCATACTGCATCAACGACTTCTGGAGCCGCCGGAGGGCAAGCGAAAAAACCCTATCTCTCCGAGACGTTGCAATTGCTCACGGGAGTCCAGGTCAGGTGTTTAAGCTGTCGGAGGCAGACATCCGCGACCGTCTAGCCACCATAGAAGCCGACTCGCGCGGAGCGTTCTGCTTTCGGGAGTCGGCCGCCTTGCAACACATCACTCGATCGGAAGACGCATCTTCAGATATGCTTCCAGCGGTATTCGGACACGGTGCCTCATGACAGACGAACGCGTATCCGATCTCCTGCACGTCCGAAACCGATTTCTTAGGTCCGTTCATTTAGAGCGCGATTTCGAGGATCGCACGGCACTGTCCGGGTACGTCGTCACCCCACTGGTCCGGGATAGTTTGGAGCAGGTGCTTTCCGGGGCGACCCTTCAGTCGGGTAGGCGGGCGTGGAGGGTGACCGGGGACTATGGGAGCGGGAAATCCTCATTGGCCCTCGCCCTCGCCCGACTCGTCTCGAACGCTCCAACACCGTTGCCGGCGGAGCTGCGCCGATCTGTCGACTTCAGACGATTAGGCGGGAAGCCGAAACTCGCACCTGTTCTGGTGACGGGAGCCAAGGAACCGATCGCCACGGCCGTTCTTCGGGCAGTCCAGCGCAGCTTGGAATCCCTCCCCGATGACGACGTGAGGCAAGAGGTTGTCTCCCATGTCAGGAGGCTAGCCAATGCTCCGGGTGGCCCCTCCGACGCAGACGTCGTCAAGGCGGTCGAAATGGCCGCCCAACACATCTGCCTTTCGGGACTTGGGACAGGCTTGCTTCTCATCCTGGACGAACTTGGAAAGTTCCTCGAGTACGCGGCCCAGCATCCCGAACGGCAGGATGTGTACTTCCTCCAGACCCTCGCGGAGGCCGCCGCCCGGAGCGGCCGGCACACGATCCTCGTCGTAGGACTACTCCATCAGGGCTTCAACGCCTATGCCGAGCAGCTCACCCAAGTTGCTCAGAAGGAGTGGGAAAAGGTTGCCGGACGCTTCGATGAAGTGCTCTTCAATCAGCCGCTGGAGCAGATGACAGGTCTCATCGCCGACGCTCTACAGGTCCAGACGGACCAGCTTCCCAAGGCGGTCTCGGCGCAGGCGACCGGCGACATGAAAGCCGCAATAAAGCTCGGGTGGTACGGGAGTTCCGCCGGAGATGATCTCGCCAGTCTGGCTCCTAGGCTCTACCCGCTTCACCCCACGGTTATCCCGATCCTTCCGCGGCTGTTCGCCCGATTTGGACAAAATGAGCGATCCCTATTCGGATATCTCTGCTCTGATGAACCCTTCGGGCTCCGGGCATTTGCCGCGCGGCCGTTACGTCAGGCTGGGTTCTACCGCCTCCACGACCTGTACGACTACGCCCGAATAAACTTCGGACATCGACTTGCCGTGCAGAGCTACCGAAGCCACTGGAACCAGGTCGAGTCTGTGGTCGAGAGCTTCCCGAAGGTCGACATCGACCGCGTCAACTTGCTCAAGGCCGTCGCCGTCCTCAACCTGCTCGACGATCCCGATCTGCGCGCCTCCGACGATTCGCTGTTGCTGGCCGTAGCGCCAAGCAGGCCCCGCGACGATTTGAGCGAGGCCATCCAAGAGTTGAGGCGTAAGACACGAGTCCTCTATCACCGCGGGGCAGCCGGCGGTTACTGCCTGTGGCCCCATACGAGCGTGAATCTAGACCGCGCCTACCAGGCTGCCGTCAGGGCCGTTGGCGTTCCTTCTCCCATCGCCCCCCACCTTCGGGCGGATTTGGAAACCCGACCGCTTGTTGCGCGCCGTCACTATATCGAGACGGGCAACCTGCGGCATTTCATCGTCCGATACGGTGCGGCCGACGAACTCGAAGCCCTCATTGAGGACGATCACAGAAGAGCGGATGGGATAATCTTGGTTGCTCTTTGCGAGACTGAGCCTGATAGGCGGAAGGCGATGGCTTTCTCCCGCTCGGCCTCGGCCTGCGCTCGGCCAGACCTATTGGTCGCGGTCTCGAGCCCGCTCGCGGCCTTGGCGGGCCTGGTGCATGAACTTCACCGCTGGCATTGGGTCGCCGCCAACACTCCGGACTTGAATCACGACAGTTATGCCGCCGAAGAGGTGGCCCGCCAGCTCGCAGCAGCCCGGGAGGCCCTCGACCGTCGGCTTCGAAGCTACGTCGGACTGCGTCAGTTCGACCAGGCGACCGAACTCCGGTGGTATCGACATGGCAAGCCGCTCGCTATATCTGGAGGGCGAGAGCTCCTCTCGACGCTATCCACCATCTGCGACGAGGTGTACCCCGATGCACCGCGAGTGCTGAATGAGTTGGTCAACCGGGACTCGCTGAGTTCGGCAGCCGCGGCGGCCAGGATGCGACTCATCGAGCGGATTTTCAAGCACGGGGGAGAGCCCCTGCTCGGCATGGACACGAAGTCGGCTCCGCCCGAGATGTCCATGTATCTGTCCGTACTTCGAGAAGCCAACCTGCACCATGTGGCAAATGACGAATGGGCGGTGGGCTTGCCGGACGGCCTCGCCGACCGGTGCCGGGTCCGCCCCGTCTTTGCGCGAATGCTTGAGATTCTCGAGGGCCGAAATGAAGGCCGGGTGTCCGTGTCGGAGTTATTCGCCTCGCTCCGTCGGCCTCCTTTCGGGGTGAGGGACGGCCTCGCCCCTCTTCTTTTTGCCGCCTTTGCCGCGGCGCACGAACACGACGTGGCGTTCTTCGAGGAAGGGGCTTTTCTCCGGACCGTCGGCGGGCTGGAATTCCAGCGACTCCTCAAGGACCCCGGTCGGTTCGAGATTCAATACTGCAGGATGGGGGGCATAAGAGCGGCCGTACTCGACAAGGTGTTCCGGCTGCTCAAGCCCGGCGAAGTCCGGCCTGCGAAGTCCGACATCTTGGATGTGGTTCGCCAGCTCTGCGAGTTCGCCGCCAGTCTGCCGGCCTACACCCACAGGACCGGCTCGTTGTCGCCATACGCTAGTGCGGTCCGTGAGGTGATCCTCCAGGCCGAAGAGCCTGCCACCCTCCTCTTCACGCAGCTTCCTACAGCGTGCGGGGTCGGCCGGCTCGGGACCGACGCTGCTCCCAAGGCG
>Ga0209958_1001655_pt1 | contig 15501 bp, 17 predicted proteins | sample ThiBio_inoc_plan_FD_183942 | JGI IMG/M metagenome (GOLD analysis project Ga0209958, IMG submission 183942) | Wastewater bioreactor microbial communities from Cape Town, South Africa - Thiocy_inoc_plan (SPAdes) | ecosystem: Engineered > Bioremediation > Thiocyanate > Unclassified | place: South... | reverse complement strand
CCCTGCCATAAATCGGGCCGCCGACCGCCACACACCTGCACTCAGGCGGCGTCCGTCCGTTACTCCTCCGGGACGACCGTGAGGGCCCGGCCGTCGCTCGTGCGGTAGACGCCGAAATCCCGACGGTCGAGGGTAAAGACCGTCTCGATGCCCTCTCGCTCCGCGAGGAACATCAGGGCCGCGTCGGCGAGCTGGGCCCCGAGCGTTGCGTAACGCTCCATAAATGCCACGGCCCACGAGAGGGCCTGAGCATCGAGTTCGACGAGCCGGACAGCCCCGCTCGACACGAGCCCGTCAATCACCTTCATCGCCCCCGGCTCGCGACGGAGGAGCCAAGCGGCCTCGGTGATGACCGGCCAGCAGGTGAGGAGCGGCGGGCGGAGTCCCTTGAGCATCGCCACGCAGCGGGCGTGGGCCTCTTCTCGGCCGCGGACGATGGCGACCAAGGGGCCCGTATCGACGACGGCCCGCTTACTCACCCCCGAAGCCTTCCATGTGGTCCGGGTTGGTGGCGAGGTCGGTCGGGTCGCCCTTCAGGCAGCCGATGAGCCCTGCCTTGCTCAGCACGTCGAAAGCGGTCGGTTCGGTCGCCTCGTCGGTGTGATTTCCGTTGGTGGCGTTGGGGAGGGTCAAGTCATCGAGCACGGTGACGCGAACCCGGTGCCCGGCCAGCTCCTGGCCTCTCCGGGTCACTTCCTCCCACGTCCCTTCAATGATTTTCTGTTCCATGACCGTTCTCCCCGGATAACTCGTTCCATTCTATCACAAACCGTTTCCTCGGCTCACGTTGCATCTTTGCCCGAGACGTAGCGATAGAGGGTCGAGCGACCGACCTTCAAGGTCTTGCAAATCTCGCCAATGGAAATTGATGGGTCCTTGATGAGCGTTCTCGCCTGCTGGCGTTGCTTCTCGCTCAGGGCCTTCGGCCTTCCGCCTTTCCTACCTCGGGCTCGTGCGGACGCAAGCCCTGCGTTCGTACGTTCTTTGACGAGGTCACGCTCGAATTCGGCCAAGGCCCCGAACACGTGGAACACGAGCTTCCCGCCGGGGGTCGTCGTGTCTATCGACTCCTGGAGGCTCTTAAAGCCTATCCCCCGGTCGCTCAACACCTGGATGGTGTCGATGAGGTGGCGAAGCGAGCGGCCGAGGCGGTCGAGCTTCCAGACCACGAGCGTGTCACCACTCCTCAAGTGAGATAACGCCTCATCGAGCCCCGGCCTCGCCGCCTTCGCCCCGCTCACCGTGTCGGTGAAGACCTTTTCGGCCCCGGCCCGGTCCAAGGCGTCGAGCTGGAGGTCTAAGGTCTGGTCCTGCGTCGAGACTCGGGCATATCCGATGAGCATGCGTCCCCCTTCGTGAGTTACGCGGGAGAGCGTCCCACAACTCAACCGGCCGGGCAAGCATTCGGGACGGAGAATTCGAGACGGGTAATGGAACGGATTTCGGGGCCGCCGAGTGCATGAGGTGTAGTCGGCCCCAGATGTCCCAGAAACGGGCGTTTTTGAGACAAGCGTTCGTGCATGAGGAAGGGGGTTGTCCTGCACGAAACCGTGCAGGGGTCGGTGGGGTCAAAAGAAGATGAGTTAGGTCCTAACTCAAGGTCTGTGGGGGCCGAACAGGATGAGAGCGGCTCCCGCAAGGCAGACTGCCGCACCGCCGATGTCCCATCGGTCGGGTCGCACCCCCTCGACGAGCCAGAGCCAGACAACCGAGGAGAGGATATAAACGCCTCCATATGCGGCATAGGCTCGGCCTGCTGCCGCCGCGTCGATACGGGTCAGGGCGAGGGCAAACACGACGAGCGACACCGTGCCGGGGATGGCCCATAATGGGCTCTTCTGCATGCGGAGCCACGCCCAGAAGGCGAAGCAACCCCCGATTTCGCCGAGGGCGGCGAGGAGATACCAAGCGAGGGATTTCATGGGCACCATCGAAAAAGCGAACGAGCGAGTCGGGGACGGTGAGAAGAGCCTAGCGTACCTCCCCATCGCCTGCACCCTGAGCCCAGACGAGTTCCAAACCCGGAAGAGCGAGCATCTCATCGAGGTCGGCAAATCGCTCCTAGAGCGTGTCGAGCTTCCCGACGGCTACTCCTTCCGTTTTCCTGGGGGGATGTTCGATAGGCTGGCCGGCGTCGTCGGCCTAGAGCGTCGCTGCTGCTCGTTCCTCCGTTTCTCCCTCACCGCAGAGCCGGGAAACGGCCCCGTCTGGGTCGCCATCACGGGACCTGTTGAAGCAAAAGAGTTCCTCGCCACCTTCTGGGAGTAGAGCCGTCATGGCAGACACCGAGCAACGAGTCATCCCGGCCCTTCGGATGACAGACTACCAGCTCAGTAAAGAGTTCTACGTCGAACGCATCGGCTTCGCAGTCGAGTGGGAGCACCGATTCGGGCCGAACATGCCCGTGTTCATGTCGTTGAAACGTGATGGCATGGAAATCTACCTGACCGAGCACCGGGGAGATTGCCAGGTCGGCGGGCTGGTCCACTTCGTCATCGACGACGTGACCGCGTGGCACCGAGAGTTTGAGGCGAAGGGGGTGAAGGCGTCCGACCCGCCGAACGATGACCTGGGCTTCCTCAACATGACCGTCACCGACCCGGACGGGAACCAACTCAGGTTCATGGAACGGGCGAATAAGGACGCGGCTCCGGCCTGACCTACGAATTATTGCCGGGCCGTTGCGTGGCACAACCTTGAACTCCGGTGCAAGCTTCGCTAGCCTTCGAGGTTATGGCTAAGAGCTACACGATTGGCGAGCTGGCCCGACTCGCCGGGGTGCCCACCTCAACCCTCCGCTACTATGAGCGGGCGGGCCTCGTGAAGCCGTCCGGCCGGAGCGAGGGCAACTATCGCCTCTATGGCGATGCGGACTTGGAACGCCTACGGTTCATCCGTGCGGCACAGGCGTCCGGCTTCGCCCTCGACGATATGACGGCCCTCCTCGACCACCGCCACGCGACGGCCAGCTCGTGCCATGAGGTTCAAGAGCTGATTCGGCATCGCCTCGGAGAGGTCGAGCGGCGGATGGCCGACCTGCGGCACGTCGAGGAGGTCTTGAGGCAGGCACTCGCCACCTGCCGGAAGACGGAGGAGCCGGGCCATTGCGAGGTCATCGACCTGCTCGACCACACCCCCGTCGCTCCGCCAAAGAGCCCTCGGCCTCGCCGCTCGAAGAAAAACCCTTGACCTTGTACTTGAGTGCAACGTCTAGAATCGGTTCCGGTGGCTCTGGTTTTTCAAGTCACGGGGTAAACCGAGGGGGTAATAGCGATGAAAGTCGAGGTGCTCTACTTCGAAGGCTGCCCGAACCACGAGCCTGCGGTTCGGCTGGCTAGGGAAGTCCTGGCCGAGTTGGGCAAGGATGCTCCGGTCGAAGAGGTCGAGATTACGAGTCCCGAGGATGCCGAGCGGCTTCGCTTCCTCGGCTCGCCTACGGTCCTCGTCGATGGCGTCGATGTCGAGCCGGGTGCCAGGACGCGGGCCGATTACGGCTTTAGCTGCCGGACCTACGGCGGCAAGGGCGTGCCTCCGCGAGAACTCATCGCGGACGCCGTGAAGGGAAGCACGGAGACGGGCGAGCCGCATTGCTGCCCGCCGTCGTCGCCTTCGGCTGCCGGGACATCGGCCCCGAAGGGGCAAGGGACGCTCCTGGCCGTCACCGGCTCGGTCGTCTCGGCCGTCGTCGCCTCGGCCTGCTGCTGGCTGCCGCTCCTCCTCATCGGGGTCGGGGCGTCGGCCGCTGGCGTCTCGGCCATGTTCGAGCGGGCACGGCCGGTCTTCCTCGTCGTGGCGTTCGGGCTCCTGGGCCTCGGGTTCTTCTTCGCCTACGGGCGAAAGGAGGCGTGTGCTCCGGGGGACGCGTGTGCGGTGCCGAACCCCCGGCTCAAGCGATTCAATCGCGTGATGCTCTGGGGCTCGGCCGTCGTGGTCGCTACCTTCGCATTCTTCCCGAGCTACGCGGGGCTCCTCCTGGCCGGGAACGCGAAGGCAGTCCCGGCCCAGGGCTCCGCTCAGGTGCCCACGCTCACCCTCGGCATCAAGGGGATGAGCTGCGAGGCGTGTGCCGTGCACATCGTGAAGGGCTTGAAGGCGGTCCCCGGTGTTCACTCGGCGACGGTCGCGTATGCGGACAAGGCCGCTTCGGTGTCCATCGACCCCGAGTCGCCTCCGTCTCGCGACGCCCTCGCGAAAGCGGTTAAGGATGCGGGCTACGAAATGACGTCGGTCACCGAGTCCCGCTGACGAACGTTTTGACCACTCGGCTTATGGGGTTGTGCCGCAAACAATCCCGCATGTGAAGAATTTACGTATGGCTACAGGAAAAAATTAAAAACGTCTTGGAATTCTCGCGTTTGCCGTCATGCATTTTCTCTGTTGCGGCCTGCCCTTGCTCCTCGCCTCGGGATTCTCGCTCGCCTTTCTTAAGCCGCACTGGCCCGTCCTCGGTGTTGCCATCGCCGTCATGGGCATCGTGGGCTTTGCCTGGTACGTGAAGCGGGGCTGTGCCACCTGCCCCCGGAACGAAGGCCGCTGCTCGCTCCAAAACACGAAACAACAAGGCTGATGATGATGGAACAGAAATTCGACCTCGCGATTCTCGGCTCGGGCTCGACGGCCTTCGCCGCCTCGCTCACGGCCCAAGAACTCGGCAAGACCGCCGTCATGACCGAGGAGCGGACCGTGGGCGGCACCTGCGTGAATCGCGGGTGCCTGCCGTCGAAGAACCTCATCGAGGCGGCAAAGCTCATCCACGACGCGAGAGAGCCCCGCTATCCGGGGCTCGAAGGGGCAACCATCGGCGTCGACTTCCGGGCCTTAATCGACCAGAAGGATGAGGTCATTCACGGCTATCGGAAGAAGAAGTACGAGAGCCTCCTCGGCGGGCAGTTTCGGATTGAGGAGGGGCACGCCGAGTTTCTCGATGCGAACACGCTCAAAATCGGCGAGAAGACGCTCCACAGCGACAAAATCCTCATCGCCACCGGCTCCCGGCCCGTCGTCCCCGATATCGAGGGCCTCGATTCCGTCCCGTACATTACGAGCGATTTGCTCACGAACGATGAGCCGATGGAGCTTCGGGAACAGCCGAAGTCGCTCCTCATCGTGGGCGGCGGCTACATCGCCCTCGAACTCGGGCAGATGTTTCACCGCTTCGGGACCGAGGTCACCATCATCGAGCGGGGCCCGCAACTGCTGGGCAAGGGCTATGAGCCCGAAGTCGGGCAATCCATCGGCCAAATCCTCTCCGACGAAGGGCTTCGCATCGTCACCAACGCCACCATCAAGCGGATTCGCGGCGATGCGGCCGAAATCGTCGCCACCGTGCTCGTCGGCAGCGGTCAGCGGGAGTACCGGGCAGAGAAGATTCTCGTCGCGACCGGGCGACGCCCCAACACGGACAACATTGGCATCGAGCGGTCCGGTGTCGCCCTCGGCCCTCGCGGTGAGGTCCAGGTCGATGAGTTCCTTCACACGAACCTCCCCCACATCTTCGCCGCGGGCGACGTGATTGGGCGGGAAGTGCAAAGCCAGATGGCAACGCCGGTCGGGAGCCGCGACGGCGGCATTGCCGCCCACAACGCCCTGTCGGGCGAGACGCCTCGGCGGGTTGACCATCGCGTGATTCCCCGCGTCATCTTCACCGACCCGCCCGTTGCCGTGGTCGGCATGACCGAGGAGGAGGCGATTGCCCAAGGTCATCCCTGCTGGTGCAACACGCTCCCGATGTCGCTCGTCCCTCGGGCCGGGGCGATTCGCGACACACGCGGCATCATCAAGATGGTGGCCGACTCGAAAACGCACGAGGTCTTGGGCGTGGCCATGGTCGGCAATAGTGCCGGTGAGGTCATCCACGAGGCGGCGATGGCCATTCATTTCAGGGCCAAGGTTCACGACTTCATCGCCCTCCTCCACGCCTACCCGACGATGGCTGAAGCCCTGAAAATCGTCGCCATCTCGCGGTTCAAGGACCCGACGAAACTCTCGTGCTGTGCCGAGTGACGGGGTTGAAAGGCTCGCCGATGCCTGCCACATCCCATCCCAATCGGAAAAGGGCCTTCCATGTTTCTGCGTCATCTCGCCCTCGGCCTCCCGGTCAGGTGCTCTCGAAGAACGTGACAAGGTTTTTGTCCAGGTCGGTGGCTTGAAGTCGAAGGGGTCGCAAGGCGTTGTGCCTCGCGGCCCCTTTCGCCTTTTGGGAATGTGGCAACCGCCCATTGACTCCGTACCATAGTACGGACCTTAGAATGGTTTTCATGAGGACCACGGCCATGGACAACTTGAAAAGCGGCGAGCTGGCGAAGCGGGCGGGGGTGAACGTCGAGACGCTCCGGTTCTATGAGCGGAAGGGCCTCCTGCCGAAGCCTCCTCAGAGGGCCTCGGGCTATCGCGAGTACCCGACCGAGAGCATCGCCCTCATCAGGTTCATCAAGCGGGCCCAAGAGCTTGGCTTCTCCCTGGCCGAGGTGCGTGAGCTGCTCGCCCTTCGCGTCCAGCCGGGGACGACCTGTCCCGAGGTCCGCGAGCGGGCCGAGCACAAGATTTTGGACGTGCGTCAGAAGATTGCGGACTTGAAGGCCATCGAGCGGGCCCTGACGAAGCTGACGGTCACGTGCACCGGAACCGGACCTTTGAGCGAGTGCCCCATCCTAGAGAACCTCGACGGCGAGCTGACATCCGGGCCGAAGCGGTCCGGGGGCCGCAACGTGAAAGGGGAAAGTCATGGCGGATGAAGTCTCGAACGACACCCCGAAGCGTCGTTCCGCGTGGCTTGGCCTCGGCGTCGCTGGCCTCGTGGCCGTTGTTGCTGCGGGAGCCTATGTCGTCGCCTGGGGGCCGCTCAAGGGGCTTTCACAAGTCTCGACGGCGGTAGACGAGCCACTCCCGGCTGATGCTCGCCTTGATTCGGTGACCATCCCCGTCGAAGGCATGTCCTGCGGGGCGTGTGCGGCACGCATCAAGAAGACCTTGAAGCCGCTCGCGGGCGTGGGCTCGGTCGAGGTGAGCCTTGAGCGGCGAAACGTCCTCGTCCGCTACCTGCCCGAGAAGACGTCGCCCAAGCGGCTGGCCTCCGTGATTAGCGAGCTTGGATACAAGGCCACGCTCCCCGAAGCGGCCAAGACGGAAGCCGCTCCTGCCCCCGTTGCTCAGACCGCCGACGCGAACGTGAAGACGACCACCTTCCCCGTGCGGGGCATGGCGTGCGAGTCGTGCGTCGAGACCATCGAGAACCTTCTCCGTTCGGTGCCGGGCGTCAAGGAAGCCAAGGTGAGCCTCAAGGAGAAAGAGGCTCGGGTGCGGTACGAAGACGGGAAGGTGACCCCGGAACGCCTGGCCGAGGAGGTCACCGCCCAGGGCTTCGAGTCCGGCCCCCCGAAGTCGGAGGGGGCCAAGTGACGCTCGAAGACTATCTCCGAAGTTCCGGCCAAAGCCTCCCCGAGGGCTCGGCCCTCGCCCTCGGCGTGACGCTCGTTGCGGGCATCCTGGCGAGTGCCGTCTGTCCCTGCACGCTCCCGATGGGGCTCGGGATGGCGGGCGTCGTGGGGGCCTCCGAGAGCCAGTCTCGCCGGGCGGGGTTCCTCATCGCTCTGGCCTTCTTCCTGGGCATCGTCGCGAACCTGACGCTCCTCGGGGCCGTCGCCGGGCGGCTCGGGGCCATCCTCACCGAGTCGTTCGGCCGCTATTGGGCCCTCTCGATGGCGGTGGTCTCGTTTGTGGCGGCAATGGTCGCTTTTCGCGGACCCCGCATCGGGGTCGAGAAGCTCTCGGCCATGCGGAAGCCGGGGCTCCCCGGAGCGTTCGGCTACGGGTTCATCTTTAGCCTCGGGACGTCTGCGGCCCCGCTCCTCCTGCTCCTGGCGGTGGCGGCGACGCAAGCCAGACCGGCATACGGGTCTCTCCTCGCGTTTGCCTTCGGCGTCGGCCGTGGGCTCCCGTTCCTCCTGGTCGGGGTCTTCGCCGGGACGCTCGTTCGGCTGACGCGAGTCGGGCTCTGGCGGCGGGCGATTCAGTCCGTGAGCGGCTCGGCCCTGCTCTTCGTGAGTGCTTACTACGCCAGGGCCTTCTTTGCCCTGCTTTGAATCGGAGAAACGCTATGGCCACCGAAACGGTGCAACTCAAAGTCTCTGGCCTCATGTGCTCGTTCTGCACGATGAGCGTCGAGAAGGCCCTCAAACGCCATCCGGGCGTCAACAGCGTGCTCGTGAACCTCGTTCACGGGGTCGTGCTCGTCGAGGCCGACACGGACAAGATGAGCCGAGAGGCGTTGGCCGAAGCCGTCGAGAAGATGGGCTATAGCGTCTCCTCCAGCGAGGTCCAGCAGTACGCGACCGACGAGGCCCTCTTCGGGCTTATCAAGCAACGCGGCACCATCGGCATGGTGCTCGCCCTGGTCGACCTGGTGGTTGACCCGCTCAATCTCTTCGGCCTCCCGGCCTATGTTCGGAGCTACTTCAGCCTCGCCGTGGCGGCGTTCGTCCTCCTCTGGGTCGGGTTCCCGATTCTGAAGAAGACGCTCCTCGCCCTGCGGGGTCGGGTCATCAACGCGAACGTCCTCCTCTCGGCTGCGGCCTGGGGCTCGTTCGTCGTCGGGTCCTTGTCGCTCTTCGATGCCCGCTGGCCGAACTTCCTGCCGGTGGCGGCGTGGCTCATGTCGCTCCACCTCTTCTTTGGCTACTTCAAGCTCGACACGAGGCGGAAGGCGTCGGAAGCCGTCCGAAAGCTCCTCTCGCTCCAACCTCCCAGGGCCCGCGTGCTCCGGGGGGACAACGCCATTGAGGTGCTCACGAAAGACATCACCGTGGGCGAGCTGGTGCTCGTCCGGCCCGGCGAGCGAATCCCGCTCGACGGCGAGGTGACCGAGGGCACGGCGAGCGTCGATGAGTCGAGCTTCACGGGGGAATCGGTCCCGGCAACCAAGGGCGTGGGCTCGAAGGTCATCGGCGGGACGCTCAACCTAGACGGTGCCCTGACGGTCAAGGTTGCCAAGGTGGGCGAGGAAAGCTTCCTCAACCAAATCGTTCGGCTCATGAGCCAGATTGCCGAGCGAAAGCCGCCGATTGAGCTGCTCGCCGACCGGCTCATGAACTACTACGGGCCGGTGGTCTTCGCCGCCTCGGCCGTGGCCTTCGTCGGCTGGCTGCTCGTCACCGGCAACTGGATTTCTGCCTCCGTCGTGCTCCTCTCGGTCATCATCATGGGCTACCCGTGTGCCCTGGGCATCTCGACCCCGATGCTCGCGGCCATCGCGGGCGGCAAGGGCATCTCGATTGGCCTCCTGGTCAAGGCGAGCGAAGTCTTTCACGGGCTCTCCACCATCAACACGGTCGTCTTCGACAAGACCGGCACGCTCACGTACGGGCGACCGACCGTGACCGACGTCGAGACGTTCGGGGCCGACGAAACCGAGGTGCTCTCGCTCGCCGGGTCCATCGAGGGAAACTCCGAGCATCCGCTCGGGCAGGCCATCGGGTTCTATGCCGAGCGGGAAGGGGCCGAGAAGCGGCCCGTCGAGAACTTCCGGGCGATTCCCGGCAAGGGCGTCTCGGGCGAGCTGGACGGGGCCCAAATCCTCGCCGGGAAGCCCTCGTTCCTCGAAGAGCGGGGCGTGCTCTTCATGCTCGAAGTGCGGGAGACCATCGAGCGGCTGAGCAAGGAAGGAAAGACCGTCGTGCTCGTCGCTACGGGCGGGCGGGTCCTGGGTGCCATCGCCCTTCAGGACACGCCGCGTCGCGGGGCCGAACGGGTCGTGACTCGGCTCAAGGAGCGGGGCATTCGCACCGTCATGCTCACAGGTGACGCCCGGCCCGTGGCCGAAGCGATTGGCCGGGTCCTCGGCTTCGATGACGTGCGGGCCGAGCTGCTCCCGACCGAGAAGGTTGCGGCCATCGAAGCCCTCCAGAAAGAAGGCCGCAAGGTCGCGATGGTTGGCGACGGCATCAACGATGCCCCTGCCCTCGCCCAGGCCGATGTCGGCATCGCCATCGGTGCCGGGACCGATGTGGCCATCGAATCGGCGGGCATCATCCTGATTGGCGACCGGCTCGATGATGTCGTGAGTGCCCTGACGCTCGGGGCTGCAAGCTACCGGACGCTCACGGGGAACGTCGTCGTTGCCGTGCTCTTCAACCTGGTCGGGATGGTGCTCGCGGCCCTTGGGTTCATCACGCCGCTCTTCGCCGTCGGCTTCATGCTGGTGAGCATCTTCGCCATCCTGCTCAACACGCTCCGCATTCGCGGGCTCGACCTGGGCCGGGAGGAACTCGCCGAAGAGGGGTCGCTCGCGGAGCTGAATCTCCATATCCCGAACATGGTCTGCGAGGGCTGTGCGTCGAAAATTACCACGACGCTCACTGCCCTTCCTGGCGTCCGGGACGTGAAGCCCAAGGTGCCGCAAAAAAACGTCTCGGTCCGGTACGAACCGGCCAAGGTGCAGGAGAAGGGGCTCAAGGAAGCCGTCGAGAAGGCGGGCTTCGTTGCGGTCGAGGTGTGAACGGTCCGGGGCGAGACGTGGAGGCGAGCTATGGCGAGCAGCGACGGAGAGACAAATAAGGACCACCTCCGGGAGCGTCTCCTCTGGGTGCTCTCGGCGGCGACGTTCTTCATCTTCTTTCAGGCGTACATGGTCGCCCCGCTCATCCCTCGCCTCGCCTCCGTCTTCGGCGTCTCGGCCCAGGCCGTGGGCCTCATCGTCCCGGCCTACATGATTCCCTACGGTATCTCGACCCTCTTCTATGGCCTCCTCTCGGACCGCCTCGGGCGTCGGCCCATCCTCCTCGCCTCGCTCGTGGCCTTCGTCGTCCTCACGGCCCTGACAGCTTCGGCTCAGACGGCCTCGCAACTGGTCGCCTGGCGGCTCGTGACCGGCCTCGGGGCGAGCGGCGTCGTGCCGCTGGCACTCGCCTTGGTGGGGGACCTGTTCCCCTATGAAGAGCGGGGCCGACCGCTCGGCTGGCTCTTCGGGGCGATGGCGGGCGGCATGGCCTTCGGCTCGACGGTGGGCGTGGTCCTGGAGCCGTTCGTAGGCTGGCGGGTGCTGTTCCTGGGCGTCGCGGTCATGGGCGGCCTGGTCCTGGTGCTCCTCCTCCCCAACGCCTCGCTCTTGGGCAGCACGGCTAACCGTTCACCCCTGACGGTGGGAGACGTGCTCGCGAGCTACCGAAGCCTTCTCTCGACCGGGCCGGGGCTCCGTACCTACGGGTTCGTCCTGGTGAACGCCCTCTTTCATTCGGGCGTCTTCACCTGGCTCGGCCTCTACTTCGCTCGCCGCTATCAACTCGGCGAGGTGGGCATCGGGCTCGCCCTCCTCGGCTACGGCGTGCCGGGATTCTTCCTCGGGCCCCTCATCGGCCGAGCGGCCGACCGCTGGGGGAGGCGTTGGCTCATTCCCGCAGGGCTCGGCATCGCCTCGGCTTCTGCCCTGCTGCTCGTGCCCGAAATCCCGCTGCTCGGGGCGGCCCTGGCGGTCACGGCCCTCTCGCTCGGCTACGACATGACGCAACCGCTCCTGGCCGGTATCGTCACGAAGCTCGGCGGGAAACGCGGCGGGCAGGCGATGGGCTTGAACGTCTTCATGCTCTTCACGGGCTTTGGCCTCGGGAGCTACCTCTTCGGCGAGGCCCTCCGGCTCGGCTTCCCCTCGGCCCTCGGGCTCTTCGGGGCGGTCCTCCTCGTGGCCGCCCTCCTGGCCGTGCCGCTCTTCGCCTCGGAGACGACCGGGCGGCCTATGACTGCCCCGGTCGAGCCGGCAAAGTCAGGGTAACTGACAAAGCCGTGCCCGAAACGTAAAGGCGGCCTTCAGGACGATGCCGTGATGTCCGCCAGGGTCAGAGGCCCAGCTCTCCCTCAATGTCCTGGCTCACGCCCTCCCCTGCCCCGCTTCCTTCGGCGAGCGGCCCTCTGAGGCTCACGACAACGCCTCTCGTCGCTTCCTCCAAAAGGGAATTAATCAGGGTCGATTTATCGACCCCGCGGATTCCCGACAGGGCCCGAATCTTGATGTCCACCGAGCGGGAGAGGAGCACGCTCGTCTTGATGCGTTCGGCTCCTTGGTCCTTCCGCGTCTTGGTGGCTTTGCCCTTCTTCGACTTGCCTTCGGGGCTCATGGGCTCTCTGGCTCCGGGGTGCCGTGGGGGAGTCTGCGACTCTTCTCTTATCGGCTCACGGTGCCTCGGCTCTCGTGCGTATCTGCTCCTCGCCGGTCGGCCCCTCCCCTGCCCTGCTGGTCCAGATTGGCACCCGAGCGGCTAGGGTTCCCTACGGTCGAGCCGGGGGCCAGAAACGGAGAAATGCCAGCATTTCCGCAATTCAGATTTTCCGCGTCGTATCCCGAAACCATTTAACTACAATGTCTTACATCAATACGGAAACGCGGAAATGCTGGTATTCCCCGAGAATACCAGCATTTCCGCGTTTCACCATTTCCGTATTAGTTAGCTTTGGCCGAGCGGCTCTTGGCTCCCTGCGGTCGGCCCGGCCTGAGCTGCTCCTCGCGGGCCTCGAACGGCCCGCCGTTCTCGCGTTCGAGCTTCGCGAGCACCTGTTGAATCCCCTCCTCGGCGAGGGCGGCAAGCGTCGTCCGTTTCCACCATGCGGCATTTCTGAGCCGCTCTAGCAGGTCGTCCGGGACGGTAACGGTTACCTTGCTCTTAGGTGGCTCGGGCTCGGGGCCTGGCTTCGGCGGCCTCGGCCCGAGTCGCGGCTTTTTGACCGGCTCGGGCTCGGGCTTGGCCTCCTTCGTGGTGTCCACGATGAGGCCGTTAATCGGTGGGGTAGGGGCCGGCTGGCGATACGTGACGTTCGCGAGCGGGTCCTTCTCGGGGGGAATCGTCGATTTCTCAGACCGTGACCCGGCCATTGGTTGCCCCCTCCAAAGTCTCGCCGTTGCCCTCCTGGTTGAGCACTTCGCGGGCGAGTTGGCGATAGTCCTCGGCGGCCCGGCCCTTGGGGTCGTAGGTGAAGATGGGGGCGTGGCCGGGGGCCTCGCCGAGCTTGGTATCCTCGCGGATGACCGTCTTAAAGACGAGCTCCGGGAACCGCTCCCGCACGCGACGCATCACGTCGTTGCAACGATTTGTGCGGCCGTCGAAGCGGCAACCGAGGATGCCAGAGAGCCGAACCTCGGGATTGAGCCGCTCGCGGACCATCTCGACGTATCCGAGGAGTTGGGCGAGCCCGTTCATGTTCAGAACGCTCGCCTCCATCGGCACGATGACCTCTGTAGCGGCATTGAGGGCGTTGACGGTCATGAGGCCGATGTTCGGCGGGCAGTCGAAGAGCACGTAATCGAAGCGGCCGGGGGCGAGCCGCTTGAGCTTGAGCTTGAGAATCTGCTCCGAGCCGGGCTCCTGGGAGAGAGCCTTGTCGATACCCGCGAGCCAGTGGGAAGAGGGGATAATCGAAACCCCCTCGGTGTTGGTGGCGTAGCTCAGGTCTTCAACCTGCTTGCTCCGCTCGGCGAAGAGGTCAAAAACGCCGCGGTCGCCGTTGGCCGAGTTGAACCCGACCGGGTCGCACCACGTTGAGGCGTTGTACTGCTCATCGAGGTCGATGATGAGCACCTTCCGGCCATGCTCGGCCAGGGCGGCGGCCAGGTTGACCGTGGTCGTGGTCTTGCCCGAACCGCCTTTCTTGTTGGCGACTGCGATTGCCCTCATGGCTTCTCTCGAAAAATTTTTGCCGTCCTTTGGAAACGCTGGAATACCAGCATTTCCGCATTTATGGCTATCACGCGGCCGAAAATGCGGAAAGACGGAAATGCCAGCATTCCCGCTTTTCCACTAGAACGGCAATCGACGCTATCGCCCTGAAGTTATTCCGGTTCTGATTTCGAGGGCGTTGGCGGTAGCCCACACACCCGAGAAACACGGAAACGCGGAAATACCAGCATTTCCGCATTAAGACTTGTCCCTAACTCGCTAGTTTCCCTTACCTTGCGGGAAATCTAGCTTGTTGCCGGGCCTTGGCCTGTGGGCCATAATCGCCGGGCTCGTTCCAGATTCCGCGGGAGATGTACCGCCGGAGGGTGCGAGCGTCGAGAGGGGATTGGATGAGGTAACCGAGAAACGCTCGAACACATAAACGAAAAAAGCGACCCTTGGCGGGGTCGCTTGATTCGCTGGTCACGGCTAGAGCTTGGCGGCTCTGGGGAGCTTCAAATCTGCTGACAACAGGTTTGAGAGCTGCCGCGACTTAGACGCACGGGAACTCAACGGCCCAAGTCTAAGACGCTCCCCCATACCGGTCAAGCTCCACCGTGCAGCCAGGACGGGGATAGTCCGTCCCGAGTTCCCGATTGTTGGGGCTGGGAGGGCTCGCCCCTGTGTTTCTCCGTTGCCTCCGGCGGCGGGGCCCGAAGAGGGCCCGCACACGGTCGGGGGGCTGCATGGTCGTTCAAAAGGAAGCGGGGGCAACGCTGGCTCGAAGGAAGCCAGTGGGGGGATTTCATTTCGTCTCGGTAGTCGAGCTGGCCTCGGCCTGGTGGGCCTACTCCGAGGGCCTCATCAGGATTGCCGATTTAAGGGCCTGGTTCGCCTGCCAAGAGGCGAACGCTCGACGGTCCAACGGGAAGGGCGGGGAAGCCCCTCAATTCGTCCTAGACGAAATCAGGGGCCTTACCGGCGTTCCCGTCTCGAAGCTCCGGGGGAGCATCGGACGCCTCGAAGCGGCCGGGCTCCTCGCCTGGTCCGAGTCGGCCCTCGCGTTCGGCGACGGCCACGACCTGGGCGAGGGCTTCGCCGCGTTCCTCGCCGGGCTCCCGAACAACGCTCGGCGTGTCCCGGTCCCTCGTCGGATTCTCCGACTCATCGCGGGCGGCTCCCGCCCGGCCCTCATCGCCTGCATCCTCGGGCACCTCCTCCGCTGCCTCTACTACCGGAAGGGCTCGGTCGAGCCTCAAGGCCGGTGCAAAGCCTCGTGGATTGCTCAAGCCTTCGGCGTCTCGCTGCGTCGCGTGAAGGAAGCTCGGTCCGAGCTGCTGTGTCTAGGCTGGCTCATCTCGGCTGATGCTCCTCAATGGCAACTCAACCGTTGGGGGGCCTGGGTCTCGATTAACCTCGACTGGCACCGGCTCGACGGCGTTTCCGAGTCGAGCGGCGAACCAAAATCGGCACCCCCTCGGGCCGATTCCGTGCCGAAATTGGCACCCCCTGATTCAGACAAAAAACCCCTTCGGGAATCTAATAACCAGAAACCCGCCACAGGCGGGCCGTCTGGTTTTTCAAATTCGGAGGGGCAGGGGGGAGAAAATTCCCCGACGCTTCGCGACGTGGTCCCCGCGGACCTGCGAGATACCGGGCGGCTTCTCACGCTCCATGCGGAAGCCGTGCGGCTCGACCTGGTGGGCGGCTCCGAAGCCGACCGGCTCAAATTCCTCGCGGCTGCCGAGCACGCTCGCGTTATCGGGACGAAAAACCCGTGCGGGCTGTTCGTGCGGCTCGTGCGTGGGAAGCTCTGGCACTTCCTGACGCACGACGATGAGGACGCCGCTCGGCTGCGGCTCAA
>Ga0209958_1001653_pt1 | contig 15514 bp, 8 predicted proteins | sample ThiBio_inoc_plan_FD_183942 | JGI IMG/M metagenome (GOLD analysis project Ga0209958, IMG submission 183942) | Wastewater bioreactor microbial communities from Cape Town, South Africa - Thiocy_inoc_plan (SPAdes) | ecosystem: Engineered > Bioremediation > Thiocyanate > Unclassified | place: South... | reverse complement strand
GCTCAACGACCACACCAAGAACGAAAGCAAGAACCCCGAACTCGCCCGCATCTATGGCAAGCAGGCCCGCGAACAGGCCGTGAAGCTGGGCGTGGCCAAGGATGTCGGGCTCGATCCCGATGTCGTATGGACCGACGCGCAGCTCCATCAGGTGGAGGACTACCTGCTGGAACTGCGCGGCCAGATCATCCCCTATGGCATGCACGCCTTCGGCCGTACTCCGGTGCCCGATGCCGTGGACAGCACGGTGAAGGCGATCATGAGCGTGGACCGCTCCGCCCTGCCCGATGTGCAGCAGACCTTTGCCGACGATATGCGCCAGCGCATCCTCGCTTCCGGCCCGCGCGAGCTGGACGGGCTGATGCTCGGCCTTGCCGGGCGCTTCGTGCCCGCGGGCAAGGGAGGAGAGCCGATCCGCAACCCGGATTCCTATCCGACCGGCGCCAATTTCTACGGCATCGATCCCGACAAGGTGCCCAAGCCCGCCTCATGGGAAATGGGCTCGAAACTGGCCGAGGAACTGCTCCAGAAATCCTTCCGCAAGAACGGCAGATACCCTTCCAAGGTCTCCTTCGTGATCTGGGGGGACGAAACCATGCGCCATGAAGGCGTGCTGGAATCGCAGATATTCTATCTGCTCGGCACCAAGCCGGTGTGGGACCCGCGCGGCAAGGTGGTGGGCGTGGAGGTGATCCCGCGCGAACAGCTGGGCCGCCCGCGCGTGGACATCGTGATCGCCTCCGCCGCCGAAGGTCTGTTCGGCAATGTCACGCGCCTGATGGACGAGGCCGTCCAGAAGGTGAAGGCGCTGGACGAGGCCGATAATCAGGTGCGCCAGCATTACCTCGAAATCAAACGCGTGCTGATCGAGAAGGGCGTCGCCCCCGAAGAGGCAGACAAGATGGCCGGAGTGCGCATCTTCGACGAGCCGCCCGGCAGCTACAACCTCAACACATCCAGCATTGTGGCCGCCAGCGGATCGTGGGATGATGAGGCGGGCTTCGCCAATGACTATATCCGCAAGATGGGCCACGGCTATGGCAATGGCTATTGGGGCCAGCCCATGCCCGACGTCTTCCGGCTGGCGATTTCCGGCACCGAAACCATCGTCCATTCCAACTCGACCATGCTTTACGGCACGCTCGATAACGATGACATGTTCATGTATATGGGCGGCCTCGCCTCCGCCGTGCGCAGCCTCGATGGCACGACGCCGGACCTGCAGATCACCGACACGCGCGATCCTGGAAAGCCAGCCATGACCGGGCTGGATACTTTCATCGGCCGCGAATTCCGTTCCCGCTACGTCAACCCGACCTGGATCGAGGGGATGCAGAAGGAAGGCTATGCCGGCGCGGGCGCCATGCGCGAATTCGTCGAATATCTCTGGGGCTGGGATGCCACCGCCAGCGATGTGGTGGACGATGCCATGTGGCAGGAAACCTACGAGACCTATGTGCTGGACAAGCGCAACATGGGGATGAAGGCCTATTTCGAGAAGAATTCCCCCTTCGCCTATCAGGACATCACTGCCCGCATGATCGAGACGATCCGCAAGGATTACTGGAAGGCGGATGAGGCGACCCGCAGCAAGCTGGTCAGCGAATATCTGGAAAATGTCACTACCCACGGCGTGAATTGCACGGCTGTTTCCTGCGGCAATGGGCGGCTGCTGGAATATGTGATGCAGGAAGCCGAGCGCAGCGGTGTGCCCGCCAATACAATCGCCAAGGCGCGCGCCTCCTTCGAGAAGGCAATGGGCCGCTCGATCGAAAGCGCAGCACAGGAACTGCGCGACTTCGCCAACCGCAACGATGCCCGCGAGGCTGCAGAGCGCCAGCAGGCCCGCGATCTGGTGGCCCGCAATGCCTCTGCCCAGCCGCAACAACAGGCAGGCGCTCCGGGTCAGGCTCCCTCCCCCCGTTCGCGGCAGGCTCCGACGCGGCCCTCCGCGCAGCAAGCCCCCGGCGGCAATGCGCCTTCCAAGGCGCCACCGCTCAGCGGGCAAGTGATGGCGGAGGAAGACCGCACACCCACCATCCGCACGCCCCAGCCTCCGAAACTCCCGGCGCTCTCGGCCGGAAACCTCCTCTGGCCGGCCACGCTATTCCTGCTGTTGCTGCTGGGCTGGAATTGGCGGGAACGGCGGCTGGGTGCCGCCTTGAAGGCTGCCTAGACGGCATCGGGCAGGTTCATTCTTGTGGGCGATCCCGCAACGATCAGAACAAATCCGAGAGCATTCTCCCAGCGAGAACGGTTTTTGAACTTGGGCTTCGTACTCGCCGCAAAGACCGCTTTGTTGTGGGGAGCGGACGAAACCCCTTAGCCAAATCACCACAGAGGTTTGGGAAGGCAGCAATAGGGTGGTTAACTGTCGCTTGGCAGCAGCTGCCAAGTGTCCGGCAGATCAGCAAAATGACCCCACGATGACCATTGGTCGTCGCTTCCGTTTGCTCGTGTCGCCAATCGCCATTCTGGCGGATCAGGAAAGCCATGCCAAACTGACTGCATCAGCAGCAGTTCCTCGCCATCATGCGTAGCGAAAAATACGGCGTCAGCACCAATAAGCTTTTCAATTTCAATGCTGAATACAGATGCGGCTGCGTTGCGCATCGACGTCCACTCAATAGCCTTTGCCGCTCGCTCGCGGAATCCCGTCAGTTGCACTTCCGTGATCGCATCGAAAGCATCCCAAGGATCGGCTTCCCAAGCATTTGAAGCGGAATTCATTCGTTCAGCTTGAGACATCAGCGCCTCCCATCCTGAACATTACAATGACTTCAAAGCGTCCGCAATTTCATCGTGTACGGACGGGCGGCTTTAGGCGTTTTCGTTGTGGCGAGCGGTGGTCAAAACTGACAAGAAGAGTTTGTGATAGACTGGACATTCATACGCCTGAATCAGGATTGGAACGCTGGGCCAAACGCTCCTGACCCACTCATCGATTTGCGGGGGTTTGACGTCGCGATTTCGTTTCTCCTCAATCCTTTTCAGTTCGAAGCCGAGCAAGGCGAACGCGGCACCTGACCTTCGGAGGATGCTCTGAATGGCGGCTTGGAGACCCCAATGACGAAGGCTGGTATCTCGGCCAATGCCGTTATAGCGGTATCGCTCCAGAATGGGGCGAGTTTTACGAAGTCGTGGGAATAGACCCGCTGGCGCGCGCACCCACAGATTGGATTTCCACGAACCGTGAAAAAGTAGGAACCCGTCATTTCTTGTTTTATCTGCGTGATGAGACTTTCGAATGCTTTGCCGACGAATGGATTTTTTCGCGCCCTCACTAACGTCCGCAAAGTCGTCTTATCCGCGCAGGCTACTTCAGTGGCTTGCCATCGCCCGCTTCGCCATAAAACACTTTCCTACATATCCCGAAATCGGGTCTATCCTATGCGATGGACCGCCTTGCACCCGCCCTGCCCTGCCTCTCTGAACCTCATGAGCGCTCGCCTTGCCCAGAGGCACAAACGGCGCACGAAAGCCCGAAACGAAAGGTTACAGTCAAGGCCGCGCTCGGTGCCGGGAAATGGCTTAAAACCGGGCCGAAAGGGGCTGACACGCCTCGAACGAAACGGGGCAGTTTCCTGTCCGAAAAGGTGACACATCCACATCACCCCAATCCTGACACTCGCCCCAACAGCCTAGGGATCGAAGCGGGCGATTTGTGGGCGGGACCAGATGGCCTGCGCATGGCCACCCGTCCCTTCCATCTCGTAGTGGTTCCAGGCGACCAGGAACCCCTCCCCGCTCGCGCGGATGGCCGGGATAGAAGATTGTCCGGGACCATTGGAAAGCTGACGCGCGGCGCCCAGCGGCTTGCCTGCACTATCGAAGCCTTGCGCGAAGATGCGCCGTTCGCCACCTGCCTCGTCGCTCCACACCAGACCGATCCGGTCGCCGTTCCAGGCGAGATAGGCGCCGATGGATTCCCCCTCGCCATGGGTCACACGGATCGGCGGCGGCATATGCCCGGCGAGGAAATCCGCGAGCGGCCCGACGGAAAGATAGACTTCGCGATTGCCGTCCCGCTCGTCGAACCAGGTAAGCGCGGCGATGCCCGCATCGTTCACCTGCAGATCGGGATAGAGCGAGGCATGGCCATCGTCTGGAGTGAGCTGAACCTGACGGGCACCTTTCCCGGTTACCTCGATCAGCTGCAATTCGTTGACCTCACTCGCGCCAGCCGCGTCATAGACGAGGACCATCGCCCCGCCCGCCAAGGTGGCATTGAGGTTCCACGTATCGCGATCCGCCCGGCCCACTTCGCGCGGCGGGGTGAGAGGCTTTCCGGCAAGGGAGAACTCGCGATACACGATCGCCGGATCGCGCGCGGATGTGCCTTCGGACGGCTGGCCGATCCATGCGACCAACAGCCGGTCCCCAGCCTGGCGAACCACGGGATTGCGAGACCAATCCGCCCCCTGCTCCAGCGGCACGAGCCATGCGCGCTGCCCGGAGGGGGCCAGCCGGGCAAGCCAGGCCGAAAGCTCGTTGGTGAAAGGGTTCTTCTGATACCACGCCGCCACGGGAGAGCCCCCGGCAAGGATCAGGTCCGGCTCATAGGCGAAGGTCTTGCCCTCGCTGCTCAGGCGCAGGGACTGCCCCTGAAGCACACCATCCTCGTCGAGCGGCTGGAGGTAGATCCCGGATTCCTCCCCGGCCCCGCCATGCCATCCTGCCCAACTGGCCTGGGGTGAGACGGCCAGCGTCAGCTCATAAGCGAGCATCTCCCCCGGACTCGCCACCGGGGGAGACACATGCGCACAGCCTGCCAGCGGCAGGAAGAGCGGCAGAACATACCGCGTAGCCAGTCGCGGCAGGACCATGGAATGGCGCACCCGGTCAGAACCGGGCGCTTATCCCGGCATAGGCCGTGGTGCCCGGCGTGACGAAGCTGAACACTTCCTCGTACTTCTCGTTGAGGAGGTTCTCCACCCGGCCGGAAATCGACAGGCCTTCCAGCAACTCGTAACGCGCGCTCAAATTCACCAGCGTGAAGGGCTTGAGCGAGACGGTCACCGGCACCCAGCTTGGGTCGGTATAGGCCACGTCATTCGTCCGGCCATTATAGCGCACCGTCACCGTGGTGGAGAAACGGTCATCCTTGCTGAACCAGGTAGCATTGAAACTGGCGATGTCCCCGGGCCGGCGGACTTCCTCCACCCCGTTCTCCTCGGCCTTGAGCCAGGTATAGGATGCGTCGATCCGTATCTGCGGCAGAGGCCGCGCGGCCAGGAACACTTCCACCCCGTGCTGCTTGGAATCCGTGGTGCGATTGCTGGGCGTCGCCACGTAATCGGGGGCCGGATAGGTCGTGTAAATCTCGTGCTTCAGGCGGGAATCGAAGTAGGTCGCCCCCAGAGTGGCCTTGCCATCAGCGAAGCTTTGCTCAAGGCCTGCCTCCCAGCCTTCGGATTCCTCGGGCTTGAGGTTTGGATTGCCGATATAGGTTCCGTCCATATAGCCATAGAGTTCGAAATAGCCGGGGTTCTTCACCCCCGTGCCATAGGCGCCGCGGACTCGCGTTCCGGTGGGCAGGCGATAGCTGCCCTGCACTCGCCAGGTCGTCGCATCGGCGAAACGGTTATTGTCGTCATGCCGGATGGAAGCACCGCCCGAGAATGCCCCCGCCGTCAGTTCATATTGGCCGACCAGGCCGACATTGTCCGTATTGCGCTTGCCAGTGAAGACCCCGGGCGAGGCTGGCGAGGTGTTCTGGAACTCCTCCCGTTCCACATCCACCGCGCCCGTCAGGCGGTGCGTGATCGCATCACTGTCGAAGCGGAAGCTGGATACGAAGCTGCCCTTGTAGCGGCGACCCTTGTCGCCATAATCCAGACCCTCGGCCTTATAGCCATTGCGGGTAGTGTCCGCGAACTGACCCGTCAGGCTGTTGGTCCAGCGCCCATCCAGCGCGGTCAGCTCTGCCGAAAGCAGGCCATAGATCGCCTCGTTGACGTAATGGACGCCGGGGCTGTCCTTCGTATAGCCGAACAGGGGGCTGGTCGGATCATCGTCGCTATTGTTGGTATCGGCATCGGTATAGCTGTAGCGCAGCACCCCGCTGAGCTTGAAATTCTCGCTCGGCGTCCAGTTGACCTTGGCGCTGGCGCCCACGCTGGTGGAACCGATGTCACGACTGCCGCCCCGCGCCGTGGGATAGCCCTGAGTGCCATAGAGGCTGCTCGACACGGCATAATCGACCGTATCGGACGCCCCCGCCACGCGCACTGCCCCGCTCACCGTGCCGAAGGAGCCGCCCTCGCCCCGCAGGCTGATGCCCGGAGCTTCGCGACCAGAAAGAGTGATGTAGTGAATGACGCCGCCAATCGCGTCCGATCCATAGAGCGAGCTTTGCTGCCCCCGCAGCACCTCGATCCGGGCGGCAGGGTCGGCGATCAGCGTGCCGAAATCATATTCGCCCATATAGGGGTCGGCCACTTCGATGCCGTCGACCAGCACCAGCACGTGATTGCCTTCAGAGCCGCGCAGGCGGACCTGGGTCTGCGCACCCACAGCTCCAAGCCTGCTGACCGCGACGCCGGGCACGTCGCGCAGGATGTCGGACACGATGCGCGTCTGCCGTTCCTGCAGGGCTTCATTGTCCAGAATGGCAACTGAGGAGCCCAGCTGATCGGCACGCACGCCCTCGCCGGAACGGGATGCCGTGACGACGATCCCCGCACCTTCATCCTTGTCGTTCTGCTGAGCCTGCGCCGACTGCGCATTGCCAGCTTGCGGAAGCAGTCCGCACACCAGCGCCACCCCCGCGGCAGACCACATCCAATTCCTGCGGACCGAGCCGACCTTCCCCATAACCATCTCCCCAAAACGGAACATGATCATGCCTTCCTCATTCACGGCATGAACGCGCAGATGCCGCCGGGACACTGCGTTGGCCGGGCAATTGCGGCTATTCGAGCGGGGGGTAAGTTATTTACGGTAATAGACGGTGTTACACATGTTACACAGTCCATATCGTTACCGGGCCGGCCCTGCGGAAAGATGGGTGGCGGATATTTACTAGCCACCCATTCCCATATTTATATTTTTAAATCAATCATTTGATTGCCAGCCAAGGCCCAATGCCTTTTGCAAGGTGACAAAATTGATCGTCAGTTGCGCACGCGCCTGGGCCAGCGATTGCTGAGCGGCATTATGCGCCAGTTCCGCTTCCAGATAAGTGGGCTTGCCGGTTGCCCCCAGATCGAAACGCTGCCGTTCCAGCTCCTCGACCTTGGCCGCGCTGGCTTCCGCGCGGGCGAGGCTGGCCACTGTCTCGCGCGAGGCGCGGAAGGCTGCGAGGGCATCTTCCACATCGCGCAATGCGCCCAGCACAGTCCCGCGATACATTGCCTCCGCCTGATCGCGCCGGGCTTCCGCCTGACCGACCTGAGCCTTGGCCTTGCCGAAATCCAGGAAGTTCCATTGCAGCATCGGCGCGGCGATGGCGGTAAAATCGTCAAGGTGAGTGAGGTCTTCTACGCTTGTGCCGCCGACGCCCAGAATGCCCATGAAGCTCAGGCGAGGGAAACGCGCCGCTTCCGCCACGCCGATCCGCGCCGTTTCGGCCGCCAACCGCCGTTCCGCAACGCGGATGTCCGGGCGGCGCTGGATCAAATCCGCCGGATTGCCCACCGCAATGCTGGCGGGCGGCAGCGGAATGGCCGCAGGACGTTCCAGCAAGCTATCGACCGCGCCCGGCACTTCGCCCGCCAGAATGGCCAGCGCATTGGCGAAGCTGTCCGCCTGAGCCTTCAGTGGAGCGACCTGCTGGCGCGCCTGTTCCAGCGCGGAATGGGCGCGTTCGACTTCCAGGGAAGTCCCCGCCCCCAGCTCGAAACGCTGGCGAGCGAAAGTGGCCAGTTCCTCGCGCTGGGCCACTGCCGACTGAGCAAGCTCCAGCCGCTGCTGGCGGTCGCGATATTCCAGATAGGCGCTGGCCACGGCAGAGGTCAGGCTGACCCGTGCGTCCTGCGCGCTGGCCTCCGCACCCGCCAGTTCTGCGCGGGACGCCTCATCCTTGCGGCGCTGGCCACCGAAAAGGTCGATTTCCCAAGCCGCATTGAGGCCCAGATTGAAAATATTCGTGGACGTCGTCCCCCCGGATTCCTCGGTCGTGGGGGTTTCGCCGTCCTGCGAACCATTGCCGAGATCGGGAATGCGGACATGGGCGGCAACGCCCATCGCCGAGAGGGAAGGCTTGCCCCCCGCCTTGTCCGCGGCCAGCGACGACCGTGCCTGACCAATACGGGCCTGCGCCGCGGCGAGGTCCGGGCTGCCCGCCAGCGCCCGCTTTTCCAGTTCGTCCAGCACGGGATCGCCCAGCGCGGTCCACCAATCGGCCAGCGCCGGTTCGGCCTGAGCGAAATCGCCCGCGCCGCGCACATAGCCGTCCCCGCCGGAAGCGGAGCCCAGCGCGGGCGGTCCGGCATAGTTCGGCCCTACAGTGCAGGCGCCCAACGTCAGCAGGGCGGGAAGGATCAGATAGCGGTTCGAATATCGCATTGGTTGTCTCAATGGGCCGGAGCGGCGGAAATGTCCTTGGGCAGCGGCTTCAGCAGCAGGACAAGCGGAGTGACTATCAGGATGCCCACCGCGAGCAGCCAGAACATGTCGTTATAGGTCATCACCAGCGCGTCGCGGGTGATGGAGCCGGAAATGGCGCGCAAGGCCGCCTCTGGCCCGCCCAGCATCTGCGCCATGCCGGACACATGTTCCTGCACGGCAACGCTGTTGGCCTGCATCGTTTCCTCGATACGGCGCGAATGGAACCACAGGCGCTGTTCCTGCACCGTGGCGATGGCCGCCAGTGCAAGAGAGCCGCCGATGTTACGCGCGGCATTGAACAGGCCGGAGGCATCCCCCGCATATTGCGGCGGCACGGACGATATGGCCGCTTGATTGAGGAACAGGAACGCCATCACCGTGCCCACGCCGCGTAAAAGCTGTGAGTCCACGAAATCTCCGCCCACGGAATTGGCGGTAAGCGCAGTATCAATCCAGCAACTGAGCGACAGGATCAGAAGCCCCGCGATCACGGCGAAACGTATATCCAGATAACGCATCATCAGCGGCGCCAGGAACATCATCATCATCGACGGGATGCCCGAGATCATCACCACCTTGCCCGCCTGCAGGGCGTTGTAATCGGCAATGGAGGCCAGGAATTGCGGGATGACATAGGAGGTGCCGTAGATGACCATGCCCAGCATCACCGCCATCACCACCACCGCGCCGAATTGCCGGTCGAACAGCAAGGCCAGCCGGATGATCGGGCTTTTCGCGCGGAACTGCCCCACCAGCATCATGGCATAGCCGATGGCCGAAACCACAGTGAGCTTGATGATGAGGGAAGAGGAGAACCACTGTTCGCGATTGCCTTCCTCCAGCACCACGGTCATGCAGCCCAGGCCCACGGAGAGGCCGACCAGGCCCAGCCAGTCCGCATCCTTGAGCAGCTCCGGCCGCATCTTCTCGTTCGGCAGGCCGACCAGCAGCAGGATGACCAGAAAGGCACAGATGGGCACGTTGATCAGGAAGGCATAGTGCCAGCTGAATTCCTCGGTCAGCCAGCCGCCCAGCAGAGGGCCGACGACCGGGCCGAGAATGGCTGTAACCCCGAACAGCGAAGTGCCGATCGGCTGCTGATGGCGCGGCAGGCGCGTGGCGATGATGGTCATTGCCGTGGGGATCATGCCGCCACCGGCAAGGCCCTGCCCTGCGCGGCCGATGATCATGGTCGTCAGATTGTCGGCAATGCCGCACAGCACCGAAAAGGCCGTGAAGAGTACCGCGGAAATCAGCAGGAAGCGGCGCAGGCCCAGCAATCGTTCAAGCCATGCGCACAGCGGCACGATAATGATTTCGGCGACGAGGAAGGACGTGGCGATCCACGTGCCTTCCGTGCCGCTGGCCCCGATCTCGCCCTGGATCGTAGGCAAGGCCGAATTGACGATGGAGATGTCCAGAGTGGCCATCATCGCGCCCAGCGTGCCGGCCATCACGGCCAGCCATGCGCTGAGGTCGGCATTGGCGGGGCGCCCACCCTTTGTAGCGGGCGCGTCCATCGAGGCGGCGGCGGAGGCCATTACTTCTTCGCCTGCTCCAGGGCCTTCTGTTCACGCTCGATCTTCTTCAGCGCGCCCTTGGCCGAACGCGTATCGACCGAGACATGCACAGACATGCCGGGCAGCAGCAGGGCGCGCGTTTCGGGGCCTGCATCCACGGCAATCCGCACCGGAATGCGCTGAACGATCTTGGTGAAATTGCCGGTGGCGTTCTCGGGCGGCAACAGGGAGAACTGCGCGCCGGTGCCGGGCGCGAAGCTTTCCACCTTGCCATGCAGTTCCACGCCTTCCAGCGCGTCGATCTCGATCTTCACCGGCTGGCCGGGGCGCATCAGGCCCACCTGCGTTTCCTTGAAATTGGCGGTGATATAAAGCTGTTCCAGCGGCACGATGGACATGGTGCGTGTGCCCGGCTGCAGGAACTGGCCGGGCTGCACCGTCTTGTTGCCGATGCGGCCGGCAATGCTGGCGCGTACCACAGTGGAACCGAGGTCGACTTCAGCCGCAGCGCGCTGCGCCACGCTGCCTTCCGCCTGTGCGCCCGCCTGCGTGATCTGCGCCTGCAATGTGGTGACGCGGCGCTGCGCGCTCACCAGATCGGCCTTGCGGGCGGCGAGAGCGGCTTCCGCGCGTTCATACTGGCTGCGCTTTTCCGCGAAAGTCTCACGCGATTCCGCACCCGTGGCGGCCAGCGCCTCGTAACGGTCACGGATGGTCTTGGCGAAGCGCAGGTCGCTTTCGGCCGAAACGAGGCGGGCCCGGGCGCCGTCCACGGCGGCGAGCTGCTCGGCGATCTGGGCGCGAAGCCCTTCCGCGCTGGCCTTGGCTACGTCGATCTGCGCCTGTGCCTGCGCGACCTGCGAGCGATAATCGCGCGGATCGATGCTGAACAGCGCATCGCCGGCCTTCACGGCCTGATTGTCCGCCACGAAGACCTTTTCCACATAACCGGCCACCTTGGGGGCCACGATCACCGCGTCTGCCTGCACATAGGCATCGTCCGTGCTCTGCTGATAGCGGCCCACCATCCAGAAATTGGCGAACCAGCTCGCGCCCAGCACCAGCGCGACGATGGCTACGCCCAGGATGACGATCCGCACTCCCCTGCGCTTGAGGAGGGACTGCTTCGGTTCGGCTGCTGACGCGGCATCGTCTGCACCGAAATCTTCGGCGGTGGGGCTCGTCACTGTCTCATGATCCTTTCGAACGACTCACGCAGGAGCCGGAACTGCTTGCCAGATGCTCGCAATTGCAGCATATGGCAATCCCATATATTGTGGGCCCTCACTAATGTCCGACTTAGAACCTCTCGTTTCCGCCTTTGCGGAACTTTATCTGGACCTCATGCGGACGGTGGATCGCCGCATGGCGGACCAGGGCGCGTCGCTTGCGCGGACCAAGCTGTTGCTTTGCCTGCAGAAAAGGGGCCCGCTGCGCGCCACCGACATTGCGGAATTCTTCAACCAGTCCCCCCGCACAGTGACCGAAGCTATCGATGGACTCGAGCGGGACGGGTTGGTGGAACGCAAGCCCGATCCGGAAGATCGCCGCGCCAAATTCATCCATATCACCGCCAAAGGCAACGAAGCCGCCGCGAAAACCGAGCCGCTGCGCCGCCAGTTGATCGACCAGACCTTCGGCACTCTGACCGAGGAAGAACAGGCCGCCATGCTGCTGCTGCTCAAAAAGGTGGCGGCCAATCTCGCCACGGCGGATCACGCGGGCTGAGGCCGGGATATCCCCCTGCCCTAGCGCTCCAGCTTCGTCGCCAGGATCACGGAAGTAGTGGTCCGTTCCACCCCTTCCAGCAGGCCGATCTCGTCAATCAGATCGTTGAGATGGGCGGTATCCTCCGCCTCCAGCAGGGCGATCACGTCATATTCGCCGCTGATGGCAAACACCGCCTGCACCATGGGAATTTCCGCCAGCGCCTGCTCCACTTCCCGGTGGCAGCGCGGCAGGGTCTTGATCATCATATGGGCGCGCACCCGGCTGCCCGAGAAGGCGGGGCCAAGGCGCACCGTATAGCCCGCGACCACCCCTTCATCCTCTAGCCGGGCGAGCCGCGAATAGAGCAGCCCGCGCGATATATCGAGATCCTTCGCCAGCTGCGCGATGGGCCGCCGCGCATCGACGCGTAGCAGGGCGAGCAGCCGCTCGTCCGTCTCGTCAAGGCGCGGGGGCGAACCGGCCATCAATCGGCAAAGCCTTCATCCGCATAGATCGCCGTCTGGGCCGGTTCGGCGGAAGAGGCCTTGCCGCGATACATGCCCAGATCGTTGATCGCGAAAGCCGCCGTGCCATCCGCGCCCATGGCGATCAGCCCGCCATCGCCGCCGATAGCGCCCACGGCCATGATGGTGGATTGCGCCGCCTGGCTGATGCTCTCGGCATTCCAGGCCACCCTGTCGCACACCTGACGCGCGGCGCTTTCACGAATGAAATATTCGCCCGTGCCGGTGGCCGATACGGCGCATTGGCCGTTCTTGGCATAGGTGCCCGCCCCGATGATCGGGGAATCGCCCACTCGGCCCCAGCGCTTGCCGGTGGTGCCGCCAGTGGATGTGGCCGCCGCCAGATTGCCCTCCAGATCGAGCGCCACGGCGCCCACAGTCCCATACATATGAGTGGGATCGATCCCGGCCTGCTGCTTCTTGCGCCAGGCCTCGAATTGCTGCCAGCGCTCCTCCGTGCGGAACCAAGATGGATCGGCCTGTTCCAGCCCCTGTTCCTGCGAGAATTTATCCGCGCCCGCGCCGGTCAGCATGACATGGCGGCTCTTGTCCATCACCGCGCGGGCCAGGGCGATGGGGTGGCGTGTATGCGTGACCCCGGCCACGGCGCCCGCCTTCTGCGTCTTGCCATCCATGATGGCGGCATCCAGCTCGTTCTTGCCTTCCGCCGTGAACACCGCGCCGCGCCCGGCATTGAACAGCGGATCGTCTTCCAACACCTGAACCGCGGCCTGCACCGCATCCAGCGCCGCGCCGCCCTGTTCCAGCACCTTGCTACCCGCCGCCAATGCCGCGTTTAGCCCTGCACGATAGGCTGCGTCCTTTTCCGGCGTCAGGTCGCCGCGTTCCAGCACCCCTGCCCCGCCATGAATGGCCAGAGACCACATCGGCACGATCCCGAACTTGCCCTTGCTCGCGAAATAGTCGCGCACGAAAAGCGGATTGTCGACCCTGCGCTCGGGCAGATGGAGCACGGATTTCGGCCCGATGCCCACTACGCGGATGCGCGGCGCCTCCAGCGGGCCGCCGGGAGCGAGGCCCTTGAGCGAAGAGCCGTCCACCAGCCAGGCAATGCCTTGCGGATCGGTTGCATAGATCCGGGCTGTGCCATCCGCGTCGAGCGCCAGGGCCGCGCTTTCATCCACGCCCAGGCCGAACATCGAGGCCTTGTCCGCCCCTTCCCCGGCCTGCGCCTTGGCGAGGAAAGCGAAGAGGCGTCCCAGCCGGTCCCGTTCCTTGAAATGGGTATCGGTCACGACCCGGTGCAGCGGCTGGAGATGCAGGAAATCCTCCTCCATCGTCACGGCCGGGCCGAAGGGATCGGCCAGCGCGGGCAGGCTGGTGATGCTGCCGCCGTCCATCGCGCCGTAGAGTTTCTCCCCCAGCATGGCGAGGCCAGCGCTGGTGCCTGCAATCGGCTTGCCCGCCGCGACATGCGCATCCAGCAGCTTCGCGATTTCCGTGCCCTTCCAGAAGCGCACGTAATTGGACTGGTCCCCGCCCGCGATGAAGATACCGTCCGCCTTGCGGATAGTGTCCAGCACCTTGCGATCACTCGCGGCCTTACGGCTGGAGAACACCAGCGTCTCCGCCGAGGTCACGCCGCCAATATCGGTATAGAATTCGTCGCCGATCTCACCGGCATAGGATGCGCGCAGCACCACGATATGCCCACCGCCCGCCTTGGCCACGAACCAGCGCATCGCATCATTGTTGCGGTCCCCGCCGCCCATAAGCAGCAGCCCGCCCGAAACCTTGCCCGGAGTCGGCGCGGCGGGATTCCCCACTACGTAATATTGATAACCGCGATCCTTCGCCGCAGCGGGAAATGCAGTGAGAACGGGGAAAAGCAGCGCCGCCACAACCAGCGCGATCAGCTTGCGCAACCGCATACAGCCTCCAGACCGGACACCCGAAATCCCGCAGGATGTGGGCAAAATGTTACAGGTTGATGCCTACTATGCGCAATTTGAGGCCAAAGATCGACATATTGATTGAAATTTTCCGCGCCCTCTGTTGAATCCCTTTGCCTGAGCGAAAAGGAGGGGTCGCCCCGGGCACTGATTTACAGGGCAACATATGGGGTATTCGATGTCCGTTCCGCGCAAATTTTCCCTCAAGGCCGCACTTTTCCTGGGCGGCTGCCTGACGCTGGCCGCAACGCCCGCCTGGGCTCAGGATGACGATGCCGCCAATAGCGGCGAGATTCTGGTCATCGGTTCGCGCATTCCGCGCTCCGTGCAGGAAGGCCCTGCACCCGTTACCACGATCACTGCCGACACCATTCGCGACAATGGCTATACCAGCGTGCCGGACATCCTGCGCGCCGTGACCCAGAATGGCGGCGAGACGCAGAGCCAGCAGAGCTTCAGCGGCGCCAGCTTCACGCCCGGCGCGCAGCAGGTGGATTTGCGCGGCCTTGGCCCCAATCACACGCTGGTGCTGGTGAATGGCCGCCGCATCGCGGACTTCCCCCTGCCCTATCAGGGGCGTAGCAATTTCACCGACATTTCCAACCTGCCGGTCGGCCTGATCGACCAGGTGGAAGTGCTGAGCGGCAGTGCCTCCGCCATCTATGGTTCCGACGCCATCGCGGGCGTCATCAACTTCAAGCTGAAGAAGGAAGTGGACGGCACCACGCTGGATTACCGCATCGGCATGACCGAGCATGGTGGCGGCGAATCCCACCGGGCCACCATTACCACCGGCTGGTCGAACGACCGGTTCCACATCATCGCGGGCGGCGAATATCTGCTGCAGCTTCCGCTCTGGGCCTATGACCGCTCGATCCAGGACAGCACGGCAGACAACCCCACCCTGTCCTACGATCTCTCCCGCCGGACCTTCCTGCGCTACGATCCGGAAAATGACGAATATGTCGATCCCGGCAAGGCGACCTGCGACAAGCTTTCCGGCCTGAACGGCGGTTCCACCTATTACGCGCAGCGCGCCCGCTATGGCGCCTATGATCCCGATCTGGACGATTACGGCCCCGGCTATTTCTGCGGCAGTTCCACCTCGATCGGCTATGGCACGATCATTTCCCGGCGCGAGGGCTTCAACGGCTTCGCTTCCATGGGCGTGGAATTTTCCGACAATGAGGAACTGTTCCTCGACGTGCAATATGGCGTCAGCAATGTCTCGCTTCTGCCGGATGTTCTGAACTGGGCCTATCAGCCGAGTTCGGGCAGCAGCGACACCACCTTCTAC